>ERZ1034844.147-NODE-147-length-40395-cov-7.680169_pt1 | contig 40395 bp, 64 predicted proteins | sample MGYA00520594_ERZ1034844 | MGnify/ENA primary metagenome ERZ1034844 (study PRJEB33766, sample SAMN09781733) | gut metagenome | biome: gut microbiome | host: Homo sapiens | place: Madagascar | study: EMG produced TPA metagenomics assembly of the PRJNA485056 data set... | reverse complement strand
ATGGCCATAGCTTCCCCAATTCTAACTCGTCCTGTCTTTCCGGTTTTATATAAGGAAATCATAGAATGATGAAAGATGAATTTGGTATCAATCTAGCCGAGGAAAACGAAAGCCTGGGATTTGACTTCAAAGAGCAATACGTCGCAGGAACAAGCGACTACAACAAACTGAAAAACAAGCCAACTCTAAACGGTAAAGAGATCATAGGAGACGTAGTAGAAATAGACCCAACAGTTTCCGGGTGGGCAAAAGAACCAACAAAGCCAAGCTACACGGCGGAAGAAGTAGGCGCAATAAAAAATGACGAGATCAAGGCAATCTCACTAGACGAGCTTAACAGCTTGTGGGAAGGAGTATAGACATGACTACAGAATATCTGGACAAGGCAGGGGCGACCCTACTGGTCCAAAAGACAAAAGCAGAATTAGCAAAGAAAGTTAATGCCGTAAGCGGTAAAGTACTATCAACAAACGATTACACTACAGCAGAGAAAAACAAATTAGCGGGCATTGCATCAGGAGCTCAAGCAAACGTGATTGAATCTGTAAAAGTTAACGGTACAAAAGTTGAGCCTAGCTCAAAAGCCGTAGATATTACAGTACCAACGAAGGTGTCACAGCTAACAAATGACAGTGGCTTCCAAAATGCTACACAAGTAAATGCAACAATTACAGGAAAAGGCTATCAGACACAAGCACAAGTTCAGTCTTTGATTAATTCGGCAGTAGGGAATGCGACATCTATTAAATATCAGAAGGTAGATTCATTGCCAGCCGCAGGTGAGAATGGTGTAATTTATTTAATTTCACATTCACATGGAACGCAGGATATTTACGATGAGTATATCTGGATTTCAGACACAAAGACATTCGAAAAGATTGGTAATACAGATATCGATTTATCGGCATATGTGAAAAGATCAGAATTAGTAGCAATCACGACAGACGAGCTGAACGCAATGTGGTCCGCAGCATAGGAGGTGAAAGCCTATGCTCGGTTTTAAAGATAAAGCAGCTCTTAACTGGATCGTAACCAAGATAAAGGCGGTCACAACGTCGCACAATAACCTAAATCAAATGGTTATGAATAATCACTTTACTACAAATTTAAACGCAACAAGCGCTCAAGATTTAGTGGACGAAAAAGGGAATACAATCCTAGCCGATTGGTCTTACGAAGTAGCAAGTGGGGAAGTCGGAACGGATTGGACATACAAAGTCAAGGAGGAATAACATGCCAGGAAAACAAGTAACAGAATTAGACGCATTGCCTAGCTTTACCGATGTAAGCTTATTACCGGTTCATAACAGAGCAGGATTGAAGAAAGGTACAATATCGCAATTGACAGATTACATGGCAGAAAAATTCAGTAATCCAAATTTATTGCTTAACTCGAATTTCAGAGTTGACCAAAGAGGATATGGTACATATTCGAATAACACTACAAAGCCAACGTATACACTAGATAGATGGATGAGTATTAATGCTAAAGTCGTATACAATATCGATGGAACGGTTACTATCACATCGTTAGCGACTACCGACACAAGCGCTTGGTTCAAACAAATCTTAGCGCACGCAGTCGATGCTATGTGTACATTATCATGTTATATTACGGCAGTGACAGGAAACGCATATTTATACAATCAAGCAAATGGAGAGAAGATTGTAGAAGGTTTAAACACAGTAATTATATCTTCGCCTTCGCTAAAAGGAGCAAGTATCGAATTGAAGCAAGGAGCGTCAATCACGATTAAATGGATTAAATTAGAGAAAGGTAGTAAAGCCACAACCTATGTTGCGCCAAACTACGCAGAAGAATTGCAGAAGTGCAAGATGTACTACAATGAACTATATTCAGTATTGTATGGATATGTAACCACACAAGTATATATTGGTAGTGAACAGATAACCAGCATGAGAACAAAGCCGACAATAACGTATAAAGGGTCTATATGGGTTTATATATGGGAAAAGAACTTTAAATATAATTTAAGTAGTGTTGGAGCAATTACACTAACTCAATATAACGAAATTATAATACCAGTTTCACCTGCAACCATTGGGCAAACGTGTGCGGTAATATTTGACAAGGATAGTTATATTGCATTGGACGCAGAAATTTACGCATAGAAGGGAGCTAAAAAAAAATGTATAAGGTATATGTTAAATTGAATGAAGATAAAAGTATCGTATCTATTAATTCAGAAATCTTTTTATCAGAAGAAGAAATTCAAACTATGACAGAAATTGACCAAGGACAAGGCGATAAATACGTGCATGCTCAATCACAATATTTAGAAAAGGGATTAATTGATGAACTAGGACGATATAACTATAAATTTGTAGAAGGCAAAGTGATTGAGGTTCCAGAGGGAAATAAGCCGACAATCAAAGAGCCAGAACAACAAGCAACCGCACAGGATAAAATTGAGGCACAGGTCATGTATACAGCATTAATGACCGACACACTTCTAGAAGAAAGCGAGGCCTAATCTATGTTTGAAAAAATCAAAAGATTCTATAATCTAAAATTATATACTGATAAGCAGGTAAGAAAGTTCTGCGAAAAGGGATTTATTACAGCTGATCAGTACAAAGAAATTACCGGAGAAACATACTAACACTGGAAACAAGGAGGAGCAAAAGACTTCTCCTTTTTCATAAATAGAAGGAGGTCCAGAATATGAGAAAAGGACAAAAACTTACAAAAGGCGGATACCAACTTTTAGGCTTTCCGATGGAGTACATGAACGTCACCCAAGGAAACAACGTAGGAACGCATCTAGGAACTAACGCCTTAGACAACGCAGGAAAGGATACAGGAATCGACGAAACTATTGCACCATGCGACTGCCACTTAGTAGCCTATGACTCTGCACGAAACGGAAACGCAGTCTTTTTAGAATCAGACAAGAAAGTGCTATTTAGAGACGGCACAATCGACTTCGCAACGTTTATGTTTATTCACGATAACTACATCGAGGATATCAAAAGAGTGAAATATTTCAAGCAAGGAGACACGTTCGGAGACGAAGGGACCGCAGGATATGCAACAGGAAATCACGCGCATATTGAAGTTGCAAAAGGAAAGTTCTCTCACATGTACGACAGAAATACGCAAGGAGTATATCACCTGCCTAACAACGTATCTGCAGATTTAGCATTCGTAACAGACGGAACGGTCATCTTGAACAAAGGAACATTCGCAAATTGGACAGATGCTAGCCACGTACCATTCAATCAAGGAGGCGGAGCTTCTACTGCATCAGCTACAGTGCTAAACTCTATCCCGTCCGATTTTGTACATGAAAAAGCTACATTCTATCCTGCGTGCACGATCAAAATTCGTAGAGCTCCAAGCCTAAAAGGAGTAGACACGGGACTAACATATATTCAGGGACAGCACGTCAATTACGACGGGTACGTGAAGCGAGAAGGCTACTGTTGGATTTCTTGGATTGGCGCAGACGGAACACGTAGATGGATGGCCTGTGGGGAGCTAAACTCGGCCGGATTTAATACAAGTCCATACGGAACATTTAAATAGAAAGGATCAGCAATAGAACACAATGAACAGGAGAATAAATAGAAGATACCAGACACCTCTACGCCCAGACTTTGCACATTTTCTAATTGAAGAACAAGGACTGAGCGACAGACAGAAAAAAGTTGTATACCAGCTAAGAAGCAAAACGCAAGACTCGCAATGGCACTACCAGGACGCAGGCATGTCAAAAGACGAATTCGAAGAAACCGTCAAAGATTTAAATGACTACTACTGGGCCCTTTTGGTTGATATGGCTTTCGAATTTTACAAACTAAAGAAGGACAAAAGAAGGACGGCTTCAGACATGAAAATATAAGAGAATATAGGTGAAAAGAGGTAGAACACAATGAACACACCATATTTCAATAATTTCATGCCGCAGCCTGGGCAGTTTGGAATGCCACAGATGCAGGCACCGACTCAACAAATGAACCAGATTCAATTTGTAAACGGAATCGAAAGTGCTAAAGCTTTCACTCTAGGACCGAACCAGTCCGTGATTTTAATGGATAGTAACAAGCCTGTTTTTTATCAGAAACAAGCAGACGCAAGTGGTTTCTGTACGATCAAGGCTTATAGCTTCCAGGAAGTGAAAGAAGATCAACCGGAAGACAAGTACCTCACGAAGGCAGAATTCAAGGAATGGCTTTCAAAGGTAGAACAGAACGCGAGAGGAGGCAACCGTCATGAATCCACTACTTCAAAATAATAGACCAGGAGGAAAAGGAAACATGCTGCAACAATTTCAGCAATTTAAAAAGATGCTAGGGACGCAGGACCCGCAGCAACTTCTAAACGAGCTGATGGCCTCCGGAAAATTTACGCAGGCTCAACTGGATCAAGCCAAACAAATGGCGGAACAGTTCAAGGGCTTTCTAAAATAGGATTTTGCAAAATCAAGATAGATAAGAAAGGAGAACACACATGGACAACTTATCATTATCTGATATCGCTTCTGTAACTGGAAACAAAGATGGATTTCTAGAAGGAAACGGGATTATCATTCTAATTTTATTCTTTTTGATTTTTGGATTTGGTGGCGGAGCCTGGGGAAACAACCAGCAAGGCACACAAGCAGAGGTTCAGCGTGGATTCGATACACAAGCTATTATTAGTAAGCTAGACGGAATCACAAACGGAATCTGCTCAAGCTCATACGAAAACGCGCAGCTAATCAACCAGATGAACGTGAACCAGATGCAAAACGCAAACCAAACACAGATGGCCATGATGAATGGCTTCAACGGTGTAAATAGTTCTTTATGCCAAGGTTTTGGAGGAGTACAGGAAAGCATTAACAACCTATCTCACCAGATGGAACAATGCTGCTGCGACTTAAAAACTCAAATGATGCAAGACAAATATGATGCCTTGAAAACTCAATATGATCAAAGCTTGCAGGCAATTTCAAACAGCGTACAAACTCATAACATCTTGAGCCAATTAGGACGATATTACACAAATCCGCCTTACTACCCACAATACGGAACTTACTACCCAGCAGGCGCTACAGTAGCTTAGAGGTATAAAGATGATCCAAGTCGTCAACACGACAAGCGCAACACTAGCAGCAGGCGCAACGATCCCACTTGGAACCGTTCGGACTCGGACAAACAGCAGAGTCGATCTAAACGGAAACGCTCTGGAGATCGTAAAACCTGGAACGTATAAAGTGGATGGAAGCTTCGTGATTTCAGCAACCGCAGCGGGAACAAATCAAGTGCAACTTTATGCCAATGGAACAGCAGTCCCTGGAGCTATAGCACAAGTAACAACAACCGCAGCAGACAACGTGATCACTCTTCCAGTATCCGCTGTCATCCAGGCAGCACCAGCTGCACCAGGGAACAAGGTCGCTCTAACGTGGGTTACATCAGCAGCCGGAACTTTGATCAGTGCATCAGAAACGGTTTCTAGAATAGTATAGGTGATTGAAGGCATGCCAGATGGCGTGCCCTTTTTAGTAGGAGGTAACGAGGATGAGTAGACTTACAAACAAAGCATGGTGGGAAGCAGCAGGAGTTCGAGCAATCAAGACAATGGCTCAAACAGCGCTAGCCTCTATCACCGTAGGCGCAGCCGTTCCGGACATTAACTGGATGTACGCAGCAAGCACAACGGTCGTGGCAGGCGTATGCTCAATTCTAACAAGCCTAGCAGGTTTGCCAGAAGTAAAAGAGGACGAATAATGACTGATACAATTCTGGTTGCGATCATATCCGGACTTTGCGTCGGAGTACCTTCGGTTTTAGCAACATGGACCAGCAACTCCAAACATTCGGCATTGCTGGATTACAAGGTAGAACAGATGGACAAAAAGGTTGACAGCCTAGCCAAAAAAATAGAAAGCCATAACGAACTGGAAAAGGAAGTGGCTACACTAAAAGAACAGGTCAAAGACCTATCGGAACGGATCAAGGGAATGCTTGAAAAATAGCATTCCCTTCTTTTTTATTTTCTGCTTTATTTTTCGCTTTTTCGCTTGCTTTATGTGATGTATTACATCACAATGTGAGCGTAAAAAGAAAGAGAGATAGAACACAATGAAAACAAAAACTGAAAAGCTATTAGAACTAGTAATAAAAAGAACAACATGGCAAATTGAAAGCATTAATCGCTCACTAGAACAAGAAAAAGAAGACTTGGTTCAGGAAGCACAAAAAGGAAACGCAAACTGTGTAAAACAAATTTGCGCTAGAATCGAACAACTTGAAAGAGACCTAACAATCTACAATTCATATAAATATGAACTAGAAGGAATCATGGATTTAGGAAACGAATAAAAAGAAAGAGAGATAGAACACAATGACAAACACAGAAAACCTTGAAGCACTAGAAGCGCAAATTCAAAACTGGATTGAAAAACAAAACAGAATCGCAAAGGAAATTCAACACGAACTGAACGTAATCGAAAGAGAAGAAAGAGACATTGACTTCGGAAAAATCAGAAAATTAGCTTACGAAGCAGATGTCTACGAGACATTGATTCAAGAAGCACAACGCCAGATTCAAGCAACAGAGGAGGAAGCATAACATGACTAGAGAAGAAGCAGTAATGAGATTAAGGGAAGACATGATGGATCAATTGTATTACAATGAACACATGATGACAGTAAAGGAAGTAGCAAACTGGCTATACAAGCACAATTGCGATGAAGACGCTAAGGATGTACTAATGGAAATAATAGAAGACTAAGGAGGATACAGACATTCTGGAATACCTATACACAAAAGAGAGCGTCAACAGATACCTGAAAGATCTGATCAGAGAAGACATAGAACGACAAAAGAAAGAGGCCGAGTAGGCCCCTTTCTTGTGATGTAATTTTGATGTATAGATGTTAAAAGTTCTAGAATCAAAAAAGAACAGTAAGCAACAAAGGCAGTCAAAATGAATATAGATAAAGCAAAATAAGACATAAGGAAGCATAGGCATTAAAGGTTTAACATAGAGAAAAAGTAGCTAAAATGCCTATATATAAAGCACCTAGCTACTTCGTGATGTATTTTTGATGTATTTTTTACAAAATTTTGTTCAGTTTATCCAGCATTTCACGCCTAGATTCGGAGTATATATGGGCGTAAGTTTTTCTTAATTCACTAACAGAGTGCCCTAGCCTTTCTGCGATCAGCTGATCATCTACACCGGCACGAATCAGCAGAGTCGCATGAGAGTGCCTAAAGCCGTGAGGGGAGATAGGCGGAACACCAGCAACCTGGATATATCTCTTTAAAGCAACAGCCAGTCTGGGCGCCAGAAGTGGCTTTATATGGCCAAACACAAACCAGGAGGACGAGAACCCGTCCTTCTTTTGCTGCTCGCTATATCGACGCCTTAAGCAATCCAGAAGGGTATCCTGTAGGTCAATATATCTGTTTGAGTTTTTAGATTTAGGCGGAGTAATCTCCCACGGAGCAGATTCCGTTTTTATCGTTAATGTTTTTGAAATATGCACCCGGCCTCTGCCTAGATCAACATCCGACCATTGAAGGGCAAACATTTCAGATTTACGGACACCAGTGCCAAACATAAACATAAAGACATCACGCCAGTACTGGTCGTCTACGCACGATATAAAGTGCGTAAAGGTTTCCTGCTCCCAGAATAACAGACTCTGGTCCTTTAAATTCCGCTTGTCTTTTACGATAGGCAAAGATCTGCACGGGTTTACTTCAAGATATCCAAGCCTCACGGAATAGGAAAGAATAACGGATAGAGTATCTAAGATGCCGTTTAAAGTGGGGGCAGCATAAAGCTGACCGTTTGGTTTTTTCTTTTGAAGTAGACGATTTCTCCACTGATTAAGAACGGGAGTCGTAAGCGCTGTAAGCTTCAGGCTTCCCAAATCATCCTGGATGTGATTTCTATAAGTATGTTCGTGCGTATAGAGAGTGGATCCTTTTACAGACATATTCTCTGCGTTTTTGCAGTATAACTGAAACATTTCATTTAAGGTTATAGAAGGCCGAGCGGTAGTCATTTCCAGACGGAAGGCAAACTCGGCCTCTTTTGCTTCCTTTTTCGTTTTGAAACCTCGACGACAATATCGCTGAGTCTTTCCGGTAATATCTTTACAGGAACCATAGAACATCCAGGTTCCTCTTTTTGTGTCCTTTTGCTGAGCCATAAGAAATTACCTCCTTTTATAATTTCTACGAAAAGCGACTAAAACACCCAACACCTGAACCTGATCATGAAAGTCTGCCGTCGAGAAGAGAGTCCCAATCGCATACGGACTGGCAGTACGTAAAGCAATCTGGTTCGTTTCGTTATGCGTAATAATAAAGCGCAGCATGGCTTTACCTTGATACTTCACTAGCATAGGCACACCAGCACGAATAGCACCTGTGGCGCGAATCAGGCAGACGTCGCCCTTGATAATATCCGCCTTATACATAGTTTCATCAGGCATGACATAGATATAATCCGCGGCAACATCTGTAGCCGTAGAAGTGAAGACTGACGAGCTATTCGACTTAGATACAGACCCGTCCTCGTCGACCAGGGACAGAAAACGGACAGGCTTCACTGCAGAATCTCCAAAAGCCTCGCTCATCAGATCAAGGGGTTTCAGGTTGAATCGCTCTGCAATTTTTACAACCATATCTGGCCTTGGCGCTTTAGCACCTACCTCCCAACAACGTACTGTGTTATAAGATACACCACAATACTCGGCCAAATCTCTACGACTGACACCAGACTCTTTCATCAGCTCAGGGAGCTTGGAAGATAAGACTTCATTCAATTTATTCATAGTTAATTACACCTCCTAGGTTTATATTAATCTTTTAGGTTCAAAAAGTAAATAATAAAAAATACAGAATAATAACCGTAAAAGTTTGACAAAATGCGTTCATAGCTGTAAACTGTAGGCAATTAGGAAAAGAGCTTTTAAGAAAGAAGGGAAAGCAGATGGGATAGAGGAACTCAAAAAGAAAATCGAATTCATGCTCCAGACCATGGATCAGCAGGGCCTTGAACAGGCCTATAAAATCCTACAAAGAATCTGGATCAGACACGGAACACAGCAATAGGGAAGAATGCAGGACTTGGAAACAGGTTCTGCGTTTTTCTTTTATAAAAGACGAGTAACCAATCTAAACAGGATTACTCGTCTTTCATATTTTTAATCATTCCTAGAACTAGCTCAAACTGTTCTGGGGGTAATTCATATAGCTTTTTCATAATATCTAAAGTTTCCGAATCCCAGTGATTTTCGATGGCTAGCTGTTCTAATAAAAGCTGTGTAGCGTTGATAAAGGGTTTTCCTTTTCCTTCGGTTAACCAGAAATAATCTACGCCATATACAGAACATATTAATTTTTTAGTACTCTCGGACGGGTTAGCTGATCCATTTTCTATATGACTTATAGCTGATTCAGATAAACCAAGAGGTTCAGCAAACTTTTTCATTGTAAGGCCTAAACCTTTTCGAATCTCTTTTACTCTTTGCCCTAGCATTTTTATTTACCTCCTCACCGAAAGAATAACACAAATCTTGAATAATTCAAGTTTTTGTATTGACATTCTGTAATTTGAGGGGTAAATTATAGACATAACTTGAATAAGTGCAATGAAGAAGGTGATAAAACATGAATAAAAGCAATTTCGAGTTAAAGGATTTAAAAGAAAATGCTGAATATGTAAAAGGTTTAAATGAAAGACAAAAATCATTTATTCAAGGCTACATTGCCGGAGCTAAAGACGCTCAGCCAGCACCAGCAGCCAAGGAACCAGAAAAACAGGAGGTGAAGTAGATGCCTATCGAAGTTGAAGAATCGGTTAACAAAATCTTAAAAGAGCTAGAGGAATCGGGAAAAAGATACGATTTAATACTTCCTAATTTGTACACACTGGAAGAACCAAAGGAATAAGGAGGTGAAATAGATGTCTATTGAAATACAAATCATAGTCGCTATGACACTAGCAACAATCTGGTTAATTGCAGTCTCCATGATAAGCCTGGCTATAGGCGACTGGCTCTTTAATAGATGGCTAGAAAGAAGGTACAAGAAATGATCAAGGACTACTTAGAAAGATTTGAAATCCTAGACGGGTGCTCAGTAATCAGGATAAATGATTTAGACTTGAGTAATTACCCAGTACACGATTGCTCAATAGAACCCCTAGAAAACGGAGAAGTTCGAGTGCATCTATCAATGGACTTCAGAGCTAAACACACGAGCTTTTATCAGGCAGCAAAAAAAGGGGAATCCCAAAAAGGAAACCCCGACGTCAAATTTGAACCTTATTCAGAATAATCTGCTCAGCTATATGCAGCATTATATTTAGGGATACTGATGACATTTTCTTAGCTACATCCTTAGTACTTCGCCATACAGCACTATCGCGAACGGTATCTAAAAACCTATGACCATCCCAAGTTAAAGAATAGATAACTTGATTACAACGTAACTTTGTAGGTTCAAGGCGTGCGGTGATGTAGCCAGCTTCTAGAAGCCTTTCAGTTGTATAAAGAATCTCTTCATAAGAGTAATCCTTTATAGAAATATCCGAGAGTTCTAGAGAATCATACGGTCCGGTTTTATCTTCTATCTCAAGTAGAAGCAACCGAACTAAATCATGGTTTAACTTCAAAAGATTAACCTCCTTTCATAGGAGATTGTATCACGAAAGGAAGAGAGAGAAATGGAACACAAAACAACAGGCGCAGAACTTCCAGACTTTACGGAAGGTATTAACCTTCGCGGAGAAAGACTAAGACTGGAGGCATTATACGCAGAACAAAAAAGAATCAGAAAACAGAAATTCAGATCTGGACTTGTAACAGTGCTAAACGTTGCGATCCTAATCCTGATCCTGTCGCTAATCGTAGCGGTTTGGATCATGATCTACCAAATGCTTTATTAAAGGAGGTGGTGAGCTTTGCAAGTAGAAAACCTAGCAGCCTACAGATACGAGATGATGGAAAAGGGGTACATGAACATATCCGAGCTATCAAAGTTTATAGGTTGTGGAAGGGGTAAAGGAAGCAAAATCTTTCAGAAGATCATGGAAGATATAAAAAAAGAAGGCTTAGAAAATATTGACAGCAACGTTATTCTGACCAAACGTGCTATTCAGTATCTAGGCCTTACGCAAAAGAATATCGTAGAATCCTACGAGCGTTCTATAAAAAAAGGCTAGAAGACCTCGTTCGAAAACGAATAAGGCTCTAGCAATAGAACACGCTTATATTATACAGCACGTGTTCAAAAATACAAGGAGGAAAAAGAAAGAATGACATTAGATGAAGCAATTGCCAAAGCAAAAAAGGCGCTTGAAAGGCAAAACTTAAGTGAACGTGGCAGAGAAAACTTTTCGCAGTTTGCAGCGTGGCTGGAGGAGTTGAAACATTATAGAGAAAAAAAGATTCAAGAAACTAATCTAGATCATTTCAAACATGAAATTCTAGAAGAAGGCATATGGGATTTAGCGGTAGTCAAAGGAGAACCTAAACATTGTAAGAACATTAATTGCAGTGACTGCGAATTTTACAAAGACAAATCAAAAGATTGCTTTGAAGATTCAATGGACTGGCTAAAGCAGCCATATATAAAGCCAGCATACAAATTAACTCAATTTGAAAATGACTTGTTAAAAAGCTATTCAAAAGGCTTTTTAAATGGACACGAGTTTAAAAGTATACCTGTCTTAAGCAGGATGAAAGAAAAAGGATATTTCAAAGGCGTTGATAAGGATGCAACGATTGAAGATATCCTAGCAGATTGTGAAGTAACAGAGGAGGACTAAACATGATCCATATTGAAATAGAAAAACCTGCAAAAAGAGAATTAAAGCTTTTCTCAGTAGAAGTTGCACTAACGCCAGACGTTGAAGACAACGCGCAATTAGAGACGCATATCGAAGGAAGCAGACCCGAGATGATGGCCTTTCTTGAAACAATGGACGTCGATCCAAAGGAACTCGGATCAATTCTAAAACATGCTGTTAAGGCTATGCTTAGAGATTTTGTACAGCAGGTAGTAAATCTAAGCGAAAGTCTAGAAGGCGCAGAAATGGAAGAAACGGAGGACTAGAAAATGACATTCGAGGAATTCCAGGAAATAAACAAGAAGTACGGAACCTCAAGAATGTGGACAGACGGCCTGGAGGACATCAGGAAGGAAGAGTACGAAGAACACACAAAAAGATTGACTGAAGTATTCGAGGACCTCTTCAAAGATGACTCGGACGAAGAAGATGATTTTTAATAAGGAGGATGACTTTTAATGAACACATTGCTCTTATACAAACTAGATATATCCGTAGTGGAACTCGCTACAGAAGCATACGGAATTCGTATTGGAGGCGGAAAGAACACACAAAATGAAAAAGCATTATTTGATGCATGCCACATTCCAGAAGAAGAAAGAGATGAAATCCTAGACGCAGCTCAAGAAGCATTCAGAAATACTTTCTTAGAAGAACTGGCCATGAGATCAACAGCAAACAACGTAGAAATTAATGATATTCAAAATATCGAAAACAAGGAGGAAAAATAGATGTATTACCAACTAACATTGCAATTCGTAACAAGCGAAATCGACGACGCCAAAAAGGTGTTGGAACTAGCCAAAGAGCTAGACCTAAAGCGCGCAGGGCTAGAGGAAAAACTGCCTGAGCCTGAAACATTCCCATGGGAAGAAGAAGCGCCAAAACAAGAAGCACCAAAGCAAGAGGAACCTACAATTCCAAGAGCCAAAGACTGGGTGCCAATGGATGAGCCTACACCGGAACCAGTAAAGCCAACGCCTAAACCTGATCCGACTGCAGAACCAATTACGTTGGAAGATTTACAGAAAGCCGGCGTTGCATTTGCCAAAGAAAAAGGCGTGGCCGTACTTAAAGTACTCTTAACCCAGATGGGCGCAAGTAAGATCTGCGAGATTCCTAAAGAGAAATACCAGGAAGCCTGGGAGGCACTACATGCCTAGTCAACACGCGATTTTATCAGCCAGTGGATCCAATAAATGGATTAACTGCCACCCTTCCGCTAGATTAGAGGAACTATTCGAAGAAAAGCCAAGCGCATATGCAGCAGAAGGAACGGAAGCGCACAGCGTAGCAGAACAGAAACTCCGTAACTGGATTGAGGGACACCCACGAAGAAAAGTAAAGGCTGCTAACGGAGAAATGGACGAGGCTACAGACTTCTATAAAGACTATGTTCTAGAGGTATACAACAAAGAGAAAAAGAAAAGCGATATCGCTGACCTTTTCATAGAAGTACAAGTAGACCTGTCAACTTGGATTCCGGAAGGATTCGGAACAAGCGACGCTGTAATCGTAAGTAATCACACGCTCCACGTTATCGATTTTAAATACGGAGAGGGCGTCAAGGTAAATGCTCCACACAATCCGCAGCTTACTATTTATGCCGCAGGCGTTATGGCAATCTATGATTGCCTGTATGATTTTGAAAAGGTTCAGCTTCATATCGTACAGCCTAGACGTGATCACATCAGTACTTGGGAACTTACTACCGAAGAACTGGCAGACTGGATGGAGAACACGGTCAAGCCTGCAGCTATAGAAGCCTGGAACGGAGACGGAGAACAGCAAGCCGGAGACTGGTGCAAGTTCTGCAAGGCCAAAGCGCAATGCGCAGCACACGCCGCCAAGATGAAAGCAATCAATGAAAGATATCAGCGCATGTGCGGAATGATTTTAACAGATCAGCAAATCGGGGAGCTTTTGCCAGAACTACCTGGACTTATTGACTGGGCCAAAGAGGTACAAGAGTTCGCACTGGATCAGGCGCTAAAAGGAACACACTACGAAGGATATAAAGTTGTAGAAGGAACAAGCCGACGAAAGATTACAGACGAGTCTAAGGCGTCTGAAGCACTTCAAAACGCGGGCTTCGACTACAACCAGATCATGACAAAGCCAAAGCTTCAGACTATCACGGCTCTAGAAAAATTAGTCGGAAAAAAAGACTTTGCAGAAATCGTTGGTGAATATATCGAGAAGCCGCAGGGAAAACCAACACTGGTGCCAGTAAGCGACAAACGCCCAGAGCTTGGAAGTGTAGCAAATGACTTTAAAGATGGCATTGATTAGAAAGATAAAAAGACTGGTAGGAATCCATTCACCTTCAGAGCATATGATGGGCTTAAAGCCCAGGAGATTAAAAGATGAGTTCAAAAGAGGATATCAATCAGCTCGAAGAAAAGATGGTCCGCATCCGAGCCGAGATTCGAAACAGTAAACCAGGACCACACAGAAATGATCTAAAAAGACAGTTAAAAAATTTAATGAGAAAAAGAGTTCAATTAGGAGGTAAATAACATGTCTACAGTAAAAACAAAATTAGTAAGATTTATCTACTGCCATTTAGCAGAACCATACGCGTTTGCAGAAGGCATGGACGCCAAATATAGCGTGAACGTATTAATAGACAAGGACGACAAAGAAACACTTAACCGAATCATTAATGGATACCAGGAAGCCGTTCAAAATGGAGTAGAACACTATGGCGCTTCTTTCAAAGCAAAAGCTACACCGCTAAAAAGAGAACCAGGAAGCACACGCGGCTTATTGGTTGACTGCGACGCGGATGAAAGATACAGCGCGCCAGAGTTCAAGAACAAATACATGCTAGCGATAAAGAGTATCAATCCTGTATCAGTTGGATACCGCAAGAACGGAGTGACATACGCATACAGCGACAAGGAAGCTATTAGGGAAGATGTATATAGTGGATGCTATGGAGCTGTAAGCTTTAACTTCTACTCATTCAACAAAGTCGGAACAGGAATCGCTGCAGGACTTAACAGCGTTTTAAAAGTAAAGGATGGAGAGCCGTTAGGCGGACATCCAAGTGTAACTGCCGACTTTGGAGACGCTTCTGAGTTTGATGAGGAAGCCGGAAGCGACGACCTAAGTGCCTTATTGTAAAAAGCCCATACTGCATATCGACCTGGAGACCTACTCCAGCGTCGACCTTGCAGCCTGCGGGGTTTATAAATACGCAGAGAGTTTAGACTTCAAAATACTTCTATTCGGATACGCCTGGGGCGATGATCCAGTAGAAGTTTTAGATTTAACGGAAGAAGATCTGCCTTTTTCTTTAGTATCCGCACTAGCGGATGAAAACATCACGAAGGTGGCACACAACGCAAACTTCGAACGAGTATGTCTAACCAGATACGTCAAGGATTACGCGAAGCGAGATATTCTAGGAGAAGCAGTAAAAAGGAAGCTAACAGAGGATGGATTCTTACCACCAGAACAATGGCAAGACACCATGATCATGGCCGCTGAGAACGGCTACCCTTCCAGTTTAGGACAACTAGGACCCGCACTAGGAATTGAAGAAGACAAGGTGAAACTGGCTACCGGTAAAAGATTGATCCAGTATTTCTGCAAGCCTTGCAAACCAACAAAAGCCAACGGCGGAAGATGGAAGAACCTACCGGAGCATGATCCGGAGAAATGGAATCTTTTCATAGAATACAACCAAAGAGACGTGGAGTCCGAACAAGCCATTTATAACAAGCTAAATAACTTGATACCTGTATCTGATCAGGAATGGGAAAACTGGCACAGAGACCAGAGGATAAACGACAGAGGAATACACGTAGATACGCAGATCATAAAAAACGTTCAGTCCTACAGCTTAGAACACGGAATGGAACTGATGGAGGAAGCAAGATTCCTCACGGGCTTAGAAAATCCGCAAAGCGTAGCACAGCTAAAAAAATGGATCCTTGACCAGGAAGGACATGACGTCGAAAGTTTAAACAAGGAAGCCGTGAAAGATCTTCTAAAAGGCACACTAAGGCCCGAAACAAGAAGAGCCCTAGAGATACGACAAGAGCTCGGGAAAACAAGCGTCAAGAAATACGACGCCTTCCAGAGAGCGTGCGGAGAAGATGATCGTATCAGGGGAACCTTCCAATTTTTTGGAGGCAGAACCGGAAGATGGGCAGGTCGACTGATCCAACCGCAGAATTTCCCACGGCCAAGCTTTGATGAAGTAGACGAGCCAAGAACACTCGTGAAGGAAGGCAACTTCGAACTTTTAGAGCTCATCTATCCAAGTATGAACGATGTATTCGCTACGATTCTAAGAACCGTAATCACACCACCAGAGGGAAAGTCCTTCATAGTAGCCGACTACTCAGCCATAGAGGCTCGAGTGATTGCCTGGCTAACAAGAACAACATGGCGCCAGGAAGTATTCAAAAACGGCGGAGACATCTACTGTGCATCAGCTAGCCAGATGTTCGGGGTGCCTGTAGAAAAGCACGGAATCAATGGACATCTAAGACAAAAGGGAAAGATTGCCGAACTTGCCCTCGGATACGGAGGCGGAACAGCTGCACTGGAAGCCTTTGGAGCCAGTAAGATGGGTCTAAGCCCAGAACAGCAGCAAGAGATCGTGACAAAATGGAGACAAGCCTCGCCACGTATCAAGGACTTTTGGTACTTACTAGGCAGAGCCTTCGAGGATGCGATTACAGATAGTAAAGTCACAACGCTGGACCGAAATATGAAGGTTTTCAAAAGTAATGGAAACGTTTATATTCAACTACCAAACGGGCGCATTTTAGGCTATGTCACTCCACGAATCAAGGATGGCCAGGTATCTTTTTTAGGATTGAACCAGACAACACGAAAGTGGGAGTGGACAAAAACCTGGGGCGGAAAGCTTACGGAGAACGTGGTTCAGGCTATCGCAAGGGACTGCCTATGCGAAACGCTAAAAGGGTGCGACGAGATCGGAGCTAAGACAATCATGCACGTTCATGATGAAGTGATCTGCGAAGTACCTGCGGAAGAAAAAGAAACAAAATTCAAACAACTGCTAGACGTAATGGCTAAGCCAATCAGCTGGGCGCCAGAATTGGTTCTAGTAGGAGATGGATTTATATCCGATTATTACAAGAAGGACTAAAACATGAAAAAACAAAATTTAATTATAGCCTTGATCTATATCACCGCAGCACTGATACTCCTAAATATTTTGAAGGAAGTGTTCGGTTTAGATATAGCACAAGTGCCAAGGCTAGGAGGATAGAACATGAGTATGAAATGGACACAGCAGGAGGACAACCTCCTAAAGCAGCTAAATGCTATAGGTTTATCAAGTGCTGCAATTTATAAGAACTATAGAGAAGTTCTAAAAGGAAGATCACAGAGCGCCATACAGCAGCGCCTGACCTACCTGAACAAACCGCCCGAAGAAAGACGGAAGGAAGACATGGCCAGCTTCGACAACGCAGACATGCTAGAAAAAGCGATCAACCAGGCCGCAGACCGTATCTGCAACCGCCTGGACAATATCGCAAACGCTCTAGCTGTAATCTGCAAAGATATGGAAAGCAATGCAGTGGGCGCCGGAAAGCATGCTGCGCACACTATAGGGCTTCTAGAAGAGATCAAGGCCAATGGGACACTCCAGCAAGGAACACTGCAAAGTATCAAACATGAGCTTCAGAAAGTGGCCTATCGGGGAAATAAGAAATGGAATATGAAATGAAAAGAAAGCAGAGAATCTTTTATATTCTAGCGGAAGAATAGACAGGAGGCTGAAGGATGTGCAAATAGCAACCTGCAAAAATAGAAAACAAAAGCAATATTTCAACCAGGAAATGTCCTGGGAGGAATTCACAAAAAAACTGCTCTTTACAACCAGAACGAAAGAGACGGTGGAAGAGTACAAAAACATGACAAAGGACCAGCAGTCCAATATCAAGGACGTCGGTGGATTCGTAGCCGGAGAACTAAAAGACGGAAAGCGAAACAATCAAAGCGTTCTATCACGTAGCATGATCACATTGGATGCTGACTTCGCAGACAAAGACTTTTTAGACTTGATCCGAATAACGTGCGACTTTTGCAGCGTGATATATTCCACGCATAAGCACACACCGGAAAAGCCAAAATACAGATGGATCCTGCCCCTACAAAGAGGAGTATCACCGGAAGAATACGAGGCAATCGCTCGAAAGATTGCAAGTACAATCGGAATGGAATACTTCGACGATACGACCTACCAGCCAGCAAGAATGATGTTCTGGCCGAGTACAAGCAAGGACGGAGAATACATCTGTGAACAGCTAGGAGACAGAAACGCATACCTGAACCCAGATGACATCCTGGCGCAGTACAGAGACTGGCATGACATCAGCTACTGGCCTCGCTCTAACAGAGAGACAGAACTGCATCACAGCGACATAAGACACCAGGAGGACCCATTATCTAAGTCCGGATGGATTGGCGCCTTCTGTAGAGCCTATACGATTCAAGAAGCGATTGAGGCATTTATTCCAGAGGAATACACGCCGACAGAGGACCCGAACCGCTGGACCTATACGAAAGGCTCCACAGCTGGAGGCCTAGTTATATACGACGACAAGTATGCATACAGCAACCACAATACAGATCCGACAGGGCAGCAGCTATGCAATGCCTATGACCTTGTAAGGATACACAAGTGGCCAGACGATCCAGCAAGTACAGAACACATGCTCGAACTAATGGAACACGATGAGGGCACCCGGAAGCAGCTTATAGATGACAAGAAAGAACAGATTCATGAAGACTGGGACGACTTCAAGGACGACACCGCGAGGGGTTCGCAAGGGGTAGAAGACAGTAAAGAAGACAGTAAAGAAGAAGTAAACGAGGACTGGTTGGATGCCATGGATATGGACAAGAAGGGAAACTTCAAGCCCACTACTGACAACATAGTCCGCATACTTTTAAATGATCCAAAGCTTAAAAATGGAGTTGGAGGCAACGATCTATTCGCACAGAAACCAGTCAAAAAAGGAAACCTGCCCTGGTGGAACTACAACCCAAGCGACCCGACCTGGACGGATACGGACGACGCAAGCTTCAGATACTATCTAGAAAAGAAGTACAACATTGTCGCCAAAGGAAAAGTGGATGACGCCATAGCTTACGTCCAGGAGAGAAACAGCTTTCACCCAGTACGAGACTATCTAGACACACTAGAATGGGACGGCATACCAAGACTAGACACGCTATTTATAGACTATCTAGGAAGCGAGGACTCAGAGTACAGCAGAGCGGTCGCAAGGAAAGCTTTTACCGCAGCCGTGGCCAGAATCTACACACCAGGATGCAAAATGGACTATATGCCGGTACTCGTAGGACACCAGGGAATCGGAAAGAGTCACATGCTAAGCATCATGGGCGGAGATTGGTTCAGTGACAGCATAACCACGATTGCAGGCAAAGAGGGCTACGAAGCTCTGCATGGATCCTGGGTTATTGAATGGTCCGAACTATCAGCAGCCAGAAAAGCCGATATCGAGTCCATGAAGCAGTTTATAAGCAAGAGGGACGACAGATACAGAAAAGCCTACGCAAGAAGAGTTACAGACAATCCAAGACAGTGCGTGTTTTTCGGAACTACAAACGATGATGAGTTTTTAAGAGACTATACAGGAAACCGAAGATTCTGGCCGATAAATACGGATATATCAAAGGCGAAAAAGATTGTGTTTGATGATCTACCAAAAGAAAGAGATCAGATCTGGGCTGAAGCTAAGCAGAGATTCAAGGACGGAGAAAGGCTATTCCTTCAGGGCGAAGCTTTAACCGGAGCCGAACAGATGCAAAAAGAGCACACGTTTACCAGTGTCCGAGAGGACATGGTCCGGGATTATCTAGATAGAAAGCTACCAGAGGGATGGAAAGATATGGATTTATACGCCAGAACCCAATGGCTAGAGGACCCTAAGAACAAGGGGGAAGACATCAGAGACTGCGTAAGTTTACTCGAAATTTGGTGCGAAGTTTTGAATGGATCAAAGAATAAATTTACGCCCGTGGACCAGAGAGAACTCAAGGCAATCATGGAAAGTTTAGGGTGGAATAAAGGACCAGCGCCAAGACAAAGGGGAGCCTGCTATGGCAAACAACGGGTTTATTTGAATCCTAAATTCACGTGGGAAAACAGGAATCATATTTAGGTAACGCTGGAAACGGTCGCAAAAAAGCACAAGGCAACCAAGGAAACGGATGTGGAAACGCTAAAATTCTAGAGCGTTTCCAGGGAATCACCGCATAAAATAAGGCTTTCTAAGCTATTGGAAACAGTAGAAACAAAAATATTACTAACTTAATGAATATATATAATATAGCGTAATACAGTACATGTGTATGTATATGCGCGCGAGAAAATATAGTATATATATAAAGAGTTTGGAAGGCGTTTCCGCACGTATCCGTTTCCAGGGCTAAAAATCAACAGAAAAGGAGACACAGAAATGACAGTAAACGACAGCAAAAGATTTCATTTTCTGATGCATGAAATAGATGCAAGAATCAACAATGAAACAATGGACCGATACGGAATCAAAATGCAGAGCCTGGTCGCTATGGAAGAACTAGCAGAACTGCAAAAGGCAATTTCTAAACTGGTACGTAATTCGGAAGAAAAAACAAAATCATTAGAGTTCAAAGGACTAAGACATAACCTGATCGAAGAAATGGCGGATGTAATAATTTGCATGGATCAGCTAAAGGAATATTACAATATCAATCACGCTGAAATTCAAAGCATTATAGCTTCGAAGCAAGCAAGACAAGCCAAAAGGCTAGAGGAGGAATAGAACATGAAAGAAAATAGAATGTATATCAAGTGCGACCGATGCGGAAAAGAAACATCAGTCGGAATCGAAAAGAGCAAGATTGAAAACGGGAAGACAATCGAAACCTGGGAAGGACTTCCAGATGGGTGGATCACAACAAACGACAAGAAAGATTTGTGTCCAGACTGTGCGGAGCGGTACCGCGAACTTCAAAAGAAGTTCTTCCAGAAATGATAGAAAATCAAGTAGAAAATTACCTGATCAAAAAGGTATCAGCGCTAGGCGGTAAAGCCTGGAAGTTTGTAAGCCCAGGAAACGCAGGCGTGCCAGATAGACTGATCACATATAATTCAAAGGCTTTCTTTGTAGAAGTAAAAAGGCCAGGCGGTAAGCCTAGAGCCCTACAAAAAGCCACAGTAGCCCAAATACGGGCAACAGGTATGAAAGTATACTGCATCAGCACAAAAGCCCAGGTGGACGAATTAACAAATCTGATGCGGTCTGGAATCATACCGGAGGAGCGACACTTTGACAGAATTTAAACCCCATGACTATCAAAAGAAGGCTATCAACTTCGGACTGGATCATAAGAAGTGTGGCCTTCTTCTCCCTATGGGAGCTGGCAAGACCGTAACCACGCTAACGATCATCAGCCTTCTAAAGCTAATCGACATAGAAAAAGTTCTGATTATTGGCCCTGTGCGCGTAATAAAAAGCACGTGGCCCGAAGAAATAGAAAAGTGGAGTCACACTAAGGACTTGAGCTATTCAATCGTAACGGGCACTCCAAAGCAACGTGAGAAAGCCTTGCAACAAAAGGCAGACATTTATCTCATAGGCAAAGAGAACGTTACCTGGCTAGTAGACAACAAATACTTTGACTTTGACATGGTAGTGATTGATGAATTATCAACCTTCAAGAATCCAAAAAGCCAGAGGTTCAGAGCCCTAAGAAAAGTTATGCCATTAGCTGACAGATTTATAGGGTTAACAGGAACACCAGCACCGAAAGGAATCCCGGACCTTTGGAGTCAGATATACTTGATTGACCAGGGAGAAAGATTAGGTCGAACACTAACTCAGTTTCGAGAAAGATATCTAATTCCAGGAAGAAGAAACGGGATGATCGTATACGATTGGAAGCCAAGACCAGACGCAGAGGAAAAGATATACAAGAAAATAGGTGACGTATGCATGAGTCTGGATCAGGCAGACTGTGCCAAACTTCCACCGGTTCAGTACTTGAAAAAATCAATCGAGCTACCACAAAAAGCGATGACAGAATACCACGCTTTCAAACGTGAGAAGGTTCTGGAACTTGATAACAACGAATCACTGCTAGCAGCCAACGCTGGAGTGCTATGCGGTCAGCTGCTACAAATGACATCAGGAGAAATCTATAAACGTGATCAGCTAGGAAATAAGCTCGAAGAAGTAGCAACCCTTCATGCGGCTAAACTTGAGGCACTAGACGACTTGATTGAATCAGCGAACCAGAACCCGGTGATGGTGTTCTATTACTTCAAACACGAACTAAAACGAATCAAGGAACATCTGAAGAAACAGAAACTGGAAGTCCGCAGTCTTGAGAACGAGGATGACGTTCGAGACTGGAACGACGGAAAGATAGACGTGCTGCTTTTGCATCCAGCAAGCGCAGGACATGGGCTTAACCTTCAACGAGGTGGACATATCGCAATCTGGTACACACTTCCAAACTGGAACCTTGAACTGTATCAGCAGGCAAATGCCAGAATCTACAGACAAGGACAGAAACAAAACGTGACAATTTATCAGATCATAGCTAGAGGCACAGTAGACGAGGACATGCTGAATGCACTAGAACACAAGAACATAACACAAAAGGCTTTGATTGAAGCTTTAAGGAGGTAAAACATGACTTATGATGAATTAATTCCAGAACTAAAAACGGTGCGCTACTGCTGCCACCGTTTGATTGAATTGAATCAGGAATTGGAAGTACTAAACCACCAGACAACAGGCCTTGCAAAGCCTGGAGGAATCGAGCTGACTGCAGAACAGAAAAGAAGCAAGTGGCCTATGCCGACATATCAGCATCAGTACCACAGTCCGCTCGGTTTATTTGAAGAGATATCAGCCAAAGAACAAGAACTGCATCACTTCCAGAAAAGACTGATGGACCTAAGATGGACAGAACTTCTCGATTTGCAAGACCAGAACATTCTATGGGATTTGTACATTCATAGAATCAAGGCTGTGGATGTGGCTGAGAAATATGGATACACTAGGCGAGGACTATATAAACATCTGATGGCGGAAGTAAAAAAGCTCACAAAAAGCTAAAGAGTTCCCACTGTGTACCACTTTAAGGTGGTATATTAGTACTTGTAAAAGAGGACCGATAGAAAAAGGCCCTCTTTTCTTTTACCCGGAACGTCCTCCTTTCTAAAAAAACGAGTGCTTTCTAATCAACGTTAACAGCAGCTACGACAAATCATGGACATTAATTTTATTTTCAGCGCTCCGGGTAATCATAGACAACAAAGAAGCAGACGATGCTTCTTTTTTAATACAACAGAGGTGAACACACATGAACATTACAGACATAAGAACATGCGACCTGAAGCCTTACGAGAACAACCCACGACTCAACGAAGATGCCGTCGATTTAGTCGCAGCATCTATAGACGAGTTCGGATTCAAGCAACCGATTGTGGTGGATAAAGACCTGATCATCATTGCAGGACACACGAGATGGAAGGCAGCACAAAAGCTAGGCCTTGAGACAGTGCCATGCATCCAGGCCGACGATCTAACACCAGCACAGGTGAAAGCCTACCGATTGGCAGACAACAAAGTCGCAGAGGCCGCTCAATGGGACCTTGACGCTTTACAGTTTGAACTGGAAGAGCTAGACAATATGGACTTTGATATGGAACCATTCGGGTTTGAGACAGAAACATTCGACGAACAAATCGCAGAGGACGACAACTTCGAGCCAGAGATTCCGGAAGAGCCAACAACCAAAAGAGGACAATGCTGGATGCTAGGAAGACACAGATTAATGGTCGGAGATAGTACCAAACGCCAGGATGTAGAAAAGCTTTGCAGCGACGCTACTATGGACATGGTTGTAACTGATCCACCGTATAACGTAGCCTTAGGGCAACACATGAGACCTTCAGAGGCTAAGCAGCTACACCGAAGAACTGACGGACTGGTCATTGATAACGATTCATGGGAAGACGACGAGGGCTTTATCGAGTTTTTAAAAGTAGCCTTCGAGAACATGACAGAACAGCTCAAGGACGGAGGTGCCTTCTACATCTGGTACGCATCCACACAGAGCAAGAACTTTCTGGAAGCAGCAGAACGCGCAGGCCTAAACATTCGACAAACATTGATCTGGAACAAGAACACATTCGCACTGGGCCGCCAGGACTACCAGTGGAAGCACGAGCCATGCCTTTACGGATGGAAAGATGGCGCAGCCCATTACTTTGTCAACACAAGAAACCTTGTAACCGTACTCGAAGACACAGAGAACCTGGACATTGACAGCATGAAGAAGGACGAGCTTAAAGACCTTCTAAAATCAATCCTGGGGGGGTGCAAGGATACAACGATTCTGGACGAGAAAAAGCCCACGAAATCCGATCTGCATCCAACCATGAAACCAATTCCACTGATTGCAAGACAGATCAAGAACAGCAGCAAAGCTGGAGAAAACGTGCTGGACCTATTCGGAGGTTCAGGCTCCACGCTTATGGCTTGCGAGCAGCTAGGACGGAGGTGCTTCATGATGGAGTATGATCCACACTATGCCGATGTAATTATCAAGCGCTGGGAAGATTACACCGGAGAACAAGCGGAGCTGATATCAGATGCCTGCTAAGGGAGTAGCTGGACGCACAAAAAGCGAAGCGGCCAGACAGCGCAAAGACCCTATGCAAAACCTGAAGCCATTCACGAAAGAGAATGCCGCCGAGATGGGACGCAAAGGCGGAGCCGCAAGCCAGAAAGTCCAGAAAAAGAAAAAGAAGCTAAAACAATGCCTGGCCGCAATTCTAGAGTTGGAGCCTAGCGAAAGAAATAAAGAAAAGCTGATCGACATGGGCCTAGAAGATGATGAGCTCAGCAATCAAATGCTTTTAGCCGCAACCATGTTCAACAAAGCCACACGCGGAGACGTAAGGGCAGCCGAATTCATTCGAGACCTTACAGGACAGCAACCTGTCACTAGCCTAGACAGAGCCAGAACGAAGCTGATGAACGCACAAGCCGAACAGATCAAGAGACAAGGCGACCCTTCTAAAGAGATTACAAAACTGGATCTTTTATTGAAAGCTATGGACACAGTAGCCGGAGACGATAGTGGAACTAACTGAGAAACAGAAAGAGTTCTGGAATCATAAACCGAGCCGCTGGAACATAAAAGAAGGGGCTACACGTAGCGGAAAGACATGGCTGGACTATTACATCATCCCGAAACGAATTCGAGCTATAGAGGGCCTTCCAGGCCACGTGTTCCTCATAGGAAATACAAAGTCGACACTCGAAAGAAACGTTCTAGAACCCATGCGAGAATTATACGGGCCAGAATTGGTTGGAAGAGTAAGACCAGATAACACGGTAAAGCTTTTCGGGCGTAACTGCTACGCGATAGGCGCAGACAAAGAAAGCCAGGTTACAAAGATTCAAGGGGCCTCAGTAGCGTACTGCTACGGGGATGAAGTCGTAACCTGGAATAAGAAAGTTTTTGACATGCTAAAGTCGCGTCTAGATAAGCCATATAGCTGCTTTGACGGAACATGCAACCCGGACAACAAGAACCATTGGTTTTTAAAGTTTCTAGAATCAGGAGCCGACATCTTCCGACAGAAATACACGATTGAAGATAATCCGTTTCTTCCGGAAGAATTCGTGGAGAACTTGAAACTCGAATATCGAGGGACAGTCCTATACAACAGATACATACTAGGAGAATGGTGCAACGCGGAAGGGCTACTCTTTCCACAGTTTGCAGACAATCCAGACGAGTGGGAAGTCAAAGGAGAACTCCCACTTTTTAACATGATCAACATAGGCCTGGACATAGGTGGAACCCGTTCGCATAGTAGCTTGATCGTTACGGGAATCACGGCAGACCTTTCTGAAATCGTAACCTTTGCAGAACGGAAAGTCGTACACGCTAAAGGAACTATAGACGCAGAAAGACTCTGCACAGAGACAGTCGACCTGATCAGAGCTTTATGGATTCAAGGATTCGTGGTATCAAGCGTTTTTGTAGATAACGCAGAACAAGTTATTTTGAACAGTATACGAGTAGCCGTACAAAGGGCAGGCTTTCCAACCAACGTGATGGATTGCCGCAAGATAGACGGAAAGACAAGGATTCTGACATATAACATGATGCTGAACCGACACAAGATGAAGTTCCAGGCAGTACCTATGGTGGTAGAAAGCTTGAGCACAGCACTATACGATACAAAATCGAAGGAAGATAAGATTCTAGACGACTTTACAACCGACGTCGATACATTCGACGCTCACTTTTACAGTTGGTCGACATATATGGACCTGATCACAGGAAGGAGAACTTAGATGAAAATTTTATTCACAATACTAAAGGATTTAGGATATCCTGTGAGCCAGGAAGTCCAAGACTACTACAGCAAGATTCAATTCTGGAACGATTGGTGGAAAGGCTACGTTCAAGAATTTCATAAATACGAGATCAAGAACGAAAACGGAAACAGTAGACAAGTAAAACGCAAGCAAATGAGAATGGCAAAGAAAATCTGCGAAGACTGGGCCGATTTACTTTTGAACGACAAAACCAGAATTCTGGTAGAATGCAACGAGCACGGAACGGACATCACACAAGAATTCTTGACTGGAGACAAAGAAGACCAGAACGGTGGAGTTTTAGGAAACAGCAAGTTCTGGAAGCTAGGAAATAAAGCAGTCGAGAGAGAATTCGCACAAGGGACCGTATGCTTCTATCTGCAGCTTGTAAATCCAACAGTAAACAAAGGGCAGCTAAGTGCCCAGAGCGTACAAATCAAAGCTATCAAGGACGCGCAGAAAATAGTGCCGTTGACCTATGACGAGGAAGATATCTCAGAAATTGCACTGGCTAGCGAGTACACACAAAACGGGGAGCGTTTCATGTACATCCAGGTCTTCAAGCAAGAGCAAGAAGGTTACCAAATCTACAACCATTACTTCAAGATCAACAACGTGGCAGGAGACGCCGTAGGCTATGAAAGAGTATCAGCACCACACGGCGAAGCAATCAGCTATAAATTGCCTTGTAAGCCTTTTGTGATCCTAAAGCCCAATATAGAAAACAACATAGCAGACGTACCATTAGGGATGTCGATCTACGCAAACGCAATCGACATGCTAGAAAGCTGCGACTTGGCGTACGACAACCTATTCATGGATACCTTGCTAGGAAAAAAGAAAGTATTCATGGACCAGGCATTATTCAGCATGAAGCCAACAGCCTACGCGCTAAACGATAAAGGCGAGCGAGTACCAGTAAAGCAAGAGCCAGACGTCGGTGCAACTTTGGAGAAATCTCTATACGTAAGTACAGGAACACAAGTAAGCCCAGACAAGCCTCGACTCTTTGAGGAATACAATCCAAGCCTTCGAGTTGACGAGAACAAAGAGAACGTTCAATTCAATCTAAATCTCTTATCAAGTAAATGCGGACTTGGGCAAAACAGATACCAGTTCAGCACCCAGAACATGACAACAGCTACACAGGTTCGCGCAAGTAATAAGGAACTAACAGAAAGCGTCTGGAAGCAACGTATCGCAATCCAGGACGCCCTTACAGAATTGACGAGATCAATCATTATCTTAGGTAAAGAAAAGTGCCACATATCCGGACTTGATCCAGACGTTCGCATCACGATTCAATTTGACGACACCATGTTTTCAGACGAGGAAGCGGAAAGACTTCGAATGCTTCAGGAAATCTCGGCCGGAATTCTACAGAAATGGGAATATCGCGTCCGATACTACGGAGAGGACGAAGAAACAGCCAGAGAGATGACCGGAGAAACAGAGAACCCGGCAGATAGAATTCAAAGTATGTTCTTCCAGAAAGACGAAACGCAAGAAGAGGAGCCAGAGGGTGAGGCCTAATGCTAGAACCGAACTACCTGCAAAGCGCGGGTGACGACCTAGAAAAACTGTATCAGGAACTGGCTACAGAAATACTGGTGGACATAGCGGAGCGGATCAAGATGAATCAGGACGCTATGACAAGCACAACGGAGTATTTAAACAACAAACTAAAACAACTTGGTTTGCAGCAAGACTGGATTAATAAAAGACTAACTGAAATACTTCACACCTCCGAAGAAGAAGTCGCCCGAATCATGCAACAGAGCGCTTATAAAAGTATCCGCGACACATTCGACAGACTAGAGGCTGGAGGATACGACACAAGTGGCTTAGAGTTTTCGGACCAAATCAAAAAAGGAACATCAGCACTCTGGGGAGACATCCAGAACCTTACAAGGACCACAGCTCAACTAGCTAGCGACACCTTTATGCGATACTACGACATGGCTTATTTGCAAGTATCAAGCGGAGCTTACTCTCTAGATCAAGCAACCGCAAATACAATCGACAAGCTATGCAGAGAAGGCCTAACAAAAGTATCCTACCCAAGCGGTGCTCAACGATCAATCGAGGCGGCCGTTCGATTGGCAGTACGAACCGCAGTAAACCAGAACGCCCTGGCTTGCGAGAAATCGGTCATTGATGAGCTAGATATAAATCTAGTACAGACAAGTGCCCACATGGGAGCCAGACCAAGCCACGCAGCCTGGCAAGGCAAAGTGTTCTGGGTAAATCATCCGGAAGGAAACTACGAGAACTTTTATGAGGCTACAGGATACGGAACAGGCGCAGGACTTGGCGGATGGAACTGCAGGCATTCATTTACCGCATACTTTCCAGGCATAAGCGAAGATTACAACAAGCCTGTAAATCCCAAAGAAAATGACAGAATATACCAGATGGAGCAAAAGCAAAGGTCCTACGAAAGAAACATGAGAAAATGGGACAGAGAGCGACGTGTGAAGGCCGCAGCAGGGCTAGACACGACGAAAGAGGATTACTGGTATAAATACAACAAGATGAGGCTGAAAGAGCTTGTGGACGCTTCTAAGGGCCGATTAAAGAGAGATTACTCAGCCGAGAAGATAGGCGGAACAAAAGGCAGACCTTACAAGCCTGTAAGAATACCTAAAAAGCGCATCACGACTAAAATCAATTCACAGGTTAAAAATGACAGTGAAACTCCGAAAACTAAAGTGATCAAGCTAAGCAAAAAAGAAGACTTGACAGGATACAAGATGGACTTTGCACCGAAACAGGATAAGCACTACCAGGGTACAAAGCAGTACAAAGATTCAATAAATGTAGGGAAGTACCCGTCATACTTTACCGTTTCAAGGGAAGAGCTAAAGGAAATCATTCTAAAATATGCACAAACGGGCATCAATCAGTATGATAAGAATCAGGATTGGCAAGGCTGCGAAACAATACTGGACTGTGACAAGGTAATAGGGTATGCTGTAAATAGAGATACAGGTGCTAAAATAGAAACAAAATACTTTAGAGTCCATTATTCAAAAGATAAGGGATTTCATGCAGTACCTGAGTTTCCTTCGAAAGGGGTATTAAAAGAATGAAAACACTAACTAAAGATGAATTCATGAAAGCCTGGAGCCTTGAAAAGTCCCGTGTGGTATTTAACGATGGAGACATTGTAGAAGGATGCTCAGTCTTTATTTCAGACGTTGACAGTTTTAACGACGTAGACGAAATAGAAATATATACAAAAGATGGAGGATGTATCCTTGAACCTTTGTCAAAAGTAAAGAAAATAATTGAGTTGGATTAGGAGGCAGAACATGTCGGAAGATTTCAGAACGATATACAAAATTTTATCAATTCTGCAAAAGTCAATGGACTACGAGATTCTAGACATCCGGAGACTTTCAGCGGATAACCTAGACATCACAGAGCCAAAGAGAAAAGCACTTCTAGGCATGCTACTGAAAAATGGATACGTTGAAGGCTTCCAGGTGATCCAGTACGTAGGAGACCCAACGCCAAACATTGAAGGGCTAGAGGGTATCCGAATAACTCTAAAAGGACTAGAATACCTAGAAGAAAACAGCTTGATGCAGAAAGCCGCAAGACATGCAAAAGGAATTGCGGAAGTACTATAGAACACAACTAAACAAGGACAAGAACCGAGCTAGAAATGGCGCGGTTTTTATTATGCCCTGGGTACGGCGTTTAAAAGACCCAACTACCCCTCGGCACGGGATATAAAAGGCCGGACTCGATACTGGAGTGAACCAGATATAAAAAACGCAGGAGGACAAAATGGAGTTTTTAAAAGAAATCTTAGGGGAAGAATTGTATGCACAGGTTGCAGCTAAGCTAGAAGGGAATAAAACCGTAAAACTAGCAAATCTAGCCTCAGGAGAATACGTCTCGAAAGCAAAGCATGATGCAGAACAGTTAGCAAAGGACCAGCGCATTCAAGAACTGACTGACAAAATTAAAAACTTTGAAGGAGTAGACGTAAAACAATTACAGACAGACGTCAAGAACTGGGAAATTAAATACAACCAGGACTTAGAAAGCGCAAGACTTGACAGCGCGATTCAACTAGCGATTGCGAAATCTGGAACCCTATCAGAAAAGGCCTTAATGGGGTTACTAGATAAAGACAAAATCAAGTTTGATAAGGATGGAAAATTAACAGGACTTGACGAACAAATCGAAGCTATCAAAAAAGAAGACAGCTTCTTATTTAAGGCGGCAGAGCCGGACAATCCAGCCAAAGGTGAGGATGTAAAACTTGATGGAGATCATGGAGGAAGTCCGAAACCAGAGGCACCAACAACTCTAGCCGCAGCAATCTCAGAACATTACAAAAAATAGGAGGAACTAAAAGATGCCAATTACATTAGCAGATTCTAAAGTCGGCTTAGCCGATCACGTAGACCAGCAGGTCATTGATGAGTTCCGTAGGGACTCTTTTATTTTAGATCGTTTAACTTTCGATAACGCAGTATCACCAGGAACAGGTGGCTCAACATTAACTTACGGCTATTTACAATTAAAAACACCATCAGTGGCTGAAGGTCGTAAATTGAATAGCGAATACACAGCAGGAGAAGCAGTAAAGGCTCAGAAAACAACAAACTTAAAAATCTTTGGTGGAGCCTACGAAGTAGACCGTGTATTAGAAGATACAACAGCTAGCTCAGAGATTGCATTCCAGTTAGCTCAGAAAATCATTGCAGTAAAGAACAAATTCCACTATGACTTCATTAACGGAAAGTCAACAGCAAAAGGAACTGCTGCAACAGATAACACAAGCTTCGATGGATTGGATGTGTTAGTAACCGGAACAAATACGGAAGAGAAAAATGCAGACGCAGCATTTGATTTGTCGACAGCCGCAAAGATCAAAGAAAACGCAGATGCCTTCACTTTTGCTTTGGATTCATGGCTATCAACTTTATCTGTAAAGCCTGATGCTTTATTAGTAAACCGCAAGACAGCTACAGTTTTAAAAACAGTCGCTAAAATGCAAGGATACTACACTAGATCAGAAAACAGCTTCGGCCAAGGCGTAGACAACTACGACGAAATCGCAATCGTAGACATGGGTGAATATTATACAGGAAAGAAAACTTTGATGTGCGTACCTATCGACGAATCAACAGGAACAACAAGCATCTACGCTGTAAAATTCGGATTGGATGCCGTGCACGCAGTAAGTCCACAAGGACAGAAAATCATTCGTCAATACATGCCAAACTTAAGCGAACCTGGAGCGGTTAAAAAAGGCGAAGTAGAAATGATTGCTTCTATCGTTTCTAAGGACACTACAAAAGCCGGTGTATTCCGTAATGTACAAGTAGCTCCTGTCGCAGCATAAGGAGATAAAACATGATCCTAAGCTTTGAGGAATACACAGCTTTAGGCGGAACGCTACTGGATGAAGTAGAGTATGCACAAATAGAACCAAGAACCGAAAGCCTTCTAGAAGCCTACATTCGAGAGAAGATTCCATGTTGGAAGGCTCAGGCTTTGGAAGACTACAACATGGATCTAAGAAAAGTAATCCTATACCAGATAGACTTCATAGAAGCACATGGTGGCATGGATTGCTTTGTAGGTTCTAGTGATATGAACTTCACAGGCGCAACCACTAGCGGCTTCTCGTATTCCGTAGATAATGCGAAAACGATAAGGTTCCATGACATACCCTTATCAAGCCTAGCAATATCAGAGCTTGACTACCAATTACTCAAAGCAGGACTAGCCTGCCAGGCGGTATGGTAAAAAGCCCGAGATGGCTTAGGCCGCATACAATAAAAGTCATGAACATTCTAGGCGAAGAAAACCTGGAAGAAACTACGTCAGCAGCAACGGTCCAACACGTAAAGGTTTCTAAAACAAAGGCCCGGACATATGGACAGACGGGCGCTAGTAATTCCGATACGATCCTCATCACGATAGACGTGAACGATTATCAGGCGGACAAGATTCTAGTTCCCCCTTTAGAATTTAAGACGCCAGAAAAACAATTCACACTAAGAACTGGGGACCGTATCGAAGCACACGGCGACATTTACGAGATCACAAATGTGAATATTCTAAATCCCTTGAGAAATACGCCAGAATTCATAGAGGTAACATGTGAGTGAGTATCATCTAAAAGTTATAGTCGATATCCCGGTGGCACAGCTACAGGCCAAAGGAACCAGAGCACTCCGCCGATCTAGATTGAAGCTAAAGCAGCTTATCGTTCAAGATACGAACAAAAACGTGCCTATCGGAAAAGGGATACTGAGGAATTCCGCTTTAAGATGGGCGGCACAGGATAACGACTGGATCATATGGGACACACCATATGCACACTTCCAACATACAGGAAGAGTGATGATCGGAACCCATAGCCACAGTCCATGGGCTAAACACGGAGAAACAAAAGTCTATACAACTCGAAGTTTGAGCTATAGACAAGGCGGCTCTGAGTGGTGGCCTAAGACAATGAAAGCACGAAAAACAGCCTGGATGGAAGGCGCGAAAAAGTTCTTCAAGGAGGAATTCAGATGAGCGAAAAGAAGATCATAAAGCTGGAAGACGTAAAACAGATTGAAGACGGATTATATAGTTTCTTTTCTTCAATCAACATCAACAACATACCGTGGTGTTTGGAGTATTTCAACGACTCCAAGCACACCGCCTTGCTTTTCAAAAGTAGCGGCTACACGGAAGAAATAGAACACTATCTGGGTGGTGGCTATAGAGCTACATACCCTTTTGAAATTTATATTCAAGCAAGCAGAAAGGACACGAAAGCACGCCTGGACCTATCCAGAATCCTGTATGCACTAGTACAGGCGCTCGCAGAGGAAGAGGCGCAAGGCTTCCCAAATCTAGCATTGGACGAAGCGACACCGCAAGGGGTCAGCCTCACAACGTTACCTTCAGACTACACGGGAGAAGAGGCCACACTTTCAACTTTCTATTGCTCTATGACATTAACCTACGAAAAGAAAGGAAGGTTTGAATAATGGCAGCAGCAGAACTACCTAAAAGAGAGATCAAAGTCGAAGAGAATTTACACTACGTCAAATTCACAGGCTCAGAAAGCTACGTTCTAGCCAATAAGGGCTTGACGAACTGGGAGCAGGCCTTGAACGCTACAACAGATGACGGGGTGCAATACATCGGAGAAGCAGGAAGCCAAAGCCAGGTTACAGGTTACGCGCCTACAGTATCTTACGAAGGCCGAGCTTACCCAGGGGATGCCTTTAACTACTGGTTATACTTGCAAGGTAAAGAACAGAAAGTCGGTTCTACTTTTGAAGAAATCGAAGTAGAAACATGGAACGAGAAAACAGCTAAGTCCGGAGACTTTGTAGCATATAAAAGAATCTACGAAGTGCAACCAGACAACCCAGGAAGCGGAGAGGCCGGAGCTAAGCTAACATGTTCTGGAACATTCGCTCAACAAGGCGATCAGGTAAAGGGAACATTCAATATTAAAACAAAAACATTTACCGCAGATAGCGCCACAGAGTAAAGCACATAAAAACATAAGGAGGACATCATGGAATTAAAGTTACAAAAGCAGCTATTAAAAGAAATCGACATTGACGGACACAGATTCTTAGTCGATGTAAAGGACACTTCTAAAATTGAAGCCCTAGAAAATTGGGCAACAGAACAAAACGCTCTAAGCAAATTCGGAAAAGAATCCTTAGAGGACTGTCCTGCTTTGATTAATAAAATTCTAGGAGACAGAGCCTTTGAAACGCTATTCAGAGGGTACGAAGAAAGCTCGGCACAATTTGAGCTTTGCTTCACATTGCACAGCATCTTCCAGGATGAATTTCTAAAAGATCAGCAGGCAAAAGTCGCGGAAGAAGAAAAGAAGAATCTGGACAAAATCGACAAGCTTTGCGAATCTATGGACAGATTTAACAGGACATTAGAATACGCAGACAAGCGATATGGAGGAAGAAATGCTGTGGCTAAAGAGAGAAGATCTTCCGGAAAGCGTAGACGTTAACGGAACGATTCTCCCTATCTTTGCAGACTTTAGAACCTGGGTCCGAGTTGACAGTGTTATACAAGATAACGCAATACCAGAGGAACTGAAGCTGCCCATTATTTGCGATTTAATAGGAATCAATCCGTTCACTTTTAAAGGTGATCAGAAAGACCTGTGGTCCGCAATAATGGGCTTTTATTTTTGCGACAAAAAGCCCAAAGAATCTTATGCCAAGACAAACGGTCGACAAGGCTATCGATTCGAATACGATATGGATCTTATATACGCAGCCTTTAGACAGCAGTACAATATAAACCTTTTAGACGCCAGACTTCATTGGTTCGAATTTAAGGCGCTATTTAATGCGCTAAACGACGATACTATGATTGTACGCGTTATCGGATACCGAACCAGAGACACTTCAAGCCTAAAAGGAGAAGAGAAGACGCACGCACAGCGTCTAGAAAGGTACTACCGTTTACCAGAGGAAGAAGGACCGGAAAAGGAAAGAACACCGCAAGAAATAGAAGCAGAACTTCTGGCCAGATTAGAAACCTAGGAGGTTGAGAAAATGGCATCAGGAGCTGATGGAACAATCAAGGTCAAATTAGGACTAGATGACAGCGAATACAAAAGTGGCCTTAGCGGAGCGCATAAAAGCGCGGAAAGCTTCGCGGACAAAGTGAAGTCAACCTTCGTGGGCGCAACTGTATTCAAAGCAGCCAGCAAAGGCTGGGATTTAATATCTGGATCAATCGGGAAAGCAACCGCCCGATTAGATGCCATGCAAAAAGCCAAACAAGTAATCGGAGTTTTAGCAGGAAGCAGCAAAAAAGCTACAAAGGTTGTAAACAATTTAAGTGACGCTGTAACGGATACCGCATACGGACTAGACACAGCCGCCACTTCAACACAAAAACTGGCTACATCAGGACTGGGATTAGATAAGTCTACTCGAATGGTAAAAGACATGATGGACGCCGTTTCCTTTTACGGAGACGGAACCAACGAAACCCTGGCCAATACGATAGACGCAATCGCAAAGATGAACGCGTCTGGAAAAATATCAGCCGATCAGTGGCAACGTTTAACCGACGCCGGAATTCCCGTTTTAAAAATCTTTTCAGAGAAAACGGGGAAAAGTATGGCAGAAGTTTCTGACGCCTTCTCCAAGGGCCAGATTAGTGCGCAGGAATTTAATGACGTACTGATGGATGCCTTAGAGAACGGAACAGAATCATTCCCAGCAGTCGCAGGAAAAGCCAAAGAGATGGCCGGAAGCTTCGCAACAAGCTTCACGAACATGTCCGCACGTATCGCAATCGGTATCGCTAACATAATCACGTCCTTCAATGACTTTTTAGCAGACAACAGCTTACCCACAATTCAAGAAATGATTGCAAACTTTGGATCAGTAATAAAAAACGGATTAAACTGGATTGCTGAAGAAATACCGAAAGTGCTGAATGCGCTAAAAGAATTTTTTACACCAACCGCGGAAGCTATAAAGGCAGCAACAGAAAAAATTCAGGAAGCCTGGAACAGCGTACGGGATACAATCGCACAAAAGCTAGATTCCAACGATTCTCTAGATTTTGTAAAAAGCGCGTTGGAAAGAATCAGAGATATTCTGCCAATCCTTGTAGAAAAAGTAGGAGAATTCGTCGCAGCCTTTATCGAAAAGCTTCCAGACATCATAGACAAAGTGCAAACCGTAGCAGATACGATTCAAGGACTTATGCCTTTGATTGCCGCTGTAGCCGGCGCTTTTGCAGCCTGGAAAGGAATCAAGGCCGTAAGCGATGTAGCAAAAACAATCGGAGATGCAGGTAAGAAGATCAAGACATTCGGAAGTCTAGTATCGAAGGGTTCTGGATTGCTCGACGGATTAGCTTATGCCGCATCATCAGGAACGGGCGTATTTGCGAGTATGGCCGAATCCTTTACACTAGCCGGTGGAGGACTTTCAGGACTAAGCGCAGCCCTTGGAGTAATCGGTGGCCCTATCACATTAGTGGTCGTAGCTATCGGAGCACTAGTAGCGGCATTCGTATACCTTTGGAATACAAGCGACGGATTCAGAGAGTTCTGGATCAATCTATGGAACAGCATAAAGGAGACCACAGGCCAAATTGTAGATGGGATCGTGAACTTCTTTACAGTAACAATTCCAGAGGCTTTTCAAAGCTTTGTAGACGCAGCACAAAACTTAGCCGATCAAGTAGTTCAGTTTTTTACGGTTACCATTCCTGAAGGCGTAAACACGCTAGTGACAAACATTCAGACATTCTTCGGGACAACAATCCCATACTGGATTGGATACGCCGTAGGGTACATTCTAGGAAAGCTAGTAGAATGGGGGCTAGGACTTGTTCAATTTGTAACACAGGACATCCCTCAATTTATAGCGGGAGTAGTCGAGTGGTTCGCGCAGCTCCCTGATAAAATCTGGACTTGGCTATCAGATACAATCAGCAAAACAGCTGAATGGGTAAGCGAGATGGTTCAGAAAGCGATTCAGGCAGGAAGCGAATTTGTATCAAGCGCAATCAACTTCATTCAGCAGCTACCTAGCAAAGTATGGAGTTGGCTATCAAATACGATCAGTAACGCTGCTAACTTTGCAAGTCAATTTGTACAACAAGCAATACAGGCTGGACAGAATTTCTTCAGCGAAATAGTAAACAAGATCGGACAGATACCAGGGGAAATGATTTCGATTGGATCTGAAATCGTAAACGGGATCAAGAGCGGAATCAGCGGAGCCTGGAGTTCGTTGACAGGTTGGCTTGGCAATATGGCTAAGGGCCTTATTGACGGGGTAAAGAGTGCTCTAGGAATCGGTTCGCCTTCAAGACTATTTGCGGACCGTATTGGTAAATGGATTCCGGCTGGTATCACTCTCGGTGTAGAACAAGCTATGCCAAAGGCTAAGGCCTTTATGGGACGCATGTCTAGCGATTTACTAGACGCAGCTAACATGGACAGCCTAACTTCAAGATTGGCCTTAGAAGGCAATTCTGGAGGCCTAGGAAGCGGCTTAGGCAATACAGTCGTCTATCAAGTAGATCAGACTATAAATTCAGCGAAGGAGCTAAGACCTAGCGAAATCGCGCAAGAAACAGAAAGAATGGTTAGGAGGTTAGCATGGGCATAACAGTAATATATACAAACAGCCTGGGGAAATCCGTTGAGTTTTCCGAGGCCTCAGGCATCCGACTAACAACACTAGACGGAATCTCTAAAAACGAGATCACTTTATCAGAATCAAGCGTTTCTAATCAAATAGGGACAACGGTGTCCGGGGCTTCTATTGAGCCTAAGGACATCACCCTAGAGGGGCGCTTTAAATACAACGCAGGCACTAGAAAAAGGCTTCTAGCTGTAATCCTTCCAGGAGTATCAGCAACACTGCGTTATATCAATACGAGAGCTGGGGTAGACGTATACTGGAAAGTCGAGCCAAAAACGACGCCAATTATCACACTCAACGAAACCTGGCAAAAATTCCAACTCGTATTAAGGGCTCCATTCCCATACGCAAGACGGACAAAGGAAACAAAAGTGACCTTCCAGAAATTAAGGTCATTCTTTAAATTTCCTCGATCTTTTTCAAATACGGAACCCTGGAAAATATCAGAAAAAATTCTAAGTCCACTGGTAACAGTCGACTACGACGGAAGCATAAACACAGGTTTTCTGTTGAGAATGACAGCAGAGGCAAAGGTGAAGAATCCGAAAATTCTAAATGTTTTCACACAAGAGCATATTAGCTTCGGACAAGTAGCAGACCTCGAGATGAATACAGGGGACGTGCTAGAAATAAGTACCTTTACAAATGAGCAATACTGCCACTTGATACGAAACGGAGAAGTGGAAAACATCTTCTGGATGACCGATTATGATTCCGAGTTTTTTCAGATTCAACCCGGAGAAAACGTACTGAATTATACAGCAGAGGAAAACCCCGGAAGCCTGGATGCACTTCTACAGTTTGAAGAAGTACTGGCGGGAGTATAGCTATGCACTATTATGTTTACGACAGAGAAGGAAAACGACAAGGACCGCTCCAGAATATAACCAGCGTGCAATGGAACCCAAAATATTACGAAACAGGAAAAGCCGAGATTCATGTGGAATATACGGACTTCAATACCAAGTATCTACAGAAATGGAACCGGATCGTTTGCAAGGAAAGAAACGAAATTCTTTTTATAGAATCCGTAGAAAGACTTGCAAAAGAAATTGTAGTCCTTGGACACATGGACAATTTGGAGGACCGTATAAACCTCTATACTTTGACCGTTCGAAACGTAGAGCAATCACTGCTCGGTAATTTTGAAAAGAACAAGCGCGGATTGGATATCGTAATCGGAGAGAATACAGGCCTTCCTGGAAAGCTTGAGAATGCATCCGACACAACATACGACACGCTCAGGACCATGGCCCAGGAATACTGCCAGCAAGTAGGATATGGCTACAGAGAGGTTCTAAAAGGGACAACACTGAATTACTTCGAAATTTATACGGGATCAACAAAGAACAAACTGAGGTTTTCAGACAGACTCGGAAACCTAATCTCGCAAACTTTTATCGAAGATATATCAGACTATAAAAACTATGCTTACGTGTATGGCGAAGAATCTGGATCAGGACGAAAAAGCGTGATCGTAGATCTTCGAACAAAAGACGAGCCAAGGATGGAGCTATATGTGGATGCCAGAGATTTACAGTCTACATATAACGATGCCTCAGGCAACGAGCAAACCTACACGGAAGAAGAATATAACAACATGCTAAAAGAGAGGGGTCTTAGTAAGCTAGCAGAGGCAAGAAAAGACTCTTCTAAATTTGAATTTGAAATTGACGCAGACGACAAAAAGGCAGTCCTACAAAAGGATTTTGACCTAGGAGACGTGATACCGTGTCTAAGTTTTAAATTCAATTTATTTACGTTTGCAAGAATAACAGGCCTTAAGTTTGTAGAAGAAAGCAATCTACAGACACAGGTCACTCTTGAACTAGAACTTGTAGAGGTTCAAGAAAGCGCAACAAAAATGAAAGGAGGGGGCTCATGACAGCGTACCCTTTAGATGATACGGAATATCTGGCAGAAGATCTGCGGATGTTCCACGCCGGGAGAACACCTGGCCTTTTTAATATTACCGGTGAAGACTTTGAAGTGAAAAGTGCCGGTGGTATGAATATATCAGTCAGTAACGGGCTCGCCTTTTTAAAAGCATCCAGCGACGGAATAGGCGGTATCGTTTACTCGCCTAAAGACGAAACTACCCTAACAGCTACCGTCGCTACAAACTACACAAGATATGACTACGTGGCCATTCGATATGATAAGATCAGCAATTCATGCGGCCTTGTATATCAGGAAGGAACGCAGTCAATGCCTACGCCTATTCGAAATCTAGAACAGTACGAGCTGATTATTGCCGTTGTAGCTTTAAAGGCATCAGCTGGAGAAATTACGCAGGAAATGATTCAGGATGTACGACTTAACGAGAGCTACTGCGGTTTGACAGTTGATACATTAACAAATGTGCCAACACAAGAGTTATACAATCAATTCCAAAGCTTTTATGAAAGAATCCAGAAAGAGAATGAAGAATTTCAGAACTCTAATAATGAGAAATTCAATGAATGGTTTGCAAGTGTAAAAGATACATTAGATTCAGATACGGCAGGTAAATTGATGAATCGAATTGCAAACGTTGAGCAAATGCTTATGAATAACCATTTCACAACGATTCTTTTATCTGATGATGGAACGCTTGTAGACGAGAACGGACAAGAAATTCTAGCCGATTGGGCGTATGAAGTTGAGTCCGGTGAAGTAGGTACAGATTGGACTTACAAGGTACAATCATGAGACAAGGGACAACACCAACTCTGGTCATTCATACATCAGGACTCGAGCTAGAGAAACTAACAAGTCTATATTTAACGATTGAACAGAACGGGACTACTCTAACAAAAAGAATGGAAGACTTAGAGATTGAGGAAAATACTGTGGCCGTAACGCTAACTCAGGAAGAGACACTTCAATTTATGCCTGGACGATATCAGGTACAAATTCGAGCTATCACCGAAGAAGGAATGGCCATAGCTTCCCCAATTCTAACTCGTCCTGTCTTTCCGGTTTTATATAAGG
>ERZ1034844.145-NODE-145-length-40550-cov-16.671737_pt1 | contig 40550 bp, 56 predicted proteins | sample MGYA00520594_ERZ1034844 | MGnify/ENA primary metagenome ERZ1034844 (study PRJEB33766, sample SAMN09781733) | gut metagenome | biome: gut microbiome | host: Homo sapiens | place: Madagascar | study: EMG produced TPA metagenomics assembly of the PRJNA485056 data... | reverse complement strand
CTTATAACTACTATTATAAAGAAGAAATAAAGAATAAAGAAAGAAGAAATAGTGGCGTAGGGAAATTATAAGAATACGTCTTTTGGTTGCCTGTCTACATAAACGATTTATTTATGTATGTCTTTTTAAATAGTCGAGCTTGGAAAGGGTCTATTTTGAAACATACTTATTTCTTGTTAAATACTGTTATGAATTGTAGGTTCTGTTATAAAACTATTTGATTTCTTGTTTAGAGCATTCGCTATCTATGTGCAGGATAAAGAATAACTCTTTCTGCCGTGACCTTTTTGATTTCTTTGTTTTAGAAGTCGTGATGTTTAAAAGGTGCTGATGAAAAGGAAACATTAGAACGCTGTATATAAGATTGCGTAATGTTGGTATTGAAGAAATTGTGGTGCTATTTCTTTTTTATGATAGAAGAAATCGAAGTGCTGTCTTTTTCTTTTTAAAAACTTTATTTAATAAATAGTCTTTTGTGTTTTTGCGGCTAAAAAGTGTAGATTTGCGTCTTTTTTATTTAAAAAACAGTTTTCTGTCATATTCTACTTGAAAATTAAACTTGAAAGAGAGGTATTGCTATGGCAGATAACAGATGCTATACAGTAGTTGAATTCGACAAATGGAAAAGTCATTCAGAAATAACAAACAAGAACAATCATAACTTCAGAGTAAATCCGGTAGATGTTTTAAAGCCTGATATGGCGAAGGATAATGAAGTTATTCAAGAGCCTGATTCAAAGATAAGAGAACGCTGGATATCATTAGTTAAGATACTGGACGAAAAGATGAAAGATGTAAAATCTAAGAGTTCGAGCCTGTCAGTTGATGAATATAAGAAGCTCGTTTTAGGGGATTCAGCACTTCGTGAAGAGTTTATAGCCAAAGCACGAGAGGCAGGATACGCATTAGATGACAAGCACGCAAGAGAGATGATATCGCTTGCGGCTGAAGGAATTGACCTTAAGAGATATTACGATAATCAGGACCTTATCGGAGGCAGAACTAACTTTATTGACCAGTTTCAAGACAGGCTTGCCAAGAACGGCATTACCCGTGTAAGGAAGAATGCGGTGATGGAAATTGGGGTTGTAATGAAGGTCACGAAAGGTTTTGAAAATCTTCCAAAAGACTTTGATTTAGAGAAATGGAAAGCAGATAGTATGAAATGGCTTGAAGATAACTTTGGTAAGGAAAACATACTTTCTGCCGTTTATCACGCTGATGAATTTACTCCGCATATACAGGCGTCTATCATACCAATTACAGAAGATGGCAGGCTTTCGGCGAAAGAATTTCTTCCGGATTGGAAAGCATATAGTCGTGCTCAAGATACATATTATGAAGCGGTAAAACAGGACGGTTTATATCGCGGAATCAAAGGTGGGCAGCCGGGATTTGAAGACCAAAGAAGAGCACATAATGCTCTTGTTGCGGCCGGAGACATAGACCTTCCGGAGCCAAAATGGGGAGAAAAAACCGAGGACTATCACAAGAGAGCTAACGAGGCATTTAAAGAATCGGGAATGCAAGCACACTTAAAAGCTAAAGAGGCGGAAAGAGACCATCTGCTTGAAGTGTCAAGATTACAAGATGAAGTTGAAAAATTACAAAGCGAGCTTGCTGATTCTAAGAAAAAAGAGAAAGCAGCAAAAGAAAAAAACAGAGTGTTAACTACAGAGAATGGCTTTTATAGAGAGCAACTTCAGGGTTCGGGGGCGACTACCAGAGAATTAAAAGATGCTGCTGCTGTTGCCGCAAAATTAAAAGATGAGTATGAGTCCAAGCTTAAGGAGGCTAAGGTTAAGGAAATAAAATTGTCAGATAAGATAAGCGAAATGCAAAAAGAAAAGCATAGCTTGGTTGGCGAAATAACGGGAATGAAACAACGTCTTGATATGTATGATAAGATTATAACAGATAATGGACTCTCCCCTACTGCATTAAACAACAATATGCTTATTAACTATATTTCTTATGCTTTTGAAAACGATTATCCACGAACTGAAGAAACAAAGAAAGAAATGCAAGCGGCATATAATTTCGGTAAGAATGTAAAAGAAAGAAATCTTATACGAGACCGTGAAGAAGATGGTATTTAAAAATTCATTTGAAATATTGAGAACAGCGTCGAAACAAATCGGCGCTGTATCTTTTTTATGAAAACTGTTTTAAAATCGGATTTGCTTTTTCTATATGACATATTTTATGTGAAGAACGAAATCTTCATCACGGGCATAATTGCCTGAATAATTAAAAAGAAAGAGTGATTTTATGAACACAACATTGATGATTTTATGTATCGCATTTGGCTGTATAGGTATATTAAGTACGGTCTTTTCTATCTTTTCAGGTCAAAGAGATAGAAAAAAAATAAAGACTCAAAACAACGTTATTCAACATAAAGATAGTGCAATTGAATCTTTACAGAATGAGAATGCTTTTTTAAATTATGTAATGAGCAAGCGCGAAAACTGGTTGGAAGATGTTCTGAATTCATAAGAAATGGGGAATGTCAATGAACTATTGGAACGATAAAAAGGTTCGTAAAAAAGAGGCTGTCTCTCATACTTATAATGAATCAATATGCCTCAAAGACGATATTTCTTATGCAATAAACAATTCGGTTATTTATAATGAATATTACAAATTTAATGATATCTCTCATACCAATTTAAACTGTTCTGTCATACTTTTAAAGACAGATAGTGTTTCTGCAATTAGAACAATGTCAAAAGAATCAAATTATATAGTTCAAGCCGGCAAAACAAATATGACAGTTTTAAATTTTGCTTCATATAAAAATCCGGGCGGAATGTATATTGTGGGAAGTTCAGCTCAAGAGGAAAGTTTGTGTGCGGAATCTTATCTTTATAATGTATTATCAGATGTAAAGTTTGTCTCATATTATCGGTATAATTGCTCTCATTCAAACAGTGCTTTGTATTTAAATCGAGCTATTATGACTCATTTCGTGCTGTTCAATTCAGCATATAGATGCAATGTTTTAACTTGCGCTGCGCCGAATTATACAGCGGCGCATAAGTATTATGAGGTGACAGAAAACGCAAATTATGAAGCTTTGTGTTCAAGGATTAAGTTTGTGTTTAAGTGTTGTGCCGACAGCCGTTCTGACATACTAATTCTCGGGGCTTACGGATGCGGAGTCTTTGGTCAAGACGCAAGATGCGTAGCGAAAATATTTAAAGAATATCTCGAAAATGAATTTAAAAACGCTTTTCAAAAGGTGATATTTGCTATACCTGACGATAAGAACTATCAAGCCTTTTCAGATGTTTTTGAGAGCCAAAGGGTGGTGGATTTTGATGAACAATTTGGATAAGGTATATCGTTCGGATTATCGTTGGGTTCTGTATAATGATGAAAGAAAAATCTATTGCATCTCCAAAAGGTCGCCTACCTTTAAAAGGATAAAATCAGTACATACAAAACGATTTGATACGCTAAAAGATATGTCAAAATTTGTTAATGAAAACATCCCGCGAGCTTACTCTCGAATCAATAATATCGGGGAGTTTCTACGTTTATCACGAGAAGCTGAAACAACTGATTTAATTAAGTTTTTTGACATACATTTGAAGCTCATAGATGAAGAACAAAAAATCAATAATGATATAGACACAAATAGCTTAATTGCTTATGTTGACGGTAATCACTTTACAGAAAAGGGAGTAAGCGGTTCCGGGGTGATGTTAGTATCAAACAATAAAATTGAGAAATATGTCAGTTGTACCAAGAAAAAAGACATTCTTGAGCTTGGGAGTTTTGGCGGAGAACTGATAGCCGCTGTCATTGCTATTAAAATTGCGTTTGACCGTCATTTCGAAAATTTGACAATACATTATGATTGTGTAGCGGTCGAGAGTTTAGCAAGAAGTCAAAAAACTCATGAAAACGAACTATATAATATGTATATAAGATTTATACAAGAAGCCAGACAAACGTTAAATATTAAGTTTGTAAAAGTTAAGGCACATAGTGGCGATTGGGGCAATTGCACTGCTGATTCTCTTGCCAGAGTAGCAGTGCGATAATGTTTTAGGCAAAATATTTATGCGTAAATGTTTTTCAGTTTTTGATTTTTGTCTAACATATTTTATATAGAAACTTAACAACACAGGAGTGTGATAACATGCCATATTGTAAAAATTGCGGAGCTTACATCCCGACCGACGATACTAAATGTGACGAGTGCGGAACGATGAATGGCAAAACTCCATTGATGCGATTACAGAGAGCTATTAAAACAAATAGCAGCCTTGACGATATTATTGAAAAGCCGGAAATAGATAATCGCCCGATAGCAATGCCTAAAGAGCCGCATAAGCAAGAGAAAAAAGACAAACAAAATGATAAACCAAGCGAACCACAACAAAAAGAGGAAGATTTGAAGTCTAAATTTTCGGACTATATAGTAAACGATATTCCGGAACAAGAAGAGAAAAAAGAGGTTTCTGCTTCCGAAAATATTTCTCTCGAACCTCCTATAAAAGCCGAAGCGATTGAAAAGCAGCCTATTCAAAATACTATTATCGAGCCGCTTTCTGACCTTGATGCAGATTTTGATATGTTTGGAGCGTTAGGTCTTGATGAGCCCCAAAGCACAGATAAAACAAATTCTTCAATCCAAGACAAGGCAAATGCTATTGAGTCTTCTCAAGAAAATGTTCAGCAGGTTTCCCCTCCCGAACCGAACAATACAGATGGCTTACTTGATGATATAGATGACCTCGACGATTTCATTGAAAAGCATACTAATTCAAATGTTGAACTAAGCGAAGATTATAAGACTGAGAAATATCAAGGATTTAACAACTATGAGGATTATGTAAATGGGGCGCAAAAAGAGGATAAAGCAGAAGATACTGAAAAAGCAAAGATGATTTTCACTCCGGCTCCGGAAAATAATGAAGATGCAGAGTCAAAAGAGCCTCATCTGCCCACAGAGTCTCCAGTAACGGTTGAAGCATCGAACAAAACCGAAGCCCCAGCAATTCAAAGCTCTGATGTAAAGGCAAAAAAGAAGTCCAAGTTACCAATCATATTAGTAGCTATATTGGTTGTCATTCTTGCGGGATACATAACGATAACGAAAACAAGTCTTGGGGACAAAATTTTCAAGAATGATAATACAACAACTGTTACACTGGCTGGAGCCGTAACAACAACAAACGCCGAAAACACAACAATACAAGTAACAGATGCTTATTCATATGCTGATGTATATCAGGCAACCGGAATACAGGCAGCACAAGCTATTTCAGGCATTGTAAATGGATATCAATGCGGCAAAATCAATTCGGTAACAGTAGATGGAGAAGGAAAAGTAACATTAAAGACTGATGAATGGGAAATCTTATTCAGAGTAAAAAATCCTGCAATAACCAAAGAAGCGTTTTTAGATAAGAGTGTAATGGTCGTAGGTTCGGCATTGTATAATTCAATTTCGGCAGAGAAAGTATATATTTATAATTCTTCGGACCCAATAGAAATATCGACAACAGCAATCACAACAACAGCGACTCCTGTTTCCGAGCCGGTTATTACTGAAGCGCCTACGGACGCGCCCACAGAACCGCCAACTGAAGCTCCTACAGAGAATCCGACAGCTAAACCGACAACAACTAAAAAGACAACAACAAGAGTCACCACAACGGCTATTCCTGTTGTTGCTATTGAATATATTTCAGAGTCGAAAGCTAAACAGCTTATGTCCTCTTGGCGAGCTGACGGAACCAAGCTCGGTGATTCAAATGCTTACTACGGAACAATTAAGAGTGCTTCTGCAAATGGGGATAATATTATAATCAAAACAGCGAAGTTTACCATTACATTTAAATCAACTGATACTATCAATCAATCTCTTGTAGGTAAAAACATTCTTGCGGTAGCTAAGCCACAATCTGATAACACCGTAAGAGCAAGTCAAGTATATATATACTAATATTATATGTTATATCAACAAACCGCTTTGGACTACCGAGCGGTTTGTTTTTTCGCACTTCTTTTATCTTACATATTTGTTATGACATTTAAGGCATTTAAGAGTTTTAAATGTTAATTATTATAAATTTAAAATGGAGGAAAAGGTATGGTAATAACCAATATTTACGAGGCGGCAAAACAATATTCTTTTAAGAAGCATATGTTTGTTTTGCAAAAATCACTTAGTGTGATAGCAACCACAGACACAAAAGAGGTTGTAAATCTCATAAAAAATGAGGGTTACAGTATTCAAGCTCGTTATCTTAACGGCATCGAATATTGCGATTATACCATCAATGACCCTGAAATCGCTAAAATTATAAGCGGTTTTATTTTGAGAGAGTATGGTCAAAACATTAAATTTTCCGAATATCAAATTGATTTTAAAATCGGAGAAAAAGAAGCTCAAGCGTCTATTTGTTCAAGCGAAGACGCAAGGTTTGTACAAACAATTATCGACAGAAAAGGGGTTGTGCGTTTGCATGATTTTATTTTAATGTTGGGAATTAAACAGGACAACGAGAGAATTCTTGAGCTTTACTCACTTATGTAAAGGAGGAAATTATTATGGATAGAATTAAAAGACAAGAACTAATAGCAAAAATGACTTTTGAAGAAATGTTTCCCGGAGATACGGAAACGGAAACAACGTTTTATTATGTTGGGGACAAAGAGCTTCTCAAGGAGTTTGCGCTGCCGGATTATTCTGATGCGGAAATGGCAACATTGGCATTGAGCTTTGCGTCTGTTAATAATAATCCTGAGCCAAGAGATGTGACCGTACAAATTTCTCCTACAAAGGAAGAAGATGACGGCAGCTTGCTGGATTATGATTGGCAAGATATCGAACTTGACCCTAACGAAATTATTGCACTTCTTAACAAGGAGTTTAAGTCAAGACCATATCTATTGATATCGGTTTGTGATGGAGAGATTATCACAGAACGATACAGAAGACTTGAAGATGCTCAAAAATGTATGCTTGAAGAGTTGTGTGACGCTTCAAGACAGACACTTGAAGACCTTCCTGACGAGAAGGAATATGAAGATGAGGACTATGAGTACGGTTATTCGTATGTTGATAACTGCGCTTATGTTCGAGAAGGCGTTAATCATAGTAATTATGATTGGCGAATAATAAAATTATTTTAAGGAGGATTTTTACTATGCACAACATTTGTTACCGCATTTATGAAAGTTTTGACGAGTGCAAACAAGCAGCGATTGAAATAGCGAATTCAGAAAGAAGCCAATTATATCACGCATTTAGGATTTTTCCAGGAGTTTGCGACTCTTACAAAGATGCGTGTGAAAAAATAAAGCAAAATGATGGAGAATATGACAACATCATTGTTGCTTATAAAGAGCTTCCTAATGGAGTAACATCAAGCAGACTAAAAGGATTAACGCAAAAAGCTAACAAGCTTCAGCGGGAAATTAGGAACGAAGAAATAAAAGACTATTTTTCAGAGTTTAAATCCGCAAAGATTACTTGTCAAAATTGCGGGTCTTCTATTAACAGAAATTATCTCCGAGGACATTCTTGCCCGGTCTGCAGAGCGGATATGCGTCCTGCAACAGAGCTTGCTCGTATTAATAAGAAGAAAGAAAAGATTTCTCTTATTTCGGAGCAGATAGAAGAGGAAACTAAAAAACTTCTCAAGAAAAAGTATAATACCAGATATTTGATTAAGTTCGAGTATCATACATAAGGAGGTTTTATTTATGGAAAGAACGGTTGTTGCAATTTTGAAAATAGATGACAGTCGTGCAATTGAAGCCGATATGGGCACTATTGATTATCTTGAAGATAGTTTATCTTCGCTTACATCAGCTGGAATTATATTGGATGAAACAAGAATTCTTGATGATGATGACCCAGGAGATACAGACGCAATTAAGTTGGCAAAGTTAATTCTTGAGGAGGATATTTAATGAAGTATTTTTTGACAAAAGAAATTCTCAAGGCAATTGAAGCAATTGGGTTTTCTGTACAACAAAATGCTGACTATATTTCTCTGCAAATTTTTAGTCCCGCAGGACAAGATTGCAATCTTGAATTTGATAAGGATGAATGCAGAGATTTTGATGCATTTGCAGACGAAATTTATGACCGTTACGAGAATTATGATGTTTCTGCTGAAACTATGCTCTGGCTGGATTCAGAGGGACATGGCAAAAACGGAGCTCCTTATGAAATGAAAGCTGTGCTTAAAGATATGGAATGGTTTGAAAATAAGCTGTTCGAGCTTTACAGAGCAGTGAAAGGAGTAATCGCAAATGTCTAAATGTATTGTAATTAACCTGTTTGGTGTGCCCTCCGCCGGTAAGTCTACCGGCGCGGCATACATATTCAGCCGACTTAAGATGGCGGGAGTAAATGCTGAACTTGTTACAGAGTTTGCAAAAGACCTTGTTTGGGAAGAAAACACAGTTGCGTTGGGAAATCAACTCTATGTATTTTCTAATCAGCTCCATCGAATGTGGAGATGTGCGGATAAGGTTGACGTTATAATAACTGACTCCCCTCTCCCTTTAAGTATTCTGTATAATCAAAGCACAATGCTTGGCGAGGCATTTAATCAAACTGTTATGAACTGTTTTGATGCCTTTGACAATCTGAATTATCTCGTTTTGCGAGATAGGCCATATAATCCAAACGGTCGTATTCAGACAGAAGAAGAGGCAGAAGCTCTTAAAAAGCCTCTTTCCAATCTTTTAGAAAATCGCAATATCAAGTATGTTACCATTGCCGGTAATCTTCCGGCTTTTGATGGCATTGTTGATAAGGTGTTAAACGAACTTAAATAATAGGAGGATATTATGATTATCTTAATTTTTGTGATTTGTCTGATATTAGCAATCTGCTTCCTTATTCATGCTTCACATGATAGGCTCGACGCAGGTATTGGCGGCGGCGTTTTGTTTTCCGTATTGGCAGGGTTTGCATTTATTGTCGCAATGGCTTTACTTGTTGAGCTTATTTCAATAAAGCCGATTCCGGCAAAAATAGATATGTATATGCAGGAAAACGAAAAAATAGAAGCACAAATTGCTGAGTGCGTTACAAATTATCAGAAGCACGAAGAAAAAATTTTTACAGAAGTAGCTCCTGAAAAGGCTATAACATTAGCTTCATTGTATCCGGAATTAAAATCCGATGAGTTAGTAAAGAAACAAATCAACATATATATAGCAAACAATGAGAAAATCAAGGAGCTCAAAAATAAGGAGTTAAATGCTTCCACTTACCGCTGGTGGCTCTATTTTGGACACTAAAAATGATACCGTTATACTTGTAAAAATAATAGGAGGATATTGATATGAACACAATATACACACATGATGAAGCAGCATTAATAATTGAGAGGTTTGAAAATATTCTATCGCAATATGGCATTCACGTTCCCAGCCCGGAAGACGACGACCGCGATGAGGATGATATGGTTGGACTGTACGGCTCGACCTACAGCGACCTTTTAGATGACACAGAAGATATGATATGCTCAATTATTTCCAGATGTAAGGCCGGAGCTGAAATCATCGAAGGTAGATTTTCTGGAACTATATAATGAACAGGAGGCAACATTATGCTTAAAAAAGAAATGATAGAGCAGGCAATTCGAGAAACTGCCGAAACTATTAAAGAAAGTGCATCTCATGGCTGGACTCAGTCCATAGATAAAATAGCCGAGCAAATGATTGCAAAATACACAGAGCACGTTCCGGGCAATCCGGTTAAGTTTATTTCTTACACCGGTAGATATCCAAATTTATGTTCTGGAATTTTGACTCTTGAAATAGAGGGAAATACAGTGACTTTTGGACCTACATATAAGAAGTCACAGTATCCGGACTTTTGGGCTTCCGGTGGAAATTGTGATTGGGACGGAAATATCACATCTGGGCCCTGGATAATTGACCCAGACGCACTTCCTGTTGAATATCAAGCGTATGCAGATGAAATTGAAGAAGTGTTCAACGCAAACGTTCCTTGGGGCTGTTGCGGGGGCTGTGAATGAATATAAGGAGATTTTGATAATGAACGATAAAGAAATGCAGACATTTCGTAGTCTCTTTAGTGATTATTGCTTTCAGGAGATAAATAAAGGACACTGCGATGAGGGCGATTGTGAATTCTGTTCAGTTAATCGCGCCTACAATAAAATCTTTTGCGATTCCGTTGATGACGAGAATGATGACTAAGAGGAGGAATTATTATGGAAAACAAAATGAAAATCGACCTTGGATTTGCCGTTTTGGTTGTTGAAAAATATACAGACCCAGAAAGAGTTTTTGTAGGTTTTGAAGACAAGAATGGCAATTACTTACAGGATATAGCAATGATTGGTCAGAATTATTCAATTTCGTCGAGTTCGGATATTGTTCCGAAAGACCAGATACGAGTGCTTGTATACGGAGACAAGGATAATGAAGATTACACTGACAAATTTGTAATTGGCTTGCATAGTCCTGAGGAGGAATAAGTTATGAACAGATTTATAGCCAAAGTTTACTCTGGTGGTAAATATTTAGAAACCGTTGAGGCGAACACTATATCCACTTTAAAGCGTAAAGCAAGTCTTAGCTGCAATCATTGTTATAATTCTTATGACGAAATGGCAGTTGAGGATACAGAAACAGGAAACTGTTTTATGCTTACTCGCATAAACAAAAAAAGCCCCAATAACACAATTGTTTTTGGTTCTTGGTGATAAGGAGAAATTATTATGAATTTTGAAAAAATAACAAAACATGATATAGAGCACATTCTTGAACACCCTCAGAATTATGTTGATGAAAACAGAAGGGAAGATTTGATTTCGGTTAACGGGACTATTATAACTCTTGTTTACAACCCAGAGTGCTGCACTCCATATTATTTTAAGGTAAGAGATGATGATGGAATGTTTGATGCTTATTATCCGGGTTATTCATTACTGGAGGCATATAATAGACTTTTAGTTGGAATTTTGGAGGACGTTGAAGATTTCTCCGGAATGCCATATTCTGAATTCAGCAAATATCTTTACAATAAATCCGATAGATTTCAACTTATTCTGGATTATGAGTACAACTTTTTTGTTTACCTGGACAAGAAAACCGGAAAATATTATTATCTTGAAAGCTCGGAAAATGATGCTTCTGATTTCTTTGAGGTTTATCCCGTTGCTGTATTAAACTATACGATTATACACGACATTAAGGTTAAGGATGGAAAAGAATTGTCAAGACTCTTTGATAATTTTGTTTGTGGCGAAGAAGTCACTGACGATAAAATTCGTTATTGGTGGTTTGAGCGAAAGGAGAATAATGTATGATTTATTACATTGAAACGATGAACGACAACGGTTCGGGAATGGAATACAAATCAAAAGAGGATTTGCTTGCAGAACTTTCCCGAATGATTGATGATTGTCAGAAAAACGGCGGAACATTTATAGATTTTCAGGTCGATTCTGACGCAAGTTGCTTTGATGTAACTTGAATTCACAAGGAGGATAATATAATGGCTATCTTAGGATACTCTAAATGTGAATGCGGAGCTATAACACTTTATACTGACTCTGCCGAATATTCGTGCAAACAAAGGAATCTCAGAAAATTTTTTCCCAATGTTGATTTGAGAAAGATTGTGCGTTATGAGCCTTCATTTTGTTGTAACCATTGCGTAAATCACTATGGTCTTGACTTGTGTGGATGCGGAAGCGGCGAAGAATTCAGAAAATGCAATAACGGCTTTGATGAGTGCAAAGTCCCGATGCAAAAAATCGGTGAATATGCTTGTGTTAAAGCCGGGAACAGTTTAATATAAGGAGATGTCGTTCAATGGACTTAAAAGAAATCATTAACGCTGAAAAATCAATTACAAAGATGATTGATGATTTGAAAGAGGAAATAACGACCGAAATAGAAACGACACCCCTCAAGGATGTTGAGCCTATTGCACAAAATATCGTTATTGTAAAGTTGTCACATCTTCAAAACAGTGTTTGGGCTCCCGGATATTATATTCCGGCGGGCCAAGCGAATTATGTAAGAAAAAGCCTTGACGGAGTTTCTACTGCTCACTCTTTTGTCAAAAAGATGAAAGAAATGATTGAGCGGAGGGGAACAACAATCAATAGACAATTTTATCGTTTTAACGATAATACTGTATCTATTTTGGAAAAGTATTGTTCTTCAACTTTTTAAAGCAATAATTAACATTAAGAAGCCTTTGATTTTTCAAGGGCTTCTTTTTTTTAGACAAAAAATGACCCTGCTCACCTTTTACGGCGAACAGGGCTTCCTACTATTTAAATCATTTTTTCGGACTACAAAAATCCTCATAAGTGATTACTGTTTTGTCCGGTACGATTTCATCATAAATATTGTGAAAACGTTTCTCAGCCATCACAACAAGCTTCTTTCCATTTTCGTCAGAAACAATTAGCTCGGCATCAAGGTTCTTATTTAAAAAATCAAACCAATAATCGACATTATCCAAAAACTCTTTTTCTGACACAAATTTTTCTTCTCTTTTTAACATAATAACATCTCCTAATTAAATATACGAATCGCAGAATTTGCGTCCTGCGTTTTCCCAGTCGTCGAATTCAAATTCAGGCGGCGGGATATTGTTTTGTTTACAACGGACTAAAATGCCATTGATAATATTACTAACGCTCATAATATCATCTATTATTATATCATTTGTAAGCCCGTCTTCATAACGAACAGTTATTTTAACCATTATATTTCTCCTTTTTTGTTTTTCATTTTAAATATGTCATATATAAATTGCATTTTGGATTTTAAAACAATTTCAGAAAACTATTTTAAAACAGCAAATAGGTCGCTGATATAACATATTTAACATGAGGAGTTGATGCTATGTCCTATAGCTATGAAAAAATATTTTCAAAGGCAAATACTGCGGTAAATATCGTTTTAGATGAAATGTTGTCTAAGCTAAATAGAGAGCCGCTATATACAGACGAAATTAAAAAGATAATAGAAGACCGTTTTAAAGTTGACATTGAAATTAAATCCACTTCTTTTAAACATTTTGAGCGTCCCGCTTGCGATGCAGGAGCTTTTATGTGCCGTAAGAATAAGAACAAATTCGTCATTTTAGTAAATACAGACAAGCCTACGGCATTTCAGCGTTTCTCAATAATTCATGAAATGGGTCATATCGCAACCGGATGCTTGATAAATGACAAGCAAAACGCATGGATAATAAGTACTAATATTTCTTATGCTATTCCATCTATTCCCCCAAAAGATAAAAATCAAGCCTATGAAGTTATGGCAAATATTTTTGCGCTCAAGGTAATTATACCGATGGATATGCTTTTGGAACAAATTAAAGCGGGAAAAGGCATTAAATATATAGCATTGCATTTTATAACTGATGCGGACGCTGTTTTAGCTCGAATAAAGTTAGGTGATATTTTATGAAAAAAGCCGTTAAAAATATAATTTCAATTATTTGTGTTATTGCTATTGTGCTATGCGGAGGATATTTAATAAGATTTTTTTATCTTGGACATAGAGGAGAAAAAGCCGTACAGACGGCTGCAAACTCACTTATAACTGATACTGATAATGAAGAAAAACTTAAAGAAGAATACAAAAGGAAGTATCCAAATGTATACTTTCCTGATGATTTATTATTAAAGTATTATCCGTTATATGCTAAAAATCAAGACATTCGAGGATGGATATCTGTTCCTGAATTCAATGTTGATTATCCTATTATGCAGGGTAAAAACAATGATTACTATTTACACAAGGATATTAACAAAGAATACGACTATTGGGGAACCCCCTTTTTTGACTATCGCAACAAATTTAATCCAGACAATAAAAATCTAATTATTTTTGCCCATAACTCCCCTGTTTTCAAAGAAAAGATGTTCGCTAAGCTAAATGCCTATTTAAGCGTTGACGGATTAAAAAAAGCTCCTGTTATCAAGTGCGATACGATTTATGAAGAAGCATATTGGAAGGTTTATGCTGTTTATATTACTAATGCTAAAAACAAAGACGATAATGGTTATTGTTTTAATTATATGATGACGGAATTCCCTAACAACACATTTGGAGAGTATTTATATGAAGTAGATGAAAGAGCTTTATACAAGACGGGTGTTGATATAGATAAAGATGACAGCATTTTAACTATTTCGACTTGTAACTACTCATTTGACGGAGCAAGAATGATTATTATATGCAGAAAGGTACGACCAGGAGAATCGGTGTCAGTAGACACTTCTTTAGCGGTGAAAAATAAAAATCCACGATATCCGCAGGCTTGGTATGATGAAAAAGGAGTAAGTAATCCATATAAAAATGCTCCAAAATGGGAGCCATAAAATTATGAACATTTCGTAAATTCATCTAACATATTTACTTTAGGAAGAGTTTATAAATCTATGTTTTGGAGACCGCCCGAAACATTGTTTATATATTATAAAAATAAAAGAAAGGTGGTATTACATAATGGATACCAAAAAGAAAAGAACGCCTAATCAAAAGAAAAAGGCGATTGTATCTGTTCTTCTAATGGTAGCAATACTTATTACCGGTGCTTTTGCATTTTTGAGCGCTACAGACTCAAAAACAAACGTTTTTACAGTCGGTAATGTTAAGATTAAATTATCAGAAGAATTTGATACCAACCAAAACGGAAGTATTGAAAAGACAAACGATGAGAATGATGAAGTTTATAATGCTTCGGAAACTCAAGTTTCACTGAAAGGTGAAATTCTTCCCGGACAAAAGGTAATCAAGCGTCCTTATGTTGAAAATACGGGTAAGAATAAAGCTTGGGTTTATATTACTGTCGGCATTCCGACAACAAATTCGGATAATACTTTCAGAAACAAAGATACCGGTGAAACATCTATTACTGGACAGAATGTTGATATTCCAATTCAGGCGTATGCGATTCAGGAAAACTATGCAAACAAGACGACATATAAAGATGTCTGGAATGCATATTTTGCAGACAAAGTAACTGATACGTTTGGAGCAGAAGTAACGGATGCTAAAACATTATCTGAGCGAGTTCCCTTGTTTGAAATTCTTAATAAGACAAGATTTAATGAGCCTATTTCCGACAATATATCTGTTGATGACAATATTCCAAATGACGATTGGGAAAAAATCGGCATAACAGTTGACGGACAGGAAAAGAGTTATTATAAGGCGGCAAATTATGACTATTATGTATTTGCTTATAAGACATTGCTTGACCCAACTGCTGACGGAGCTGAGCAACTTAATAGAACTTCAGACGTTTTTGAAGGCGTAAGACTTCTTAAGGATATCGGAGAAGCTCAGCCTGTAAAGCTTAATTATTATATTAAAGAAAAAACCAGCGATACTCTCAATGGAAATATTGATTTAAGCGTTAAAGCATCTGTCTATGATGGGTGCAGACTTGTAAAAACTGAGTATTATATGCCCGGAAGTAAAGTAACGACTCTCTATTTTGATGACACCCTCGCTAAAACAGGATATTCTTTTGATTGGGAGTTTATGAACACTCAAGTCGAGACAGCATCAATAAGCACGCAAGCTTCGGATGAAAACACAAACAAATATGCGTATTCCGGCATGATAATTAATAAGGACACAGATTTAATAGCAAATTACACTGACCGTGTAGACCCTTCTGGTGGCTCGTCAGATAACAACACATATTTAGGAAATGATTGGTTAGTTTATACAATAAACTATGACAAAACGAGTTCTTCGTTATATGCGGAGCTTAACGGAGCTGATTATGGACATATAAACTATCCAAAAGATTCGGTGGACGAAAAAATAATTATCCCTGCAAACATTACATTAACTCGTTTAAATGAAAATGATTTTACTATCGCTGATGGCACATTTAAACAAGCGACAGAAGAAGCGAAAGAACATATTAATCTTAATGAAAAATATGTTATTCCTGTCAAGCAAATAGTTGGAAATCCTACTCTTACGGAAGCTAAAGCGTTGTCAATAGTAACTAAAAACCTTATTATAGGGGATAATATTCAGTATATCGGTCCTTTATTTTCTAATAGCAAGGTATTAGAAACAGTTTCATTGCCATATGCAGCTTCGAAGACAGAAAGCTCTTTTAAAGACTGTACAAATATTAAAGAAATTGTTTTTCCAAACCAATTTCAATCTGTAGGAAACAATATGTTTGGTGGGTGTACTTCACTATCTCAGGTTTCTTTTTCTGATAGCATATTATCAATCGGCAATTGTGCTTTTGCTAATTGTCCAATTACAAATTTAAAATTACCGGCTAATTGCGAAATCATTGGGCAACAAGCATTTAGTAATTGCAAGCAACTTGTAAATATTGTATTACCTGATACCGTTCAAAGTATAGGATACCGAGCTTTTGAATATTGCTCAGCAGTCAAAGATTTTACTATGGGCAAGAATTTAAAAGCAATAGGTTTTAGAGCCTTATATGGATGGGGCAAAATTGTTGCTCGGTTTAACGGGACGCTGTCTGAATATTGTTCAATCGTTTATACCGACGTAAATCAAGGGGTATCAGTCAAAGATTCCTGCCCCTCATATTATGCTTCAGATTTATTTGTTAATGGTAAGAGAGTTGAAAATAATCTTGATATTCCAGAGGGGGTTTCCTCAATCTCCGTATATGCCTTTTATAATTGTAATGATGTCACTTCGATATCTTTGCCTAAAACAGTAAGAAAGATTGGGGAAGGGGCATTTGAATTTGCTCGCAATAACAAGCTTAAGACAATTTCAATTAACTCGGATTATGAAAAAGAAAAACATAATTATTCAGGTCAAAATCAAGCGTTTAAAAATGTTTATATTAATCAAGTGAACATTGGCGCAGACGTGCAAAATATTAAAAGCCTTGAAGATATTAATGTAAAAAATTCTTATAACGTGGATTCTTTGAATCATGCATTTAGTGACGATAATGATATACTTTATAATTACAACAAGACTCAGCTTATGAAAATACCTATCGAAAAAAGCGGAGAAATAATTATACCAGATAGTGTCGCAACCGCATATTATGGTGATTCTGATTGGAATGGAAGTCCCTTTACAGGTAGAAATAAAATAACAAAAATATCTTTCGGAAAAGGTTTCCAAGCAATTGCGCAGCCATATTACTTTGATGGATGTACAGCATTGCAATGCGTCGAATTAGGAGAAAATGTAAGCTCAATTAATACCTGTGCTTTCACTTCAAACGCTGTCGATTTAAAATATCGTCTGTTAAATCTAACAAAATTAATAGTAGATGAAAACAATCCGTATTTTTACTCACAGGATAATGTTATATATTCTAAAGAAAACAAACTGGTTGCTTATCCATGCGGCAAATTAGATTTTACGATGCCGAACTCTGTAGAGTCTATCCCAGAAAACTTTTTTGCCTTTGCAAACATTCAAAATGTTACTTTGTCAAATAAAATCAATACTATCCCAAAAAGCGCTTTTAAATATTCTTCATTGAAAAGCATTACTATCCCCTCAGCTATTTCAAGCATGGGGGAAGACGCCTTTAAGAATTGTTCTTTAAATTCCGTTTATTATACAGGAACTTTGACGGAATGGAGCAACATAACATTCGAAAATAGTGCCGCCAATCCAAATGTAAATAACAAGTCTTTTTATGTTCAAGATAAATTAGTAACAGAATTGGACCTTACGGGCTGTACGAAAATATCAGATAACGCTTTTATAGGGCTAAGAAATCTTACAAAAATTTTAATACCAGGCAGTGTTAAATCAATAGGTTATGGAGCGTTTAGGCAGTGTAATAATGTTGTATCAGTAGACGTCCAAGACGGGGTTGAGAGTATTGATGCATATGCCTTCCAACCTTGTGCAAAACTTGAAACAGTAAATATTGCTGGAACCGTGCAAACCATAGGAGACTATGCGTTTGGTGGGTGTTCTAAACTTCAAACGGTTACCATCGAAAATGGAGTTAAAGAATTAGGCTCAAATATGTTTTTTAATTGTGCGTCATTAAAAACCGTAAAAATGGCGGACTCTATAACAACGATAGGTGAAGATTGTTTTTATGATTGTCCCAACTTAACAAATGTAAATATTCCCCAGTCATTAACTACTATTCCAAAGCGTTGTTTTATTAATTGTAAAAAACTCGCAGACATAACAATTCCTATGGGAGTTACAACCATAAAAAGTGCTGCTTTTAGAAATACCGGCATAAAGAGCTTAACAATCCCTGACTCTGTAATATCAATGGATGGAAGTAATTTTGTTGGTGGCGTTTTTGAAGGTTGCGCCCAACTTCAGAATATATCCATCGGAAAAGGGTTAACTCAACTTCCTTCTTCCGCCTTCGCGGGCTGTACTGCGTTAACCTCTGTTGTAATTCCCGCTAATATCAGTAATATAACAGGTTCATTCTCTGGATGTACAGCATTGCAGCAAGTTCAACTTTCTGAGGGATTAGAGACATTAGGATATGGAGCATTTAGTCGCTGCACAAGCCTGGAGGAAATAATATTACCAAAATCTTGTACTGGCTTTGAGATAAGAGTTTTTGATGGTTGTACAGGATTAAAAAAGGTTACTATGAATGGCGGACCTAAATATGGATTGGCAGACGGGTTTGATAGTGAAAACCCCAAAGTTTTCTCAAATTGTCCAAACATTCAAGAAGTCGTATTTGGCGACAATGTTGCGACAGTATATGATTGGTTTAAGGATAAATTAAAACTATCTAAAGTTACAATAGGCAACGCAAGCGTTGTTGATAAAAATGCATTTAGTGGATGCACAAATTTGTCAGATGTAACCGTCTCGGAATCCCTAAAAGAAATTCACGAAAATGCTTTCAAAGGCTGTGAACAATTATCAACTATTAATTTACCAAATTCAATTGAGTTAATTGGAATTTCATCTTTTAATAAAACCGGATTAACATCTGTTGTTCTTCCGAACAATGACAAACTAATTGTTAAACAGCAGGCATTTGGAGATGCAGAATTAAATCAAATAACTATTCCGAACACAAACAGCACAATCGAAAATTATGCATTTAGTAATAATTTAAATTTACAAACTATTGATTTTAAAGGAACAAAATCAGAGTGGAACACAATTCAAGGGGATAGGACTTTTATTATGCTTGGGCTACACTCAGGCTGTACGATTTTATGTACTGATGGAAACATAAATTTTTCTTAATGCAAAATGAGCCCGTTTAAAACGGACGGGCTCTCCTTTTCTTAAATTATTTGAAAACCACTTTTTGAAATTCTATCTAACATATTTAATATAGAGGTTTAAAATCTCGAAAAAAAATCATTATAAAGGAGATACAAACTAATGAACAAGACAACAACAAACAAGACAAAGCAGAAGAAGAGAACGATTGTCTCTCTCCTGCTCATCGGAGCAATCCTTATCGGTGGAGCATTTGCGTTCTTAACCGCACAGGATAGCAAAACAAACGTATTTACAATCGGTAACATCAGTATCAACCTTGTTGAAAATTTTGACGCTGATGGTGATGGAGTTACAGAGAAATATGAAAGCAATATCAAAACGCCGCCTACTCGTGAAAATATAATTCCGGGCGTTGATATTGTCAAGGAGCCATATGTTGAAAATACAAGCAATAACCCTTGTCGTCTTTATATGACTGTAAAGGTTCCTACTCTTACAAAGGCAGAAGCATATGTACAAAATGATGGCGATGCTTATACTCTTGACGGCGAGAAAAAGATTGAAGTAACAGCTTATGCTATTCAGGATGGCTATGCAGACAAAACAGATAGCACTGAAATCTGGACTGAATATTTCAATAAGAATATTAGCTTTGGTGATGAATACACCGGAAGTGCTGATGACAGAATTCAGATGTTTGATATTAAAGATGTGAACACAACAGAATGGAATCTTATGTCAACATTCCAGTCGGTTGACGGGAATAATTATTATACATATGTTTATGTCGGCAATGGTAATAATCTTCTTGCGGCCGGAGACACATCTGTTCCTCTCTTTACAAAAGTAGCTCTTGTTGAAACAATCGGCAATACTATTGCTTAATTGTGAGGAGTTTTAAATGGATTCAGCAAACATAAAATACTGTAAATATTGCGGAGCTTCAATCCCGACAGATGCAGTTGTATGTACAGCCTGCGGACGTCAGATAGAAGATGTAGGCGGGGTTAATCCCCCGCCCCAGCCGCAGGTAATTATAAACAACGAAAATACCAATGTGAATAGCGCTGGCAGGAAAGTATGTAACAAGTGGACATCTTTTCTTCTTTGTTTCTTCCTTGGTTGTTTTGGTGCGCATAAGTTTTACGAAGGAAAAATTGGAATAGGTATTTTATATATTTTTACAGTCGGACTTTTTGGTATCGGCGTATTGATAGACCTTATTACTATTCTTTGCAAGCCAAATCCGTATGTTGTTTAAACTAAATACTAATTATTGAGGGAGTGCTTATCGCACTTCCTCTTTTTCTGCTTATTTTCCAAATTTCTAACATATTTAAAGTGATATCCGTTGGAACTTAAGAGTTTTAACAGATTGAAAATTGAATATGGCAATTAAAGGTTGCCGAGGAGGATTATTTATGGTAAAATTTATTATGGAAAATAAAGAAGAAAATCTCGAATTTGAAATTGAGGTTAGAATTACATTTCATGCTCTTAATCGCTGGTATAATCGCGAAAATTGTGACAGTTCGCTCTCAAAGAATCCCATTTCTGAATTATCAAACTTTATAAAAAATAACAAGAAAATACAAGAAGCTCTTTGCCTTTTATATGCAGATGGCGATTACGATGTCCTTGCAAAGAAAGGATATCCCATCGGTTTTCAAGATAACAACATATTTTATGTTACTAATCTGAAAGAAGATGGTCTTGTAATTGTGACTACACATAATTTAGTTTCGATGAGAAGAGAATTTAATATGAAGCCCGGTGAATATTATTTTGATTCTGATTCAAACTTGAAGGTTTCTTGATTTTATCGAGTTTCGGAAAGGAGGAACTTAATGAGAGTTATACTCAATCAAACAATTGTTACACATGATTGGCTCGGCAATGGATATTCGTTTAAAAAAGGAACTGAATTTGATGTTGTTGAGGCTTTTGAAATTGTAACACTACATTCCGGTAAAGAAATGGAAATACCGAATGAGATGTTTGAAGGAGATGAACTTAAAGGAGTTTTTTTCTCTAAAGATGGTTCAATGATTAAAAATGAAGACATTAAAACCGTTGAGCATTTTTATGAGGTTCAGACTCTTGACAAACAGTGGAAAATAACTGTTGGTACGGACAAAGTTACATCTAAGTAAATATCTGTTAAGAAAAACCATCCTTATTGGGTGGTTTTTTCTTTTTTAACTAAAAATTAACAAAACACTTTTCTTACATATTTATAGTGATTAAATTAGGTAATATGAGGAAGATATGAGGAGAATCTTTCAAATAATTGCCTGATTCTGTTTCCATAAATGAAAACGGTTACAAAGCAATTCAGACGATTAGTCTATTTATTTTTATTGGCTTTATGTTAACTGTTTACTTATGGATGTTTAAATTATGGAGGTATTTATTATGTTTAAATCGTTTTTTGCAGCAATCGTTATTTTCTTCAATTCTCTTTTCGGAATTAGCGGAACCACAAAGCCTGTTCCCAAGCCTGAACCCACCCCTGTTCCTCCGGCTCAGCAGGTAGAAGATGATAATATCCTCAAGGTTGGAGATTATCTTGACCTGAACAACGAAAATTCTGTAGATGCCACCGCTCGCTTGATACAGACAAATGGCAATAAGTTTACTGTAGAAATCACTGTAAATTATACTCCGGGCGCAACAGTTGTTATTCTCGAAAATAACACTGCGCATACATACAATATTCCTGAGTCAGGCGTATTGATAACAAATATTTTAACTAACACTATTGATATTTCAATATCCATCCTTTAAAAAATCTCAATAATTTGTTAGCTTTTCTCCTCTAATTCAGTTTTGGTCCCGTATCATTTTGATATGGGACCTTTGCTTTATTATTTCGTAACATTTGTAACCTTTTGTAACTTTTTCAATCTCATCTAACATATTTAAAGTGTAGAAAAAAATACGAAAGGTTTGATTAAATTGATTAAAAAATTTTCAATCGTCATTATGACACTTGCGATAGCTCTTTGTAGCTTGTCTTGTACAGCAGGTTATAATGATGAAAAATCTACAACAGAAGCAAACACTACAGTGCTCGCAGAGGCAGCCTCGGAGCCTGTGTCAGAACCGATAACAGAACATACGACAGCAATAAGCGCTACGGTTCAAACGACCACAGAACAAGCCACAGAGCCTGTCACAAAGTGTCCAAAAGCAAACAGTTCAACAACAGATGTAAATGAAAGTACGACAGTTAAAGTAAAGGCTAACCCCAGACCTACTGTTAAAAATAATCCTATTACTAAAAAGGCTATTGTAACATCTGCGAGTGGAAAAAATCTTGGTAATTTTAAAATTACCGTTTATACTCCCGGTTCAGATGGCGGAGCATGGGGCTATCAAACTGCTACAGGAGTACGTTCTCGGCATTTAAGCACTTGTGCTGTTGACCCGGATGTTATACCTCTCGGAAGTACAATTCAGATTGAAGGATTAACTCTTTTAGCATGTGATACAGGCAGCGCAGTTCAGGGTAATGTAATAGATATTTTCTACGATGGTTCTGACGGAGAAGCTTGCGAATGGGTAAGCAACTTTGGAACATATCATAATGTACAAAAAATATAAACAAAGAAAGACGCTTTCCAAATTAGGAAAGCGTCTATTTTGTACTGTATTAAAGCTTGTTTTTTTTAGATATAAATTGAACTTGTGTATTCATCTTTTTAAGTCTTGATTCTGTAATCTCTCTGCTATTCATTTTGCGAGAAAATTCGAGAAATTCTGTCACCTTATCTGGGGCAACCTCAAACGGAGCTCCTATTGGTATAGCTAATGCCGGCATGATATATCCCTCCCATTAAAAAAATAGTGATGCTACAATTAAATACTGAGCAGCATAATAGAACGAATGGTTTAAAACAACCATAGTTTTAGTGTTTTTGTTTTCGCTAAAATAGGTCATACATAGTATTCCGTCAGACACTAAGAACAAAATAGTTCCAATAAAACGAATTATATGTGTCGCAGTGGGAGCGGCTATTAATGCCCATAGAGAGGCAGAACAAATAGTTGACAATATCGCTGAATATAACACAACATCAATTCGATGCTGTCCATAATTTAAACTTAATGGTTTTTCAAGAAGCCAAGCCCCTAAAGCAAATGAAATAGCAATTAGTATTGTTGCCGATGCCGGTGCAATCTTCTCAAAATATGCATCTTCAAATATTCCGATTGTATAGAAAAGCTGTTCCATTCCAAAGAACAGGAATCCACAACGCAGCAAAATATCTTTTGCTTCAATATGTATCCATTTTAAGTCTAACCAAACATCTCCAAGAAGGCCAAATAGAGCACCAATCACAAACATTATATTTACAGAAATGGATTCTGGAGAAAAGACGAATGACCATATAGCTAAGATTACAAAAACAGAACTCGCTAAAGCTTTTCGTATAACATCAATAATTGTTGGTTGCGGACCTCTTTTTGTGATAAATAACACGCTGAATATAATTCCTATTGCGAGCAATATAATAACTTTCAAAATGACCACCTCTTTGTTTTTCTTTACATTATAAATATGTTAGACAAAAAAGAAATGGCGGGGAATATACTCCCCGCCTACGGTGGTCCCAGAGCTTTCGCTCAAACCAAATATATTTTCTATTATAAATATGTTAGATGAAAAAGACCGCCAAATGTGACGGTCTTAAATTATGCAATTCTGATTATTTGATTATACAGCAGAATGAATTTATCATTGATAGCTTTATCGTCATGATAATGTCCGAAGAACCACTTCTTAAAATCAACAGCCCCCGAAATTGTTTTAAAATAATCAGTCAGAGTATCAGGCTTATAAGCACCGCCTGACATTTCTAACGCAATATTAGAAGGAGCACAATGAGTAATGATAAAGTCAACTTTGTTATTATGTTCCGACAGACTTTTAAGACCAAAACTCATTTCTTTTTTTGACGGCATTTCCTGTTCCCACCAAGAATAGTGGTTGATTCTCAGCTCTTCTCCTCTGAGGGTCCTTGTATTATAATCGTGATACAGAGCCCGTTTATTCCTATAATCCATAGAGTCAAGAATTCCATCTTTAATATCGTGGCTGCGAGCTCCGCCAAATGCAAATATTTTTTTACCGCAAAGATTAAATATATAACCTCTCATAAGGTGAAAAACATTTTCTCTTATTTTGTGTGCTTTGCCTCCATAGAAATCAACTATAGGAAATTCTTTGCTGTAAAGCCGGTCAAAGTTTTCATGATTGCCGCACACAAAACAAAGTGTAAAATTCTTTTTTTCAAGCCAATTAAGCCAATATCTTTCTTGAGGAGTATCATGCCAAATACCAAAATCTCCGCAAACGATAACGAAATCATTTCTTGTCATTTCTTTTTGTTCAGGGAATGAACCCGACGAAAATTTTGTCCAATCTGCGTGACAATCCCCTGTTATATAAATCATTCGCTCTCATCTCCTTCCGTCATATTAAACCAACTGTCAAGCGTTTTCTGAGCCATAGTTATTGCTTGCCACAATGTAGGAACATCTTCTTCAACCACATTGTCTACAAATCTATTGCCAACGAAATTTAGCGAATATCCCTCAGAGCCTCTTTTCCAAAAAGCAATCGAAAAGCAGTATTTTGTCCCGTCGTCTCTTGCCTTCCATTTTACAAAATCAATCGTTTCGTTCGGGTCTGATTTTTCAAAACGAGCTAAATGCTTTGGGCAAGCTCGTAGCTCATAATCTTTGTGTTTAAAACGAAATTCAAGCATCATTTTTAGTTTCTCCTATTGCCTTGTATGCCTCATACCCTCTAACGATTTCATCAAGTGTTTGAGGGACAAATTGCATATAAGGAACCATGCATCCCACATTATACATATTGCAGGGTTTATCATAAAGAGCAATGCTTTCGTACCTGTTTCGCTCCGTCATATTCCATTCCCAACCGGTATGAACATGGCCATACAAGTGATACGCCCCATAGTAATGATTATTAAAACAAGGTATCGGATAATGAGAAAGCACAACAAGCTTTCCGTTTACATCTAACTCTTTGTAATGCTGGATATCAACAAACAAATCCCTAAAGTCTTTATTTTTAAGAAAATTCTTATCGTGATTACCAATACAAAGATGCTTATTGCCGTTAAGTCGTTCTATAAGTTCAATTGTCTTAGTAGCATTATACCAACTTACATCTCCAAGAATCCACACATCTTCATCTATTCCGACTTTTTCGTTCCATCGTCTTATGATTTCTTCATCATGTTCTTCAATAGTCTTAAAAGGTCTATTGTCGAATGCAAGACAGTTCTTATGCCCAAAGTGTAAATCAGATATAAAATATGTATTGGGTATTTTAATTTTATCGGTCATTTTAATCCCTTCTTTCTTTTAATTCGTTTGCCCTGTTAAGTAATACTTCTTTTTCGTTTGCTAACTGTTCTGACATTACTTCACCCATAAGTGTTTGAATTATTCGACCTATTTCCGGTCCCTCCGAAACGCCAAGAGCTTTAATATCGTTTCCATTAACAGCTAAATTTTTTCTTGAAAAGCAATTTCCTTCGACTAAAACTTCTCCAAGCAGACGATTAAATATTTTCCACTTTTCAATTAATGCATCCTGCGTTCCCGGAGCATGAGCCAGAATATCCGCAAGCTTTATATCCATTAGCTGAAGAGCTCTTTCTTCCCCTAAGCGATTAAGCAATTTAAGAACAGACTTTTTTGTTACAGGAATTTCGATGTCATGATATTTCACAAGTTCAAGAACAGCCTTTTTTGAGTCATTATCAAACTTTAAATGGGTGACTACATCTTTCGCTATTTCTTTCGAAATTGCCGGATGCCCATAAAAATGTCCGCCATTTTTATCTTCGGTATAGCAATGAGGCTTTCCGATATCATGAATCAACAGTGCGAATTTCTCAATCGGAGTAATTCCGTTTTCTACGGCATGAACCATATGTTCATAAACATCATAGCAATGATATCTGTTGTTTTGGTTAAAACCTACACAAAGTTGGATTTCAGGAATGACCTCAGCGATAACATCTGAATACTCAAGCAATATTTTTGTTGTATAGTTACCGCCCAACAGTTTCATAAGCTCATCTCGCTTGCGCTCTTCGGCGATATACTTAAGCAAATGCACATTATAATGAATAGCTTCTGAGGTTTTATCCTCTATATCAAACCCCAAAGTAGCTGCGAATCTAAGGGCTCTTAGAATTCTTAAGGCATCTTCTTTAAAGCGCTCATCTGCATTTCCAACACAGCGAATCATCTGGTTTCTTATATCATCAAGTCCGTTAAACATATCAATCAGTTGTAACTTATTATTATACGCAAGTGCGTTAATTGTAAAATCACGCCTTGACAAGTCCGATTTTAAATCTGCAACAAACTCTACTGTATCCGGATGCCGATGGTCTGAATAGTCAGTTTCGGCTCTGAACGTTGTTATTTCATACCCTTCTTTGTCAGCAAAAACAGTAATCGTCCCATGTTTCATTCCGTAATCGGTTGTATGCGAAAACAAGGATTTAACGACTTCGGGAGTTGCAGATGTGCATATATCCCAGTCATGAGGAGTTTTCTCCATAATAGAATCTCTTACGCATCCGCCTACTACATATGCCTCATATCCAGCGCTATTTAAGTGTTCTATAATTTTCTCTACATCTTTTGGAATTATAATATTCAACGCAGTAGTCTCCTTTAAACTAATTTGATTGCTTTTTCATTTACATCCATTACAAACTCTTCAATTTTATTCATATTGGGTTTTGGAGGCAAAGAAGTATTATTTTTTGCATATTCAAGCTTATTTTCATAATCTGATACAAGTTCAAAGAATTCCGGCTTATAAGTGCCGTCTTCATTCTGAAAAGCACCATTTCTAATGCTAAGCAGAAATTCTTTGTCGTTTTCTCTATAAGTACAAATCTCTTCTTTTTCGAGCAAATCAATACACATAAGATAAAGTCTGATTAAATGCATTGCGTGCTTATTAAGGTGTGCGTTATCTTTTTTATGATTACGCTTTCCGAGCTTGTCGTAATTGCCGACTACGCCTGAAAGAGTATTAAGTACAGTGTTAAAATCTCTTACAGGAAACTTATCAATATGAATTTTACAGAAAACCTCAGAATCAAAGTCTTCTTTTTCACTCTTATCAATGAAAAGTTCCATATTGTCTTTTTTAAAACAATCAAAGCGTTCATCAAGACTTTCTACAGCCCTGATAAGAGAATTTGTAATATGCTCCTCTACCCTGCTTTGCGGAAGCTTATCTCTCGCGACCGCATTCTCAAGTCTCCTTAACTGAGAAATGGCATATCCGCCAAATGAATTGACTGCTTTTTGAGAGAGAAATAACTTTCGGTTATCAATGAGGTTTTTACCTATATCTGACAAATATAAATAATGTTCAGGCTTACATCCGAGAATTTCAATCACATTCGGATTGCAATTAAGAAGCAAATTAACGAGCTTGTTAAAGCTGTAAATAACAGTATCGGTTTCATTTGAATTATACGACTCAAAATTTGACAGCCCTAAAATATCACTTCTGCTATTTAAGGCACATCCTCTGAAGTCAATATCTGAAGTTTCAGTATTCGTACCATAAGCATAGCTGCCGCCAAGAGTTAAGAGAATTATCTTGTTACCCAAATGAGGGTCCGTTTTTAAAAAATCATACTCAGGTTTTAAAAGTTCTGCTTTAATAGTTTCGATATTCAATTATACCACTCCTTAAATTGTTACTTCGTGTACGCTTACATAAAATTTGCCGGGGACGTAATCAGCATACGAGACTGTCTTTTTCTGCTGATATATCTTAACATTACTGTCATCACGAATCGTTTTCCATACATATTTAACATGGTCACGATATTTTTTATCTGTCACCCGATATTCTTCACCCTGCTTAATTACAAAGGTAGATGCTCTTTGTTCAGAAGAAAACTCTACAAAGGCTCCATAATCTCCGACAACTATTCTGTCGTATCCGTTGCAGACCGGAGTTCCTTTTAAAGTATAAAGTGTTTTGTTATCTCCCGACTCGCTAAGAAAATCAGGTATATTTTCCTTGTATAAAGTTCTGTATTTCTTTGATTGAACATCTGGTAAAGGATTATATTCATAAAGCTTTGCTAAATCTGCTTCAATTCGCAATGTGTTCATAGCTACTCTCCTTAATTATGGTCGAAAGGAATAAACGGAGCCGACCGCGCAAGGTCTTCAGCTCGTTGCAATTTTTCGTAATATTCGGTGTTTTGCTCGTCTTCAAGGCAATAAATTCTTGTATATGTATCGCTTGAAATGTAGAAACGGTCTTTACTATCCTGAGCAACCATATTACAGATATCTTTTGCAAGTTCGATGTTATTGGCTCCGGCGATTATCTTCATATCGTCATCAAAGATAACAAAATCAAAATGGTCTCTACTGTTCTTTTCTTTCTTTTTAAAGATATTAAACATATTTGTCAGCCTCCTCTATAAGTCTAAGAATTGCCGGTCTTGTAAGATTTAAAATATAATCTATTCCGGTTAAATTGGGGTTTTCAAATTTTTTAAAAATATAATTTGCCTCATTCGGATAGTTGTCTTTACAATACAAAACGAGGTCTTTTTTTGTGTTGAAATTCATATTTTGCACTTCATTCCAGCTTTTTTCATATTGTTTTGCAACCGTATGAATGGACTTGAAAATCCTATCGCTTTTTTCTTTGATGGACGGATTATAAGCTGCCCAGTCATCAATTGTTTCGTTTAAGATAGCGGTAAGAATTTTTTTGGTTGAAATAGACATTTGACATCTATACATAAAAGCGGCAAGATATGCCTGACCTTTAACTTTGATTCGATTAAAATTCTTGTCGCATACCACGCAGCCTTCCTCATCATCTCCAAACATATTTACAAGATTCACAACATCATCTAAGTTGTTAAGTTTATAAACACGAGGGTTCTTGATTCCATACTTTTTCATATGTTCGGTATAATTAAACGACTCAACGTCAGAATCGGTATTTCTTTCGCCAAGGTAATATAAAGCAGTTTCGTTATATTTAACTACTAATTCGTTTTCAGGCGAAACAAGCTCGAACATATAGATATCGTTAATGTTAAGCCCATCGAAAAAGCTGTAATCATTATTTATAGCCCGAATAAACAAATCTCCAAATGAAACAGTATCGTTGGCGCTTGCCTTAAATGCATCGACCATTCCATTGGTAGAAATATGCCATTTGCTGTTATCATACCAAACCTTCATCAAACTTCCATCGACTTTTTCTCTTACAATTGCAGAGCTCCAATTAATAGAAGCTGCATAACTTTCTCCATAATTAAAAAACTTATCGAACGGATGGCATACACAAACATAATGGGACGGGCGGTCTTCTTTAAAAACTACCCCTCTTGCATAATGCGTTAAATCGACATTAAAATCTGTTCCGATATTGTATTTAATAAGCAGATATTCTCCATCGCGATTTACTTTAAAGCAAAACGGCTCTTTTGATAATTCTTCTTCCCAATTTTCATGTGTATTCATATAGTTTGTCAAATCAACTAAAGACATAATATCAACCCCAATATTTCTTTACGCTATAAATATGTCAGATTTCAAAAGCATTTCCTATTTTAAAATAGTTTTAAAAAAGAAAGACCGGATATCCGGTCAATCAATTTTTTGTGGACTGCTTACTTTCAACTCGAACATATATTCTTTTTCCGTTGCGGATTTTCCTATATATTCCTGTCCTGTTTGAATTGCAGTTATAATATATCCTTTTTTAAGAAGATTATCTGAAATGACATCTTCCGTAATGGTAGTGTTAGGGGCAACCATTATGGTATAACATCCTTTTTCTTTCCCATTTTGATTTGACCAACGGACTCTAATGCGAATCTCATTTGTCGCGGCAGTAGATTTACTTTCAGGTTCGTCAATTGAGATTTTTATAATCTTATTCGATTTTGTAGTTTTAGGCTCATCAGACCTAATAGAAAATACTATTTTCTTTTTTTTCGTAGTGTCTTTTGTTCGAGATACAGCAGGTGTTTTTATAGTATGTTTGCCTTTCTCAGAAACAGCATCGGGCTGAGATTTCAGCGTAGTTGACTCTGTAATATCGTCTAAATCAATAACTTGATTTGTTGATTTCTCTTGTGTTGTTATAGTCGTTTCATTTGCGGACTTATTATCACTTAATGGAGTATTTACATAAATCAAGGCGAAAATAACAAGTATCATCACAACTATTGCTATAAAGACTTTATTTGACATATTGTAATCGCCTCTTTCCTATAGTTTACCGCCAATGTACCGACGTTCCGCATTTGTTGCAAAAATTATAATGTTCTCGGAAATATTTAAGGTCTGATTCGTCTCCGGTTGTTAACCCAAAGAGTTCGCCGCATTTCCCGCAGCGAATTGATAGCATTTCCCAGTCCGGCTCACCATCAGCTGATATAATTTTTTCTTTTTGTATAACTGGTTTCATTTTATCAAACTCCTATTCTTTGTTTTGAAGCAACAGCAATGTCTGTTCATCATATTCGCCATTAAAATACTTATCTAATATTTTTTGAAAATCTTTCGTTTCTGGGGCTGCCAAAGCAAAAAGCGTCATACAAGACTTCAATTTCAAATTATCCGGAAAGTCAAACGGAATGATATCTGATGGGATGTTTAAAAGTGCATCTGAGATTTCTTGAAGATGTGCTCCTAAATACTCGTTATTGAGAAAATCTTGGGCTTCTTCAATTCCTGATAACCCATAGTATTTTGCTTTAAAACTTTTTCCTAAATCTTTTAACTGAGGAAAAATAAACCACATCCAGTGTCCATCTTTTCTGCCGTTCTTTACTTCAAAAAGCGCTTGGTCGTAGTATTGACGATGCTTTTTCATGAATCGGTTAAGGTTGTTTCTTTGTCTCACACTATATTCGTCCTATCATTTGGTATAATTGAATATAGAAATTATGTATTTCATCTGTGTTTCCGTCCATTCCGATAATTGTTCCGTGATGACCTTTCATGGTAGGCATAACATTCCATATGCCGGGCTGAATATTATTTTCATTAAATTCGGTATGGGCCTCATTCCATGGATAACGAGCAGAATTAACATTTACAAGTCCGTCATTTATAGGTGAAAAAACATCGCTTTTATATAGCCCCATACTCGCACTCGTCAGATAAAGGACAGGCAAAATATCTTGGTCCGGCTCTTGATATCTGCCGTTTGAATGTGTAGATTCAAAAGAATACGAAAAATAATATATAGAATCAACTGTTTTAATTGACTTATTTAACTCAGCAGCCCCTTCGGGTGAGAGTTCGTACCCGGCGTTATCTAAGCCGTTTTTAAATACATCAGAACTAAATTGTCCTAAATTTATATCATAAAACTTATTTAACTTTGTATAGTCCGCAACTCCGCTTAATACACAAATTGTTTTTAAGAGAGTCTTAACTAAAAAAGGAACAGAATCAACAATATAATATAATGTTGTGCCATTATGCGGGGAACAAAGAGTAGTTACACTATGTACATAGTTTTTCTTATTGCCGGTAAACAATGGAGAAATATTGGTTTTAGTGGTTTCTTGTTCATTTGTATCACCGTAAGCCATAAGAGAGGCTAACATTCTTACTGTTTCTCCTCCAAAACTATGACCAACAAGATTTAATTGATGGGTTTCGTCCCATTGTGCTACAAGTGAGTTTGTGTATGATTTTCCGTATCTGTTGTGATTATGCTTGACTGAGTGAGCTTCGCCGTAATCGACTGTTGTTCCTGTCAATTGAGCATATAATTCACAAGTTCTGTCCCAAGTGCTTGAAAAGGGGCCTACTGAAGCCTCTACTGTATCATATCCTTGACCTGTCAAATACTCTGCAAGATTTCCGGTTTTGCTTCCCCAATAAGGAGACAGATTATTAATATCCGACGTTTCTCCCCATCCGCCAAGTCCATGAACTAACACATTTGTGTATTCAATCTTCTCATCTATCGAGTTGGTCGGAATCGCCAGTGCGGCTGATATTGTTATCGTTAAGACTATTGCCAAAATTCGTTTCATCTCTATCTACTCCGTATTTCATTTTTAATGTTTCTTCTATTTGATTTTTAAGGGACTGCTGTTCAACTCCCTTTAAAATATCAAACTCGTCAAAATCGTCTGCAGTTGGATAATTCCAATGCAATCTTTCAAATTGCTTATCTATCACATCATGCGGCACAAAATTCACATCGGTGGGTTTTCTCGACGACGCTCGGCTATGTAGAGTATCTCGACTGACATCAAAGACAATTCCTTTAATATTTACATCAGGAAACCGACTTCTGTAGAAGTTGATATCTTTTTGTCTTTGTCTTCTATTGAGATTTGTTGCGTCGAATATAACATCTTTTCCTGTTTCGAGCGCTTTACAAATATCCTTTCTGCATTCAGCAAATACAAGTCCATGTGTCGAAGGGTCATAGATAGTTATACCAAGCTCCAGTCTTTTCGCATCGCTTGAAACTATAATGCAATCTTCGCTTTTCTTTTCCTCACAATAGTGCGACTTCCCGGACAGGCAAGGACCGATAAGAAATGTTAATGTGTTTTTCTCTTTCATTTTGAAATTCCTTTCTTTTTTTGAGACAATTTGTATATGCTTACTCCTATTGAAACCGCCAAAATGACGATACAAGTAATTTGATTAGCACTCAGAACTCCTGTATTCGGGTTCCTAAGAAATTCCAAGCCAAACTTTAAAGAACTGCATAGCATAACTAATATGTTCGGAATGCCGTATAACCCAATAAAAAACAACAGAATGAACAAGCACGCTTCTACAAGTTGCAAAGAAAATTCTGAATGATATCCTCCACAGCATCCTCTAAAATAACATCCGATTTTAGAAATACCATATATTAGTGGCAATACATATATAAAACGATGAAGAATTGTTCCAAAATTCTTTATTGGTTTTATTTTGTTATAAACAAATAAACTGCCTACATATCCAATAGCTCCGCCTAAAGAGGACAAACCGAATGCAGTTTTCCCTTGAATTGAGCTTACAATTACAGTGTATATAATAGCTGTAAATACAGCCGACACGAATGTTATCGGTATAAGTTTACTCATTTCGGCTTTTTCTTCTTTATTACTTATTAAGCAAATCAAACCATAAGATAAGGCAAAAGATAAAATAACAAAAAAACTGTATAAAATGTTACCTATCATTAAAATTCCTTCTCAAGTCTTTGAATGTTAATTAAATCACTGTTAATTCTGTATGTACCCTTGGAAATCTTTTCAACGGCTTTAATCTGGATTAAAAATCTCATATTATTTCCTACGGTTGTATGTCCCAGATTTAGAGCATCCTCAACATCTCTGTATTTAATACGAATCAAATTATTATTTGACCGAGCTTGTCGTACAAGGTAATGTAAAATTACAATTGTGCGACTGTTCATGCCCTTAACAAGAGCGTCCATTAAATTTGTATCAATTATTAGCTGTGTCATAAAAACATCCTTTACTTAGTTAACATTTGTCCAGTCCAGCTCTTGTCCACAATTATCGCAATGTTTCATATCGCTCACACAAGTTGCGCCACAAGTAGGACAGGTTCCGATTCTAAATTTAAAATTAGTTTCCGGCGAATAAAGAAAACTTTGCACATCTTTTGGCGGTATCGGCAAAAAGATATTAAGTCTTTTACAAGTTTCTTTTAGGGCTTCTGTGGTTTTACTGTCTTTTGCTTTTTCGGCTAAATCGAATAAATGTTTTTGAATTTCTTTTACTTCCATTTGAATTACTCCTTTATGTCATTAAGTGTTATATTAACAGGCGGTTCAATGCCGCAATAAATATAATGTTTTGCGTCAACATCATCTAAATTGTCTTCAGGCTCTTTATATTCAATCTCTTCAATCATTGAGATTAAAAAGTTACATGCCCCCAAGTAAGAACATTGGTCATCATAATCGTCTTTCCAATTATCAATTTCCGAATCACACTCGTGAATTGCTTTCAGCTTGTCTTCTGCCGAATTGTTAAATGTTGCAATTTCTCGTTTTTTGGCCAATAATTGGTCAATACAGTTTTCAATAGTAAGTAAATTGTTTGTAAAGCCGTTTCTTATGTTGATAATAGTATCTTTAGAAATCGCTTTAATTTTCTCGTATGGAGTGGCTGCAACAGTGTTAAATGCTTGGTATATTACCGTGTTTCTGCTATAACTTGCAAGAGGGATAAAACGGTCCCCTATCCTTGCAAAAAAAGTTAAATATTGACTCATTAATATCGTCCTTTCTTTTTTACTGTTTTAATCTCCTATATAATAAGGTTCGTTATCCTCCCAAGAAAGAAAAGAAATAGGAAGTTCAATTTCCATTGATACTTTGGAACAATTACAAATACGGTCCTCTTTACGTACATAACTCCACGTATCATTCCAGTCATCCTTAAATGGCTTGACTTCATAGCTGCGTACACTTCCATCCTTATCTTTTGCAAACCAATGGTATCCGCACGCCAAAGCATAATCAATCGCAAGTTGTTCCATTTCGGTGGGAATAGGCTTCTTATATATAGTTACATTTCCATTTAAAAAATCTACAAGTGATAATTGACTGCCTTCCCATTTACCTTGCCCATTCAAAAAAAGAATTCCAAGTCCTTCGTTTATTTTATAATCCACCCCATTAAGGGATTTTACTTTAAAAACTTCATTAGGAGAAATTCCAAGAAGTTTAAAAACTTCTTCAGTATGGTCTATATGTTGATTATTTGAACCTTTAGATTTCTCCTTATTATCCGCATCCATAAAATCACTCCATTCCAAAATTGTGGCATATGTATCTGTAGCATACTCTATACAGTCATAAAGACCAGAATTAAACCAATAAGTTGTATTGGGCCCATAATCAGACCAATGCGAATTATCCACATACTTTGCTCCGCTTAACCATGTACGTTCTATGCTATCCAAATATTTACAGAAATCCTTTGCTTCCTCTTCTGTTTTACAATGCATTACATAGTTGCCAGCGTACTTTTCAATATCAAATTTCATACAAATTACCTCTTTCTTTGTTTTCTACTATAAATATGTTAGATGAAAAAAGTAAACAGCCATATATACGGCCGTTGAAACAAACGGAAAAAGACCTGCCATTACGACAGGTCATAAAACTATTCTTATAACAAAATCATACAAAATACTGCAAGAATAACAAGCAGTAACGCACAAATGACAACAAGTTTAAAAACATCAAGATTATAGCCATCTGATATTTGGGTGGCGACTGTATTTTCTTCGGTAAGAGGGGGCTCCGTCAGCCAAGTAAGAGGAACTTCCGTTGTTATATTTTTTTTGTCCGGAGTGTATCCCCGAACGCAATTAAGGCTCATTCTAAGTAAATTATTCGTTGGCTTCACTTGCGCAATCTTATCTGAAAAATATTGAACTGTATATGAGCCTGAACTGTTTTGTTCTGCTCCGACCACTAATTTATCATTTCTGTTTGTTGAGACCTCAATAAATAAAGAACAATCTCTATATGTAATATAATCAATATTAATTGTATGGAGTGATATATCATTAAAGTTTGAATAAAGAGTTCCACTTTTAATGAGGTTCTTTTCAATAAGGTTTTTCGTAGAAGGAGTGCCATTTATTGAATATACCTTATATGTATAGCTACTATTTTCACTAATCAAAATGTTAAAGCTATCTACATATGACCCTCCTTTAACCGTGAAATATCGTCCGATTCCATAGCTATCAGAATCGCCGCCGCCAACACTTAGGGTTATTTTGCCGCATTGATTAAGAGGAACATTTCCTGTGCGGTTTAATGCCGATTTTTTGCTGACTGTTAATCCTAAATAAGCATTTATAGAGGCATCTTCATAAGACAGCCAAAAATACCCGTTATCTCCGGAATCATCACCCCAAGAGTTTTTACATAACCATGCTCCATTATTAACAGATTGATTTTCAAACGCATCCGCCGGAATATTATCGTCCCAGCCTATTATAGTAGCAACATGATTTTCTTTAAGTTTATCATAGTTATTTACATAAGTTTCTCTTTGATTTTCCGGCATATTAAATCCGCAAATGACGGCTCCGTGTTTTGTAATCCAATCTTTCACATTCTCATATTTTACTTCTCCGAATGATGTAATAGTATATTGACAAGGATTGATGGAAATATCTTTTTCCGTATATGTATCTACAAGAGAATACGGATAATCAGATTCCAAGGCTAAGGGATTATAAGTTTGAGAAATCTTCATTACCATCTCAGGCGTATCTCCGGAAGCTTTTGTGTTATTTTTATCTTTTGTATATAGATTATGAATAGCATATAAATAACCTTCAGAGAAGTCGATATCTGCCACATAGCCCTGAGCAATAGCATCCGTTTCTGCTGCAGCACAGATAGCATAAGCCCAGCATATTCCGTCTTTCTGGTCTTTCACGGAAGTAACCCACCCCAAGTCTCTTGAATCCCAAGAGGACGTACAATGCGCTTTATTTATATTATTTACGAGGGTTAACGGCATAACAAATATAATCAAAGAGATTACTAAGGATATTATTTTCTTCATTTCATCACCTAATTTTAGGACATCAATTTAATGTTTCTATATTAAATATGTTTGATGAAAAAAGAAAAAGCTTAATAAATAAGAGAAGCCGCCGTCAGCATACACTAACGACGACTTAAAAAGGAGTATATGAAAACAATTACATCAGCTTTGAATCAAGAGATTTTTCGCTTGCCTGAACGAGTCGAGCATTCGAGCCGACCCCCTTCTGTTTATAGCAATCTGTTTTTTCGACATCCTTCATATTTACTTCTCTATTTCCGCCAAGAATAAGAATCTGCATTTTTTCAAGAGCTGGGAACATAAGCGGAATAATCTTTTTCTTTGAAGCACAATTCCAGATTTCAGCAGCAAAGAAAGTGCAGTTAAAATAGAAATCCCAGTAATTCCACTGCTTTATTCTCTTACTTACCTTAATAAGCTGGTTTTTCGTAATATCCATTCCGAGAGAAGATTCATTTTTAAGTCCATACTTATTTCCGCAATACGATTCAATATTATAATAGAGACCCGGACCGTCAGAGCGGCTAAAGCAGAAGCATCCCATCGAAACGCCCTGATAAGGCTTAAGTGTATAGCAACCTACCTGCATATCCCCATTGAAATTACTTTCGATATAAATCCAAGCGTGTCCAAGCCCTACCTGCTGAGTGCAAATATACATTCTGCCGACAACCGTATCTCCGGAGATGTCGTTAAAGTTAAGGGTAGAGTCTGAGGGAGTTTCCGGAATTTCCGGGTCTTCAGGAACAACAACATCTATATCTTCATCTGTGTTGCCGGGTGATTCCGGATTTTCAGCATCAATAGCTGTTATTAAATCTTCTGTAACAGTTACAGTATCCGGTCCGGGCTTTGCCTCAAGAGCAAAAGACGGTATAGATAAAACCGTAATAAGTACGAGACACATAGCAATAATTCTTGTAAACTTTTTCATAAAATCAATCCTTTTCATATTTTTTAGAAACTCTTTTTCTCTGTTTCTTGATATAAATATGTCAGATTTTAAAAGCATTTCGCGTTTTAAAACAATTTTATGAAAAAACTCAAAAAAATAGAGCCGATGCAATATGCAACGACTCTATACTATTACAAATTGCTTAAATTGAGGTTTATTCGATTTTGCTAAGAAATATTCCGCAATTGACTAAAAGAATATAATCAGCTTCATCTATTTTACCGTCGTGATTACAGTCAGCGGCAAGCCATTGTGAAGAATTAACCCGTTCTTCGGTAAGCATTCCGTTATATATACAGTTTGCTAAAACGGCATCCCTGCCATCATACCAACCATCTCCATTGATGTCACCATATATAAGAATTGAATATGTATCAACAAGGTTATTCTTTTTATCATAGATTTTGACTTTACTGCCTGTTCCGCCTCCGTTGTATTCGTAGTGATAGCCGTCAGTAACAGAAATATAGTCAGCCAAATCAATTATTCCGGGATTTAAACCTGAAATTGTTTTGTTTGTATTATCAATTACGGTTGTTGTGTTTTCTTTAGCGTAAATCGCATCGTTATTGTACTTAACAACATTTGACGTATATGCTTTTATCGTGAAGTTTCCAAAATAGTCTGTAGTAGCTGTATCTGTCCAACTGCTGCCCCAACTATAAAAGCTTTGTCCGTTTTCACGGTGCGTTTGATACATTGACGAGGCTTGAGCCTGTTCTACAGGAACGATAATTTTATCGGAATTAAGCGATTTGTATTTAATTGCAATTGCAAATTTTTCACCCTTTTTAACTTCGTAAGGTGTGTCAAATTCTACAGTGTAAAATCCGGGTTGAACACATCGAGTTGACGCAGTAGAACCTATTTGACTTTTATTGAGATATCTCGTATTGCTAACATTACCATAGACTGTAATTTCACAATCATAAGGAACTCCCTGCGTTATCTCAAAACTGCAAGCATCAATCGTTTCGTTGCTCTGAGCAGTAAATACATTGGCGATGCTCATTGCAGATGTATTTACAGACATACCATATAATGTTGTAATACCATTGTACTGATAATTATTATCATAATCACCGGCGGGTTTTGCAACTACCTCTGAAAACTCTCTAATATTTGTATCATAATAGGACATCCAGAAATATCCGGTATTCATAGAGTTGGACCCCCAACTGTTTTTTATCAGCCATGCACCGTTACCGGCAGGAGTGTTTTTAAACATAGATGCGGATATGGAGTCATCCCATCCGACTACAGTAACGGCATGATTCACTACCGGAGAGCCCGAACTGCTTTTATAATCTCGGTTGTAATAATAATATCTCTCATTGTTTTTTCTTGTTATATAGCTGTCAGAATAATACATAGTCATTCCTGCGGCGCCATACTTCATAACAGTTGATTTAACAGCATCTGTGTCTGTTGAATTGAAAATTTTTGCTGACACCAGTTCATAATTATGGTCAAACATAGAATCTGAACTATATACCATATCAGTAGTAGAAGCTTTATATGGATATTTTGTTTCTAATGTAAGTCCGGACCAACGGCTTGCTGTTGCAATAGCATCCCAAACATGGCCTCCGTTTTCAAATCCATCATTAGGAAGAATGTATTTATCTAACTGAACCGGGATTTTTGAATTTGAAACATAGTTATGGTCTCTAAAGTAAACAAGATGAGCTTCTGATAAATCAACACTATCTGTTTCATAACCCTGGGCAATAAGACTGGATTCTGCTACAGAGCAAAAAGTGAATGCCCAACAAGTGCCGAACGGATTTTGATTCTTTACCGGAGTAACCCAGTCCTTTTCTCTTGAGTCCCAGCGTTTAGGAATAGTTACAGTTGAAGAACTGGTACCAAACAGTTCTTCTTTATACGGGGGTTCATACGGCAATTCATTGCCGTTATCATCAATTACTCTTGTGTAATAAGAACCATCGTCATTATATATGTATTCTTCAGTTACTCCAATAGGCTCGCCTTCCCGGTTTTCTACCGCAAAAGCTGATATCGGAAAAATAGATACACTGAGCGTTACAACAAGAATAAACGATATAATCTTTTTCATATTAATCTCTCCGTTAAAAATTTTCATTTTAAATATGTAAGAATTTTCTTGCATTATGAATTTTAAAACAATTTACCCTTAAAATATATTTTACCATAAATATTCGAAAATGCAACAAAAAAATAAGCGTCCCAAAAAGGAACGCTTTGTTTAAGACCACGAAATATTTAATTTTCTGTCGTTTTTTGCACAATCTATTAAATACAAATTGATAAGAGTTTGGTATGGAATGCCGGTTGATGCAGATTGAGCTTTAAAATACTCTATTGCCTCGTCACTAAGGTTAATTGTAATTTGTTTTTTTATTTTTTTTGTATAAGGGTTTTTTCTGGCGTTAGAAAAATCGTATTCTTCTTTCATTGTATCACCTTATTAAATTATAATATTGATTAGTTTCTGTTGTCGTCGCTTTTCTTGCAGAAATAATTCTTATAACACTATCAGAATGACGATAACAATGACAAACAACAAGCAAATTAGCCTTAAGGCTTGTTCCGAGTATAATAAATCTCTCCTCTTTTTCGGAATGCTCAGGGTCATCAATTAACAGAGCGTTTTCGTCATAAAAAACAGTTTTAGCTTCCTCAAACGAAACTTTGTGCTTTTTCTTGTTTATGGAATTTTTGTTTTCATCCCACTCAAAACTTATTATATCCATAATTAT
>ERZ1034844.143-NODE-143-length-40709-cov-5.119472_pt1 | contig 40709 bp, 20 predicted proteins | sample MGYA00520594_ERZ1034844 | MGnify/ENA primary metagenome ERZ1034844 (study PRJEB33766, sample SAMN09781733) | gut metagenome | biome: gut microbiome | host: Homo sapiens | place: Madagascar | study: EMG produced TPA metagenomics assembly of the PRJNA485056 data set... | reverse complement strand
GTTTATTTTGATATGTTATAATACGTATATATATTTTTTATATGGGAGAAGTTATGAGAAAGAAAAAATCACCCGAAGCGGTTGAAGCCGACGGGCAAAAAACTTTGAAACTCGATTATCCGCAAACTTTCAAAGTAGGGTTTGCATTTGCGATTATCATGCTGTTCTGGACGGCTTACGACTTTGTCGTGCCACTTCTTCTGGAACACGCATACGGGTTGTCCAACGCAATGCGCGGCTTTATTATGGGGCTTGACAACCTTTTGTCATTGTTTATGTTGCCGCTTTTCGGCAAAATTTCGGACAAAGCCAACGGAAAACTTGTCAAAAAATGGGGACGTCGCACGCCGTTTATCGTCATCGGCACGATTGCTTCCGTCGTATTGATGGTTTTCGTACCAATCGCCACGATGAAACAGCAGGAAAAAGGCATGGCGAAAAAAGCCGAAATCGAAGCGTTACGCAACGACGACGCTTTCATGAGCGACCTGCTTGGCAGATGGTACGATGACGCTGTTGCGGGAAAGACAGGCTCGGCAAATTATTGCGACCTCGATTACCTTAAACAAAACAAAATAGACGGCAAAGCGATTGATCGCGACGCGTTCATTAAAATCCGTTTCGACAACAAACTCAAAGCAAAATCCGGCTTTTTAGGGCTTGGCGGCACGACGTATACTTACGACGGCGTTGAAATCGAAACCAAAAAGGAAGACGGCAAAGTCGCGCTTGTCGGAAATGCGCCAAACGGCAAATCTTATCAAAGCATAAAGGAAAACAACGACCATTACAATAAATACGTCGCGGCGGGTATGAACAACTATATTTCCGACGAAATTCACGAAAATATTACGAAAACGTCGGAAGGTAAATCCAGCCTTGCGATTTATATGGTGATTTTGCTGCTTGTCCTTATCGCGATGGCAACGTTCAGAAGCCCGGCGGTCGCGCTTATGCCCGACGTCACGCCCAAACCCTTGCGCTCGCAGGCAAACGCGATTATCAATCTTTGCGGCGGTGCAGGCGGCGCGATTGCGTTCATTATTTACACCGTCGCGCTTATGTTCCCGCTGACGGTCAATACTTATACGATTATTTTCGCTTCGGTGGCGGCGGGTATGCTGCTGCTCCTTGGCGGCTTCCTTGCTTTCGTTAAGGAAAAGAAACTTGTCGCGAAATGTCAGGAAATCTGCAAAGAATACGGCATCGACGACTTTGACGAGGGCGAAGAAGACGCAAAAGCAACCTTTGCGGAAGAACTTATCGCAGAAGGCGAAGGCAACGAAGAAGAAGCGAAAGAGCTGGAAGCAAAGCGTGTCAGAAAACAACACAAATCCCCGAAAGTCTGGTGGAACGAGAAAACCGACGAAGAAAAGGGCAAACTCAAATCGTTCTGGCTTATTCTCGCGTCGATATTTATGTGGTTTATGGGATACAACGCAATCTCGTCAAACCTTTCGGTCTACACCACCAAAACGCTTAACCTGTCGGCAGGTGTGGCGTCCATTATCTCGGGCGTGAGTATGGGCATTTCCGCAATCGCGTTTATTCCCGTCGGCGCGCTCGCGGCGAAAATCGGCAGAAGAAAATCAATAATGCTGGGCTTTGCTCTTGCAGTCGTTTCGTTCTTCCTTATTTTCTTCTTTGTCCACGCCGGCGAAAAAGCGATTGTCCCCGCAGTACTGTTTGCGCTGTTTTATCTTATCGCGGGCTTCGGTCTTATCATTGCAAACGTCAACACGTTCCCGATGGTTACCGAACTTTCCACCGCGGAAACCGTCGGACAATACACCGGATACTATTACACCGCAACGATGTCCGCGCAGGCAATCACCCCGTTCATCGCGGGCCTTATTATGGACAACAGCAAAAACGAAATGTTGTTCCTGTACAGCGCGATCTGCATTATCATCGCAATCGTATTGATGATGTTCGTCAAACACGGCGACAGCAAACCTATTCCCAAAAAGAATAAACTGGAACAATACGGCGACCTTGTCGACTCCGACTGATAAAAGACGATACAAATGCCTCCGCAACCGCGGTGGCATTTTGCAAAAAATAACTTAAAACATACTTTAATCATCATAAAATTATCATATAAAGTGTGGTTGTTGCAACAAAATGGCAAATAAGAAACCAAAAAACACCAAAAACACCAAGGCGAAAACCGCAAAAAAGACGAACGAGCAAATCGCGGTAGAGGGCGCGGTGAACGCCGCGAAAAAACTGCATAAGAAAAATCCGAAACTGCTTATCGCAATCGTCGCGATTGTGGTAACCGCCGCGATTATCGTCGGCGCGCTTTACCTCGTGAAGCCCGAGTGGTTCAGAGGACCGATGCCGGAAAGCGGACAACTTGTCGTGCATTACATCGACGTCGGACAGGGCGACTGCATTTACATTGCGTTCCCCGACGGCACCGATATGCTTATCGACTGCGGCAGCCAAGGAGGAAGCAGTGAGTATCAAACGTCCGCGTTAAACTGTCTTAAAGCACTCAATTCCGACGGCAAAATCGACCGCGTTATGGCGACGCACAGCGACCAAGACCACGTTTCTTACCTTGACGAAGTGCTCTCCGAATTTCAGGTGGGCAACGTTTATATGCCCAACATCAGGTCGAACAACCTTGACAAAAGCGTGAAAATCGGCGGGCGCGACGTGAAAGTCGGCAACCTTGACGCAAGCAAACTCAAAAAGTTTACCGATAAAGATACGATTGACACGAATCCCTATACCGAATTTTTCATTGCGGCGTTGTCGGAGCCGAATTGCAACATCACGCTCAATATCGGAAAATACGAAATAAGAGGACAAGATTACACCTTCACTTTTTATTGTTTGTCGCAAAAGGAGTGGGATATAAGAAGTCTGAAAGACAAAAAAGGTCGCCCCGACGCAACGCAAATAAACGCCGTGTCGCCGATAGGTATCCTCGAATATGCGGGAAGACGACTTGTGTTTACGGGCGACAGCAACAACAGCAACAACGGCAACGAAAAGTATTATTGCGAAACTTACCCGTACGTGGACTGCGACGTACTGAAAGTCGCGCATCACGGAAGCAATGGTTCGTCGAGCGATTCCTTTTTGCAGCACGTCACGTGCGAATACGCAGTGATTTCGGTCGGAAGCTCGTACGGACACCCAAAAAAGGAAACGCTTGACCGCCTTAAAGCAAACGGAATACAAAAAATCCACCGCACCGACAAGTGCGGAAACGTCGTTCTCACGGTGTCGCACACGGGCGAAATGGCATTTTCGTGCGAAAAACAATGCGCCGCTTGATTTAGTTGCGAAAAGTGAAAATTGCGGTTATAATATCATAAAGGTATGAAAAGGAATATTTTAATCACCGGATTTGACAATAAACTGACCGAAAACGTCGCAAGAGAACTTGCCGACTGTCTTTCGCTGTATTATTTATCCATTCCCGATCTTACCTTATATTACGCAAACCGCGCGTCGAAGGAAGTCGTCTTAAAGGAAGGCGGCAACAAACTGTACGAAAAGTACGTCAACATCGCCGTAAAGGACGCCGTGGAATTTGAAAGCATGGTTGCGGCGGCGGACTTCACCGACCTGAAACTCACGCATATAAAGGCGCTGGAAGACACCGCGCTTATCGTTTTTTTGGGCGAAAGTTTCACGACTCTTCAAAAGCACGGCGTAAAAATTTTGAAAGACGTCGCAAATCACAGCAGATACAAATATAAATACGGCTACGACGTGTACGTGAACGCCGACGCCGTCAGAAAGAAAGATTTGACAGAAGTTATTTTGAAAGAAATAACCTCGTATTACGGAGGATAAAATGGCAAAATTCGATATCGACCTTGTCGGCAAGGTGGGAAGCCTTGCGCTTATCGATAAGGCGTACGGCGACATAAATTACTCGACAATCGCGCGCATTTCACGCGAACTTCGTCCCGGTATCATATGGGTTACGTCGGGCGCGACGGAAATCGGCAGGCTCGACTTCATCAAGCGCACCGGACGGGAACTCACCGGCAGCGACGAAGACAACAAAACCGACTATTCCGCGCAAGGTCAATCCGTGCTTATGGGGTGGTATCGTCAGTTCGTCGACAGCCGTTTCAGCTTGCGCCAGATTCTTGTGGAACACCAACACTTCAACGACGCCGAAAAAAGAGAATATCTTAAAGAGGTGCTTTTGCGTTGTCCCGAAGAAGACGCGATTCCCATCATAAATTACAACGACGCCGTATGCTATGAGGAAAACCGCAAAATGGAAATCCGCGCGCTTATGAACGAAAAGAAAAGAGCGGTGGAATGCGTCGATAACGACGAAACCGCAAGTCAGATCGCGTGTCTTGTCAACGCCAAACGGTTGCTGATTCTGACAAGCGTCAACGGCATTTACACCGATATTTCCGACGAAAATTCCCTTGTCAGAGAAATCAACGGGAAGAACACGGAAGAGCTTTTGAAAAATATCGAAGAGTACAGAAAGTTCTGCCACGGCGCGTCCAGAAAGGGCGCAAACGGAGCGGGCGCGAAGCTGGAATACATCAAAGCCCCCGTCGAAAAAGGCACGGAAGTCATCATTGCCAACAGCAAGTTTTCAATCCGCGATATTCTGGAAGGAAACGTCCCCGCAACCCGCATAAGAGTAAGATAACAATACAAAACGCCGCGATAAAGCGGCGTTTATGCAATTAAGGAATATGTATAAAGTTTTTAAAAGTTACGAACTCGACAATCCGTCGCAATACGATTGGTTCAGAAAGTTTTCAAATCCGTGTTACGGAAGGAAAGCGGCACGAGTTTCTTTGCAAACGTGCTGTTTCTTCTGACGACGGCGTTGAATTCCGTGCCGGAAATGCGTATGCGCGAAGTCAAAAACGAAATCCGCCTTTACGACGTAATCAATCCGACCTTCACCGTTATGACCGACAGCGGAAAGTTTGTCAATGCCGGCTTTAAGATGACGAACGATTATAAGGAGTTTTACGACACCACCCGCCGCATTATCGAGGAGAAAAAGAAACAAACGACGTTTACGGCGGAATACAACGACTCCTCGGATTACGACGATTATTATATGACGTGTCTGCCGTGGATTTCGGTTGAAAGTCTTATGCACCCGTTGCCCGACAATAATATCGAGTCGTCGTCGTGCCCGAGAATCGGCTGGGATAAATACCGCGAAGAAAACGGACGGTACGTTATGACGCTGAACATTACGGTGAGCCACTGTTTCGTCGACGGGAAACGCCTTTCGGACGCGTTTGCCGCAATCCAACGTAATTTCGACAACGCCGCCTCGCTTTTAAGATAAACCGCATTACGGACGAAAAATACAAAAAACAAAATCATATATGCCGAAAAACGGCAATAAAAAACCCTCGCACAAGCGAGGGTTTTTGTTTGGTAAAATTATTCGTGTTTTGCCATTTCGCTGTATTCTTCGTAACGGATACGAGCTTCTTTTTCGTTTCTTGCGAAGAGTTCTTTCGCGACTTCGGGTTTCGCCTTTGCAAGTTGTGCGTAGCGGTTTTCGCCCATAAGGAACGCCTGATAATCGCCGGTCGGTTTCTTGCTGTCGAGGCTGAACGGATTTTGTCCTTTTTCGATGAGCGAGGGGTTGTAGCGATAAAGCTGCCAATATCCGCTTTCAACCGCAAGTTTTTCCTCATTCTGCGATTTGCTCATATTGATACCGTGGTTGATGCACGGCGCGTAGCAAATGATAAGGGAAGGTCCGTGATACGCTTCTGCCTCGGAAATTGCCTTGACGAATTGCGCTTTGTCCGCGCCCATGGAGCATTCTGCGACGTAAACGTATTCGTAAGTCATGGCGATTTTGCCAAGGTCTTTCTTCTTCGTGAGTTTGCCGCCTGTCGCGAATTTTGCGACCGAGCCCGTCGGGGTGGATTTACTTGCCTGTCCGCCGGTGTTGCTGTAAACTTCGGTGTCAAGGACGAGGATATTCACGTCTTCGCCCGACGCGATAACATGGTCGAGTCCGCCGTAGCCGATGTCGTATGCCCAGCCGTCGCCGCCGAAGATCCAAACGGATTTCTTGATAAGGCAATCTTCGCGTTTAAGGATTTCTTCGATAAGAGCGTCCGCGTCTAAGCTTGCGCCTTTTTGCGCGGTGATGACTTTCACGAGTTCCGCCGCGGTGCGTTTGCTGCCTTCGGCGTCGTTCATATTGTTGATCCAGTTGTCGCAGGCTTCCTTGCAATCCGCGTTGTCTTTAAGGACGAGGGCGAGTTGTGCAACGAGGTCTTTCAGTTCGTTACGTCTGTATTTGTAAGCAAGGTTGATGCCGTAGCCGAATTCCGCGTTGTCTTCAAACAAGCTGTTCGACCAAGCGGGGCCGTGACCTTTCTTGTTCTTCGAATACGGGCAGGTAGGCGCGCTTCCGCCGTAGATTGACGAGCAACCCGTTGCGTTTGCGATGACCATTCTGTCGCCGAAGAGTTGGGTGATGACCTTGATATAAGGAGTTTCGCCGCAGCCTGCGCATGCGCCCGAGAACTCAAACAAAGGTTGTTTGAACTGGCTGCCTTTGACGGTGTTGACGTTGAAGTCCGCGGGGGTGTCGGGAAGATCGACCGAGTAATCCCAGTTCTTTTCTTCGCCGTTCTTCAAAGCGTCTTCCAAGGGGATCATGGTAAGGGCTTTTACCTTTGCGGGGCAAACGTTCGCGCAACTTCCGCAACCGGTACAGTCAAGGGCGGAAACCTGCATTCTGTATTTGAAGCCCTTAAAGCCCGTCGCGTCCTTCGTAACGAAGGTTTCGGGAGCGTTTTCAAGAACTTCCGCGGGTTGAAGCACGGGGCGGATTGCCGCATGCGGGCAAACGAACGCGCACTGGTTGCACTGGATGCAGTTTTCGCTGATCCAAGCGGGGACGTTAACAGCAACGCCGCGTTTTTCAAAACGAGTGGTTGCGGTGGGAACGTGGCCGTCGGCTTCGATTTCGGAAACGGGAAGGCTGTCGCCTTTTTGTGCGAGCATAGGTTCGACAAAAGCCTTGTAGTAAGGATCGTCGGTGACGGGTTTGACTTCCGCGCCGGTGGTTGCGTCTTTCCAGCTTTCGGGATATTTAACCTCGACAAGTCCGGAGACCGCGTCGTCGATTGCCGCAAAGTTCATATTTACGACCGCTTCGCCTTTCTTGCTGAAAGACTTGACGACGAATTCTTTCATATGTTTGTTGGCTTCTTCATAGGGCATTACGCCTGCAAGATAGAAGAACGCCGACTGCATCGTGGTGCTGATACGGTTGCCGAGACCGATTTTGGTGACGATGTCGATTGCGTCGATGGTATAGAACTTAATGTGTTTTCTTGCGATGGTGCGCTTCATTTCGGCGGGGAGCATAGCGTCCATTTCTTCGGGCTTCCAGATGCTGTTCAGAAGGAAGGTGCCGCCGTCTTTAAGGTCGCTGACCATATCGTACTTCGTGACGTAGGAAGGATTGTGGCAAGCCACGAAATCCGCCGTGTCGATAAGATAGGACGATTTGATGGGAGTGTCGCCGAAACGCAGGTGCGATACCGTCAGACCGCCCGACTTTTTGCTGTCGTATGCGAAGTATGCCTGAGCGTATTTTTCGGTGTAGTTACCGATAATCTTGATGCTGTTTTTGTTGCTGCCGACCGTGCCGTCGGAGCCGAGTCCGTAGAACTTGCAACGGATTGCGTCCTTCGGGGAAGCGTCGATTTTTTCAACGACTTTCAGCGAAGAATGGGTCACGTCGTCGTTGATACCGACCGTGAAGTGGTTTTTGTTTTCGCCGCCCATATTTTCATAGATGGCGTTGATCATCGAAGGATTGAATTCCTTGCTGCCCAGACCGTAACGGCCGCCGAGAACTTTTACGCCGGTAACGCCTTGTTCCGCAAGTGCCGCGACGACGTCGAGGTACAAAGGCTCGCCAAGGCTGCCGCTTTCTTTCGTCCTGTCCATGACGGAGATGTATTTGCAGGTTTTGGGAAGTGCCGCAACGAGTTTGTCCGCGCGGAACGGGCGGTAAAGACGAACTTTGATAAGACCGACTTTTTGTCCTTTCGCGTTAAGGTAATCGACGGTTTCTTCGGCTGCTTCCGCGCCGCTGCCCATAATGACGATGACCTTTTCGGCATCTTTTGCGCCGTAGTAATCGAACAGGTTGTATTTACGGCCGGTGATACCCTCGACCTTTTTCATCATTTCTTCCACGATTTCGGGAACGGCGTCGTAGTATTTGTTGCCGGCTTCGCGTCCCTGGAAGTAAATATCGGGGTTCTGAGCGGTGCCGTTAAGTTGCGGATGCTCGGGGTTCAGAGCGCGTTTCTTGAACTTTTCGATATCCTTCATATCGACGATTTTCTTGATGTCTTCGTAGTCGATCATTTCGATTTTCGAAACTTCGTGCGAGGTGCGGAAGCCGTCGAAGAAGTGAAGGAAAGGTACGCTTGCGCGAAGGGTTGAAAGGTGTGCGACGAGAGCCAGATCCATGACTTCCTGAACGCTGCAACTTGCAAGCATTGCAAAGCCCGTCTGACGGCACGCCATAACGTCGCTGTGGTCGCCGAAAATGTTAAGCGCGTGATAAGCAAGCGCACGTGCGCTTACGTGGAAAACCGAGGGCAATAATTCGCCGGCGATTTTGTACATATTGGGAATCATCAACAGTAAGCCCTGGCTTGCCGTGAAAGTGGTGGTCAGCGCGCCAGCCGAAAGACTGCCGTGTACGGCGCCCGCTGCGCCCGCTTCGGATTGCATCTCGGCGATGCGAACCTTCTGACCGAAAATGTTTTTTCTGCCCGCAGTTGCCCACTCGTCGGCGTTTTCTGCCATAGGCGAGGACGGCGTGATGGGGTAGATTGCGGCAACTTCGCTTAAAGCGTAAGCGATATGAGCGGCCGCGGTGTTACCGTCAATGGTCATTTTTGTACTCATTTGAACCTCCGTTTGTTTATAACGTATAAATTTTACGATATATAGATAAATAAATTAATTATGCAAGCGTAATTATAAAATTTCGCTCTTAAATTGTCAACCTTATTCGTTACACAAACCATTGTATTTATACAATATTTTTTATTGCCGTCAATATCTTTGCCAAAATCGCCGCGTTATGCTACAATATTTCCGATTGAGGTTTTATGGAAATCATTAAGGTCGAAAACGTAAGCTATCGCTATAAGTCGTACGATTCGAAGCCCGTCGACGCTTTGAAAAACGTCTCCTTTTCGGTAAACGAAGGGGAGTTTTTGGCATTGGTCGGCGCAAACGGCAGCGGAAAATCCACGCTTGCGAAGCATCTTAACGGGCTTCTTCTGCCGCGTTCGGGCAACGTTTTCGTTTTCGGTCATAACACGAAAGACGACAAAGACATTTACGAAATCAGGAAAAACGTCGGCGTCGTGTTTCAGAATCCCGACAACCAGATGGTGGCGAGCATCGTTGAAGACGACGTGGCTTTCGGTCCCGAAAACCTGGGAGTTCCGCGTGAAGAAATCGGCCGTCGCATCACCGACGCGCTGACCGCTGTAAACATGCTGGAATATCGCCGCGCGACGCCGCACAATATGAGCGGCGGACAAAAACAGCGTATCGCGATTGCGGGGATTCTTGCAATGAAACCGCGCGTTATCGTGCTTGACGAATCCACGTCGATGCTCGATCCCGCAGGTCGCCGCGACGTCATGAACGTCGTGAAAAAACTCAATAAGGAAGAAGGAATTACCGTCGTGCATATCACCCATCATATGGATGAAATCGTGGATTGCGACAGGGTAATCGTCATGAAAGACGGCAGCAAAGTTTTTGAAGATTCGCCAAAAGAACTGTTTAAGCAGGACGTTTCGCAATATAAACTCACTCTTCCGTTGATAAATCAAATTTACGTTAAATTGAAAGAAGGGGGGGCTGTCGGAGAAGCCGACGTGTTGCACGCGGCTGATCTGATTGACGCGATATGTCGATAGTAATTGAAAATCTGTCATACGTATATTCCCCCAAAACCCCGTTCGAGCATAAGGCGCTTGACAATATTTCGCTCACGGTCGAAGACGGCGATTTTTTGGGAATCATCGGCGCGACGGGCAGCGGAAAATCCACTTTCATTCAGCACCTTAACGGGCTTATAAAACTCACGTCGGGCAAAATTACCGTCGACGGGATCGAGTTGCATAACAAGCCCGATTTGAAAAAACTCCGCGCGGAAGTCGGCATGGTTTTCCAGTATCCCGAATATCAGCTTTTTGACGAAACGGTGGAAAAAGACGTGTCGTTCGGCCCGAAAAATCTGGGGCTCAAAAAGGACGAAATCGCCGAAAGGGTGAAAGAAGCCGTCGAAACGGTGGGGCTCGATTACGAACAATTCAAAGAACGCTCGCCGTTTGAACTGTCGGGCGGACAAAAACGCCGCGTCGCAATCGCCGGCGTTATCGCAATGCGCCCGCAAATCCTCGTTCTGGACGAGCCTACGGCAGGGCTCGATCCCGTCGGCCGCATCGAAATGTTCGACCTTATCGCGAAATTGAAAGAAACCACCGTAAAAACCATAATAATGGTGTCGCACAATATGGACGAAATAAGTGAGGTCGCAAACAAAATCGCCGTGCTCGAACACGGAAAATTGCGTTTTCACGGCACGCCGAAAGAACTTTTCAAACACGCGGAAGAACTTGAAGAAATCGGGCTGGATATTCCGACCGCGATAAAACTCAAAAACGAGCTGAAAGCGCGCGGCGTCGAACTTTCGGACGACATCGTTACGGCAAACGACTTTGTGGAAGCCGTCGTAAAGTGGAGGGAGAAAAGATGAAAGATCTGACTTTCGGACAATATTATCCTTCCGATTCCGTCGTGCACCGCATGGACGCCCGCGTCAAAATTCTTCTGATGATTTTATATATCGCGGCGATTTTCTTTATTTCGAGTTACTTCGGATACGCCGTAACGCTCATATTTATTCTGGCGTTTTCGCTTGTTTCGAAAGTGCCGATTACGAAGATTCTGAAATCGGTGAAGCGCATTACGGTGATACTTGTAATCACCGCGCTGCTCAACCTGTTTTTTGTGAAAACGGGCAAAATCATCGCGCACTGGTGGATATTCACAATTACCGATTACGGACTTAATTATGCCATAATGATGGCTTTAAGGCTCACTTTTTTGGTTATCGGCACAACTTTCCTTACTCTTACGACAACTCCTACGGAACTTACGGACGGGCTTGAAAGCCTTATGACTCCGCTGAAATACGTCAAAATTCCCGTGCACGATATCGCCGTAATTATGTCGATTGCGTTAAGGTTTATCCCGACTCTTATGGAAGAAACGCAAAAGATTATGAACGCGCAGAAGGCAAGGGGCGCAACGTTCGACACGGGGCATCTGCATCAGCGCGCGAAGGCACTTTTGCCCGTGCTTATTCCGCTTTTCGTCAATGCGTTCAGGCGTGCCGACGAGCTTGCGTTCGCGCTGGACGCAAGGTGTTACAACGCAACCGAAAACCGCACGAAATACAAGGTGCAGAAAATTAAATTCTCGGATATCGTCGGCATACTTGTCGTCGGCGGATACCTTGCGCTTGTCATTGTCGACAAATACGTTTTCGGGGGATTGTTCTGATGAAACGCTATAAAATCACCGTATCGTATCTCGGCACGAATTACTGCGGCTGGCAGACTCAGAAAAACGGAACGAGCGTTCAAAGCGTGCTGGAAAACGCGTTTTCAAAACTGTTCGGCGCAAAAACCGCCGTTACGGGCAGCGGCAGGACGGACGCCGGTGTGCATGCTCTCGGACAAGTGGCGCACTTCGACGCGGAAACGTCAATCCCTGCCGAAAAAATTCCTTTTGCGATAAACACTATGCTCCCCGAAGACGTCAGGGTTTTGAGTTGCGAGGAAGTATCTCCCGATTTTCACGCAAGGTTTCAGGCAAAAGAAAAAACGTACGTTTATAAACTTTATCTGTCGCCGCATCTCAATCCGCTGAAAAACGCCACGGCGGAAAATATATGCGTCCCCCTTGATTTTGCGGAAATGGAAAAAGCCGCGCGGTTTATCGAAGGCACGCACGATTTCAGGTGTTTCGAGGCGTCGGGAAGCAGCGTAAAGGACACCGTAAGGACGGTTGAAAAAGTCGAAATAATAAAAAACGGCGAAGATGTCGAAATCAGAGTTACGGGCAACGGATTTTTGTACAATATGGTGCGGATTATCGCAGGCACGCTCGTTGACGTCGGCAAAGGGAAAATCGCCGCAAACGACGTCGAAGACATTATAAAATCCGGCGACAGGGTGCGCGCGGGCAAAACTCTTCCCGCAAAAGGGCTCACGCTTTATTCGGTGAAATACAAATAATTTCGGCCGGAAAACGTTAAATTTGCCGAAAAAACAATCTTTTGACGTCGAAAATGACGTTTTATGCTTGACAACAATTTTTTTCTTGGATATTATATATAAGTCAAATTTAGGATTGTACATTGGTTATAAAGTTAGCCCCTTGTAATTATTGTACGCCCAAAACGCTTACATTTTAATTGTTAGGAGGTCTTTACCATTATGAAAACTTATATGGCAAAGCCCGCGGAAGTCGAAAGAAAGTGGTATGTGGTCGACGCTACCGATATGGTTCTCGGTCGTCTTGCAAGTCAGGTCGCGATGGTTCTTCGCGGTAAAAATAAACCCACGTTCACTCCCAACGTCGATACGGGCGATTACGTCATTATCATCAATGCCGATAAGGTTCGCCTCACCGGTAAAAAACTTGAAAAGAAATACTACCGTTATCATACGGGTTACATCGGCGGTCTCAAAGAAGTTCAATACAAGAAACTTATGGCCGAAAAACCCGAATTCGTCGTATACAAAGCCGTCAAGGGTATGCTTCCCAAAAACGCTATCGGCCGTACGATGATTAAAAAACTCCACGTGTATGCCGGCAACGAGCATAATCATCAGGCACAACAGCCCGTTGAGTTGAAGTTCTAATGAGGTGTAATTATGGCAACTAAAAAAACCGCAAAGAAAAAAGTTCAATATTGGGGCACCGGCCGTCGTAAAAAGGCCATCGCCCGCGTTCGTCTTATCCCCGGCGGAGAAGGCGCAATCGTAATCAATAAACGCGATATTACCGAATACTTCCCGCAGGACACGATGAAACTTATCGTCCGTCAACCCCTTGTTCTCACGAACACGCTTGACAAATACGACGTTTTCGTAAACGTGTGCGGCGGCGGCTACACCGGTCAGGCAGGCGCAATCCGTCACGGCATCGCCCGCGCTCTTATCGTTGCAGAACCCGAACTTCGCAGCGCGCTTAAAAAGGAAGGTTACCTTACTCGTGATCCGCGTGCGAAAGAACGTAAGAAATACGGCCTTAAAAAAGCAAGAAAGGCTCCGCAGTTCAGCAAACGTTAATTTTCGTTTCAAAATCGAAACCCGTCTTCGGACGGGTTTTTTGTTTGGAAAATCCGCGCTTCTTTTTTGCGGAATTTTGCGACAACGGTTGAAAGGCGCCGTGCGATGTGGTAAAATATCCCTATGAGAAAAACTGCGCTTGTGACGGGTATGCATACGAGCCTTGCGTATCTCGTCGCCGAAAAACTTATAAAAGACGGAAATATGCGCGTGATTGCGCCCGTGCGCGTGCGTGAAAGCGACCGCGTCGACGCACTTATCCGAAATTACGGCGAAAACGTCATTGTCAGCGATTTCTCGCCGCTTGATTTTCAGGAAGCGAAGGAACTTGTCGCGGCAGCCGATTATATATTGAACCTTGATTTCGTCGGTATGCCCGAAAGCGAGCATTTTCCCGATTTTGCGGAAAAGGTCAATTATTTTTATACGAAAAACCTTGTCGACGCCGTTATCGAAACGGGCTCGGACGCAAAGATTATCGAGTTGTCGACAACGGGTATATACGGCGGAAGAACGATGAAACGGCCGTACGCGGCGGTCGGACACCCCGCAATGCCGGCGTATTATGACCTTGCGAGCGTGTCGAAACTTCGCGGCGAAAGATACCTTGTCGAAAGCGGAATAAAAGGTTTTTACGTGCTCCGTACCGCCCCCGTCGCAGACGAAACTTTTGTAAAACGTATGCTTGACGGCGCGATGATCTTCAAAAATCCGCTTGATGCGCCCGCCGAGTTTATCACGGCGGAAGAACTGTCGGAAGTGATATTCAGGCTTGTCGTAAGCATTGACGAAAACGAAAAGAAAGTGAAAGAAAACGCGATTTACGACGTCGGCTGCGGCGAGCGCGAAATATATCGCGATTTCGTCGTGAATATTGCGGGGAAACTTAAACTCAACGTCGATAAAATTGCCGAGCCGAGATGGTTTGTAAAACGGTGCGGATTCGGCGCGTGGATAAAGGACGGGCGCGTTTTGCAAGACGCCTTCGGCATTGAAAAAGTCAGCGTCGAAAGATATATTACCGAAAACTCGGTAAAAAACTCAAATCGCATATTCGGCACTTTATCACCACTTATTAAGAAGTTTATCGTGTCAAAACTGTCGATTATGACAAATTCGCCGTACTATTGGCAGGAAAACGGAATGAACGACAGAGTTAACGTTTTTTACGGCGGATACGACAAAATAAGGGAACTTCCTTTGAAAATTTCGGACGTTTCGATAACCCAAACGGAAGGCGGCGATCCGCCCGGATTTTACGAGAGCGAAAACTCGCCGTATCTTACCGAAAACGACCTGAAAACTTATGCGGCGGCGCGCGGCGGAAAATGTTTTGACGTGAGTACCCGCGGCGTGGATTTCAAGCGCAAAACGCTGTGGGAATGTGCAAACGACCATACCTTCAAAATGACGCCGTACGGCGTGCTTTGCGGCGGATACTGGTGCGGCGAATGTATGACGCCCGCTCCGTGGAAGTATTTTGAAAGCGTGAAAAAATCCGATTATCACAATTTCTTTTATAAGGAAGAGTTTTTGCCGTACGAAGAATACGTCATATCCGCAAACGATTATCACGACGTAATGCGCGAAGACTCCGCCGAAAAAAACCTGAAACCCGACAAAATCAAAAAATTCAAAAAAGGCTGAAATGGAAAATATCTTATTCGTTTATGAAAATCAACTGCCCGATAACTTTTCGGAAAACGTCGAAAAAGCGGGAATAACGCCGCTGCTTTCAAAAGTCGGCGACGAACTTAATTTCGACAAAATCGACGCCGTCGCGTATTTCGGCGAAAACAAGGATAATCTGAAAACCGTTGTCGAAAAAGCCGTCGAAAGCGGCGTGAAGCGCGCGGTTTACGTTGCGAGCGCGATTTGTTACTTCAACAGGCGCAATCCCGGTCAAAATCTTGAAAAACATCCGGTTGTGAAAAATCAGACCGATTGCGAAAACGCAATCTTTGCTTTTTCGGACAAAATATCGGTGTCGGTTGCGGAAATTCCTTTGGCGTATCCGATTCCGAAAGAAATATTTACAATCGTCGGCGTACCTGCGCTGAAATTCAGGAATTTTTATTTGACTTTTGACGGGGGATATCCCGAAATCAGCGACGAAAGCGCGGCTGAGAGCGTTTTAAGCGTGATATTGAACGGCAAAAACGGCGTGGTATATCCGCTTTGCGACAAAAACGCGAAGTTCAAGGCGATGCTGAACGAAAAGTATCCCGACGTAAAGGTTTACGAATTCCCCGAAGAATTGTGGTGGGTGCTTGCGTTAAGGGCAAAATCGTCGCTCAAAAAGGCGGGATTGACCGCAAAGACCGACATAAAGACGCTTTACAAAAAAGACCTGTACGAAAACTACTTTTTCGACGATACGGAAGTAAGAAAGGCGCTCGGCTATAAATAAGGGTTCGATTGCCGAATAATTGAAAAATGCCCGAAAAGTGTCCCGTTGACACGGATCGGGCTTATTTTTGCCGTAAAATGTGTCAACAGGACAGACAATTTGACATAATGGTGCGCTGCATAAAAAGGATAATGTTCCGTGAGTTCAGAAAAGAATCTATGCAACGCAGTTATATTTCGGCTTGTGCCGAAGTTATATTTGCTCCGCAAGTTATATTTTGACTTTGTCAAAGTTATATTTCGGCTTTTAGCCGAAGTTAAGGTGATTTATCCATAACTTGCCCGCAGGGCAAATATCACTGCAACGCAATATCACTGTCGAAGACAATATCACTGCGTAAGCAATATCACTGCCGAAGGCTCATCGCGCCATAGGCAAATCGCTTCATAAGGTCTCCCGGAAGGGTTACCTTGTGAAAGAATGGTGATTACCAAACGATTGCGATGACATGCACTGAGTTGCGCGGATAAGACTAAGGTCAAGCGGCAGAATTGTTCGTGGCGAAATTTTTGTTTTTGTCGGTTTTTGCGACGAAAATTGGCGTTTTTTACAGCTGTCGAAAATTATTTTGGTTTCGTTTGCGGTTTTTAACGCTCGGAAAACACAACATATTGTGGTCGGAAAAATTTTGGAAGATTTTCGGTATTTTTCGTAGAAAAAAGTAACAACATTGTATTGACGGCGGGCATTTTTTCTTGTAGAATATAATTATCTATATATGTGAAATTGTGCAGGCCACGTTTCACGCACGCATATGTATGCGCATAAGGAGGCTATTATGAAACGCAACTCGATTTACAAGAAAGCGTTGGTACTTGCGGCGGTACTCGCCCTTGCGCTGATTCTTCTCGTAGGTTGTGGGCAAACGACGAGCGGGGATTCCAACCTCAATCAGTTCGTTAAGCCCGACACCGGTTCGCAACAGCAGACCGGAACGGTAAAGACGGCATTGTCCGGTAACGCGGCACGACAACTGTTGCTGACCTCGATCATCAACGCAAAGACGGTCGAGCCGAACTCAAGGTACATAACGTTCTCGTTCGCACCGTACGTTTACGTTGAAAAGGAAGGCAAGACGGATAAATACACCGTCAAAGTCAAAGGTTCCATCGACACGCTCGGCGGACGCGAAGACAAACAATATCCCGTCAACGAAAGCGTGATGACCTTTGAAGTGCTGAAAGAAAGCGCCGACCTTACGACGGTTGTCCTTGGCATTTACGCAAAGGGCGGCGATATGTATATCGACTTCAACGACTATGCAACGGGCAAGGCGGTGCATCGTTACTACGTGTCCGATTCGGATATCGCATACGTAGTGGGGCTTTTCAAGGATATTCTCAACCAGCTGAAAATCGAAGAAGTGTTGACGGATTACGACCTTGGCAGCCTTATTAACGACGCAGGCGTTAAAAACCTTATTTCCACCATTTTGGGCACGAAAAGCGACGATAAACTCACGCTGTTCAACATCATGCTTTCCCTTATTTCCGAAAGCGGCAGTTACTCCGTAACGAACGCCGACGGTTCGGTCGATCTCGTGATGCCCACGAAACTCAACGCGATTTTCACGAATAAGACCTTGCTTGAACAAGTCGGCAACGTCGTCAACGGCTTGCTGGGCAAACAATCCGACATTATCAAAGGCGTCGTCAACTTCCTTGTCGGCGATATTTTGTCGGGCAAAAAGACGCTGAACACGGCGTTTGTCGCGAATATCAGCAACAACCGTTTCCAGAAACTTGCATTGAACGTCGTCAGCACGAAAGGCGGCGTCGACAAGACGATGGAACTTGGCGTAGGCGGGCTTTCCAAATCGGCGGACTTCGCAAACGAAGTCAAAAATTCCATGCCCGAACTTGTCAAAGCGGACAGGAAGAATTACAGTTTCACGACGCTCAGTGCCGACCTTAACATAAATCTCGACATTGCAAAACAAGAGTACAGCATCGAAAACATCGACGGCGCCGTTGGCGGCGCGATTGCCAAAGCCCTTGAAGGCATTACCGGCACGGAAATTTATAAAAAATCCGATGCTATTCAGATTCTCGAACCGCTCCAAATCAGCCTCCACCTCAAATTGCGTGCGGAAATCAACCTTAAAGATAACAAGAAAACCCGTGCAGTCATCGAACTGAACGGAAAAGATAAGAAAGGCAACGACAGGACCTATCTCGGTCTTTACTACATCGGCGCGGACAACGCGCTTTATGCCGATATGTCCGGACTCGGCGGTGGCAAAGCGATGATCCCCGACGTCAACCTTAATCAGATTCTGAAAGACCTTATCGCGGCGAAAATCCCCGAAATCCCCAGCATAATGGAAATTATCGGCGGCAAAGGTTCGGGCGCAGCGTCGGGCGACGTCATTAACGCAGGGCTTATCGAAGCGGTTCAAACTGCAATGGATAACGGCGAACTTGTCGTGACGCACTACGGTCTTGCGGCGGGCGACGACGATTCGGCTGCTGTCGAAGAAACGGCAAGCCTTGACATTATGGCGCTTATAGGCTGCTTGAACATCGTCAAAGGCGACTCGACTCCGCTCACGGTGGAAAGCATTTCCGCAAGCCTTACGAAAGACGTAATCGCAGGTCTTATGGGCACACTCGGAATGAAACTTCCCATTGACCAACTTGACCTTAAAATTTACCAAACCCGTGAAGATTATCCTCAGGGCGAAGAAGGCTGGAAAATCGACGTCGCCGTCAATATGGCGACCGAAGAACGCGGACAAATTCTCGGCGCGAACGTCGGTTTGTTCCTTAACTACGGCAACCCCGATCCTTCGCTTGACGGATATCTCAAAGGAAAGGAATTCAAGAGCGCCGAACAAGGCGGCGAATACATCAACGCCGGCAAATTATCCTACAAAGACGGCGAATTCGACTTTGACCTGTGGGTAAGTATCGGGCTGGAACTCGAACTTGAATTCAACGTCAGAGAAAACAGCGTACTTGACCTTTCCGCACTCGGAAAACTTTTGTACAATCTTGCGTTGAAAGTGCAGTCTCCCGACGGCGTCAACGCGAAATTCAACCTTAAAATCAACGCCAACGCCAACGTAATGGCGCTTGTAAACGCGATTAAGAACGGCGCGGACGTTGCAAAGATCCTCGGCGCAGTCGACGCGCGCATCGACATTACGACGGGCGAAGGAGAAAACGCAAAAACAGCCGTATTGCTGCTTGAAGACGGCATGCTTTATCTCAACAGCAGCGACGGCGAATTCAGAAATTATAAAATCAATATTTTGGAAGCCCTTGGCGGGAACTTCAAACTTTTCGGCAAAGACGTTTCGGGCACCGGCAGCGCACTCGCATCGGGCGAAGGCGATACAACCGAAGGTGAAGGCGGCGACGCTCCCGCAACCGAAGAAAAGGCGAAGTTCGATATCGTAGGATTGCTTCTTGCAAACATCAACTGCATTTCCGTAAACCGCGACAGACTGGAAGTTGCGATTGCGGATACGCTTATCACCGCGCTTCTTAACGGTCTGGGCGTCGATACGGAAATCGTGAAAGGGCTTAATTTCTCAAACAGCGGCACTGCGATTTCTCTGGAATACGACGGACTTAACCTGTCGAAACTCTGGCTGAAAGCAAACGTAGGCATTCAGCAGGGCGACAATGCGGCGCTCGGTCTCGGACTCGGTCTCGGACACATCGTGCTTACGGTCGGTCAGCGCAACCTTGCCGCACTTGGCGAACGTAATATTCTGGAAGACGAATATCAGGATCTTTTGAACGGCGGCAACGTATATCTCGGACTCGGCGCGGAAATCGACGTCGCGCTTGACGACGAAACTTACGTTCTTGAAGATTTGTTGGGCGCGCTTGTCGCGAACTTCGCGCTTGGCACGACAATCGACATCAAAGACGAAATCAAGGGCGGTTTGACCTTCAACATCGTTGCGGATATCGACATTTCCAGCAAGCCCGACCAGAACGATTCCCGTATTCTCATCGAAATCAGGAAAAAATCGAACGGTAAAGTCTTCCTTGGTCTTTACTATGACCAGAAAACCACGACGCTGTATCTCAAAACGGACGACGGCACAATTATTCAGCCCGTCGCGTTGAAATTCGACCTTATCGGGCTTCTTGAAGGGCTTATCAACAAGGGCGACGGCACGGCGTCTGCGGACATCGACTTGTCCGAACTCAACCCCGTAATTCTCCTTGGCAACAAAGGCTTGCAGATTCAGGTAATGACGGGCGTTATGAAACTCCTTGTCGGCGTGCTTGTCGGCGATATGAACGATTATATCGAATACAATGCGGGCGCAACGAGCTATAAATACTACGCTTACGACGCGAACACCGATTATACGATTTTGCAAAACGCATATCCTTTGGCAAATCCCGTCGGACAAAAAGACCTGTATCAGAGAAACGTCGATAAATACGTTTACGAGAACGGCGAATTCACGCTTAATAACGCTTACGTCGGTAACGACTTCTTCGTAAAAGTGAAAGAAGGCAGCTTCTTCTACGTATTGAAAGACAATGCTACGGGTATCGACGAAAAATACTTTGAAAAGAACGCCGACGGAACTTTGAAAGAGTTTGCAAACTCCGGCAGAAAGTTCACGCTCATCGACGCTACTAATAAGGATATATACGCGAGCGCGCCTAAGTACTATCAATCCGAATTCAAACGTGCGGACACTCTCATGTTCGATATGGATAAGGACGTGATGGAATTTACGAAAGGCTTTATCCCCGCGTACAACAAGACAAGCGGGCTTACCACCTACGTCAAAGTGGACGCTTCCAGACAGGAAGTCGCTCTTTACGAAGTCTTCACGCAAGGCTACACGATGAAGCAAGTCTTTGACGAAAACGGCAATCCCACGAGCGAAACCAAGAGAATGGAACTTAAACTGCCCGAACTCGGCGCATCCATCGTCATCGGTAAGATCGAAGACGGCGACGTGTCCGTGGTCGCAGGCGGCACAAAATTCAGCGGTATCGGCATCGGTATCTTCATTATGAGAAACGGTCAGTCCGATCCTCACGGCGTCCATTACGTAAAGATCGCGGCAGACGAAACCTACACCGGCAAGAGATATAATCTTGTCGACGGCACGTATCAGGAAGCGGCAGACGGCGAATATAAGCAGGTTGCAAACACCGCCGCAAACGTCGCAATCAAACTCGGCAACATTCAGCTTTCCGAAAAAACGTTCAAGGAAAACTACGGAGTAACCTTTGAACAGTTCATCGACGGTCTGAAAAACGAAAACCTTCCCCAAGCGGACGCAACGAATATTGCGGACCTTACCGTATACGTCAACGTGGAAGCGGGCATCGAAATCGGCGCAATCAAGACGGCGGCGGGCGGCAACACCTGGGCGATCGGCGGCTTGCTTTCGGGCATTGTCGGCGGCAGCGATAAAGATCCCAGCGCGCTTGCAAACTTCCTGAAATCGTTGCTCATTAAGTTCAACGTTCAGGACGCATTCAAAGACGTAATCGGTCTCAGAATCGCCGGCAACGTGAACCTTGGCGCGCTTTTAAGCGGCAACACAAAAGACACGATGCAAATCGTCAAGGCGCTTTTGATGAAGAGCGACCTTGCGGTTGAACTCACCGACGGCTATCCGTGGGAAGCGAAGAAGACGGTTGTCGGACTTTACGTCACGGAAGGCACGATTTACATCAACATCAACGGCGAAAAGACCATCAAAGACACCAAACTCAAAATCGGCGTAGATAAAGTCCTGGGTATGGTGGGCGGCGCGTCCACGGGCGCACTTGCATCGGCGGATCTCGGCGTTGAAGGCATACTTTCAATCGTCAACAACATCGTCAAAGAAATCAGCATTTACAGAAACGACGAAGCGTCGGGCATGACGATTTCTCTCAGCAAGAACATGCTGGGCGCGATTCTGAAACTCGTTGCGGACATCGACGGCGTTGACCTGAAACTCAACGAAACGAACAGCTTTATCGAACTTAATACGAAAGTTACGGATAAAAAACCGTACCTTCTGAAACTCAGCGTCGGTATCGACCCCTTGGTACTCGGCATTGCTCTTGGCGGATTGAAGATCGGTCTTGCGGCAAACAACGACGTACTCAAAAACCTTAATAAAGCCGAATACAAAGGACTTTCCGAAATCGAAACCATGGCGCTTGACGTCGAAATCGGCGTTGACCTTGGTCTGAAACAGGGCGAATTCCCCATCGGAAAACTTGTTTCCGGTATTTTGCAGGCAACGGGTACCGACCTTGAATTCCCGCTCAATCTCGATATTCAGAACGAACTTGACCTTGACCTTCGCGTAAGGCTCGCGGGGAACCTTAACCTGAAAGATTTCGGTAAATCCGACATTATGTTGCAGGTGAGAAACGCAGCCACGGGCAAAGAAAAGACCATACTCGGCTTGTACTTCACAACCGAAAAAGACGCAACGGGGAAAGAAATTCCTTGCCTGTACGTCGAAACGCAATTCCTGAGCCAAAGCGCACCCGTAAGAAGCAAGGTTGAAAACTTTGACCTACTCGGAAGTCTGCTCGGCAAGACGGTCAGCGGCGTTGCGGAATACCTTGGTGGAAAAGTCGAAGGCACAGGCGCTGCGCTTGCTTCCGACGACGGAAGCACGGCAAACGAAGCGGAAATCCTTCTGGAACTTGCGTCAAAGAGCATTCAGGTGAAGATCGCGGAAGAAACCGTGAAAGGACTGCTTGAAGCACTTGTGGGCGACAAGGTCGGCGACGACATTATCGAAATCATCAACGGTCTGGGACTCTCCGCAGAAGTCGCGGTGAACCTGAAAGACGAAAACAAGCCTTTGCTTTCGGTCGTTGCGACGTGCTCGTATCTTGACCTTGGTATTCTTGTCAATAAGGTAAATCTCAGCACCCAAAAACAAGATATCTTCGGCACGACCATTAAGGACAACACCTGGACAAAGGCAGAAGACGCAACGAAGAGCGCGCTCGGCGTACAATTCGGCGTCGAATTGAATTACGATATCTCAGACGGCAAGCACAGTCTTGACGCAATTCTTAGCAACGTCGCGTCGGCAGCGGTTTTCGAAAAAGACGCCACGATGGCAACCGTCGGCAGCATACTGAAAGCGTTGACGGCTGACGCAATCATCAAAAACACGCACGGTTCAATCGGTATCGACGTCGTACTTAACGTCAAATCCGAAAAAATGACGAAGTATCTTGTGCCCGCAGGTCAGGCTCTTTACGAACTCATAATGGGCAAACTCGGCGCGGAATACACTGACGGCAAGGCAAAATACGATCCGCTCGAACTCCTTAATATGGTTGAAGCGTTGATCAAGATTAACCTTAACGGCAACCCCGTTTTCGTGAGCTTGAAGGACGGCTACGTTTACGTTTCGCTTTCTGCGGTCGGCGGCGACAACTTCAGCGCGTCGCTTGAAAATATTATCAAACAGATCAAAAAGACGTCGGGCAGCGGTTCAAGCGCGCTTGCGACGGGCGAAGGCGACGGCGAAGACAAAAAGGATGACAAGAAAACCGATTACGTGCTTGTCAACAAGATTTTGCAAAATCTTCTGTCAAGCGCAAGCATCAGCAATACGGGACTTGACCTTGCTCTTGCTCCCAACCTGATGAACGTATTGCTTGAAAACGTTGTCGCGAAACTTCTCGGCGACACGTTCGGGTTCAGCGACGACGTGAAAGCAATGTTCACGCTCAGCAGCCCTTATGCAAAACTTTCGGACGGCAAAACTTCGGTCGACGACGTCCTTTACACTGAAAAAGTCGAAGAACGTTTCGTCCGTTACAATGCGGCGTTCGAGTCGCAACAGGGCAGCGAACAATACTTCTTCGACGCGGAAGCAAAAGTTTACAGAAAACTTTATAAAGCGGACGCCGTTGACGCGACGAAGTACGTCGTTTACACCGGCGGCGAAGTTCAGACGTTGTATTATAGCTCCACCGCGGGCGAATACGTCGCGCTTACCGCGGAACAGGCAGCGGCAGCCAGATTCGTGATGTACAGCCACAAGAGTTATCTTGCGGTGTACGACTCCGCCGACAAAGCGACGAGAAAAGTCGTGCAAGCGGCAGGATTCGTCGCGGGCACGACGGTTTACGACGCGAACGGCAAAGAGGTCGACAAAGATAACCTTTTCGTCAAAGTCAAACACAGCGGCATCGGCTGGACGAAAGAAAACGGCATAAGCATCGACCTTGTGTTCGACAACCCGAACACGACCAAAGCCCCCGATTTCAGCATCGGTCTGGGACTTGACGCAACCCTTGTTTTGCAGGGCGAAGCGATTGAAGTTATCCCGTACTTTGTGAAGAAAGCGGGCGCGACAATCCTTGACAATCAGGAAGTCAAATACTTCAAAGAAGGCGCGGCTCTTGTCAAAATTCCCGCCTCGGAAGTTTACACCGGCACGAGATACGACAAAGACGGAAACGTTGACGAAAACGGCAAGTTCAGAAAAGAACTTGTTGAGGGGACGAAGGAAGATCACGACCTTGTCCGTATCGAAAATACATTCCCGGAAGTATCCGACACCGTCGGCGATGAAAAGATTTATCTCTCGATGGAACTCGGGCTGACTCTTTCCGGAACGAAAGGCACAAACGACAGTATTCTTGAATTTGTCGCAGACATTATCGACGTCTCCAACCGCACCAGCACGACGATGAAATACGTCGAGTTTGCAGAAGGCGAAGATAAAGCAACATACGAAGGTCAAAGATATTCAAAAACCGGCGCAATGGCTTATGCACAGGATGTAAACGGCACGTTCAAGCGTGGCGCGTACTACCTTGCTGAAAAAGAATTCGTCGGCACGAAATTCGTGAAAAATTCGGACGGCACGTTCACGATTGCAGACAACGGCGCATATAAGTTCGTAGCGGATGATTCGGCAAAGACTTACTTCCCGATCCTTCCGGAAGAAACCGAAACCTATCCTGCCGACAAGAAGTACAAAGAAAACGGAAATGGCTTTGTGACCGACGCTAACGGCGATTTCAAGGCGGGCGAATACTCTGTAACCGACAGAACGAAAGGCGGTGCAAAATTCCGTCTTAACGCAAAAACGGGCAAATACTTCGTCTATGAAGCCACCGGCATAACCCTTTATAAACAAGGCAACTACTACGAAATCGACAAAGACGAACTTGCAACGTTCAAGGGCGTCAGATTCGACTTTGACACCGTAAACAAAGTCGCAACCGTCAACGCTACCGGCAAATATCAATTCGTCGCGGAAGAAGGCACGTATTATCCCGTGCTTGAAAACGACGGCTACACCGGCAAACTGTATCGTGTGTCCGAGGCGTCAACCACTGATAATACGATTTATATCGAAGACGTGATTTACAAATTCACCCCCGCGTTCACCGGCAAAGACCTGAGAGACCTTAACGCTCTTGCGAAGCTCCTTGTCAGCATCGGCGAATTCGAGGCGGAAGCGCGCGTAAAAGTTACGGTCGGCGCAAACGTTGCGGAACTTGTAAAGGCGTTGTCCAATACCGCAAACATCGACATTGCGGAACTTTTGAAACACGTCGAACTCGCAATCGAGTCGCTTGATTCCAAAGGAACCGTCAAAGGCGGTATCTATCTGTATAACAGTACGTTATATATTAAATATATCAATACAAGTCGCGGTATCTTCTCGATGCCCGTGTCCGAACTCTTCGGCGCAATCGGGTCTGCAAGTGCGGATGAACGCATGCCTTACGATGCGGCAATGCTGCAACTGTGGGTTGGCGAATTTATCAAACTCAACGGCGTGTACACGACGGGTATCGCGGTTCAGGCAACGACAAGCCTTGTCGAAACGCTGCTTGAAACCTTGCTCGGCTTTGACAAAGGCACGATAAGCCTTAAAGCGTTCGGCGCAGTCGGCGTGGAAGTCACCATCGTTACGGCGTCTCCCATCTTCCCCGAAAACGCGGACGGCGAAGTTTACGTAAAGAAAGCGTATGACTTTGTAGCGCTCGCGGACGGCGAAGTTTACGACGGCGAGAAGTATATCAAACTTGAAAACGGCGAATACGGCGAAATCGCAAAGGGCAGCGAAGCGCAATTTGCCGGCAAGACGCTGTATAAACGCGTTGCAAAGGCGGAAGCAGGCGTATCTTACGTCAAACTTTCGGAAGCCGGCATTCTTTCGGATTGCGAAGGCTATGATTCGGCATACGCGGAAGCATTGACCACAAGATATACGAAGGTCACAAAAACTGACGGCACCGAAATTTTCGAAGAACTGAAATTCGGCTTCGACTTCAATTCGTTCGGTATCGGCATCGGGCTTAAAATCGGCCACGTCGGGTTCAACCTTAACATCGGCAAAATCGATATCGGATTGATTGACGGAACACAGTCCATCGTGCCCGACGAAATTAAGAACGCGACAATCGCACAAGAAACGGTAATCGACCTGAGCCTTGAAGTAAATCTCGGCTTGGAATTCATGGATAAAAACACCAATGCAACGACAGGATTCGACCTTGGTAAATTCGTCGATAAACTTGGCGTGCTCACGGGTGTGACGCTTGGCGAAAACTGGCTGAAACTCACGGTGCCCGAAGGCGGCGCGGAAGTCAGATTGTCGCTTCGCGTTGCGTTGGCGCTCAACCTTACGAACGTCGACCACTCGGTTGCCGCAATCGAAATCGTCGGTCAGATCTTTGAAGGCAACAAAAAGATAGGCGAAAAAACCCTTATCGGCGTTTACTACAAAGACGGCAACGTCCTGCTGAAACTCGACGGACTCGGATTTGACAATATCCGCATTTCGGGGCTCAGACTCAGCGATTTGCTGGGCGGCTCGAACGGCGTCGAAATCCTTAAAAAACTGCTTGGCGGCAGCGGATCTTCGTCTGCGCTTGCGTCCGAAGTCAACTTCACGGTTGTAGGAAACGACGCATACGGTTCGCCGGCGGCTGCGCTTATCCTTGACAGCAACCGCATCGCGGTTGAAGTCGGCACGCTGTTCATCCAAAAACTGTTGGGAATCGCGGCGCTCGGTCTTGACGAAAACACGCAAAAACTCCTGGGCGGTCTTGACCTGAAAGCGCTTGTCGAAGTCAACTTCGGCGAGAAATTCGTCGAAATTCCGGCGGGCGAGACGTTCAGCGGCACGAAGTACGCATACGATAACGAAACAAAGAAATATTATATCGATAACAAAAACGGCACGTTTAAGCGCGAAAGCAACATTTCGCTTAAACTCAACGCGGAAGCCGCAGAACTTCTGGGCATAAACGTTGCGGTCGAAAATATCAAGATCGGCAACACGGGCGTTGAAGAACGAGTCAAAGCAATCGATATCAACGACTACGTCGAATTCATCGAAATTCTCTTTGGAACGGAGAAAGATGAAAACGGCAACGAAATCGTCGACGCAAACGGCAAGCCCAAAAAGAAGATAGTCGGGTTCGAGCCGAAACTGGAAGCGCTCACCTTATCGCTTGACCTTGACCTTGGCGCAATGTTCACCAACGGTATGGCGATGGGCAGATCCATTCTCGACAGCGAAGGCAAGACGGTTCTCACCAACGTATCGTCGGTCGGCGCAATCGGAAACGGCAATATGGGTATCCGCGCGTCGGTCAAACTTGAAATCGCCTTTGCGGCGCTTCTCAACAAACTGCAACAAGGCTTCGATTCGTCGGATATTTTCGCGGCGATCGAACAGGCATTGCCGCTCATAAAAGCGCAAATCTCGATTTACGCACAATCCGACGGCGACGAACTTATCGGTATCTACGTCGCGGACGGCAACGTATACCTGATGCTTGACGGACTCGGAATGCCCAACATCAAAGTTACCGGCGAATTCCTTATGGATATCATCAGGACGGCAATGGGTTCGGGCACCGCGCTTTCGTCGGACGAAGCAACCGCATCTGTCGAAACAAGTCAGATTATCGGTATCGTACAAAAAATCGTCGAAGGTATCAGCGTTGGCGGAAAGGCTTTGAAAGTCGCGTTCCAGAACGACTACTTCGCAAACCTTATCGACGCGGTATTGTCGATTGTTCTGAACAAAAACATTGACTACTACAACAAAGTAATGCCCGAAGTGCCGACCGATGTCGCATTCAGCGGACTTACGATAAACCTTGCCGGTATCGAAAACACGTACGAACAAATTTACCGCAAGGACGGCAAGTACTATACCGACGCAGGATGCACAAGCCAATATTACGGCATGGTATTCTTCAAAAACACCGTAACAAATCATATCGAACTGTTCAGTGAGAAAGAATACGTCAAACAATTCGGCGCAGTTGACGAAACGACGGAGTTCTATCGAAGCACCAGAAACGGTCTTGTGGAACTCGATCTCGTCGCGTACTCGACGCACCTGAAACTTGCCGTCAATATGCCCAAACTCGGCGCGAAGAAAGACATTGTTTCTTCGCCGGAAGTCGCAGGCGTAGCCTTTACGGAAGCAGACGAAGTTACCGGCGTCGCGCTTGGTCTGAAAGGTCAGGTCAAGATTGACAAGCAACCGGGCATCGCTCTTGCAAACATTCTGAGCGGCGTTGTCGGCGACCTTGAAACCAAACTCGTCATCGAAGAAGATATCGACATTCGTTTCGCAATCGAAGCGGCGCTCGGCATCAAATACAGCCTGAAAGACAAGAACTTTGCGCTGAACGCGGTCGATCTCAGAATTTCCCTTACGAGAGTCGACAAGACGTTGGGCATCGTACCGCTTGCGGTTCTTACCTACGTCAGTTCGGAAGGCACGCTTTACGTTGACGTATCGCACTTCTTCCAGAAACAAAACGCGGGTAACAACAAGAACCTCGGTATGCTCAAAATCACGGGCGTAAACGTGCTTGACCTTATTAACGGACTTCTCACGGGCGAAGGCTCGGCGACTTCCGTTGCGCTCGGTTCGTCCGACGCGTGGGTTGAAGACGAACAACAACCGTACACCTACGTATATTACGAAGCAAACGCCATTAACTCCGCTGCGCCTGCAAAATTCGTGCACGTCGCACAGTTGAACGATAAAGACGAGCTGAGAATGGTTTACAGAAACTACACCGGTGCTATTACCGCCGACTATAAGACGGAAATCGGCCAAGACTTGTATGTACGCGACCGCGCCAACAAGGTTACGGGCTACACGCTGCTCAGCGCGGAAAACGCAGAAAAGTTCAGCCACAAGGCGAAATACACGCACGAACAGGCGACGACTTATACGAAACTTACCGACTTGTACGTAAAGGTCGGGGAAGATTACGTATTGGCGGCAGGCGATGCGGACGTAACCGCGACTGCGCTTTACAAGAGAGTCATTGGCAATTACGTAAAGATTGCGGACGGAGAAGCCGTTAACGCAGAAGACAAATACGAACAAAACGCCGACGGCACGTACACGCAGAACGCAAACGGCACCTTCAAAGCGGTTTACAAATTCGTGAAAGTAGCAAGCGGCAGCGCGTGGTATATCGAAGAATACAATTCGGAAACCTGCAAGTACGAATATAACGTATACGACCCGACAAAGGAAAGCCACAACGCACCCAAACTTTATCACTACGACGAAACCGAGAAGAAGTACGTCGAAGGCGCAGGCGGCGCGAAGTCGTACGTCAAAGTGCCCGTTTACAGCATTTCGGCGGTCTGGGCTGATCTCAGAAACTACGGTATCGCCGACAACGTTGCGGGTTATGACGTGGCAAGCAACGCAAAAGTCAATATCACGGGCAAAGCGATGCTCGGTCTTATCGGCGGACTTATGGACAAAGCAGGTCTTGAAGACATTCTCGACGCATTGCTCGTAAGCGTCCATGCAACGAAAGATCCGTTCATCTTCGGCGCGGATATCGGCATCCTTGACGTTTACAACGATCACAAACTTGCGCTCAACGTAGGATTGAACATTTTCGGGTTCGACTTTGAAAAGAAAGAAGGCGCGGGCAACACCGACGGCAGCTATCTTGAATTCCTTGACGCCGAAAACACGATTTCGTTCAGACCCGCAAACGCGGATAATTATCGTCAATTTGCCGACGTCGACCTTAACCGTATTCTCTCCGCATCGGAAATCATGGACGTCCTTGTCGACAGCCTTGACTTCGGAAAGAGCGGAAAGATTTATCTGAACCTGTCGCTTGACGCGGATTCGTTCGCACAAGACACCGGCGACAACTTCGTCCCGTGGGAAAAATACTTTGCTGCACTTCTCGGACTTAACCAAAACAGCGCAAGGGTATTGTATCAGGTGCTCTTCCCCGAATCCGAACTTGACGGAAAGGGCAATTTCAGCATCGACATCGCGGCGGCAATCGACGTGAAGAAACTGCTTGGCGGACTTATCGCAGGCACAGGTCTGAACCTTGAAGGCACGGAAATCCGCATTACGATCAATTCCGATACGATGTTGTTCTCGGAAGATTCGCGCAAAGACGGCAGCAAGATCGTCATCACCGCAATCGGTGAGGCGGACGGCATTTTGTCGGTCTTTATCGACAACAGCGGATACCGCGGAAAGGGCAAACACGTCGCAAGACTTGACCTGAACGCAATCCTCGGAACGGCGACGTCCAGCGCGGCATACGCAAGCGCAAACGAGAATACGGGACTTATCCCCGAAAAGATCTTCGGCGTTCTGAACGCGCTCCTTGGCGAAGTACGTCTGGGCGGCGGCAAGATCTCGGTCGTTTTAAGAGAAAACTTCATCGGCGCACTTCTAAATACTTTGGTCGGCACGGATATTACGGAACAACAATCCCTTGTAAAGGGCGAAATCTATATCGACCTCAGAAACCTTGAAGTCGGCATCGAAATGATTCTCGGCGACGACAACTACGTTTCGGAAGGAGAACGCGACTTCTATATCGGACTCAGAATCGGCGGCATCAACCTGACTGCTCCCGACGGATTCGATATGACCGAATACACCTTCATCAAGAAGGCGGACCGCGCGAACTTCAAGAACATTAAACAACTGAAACTTGATATCAACTTTGAATCGGAATGGTATTACGAAGCGACCAATAAGACGGATGGCTTCGATATCAGTCCTGTCGTCGATATCCTTGAAACCATATTGAAGAAGAAACTCTTCCCCGACAGATTGTTGCAAGTCCTCGTAAAAGACGACAAGATCGACGCCGTTTACGCCACTGCGATAAGCGCGCACATCGACCTTGCGGACTTCAACAATATGAAACTTTCGGTTGAAATTTTCAAGTCAACCAGTGAAGAGCCCGTAAGAGAACTTAAACTCGGCGTGTACCTTGACGGACAAAGCGTTTACGTTGATTTGTCGGGTTGGGGACTTCCCAAGATTAAACTTGGCGGTCTGAACCTTGGCAATACTATCAACGACGCATTGTTGCCGCTGCTTGATCAGTACCTTGTCGGCGACGACAACAAACGCGGCGGCGAGACGGCTGCTCTTGCAAGCAGCTATGTCGGAGACTACGACAAGAATCATATCGAGTATTCGGACTTCGTCGAAGCGGCAGACGGCAAATACGTGCTTGTCTATACGGAAAGCAACAGCGGCGGATACGTACTTGTCGACGGCAAATACGTGAAGTACAATGCAAAAGTACATGCAGGCGCAACCCGCTATGCAAGAAACGTTGAAGAATACGACGCAGCGAACGAGGCGCATCAGAACGTAACCCGTTACAACGTGAATAAGGGCGCGTTCAGAACAAGCTGGGGCAAGGTATTGTTCCCCGTTGCGTACGAAGAAGACGAAAACGGCGGATACGTCCTTATCGACGGCAAATACGTGCCGTACAACGCAAGTCTCCACGAAGGACAAAAGCGTTATAAGGAAGTTTCGGGCAACAAACCGTACATCTCGTTGCTTCTTGCAAACAACCGCTTCGGTTTCGGCATCAACGCAGACCTTATCAACAGCCTGCTTGAAACCATTCTGGGCGCGTTGAACCTTGATATTCAACTTCCCGACTTCGGCGACGCTGTCCTGCTGTTCGATTCCAGAAAAGATCTGAACGGCGACGGTTACGCCGACACGCAACTTGACCTTGCGGTGCAAGTCAACGACAATCTCTACTTCGGATTCCGCACGACGAATCTTGAAATCACGGGCAACTCCAACAAAGTAAGCCATGCCGAAACAAGATATGCGGAAGTCGTAACGAGCCACAAAGACGAATTCGTCACCGTATACGACATTGAAAAAGGCGAAATCGGTCTTGAAACGGTTGCGCTTGGCTTCAACGTACAGATCAGACAAAACTGCGTCGACAACGGACAAAGCGACTTCGAGAAATACCTCGGCGTACTGCTTAAATCGCTTTTAGGCATCAACAACTTCAAGTTGAATCTGCCGTCAAGTGGCGAAATCGGTTGCGACATCGACCTGAGAGTATCCCTGAACCTTGCAAACCTTGTCAAAGCATTGCAGGGCGGCGACGTCGACTGGTGGAGCGATATCGAGTTGTTCCTTGACCTGAGACCCAAGGACTACGGCTCGTTGCTCACGATGTATAAACAGAAAGGCGACGCGGACGTTTACGCAGACCTTTCGGGCTTGTCCTTGTTCAAGGTCAAGATCATCGGTTTGCAGAGCCTTATCGGCGGACTCGTGTCGGCATCGGCAACCGCTCTTGCAAGCGGTGATAACGAAGTCGCGATTGCATCCGCATCGGGCGACATTGCAAAACTTACCATTATCCCGGGCAAAGTGGGCTTCACCGTCGAAATCGGCTGGGGCTTCATCGAAGGACTTCTGACGAGCCTGCTCGGCGATACGTTGCACGTGGCGGACGGCACAGGCGAACTTGCGGGTTACAAGACCATCACCATCGGTGAAGGCGCAACCGCAACGGTCATTCCTTTGCCGAAGATGAATAACGACAGAGCATTGTCGCTTTCCATCAACCATGCGTCTGCAATGTACAACAGATCCTTGGAAATCGACCTTAAACTCGGCTTCAACAAGAGCGACGAAAGCGCGGTCAACCTGAAAATCCACAACTTCGTGCTTACAAGCGGAAAAGAAAAGTCGGCAAGGTACATCAGGTTCGGCGCGACGGCGGGCAAGATTAACGAAGCCGGCTCAGGAAACGGCGTACTTGACGCAATCAACGGCACCAATGCAAACGCGTTCTCCGGACTTGTGTTAAGCGACGCGAAAGGCATCAGCCTTGTGAATATCCTGACCGCGGTGATTAAGGGTATCGACCCCGACATCAGCATCTCGTGGAAAAAGAATACAAACCATTACTATACGAATAGCAGTAGAGAAAGCTACAACTCTAAACAATACGCAACAATCGAATTGTCGCGTACAGACAAAAAATCTGAGCACATGACCGGCGGCGTCAAGACTTACGCAGGTAAGTTCCAGGCTTATATCAACAATGATAAGAACCGTGAAATCGGCGCATGGCTGTTCAACAACCAGTTGTACATCGATATAACGAAGACGCTTGACGTCACGTTGGCAATCGGCGCATTGAGAAAGATGAAGGTTGCGGACCTTGATATTCTGGGACTCCTTGGCGGGCTTGGCTCGGCATCGGCAACAAACGCCATGGCAAGCGACGGCGCAACCACCGAAAAGAGCCTGAAAGATACGGTATCCGGATTTGTCAAAGGCGTTCAGGTCAACTGGTGGAACAACCAGTCGGTCGCAGGAAATCCTGTCGGCGACAGAGCGATCACGACAATCCGCGTTGACCTTAACGGAAAAGGACTTAACAACATTCTTGCAAATCTTTACTACCTGCTTTACGGTATGTACGACACGAACGCTCCCGCCGCGGAATTGTTCAGCGAAGAAGCGTTGTATCAGATGGTTTACACCGAAGGTGAGGACGTAACGCTGAAAGACGGCACGGTTGTGAAGAGCGTGAACGCTCACGGAAAATGCGTGTTCTATCTGCAAACGTTTGCGTCGAATATGATCGGCGAAATGGCAGGCATTCTCAAAAATATGCTTAAACCCGGCGGATCGTTCGGCGACGTTCTGAGAGAAATCCTTGGCAGATTGCTGCCGCTTCCGAAACTTGACGAAGCCGAAAACGGAAGACCCAGTTACGTCGAAATCGTAATCGACAAGAACCGTCTTGCAAGCGGAAAGGGCGTCCTTAAACAAATCGCACTGATGATTAACAAAGAACGCACCACAAACGACGGCACCACGATAACGGCGGTTGGCAACAACGACGACACTGCGGAAATCGTCATCAACCTTGACAGCAACGTGACGTTGCGCTCGGTATCGGCGGTAAGAGACTACAACACCAACAGCACGAGGCCCAACGAAGACTCCGGCAAGACCATAAACGTCGCGAACCCGTTCGATCCTGTCGAACTCACGACGGCGGCATTGAAATCCGCAGGTCTCCTTGACAGAGTCGCGGCAGACTTCTATGGTATTTCGGAATACGATTCGAAATCCGAAAAAGGTCAAAATGACTCTTACGCGGAACTCGGCGGAACGCCCATCGTCTGGGATACGTCGACTGCAAAACTCATTCCGGGCGAAGAAAGCGAAATCTGGGGCTATGCGCTTAACTACAAAGTGCAGAAAGTCAAAGTCAAAGTAAGCAACAGCACGGGCTTCCTGCGTCTGTTCGGTTACTTCAAGGCGGACGGCACGACGTTTGTCGAAACCAACAAGATTACGGTTGATCCGACCAAAGATCCGACGGGTACAGACAATGTTTCGGCAGGCTTGCCCAGAATTATCGTAATCATGAGAAGGGACGGCGAATTGCAAGTTCTGTCCAGAGATTACGACAAGGATAAGCCCGGCACCGTCAATATCAACGGCACCGATTACACCGTCGACGGCAAGTTCAACTGGATTGACGAAGACACCGTCGAAGAAGGTGCAACGGTTGAAAAACTGTTCTGGTATCAGGTCGGTTACAGCTCTCGTATCCAGAAGAGCATAAAGGTCAAGTACAACAACGTCGATATCGTTTCGGGAAGCTTGCCCAGCGGCGACAAATTCGGAATTCTGAACGGCGGCACGGCATTTGACTTCACGCCCGAAAACTTCGATATCGTCGGCAACCTCGGACTCCCGTCCATTAAGGCAAGCGAAACGTTCACGAAGAACGGCGACAAGTTCTCATACGTCGGATTTGACGGCAGCACGTACGAGTTCACGCTCGACAAAGAGCCTACGGACGCAACCGAACTCGAAGAGTGGAAGAAACATACACTCGGCAAGAGCGGAACGTTCACAAGATCGTTCAACGGCAAAGTGCTCCAAAGCGGCACGTACGCCTACGTCGCTGCGGAAAGCACTGCGGCAGGCTTGCTTGACAGCCTTGGCGGACTCTTCGGCGGAAGCGGCGCGAATAAGGACGGCGGCAAGTACGCTCTCACGGTAACCGATACGGGTTACACCGGACTTAAAGAAATCACCGTAAAACTCGGCACGGGTAAGACGACAACCGTCGACGTGATCGAGTGGAACTACGACGACTTCAAGTACGATATGAGAAAACCGCAAAACGGCGCAAGCGGAAGAATCGTTGCGGTCATCAATAAGTACGAAATCAAACGTACGACAGGCTTGGTCGAAAAGACGGAAGTCGTGAACAGCAAACAAAAAATCAGGCTCGACGTCGGTATCACGCAAGAATCGCTCAGCGCGCTTGCGGGCGGCGACCTTAAATTCAACCAGTACGAAGACGCGTTCGTATTAAGCGCGACGGGCGACTACGTCCTCGAAACAAGAGACGCGTTCATCCCGTACGACGAGACTTTGCACAAAGACAAGAAGCAATATGCGCTTGTTGAAGGCAAGTACGTTGACGCGTCATTAGCGGCGGCGGACAACACCGCAAGATACGTCGAAGGCAAAGTTACCGGCTACGTTTACGACAAGTACGTGAAAGGCGTAAGCGCCGCAGACAACAGGTATGCGATCAATATCTTCGACGCGGAAGAACTTTACGTCAAAGTAAAACAATCAAGGATTACTTCCGAGACGCAACTGTTCCACGTCGGCGACTTCAAGTTCTATACCGACACGTTCGCGGCAACCGACACCGCACAGACTCCGTTCACGATGTTCGTCGTGCCGGAACTCGGCGTCAAGACGGAACGCAATATCACCGTGAAAGCGTTGTACGACGTAAACGGCGCATACGAACAAATCTTTGACATCAAAGTCGTCGTAACGCCCAAGGTCGCAACCAAGGTCGTGTTGCTTATCGACAACGACCAAGTGATTGACAGAACATATCTTGAATCGACCGCGGAAGTCACCGTTTACTACAAGGACGGCACCGAAAAACAAGGGCTTGCAAAAGACCTTATCCGCCTGACCGACAGCGAAATCGAGAAGATTGCAAACGCGAAAGATCATCTCGGCATAACTTACGGCACGGCAAGCGTGTTCAAGAAGGGCAGATACGAGCTTATCGCGGCGGGCGAAACGTACGACGGACAAAGATTCAACCTTGTCGACGGCAACTTCGTCGAAGCGACGGACGGCGCGTACAAGTTCGTTGAAGACGAAACATTCGTCCAGAACGGCGTAACGTTCGAAATCAGAGTGTTCAGCAAAAACTGAATAAATCAAAATTAAAATCGGCTCCCGAAAGGGAGCCGATTTTATGCCCGAAACGCTTTAATATTTCTTGCGATTGTGTTAGAATAATGCTATGAATTTTGAAATCACGGGATTAAACGCGCTTATGCTCGTCGCGCTGTGCCTGCCCGGTTTTTTCCTGACAAAGGCAAACGTGCTGAAAGAAGAACACATCAAAGGTTTTGCTGTGTTCCTTTTGTACGTGTGCAGCCCCGCGCTGTCGATATACAGTTTCCAGCAGGCGGAGTGCAACAGGGGAATCCTGATAAACATCGGCATACTTTTGCTTGTTACGACGTTTATGCAGGTGCTGATAATGGGCATCGGCTTCCTTATCAACATAAAAACTTATAAAATCGACGGGGCGTCGCGCGTGGCGACCGTTGCGGCGGCGTTCGGAAACGTCGGATTTTTCGGCGTTCCCATATTGCAGGCGTTGCTTCCCGACCATCCCGAAGCCATCGTTTACAGCGCGGTTATGAGCGTCATGATGAACCTTATCGGCTGGACTCTCGGTATGTTTATGATGAGCGGCGACAGAAAACACGTTTCCGTCAAAAACTTCCTGATAAATCCGACGACGCTGTGTCTGTTGATTGCGTTGCCGCTGTTTTTCACAAACGCGTCGTTCCCGAAACCCGTCATGAACTTTGTGGAGTTCTTCTCAAAAATGTCAACGCCCACGGCAATGACCGTGCTTGGCATGCGGTTGGCTTTCGTGAAGTTCAAGGACTTAATGGATTACAGGCAAGTCGTCGCGATTTTTCTGAAACTTATCGCGTTGCCGCTTATAACGTTCGGGATAATGTACGCGCTGCCTGTCGACGAAACGTTGAAAATCTCAACGTATATTCTGTCGTGCATGCCGCCCGCGGCAATCACCTTAAACTTTGCCGAGCTTTCAAATACGTCCCCGAAAACCGCCGCGAATATCGTCGTTGTCGGGAGTTTGCTTGTCGCGATAACGCTCCCGGTATTGTTGCTTATTGCATAGAAAATTATTGAAAAGTCTGAAACGTTGTGATATAATATATTAAAACGAAAATAAGGAGTCTTATTATGGCATTCAATTTTATAAAAAGACAACTCTTGAAGGTTATCGAATGGACAGACGATACTCAAAACACCATTTTATATCGTTTTGACGTCCCCGACAGATACGCGATTATGCGCGGCTCGCAACTGACCGTCAGAGAATCGCAGGTTTGCATCTTCGTCGTGGAAGGCAAAATCGCCGACGTTTTCACGCCCGGCAGATATAAACTCGACACCGAAAACCTGCCCGTTCTTACGGCGTTGTACAGCTGGAAATACGCCTTTGAAACCCCGTATACCGGCGAAGTCTATTTCGTGAATACCAAACAATTCACAAATCAGAAATGGGGCACTTCCAATCCCATTATGATGAGAGATAAGGACTTTGGCGTTATCCGTCTGAGAGGCTACGGCATTTACAGCTATAAGGTTGAAGACGCGGTCAAACTCATGCGCGAACTTTCCGGCACGAACCAACAATTCCTGACCGAAAACATCGCCGACCAATTAAGGAAAATGATTTTGTCGACGGTCACCGACGTCATCGCCGAATCGGGCATTGCCGCGCTGGATCTTGCAACGCAGTACGATGAACTGTCCGGCTCTACGAAAGATAGACTTGCCGACAAATTCACCGAATACGGCTTCAAACTTATTGATTTCTATATCGAAAATCTTTCGCTTCCCGAAGAAGTCGAAAAGACTTTGGATACCCGCACGTCGATGGGCGTTCTGGGCGACAAGATGGGCACGTTCACCCAGTATCAGGCGGCGCACGCTATGCGTGAAGCGGCAAACAATCAGGGCGCGGGCGGCTCGCTTGCAGGCGCAGGCATCGGTCTCGGCGCGGGACTTTCGATGGCAGGCGTTTTCAGCGAAGCGTTGAAGGGCGCAAAAGACGCTCCTGCGGAAGCAAAAGCCAACACCGTAAAATGCACCAAATGCGGCGCGGACGTGAAAGCAGGCAGCAAATTCTGCCCCGAATGCGGCAACAAAATGGCTGAAAGCAGATTCTGCCCCGAATGCGGCGCAAAAGTCGGCGCAAACGCAAAATTCTGCCCCGAATGCGGCAAAAAACTTAACTGATTGACACACGATGCAAGGCAAAAAGGCTGACAAAAAAGTTGATTCGACCGACGTCGTAAAGTGCAAAACTTGCGGCGCGGATATGTACTTCGATATCGCGTCGGGCAAACTCAGATGCCCGTACTGCGATAACACCGTCGAGGCGAAAGCCAACGTTTTCGAGAACGAACACAACGTCGACGGCTTTGACGAAAGCAAACTTCGCCACGAAGACGGAGTCATTACTTATCAATGCCCGAACTGCCACGCAAAGTGCGAAATGCACGGCGTTTTCGACACGTCGGCAAAATGTCCGTTCTGCGGCGCGACCAACGTCTTAAAGGTTGACGATATCCCGGGACTTGCTCCCGACGCGATTCTTCCGTTCAGGATTACGCGCGACGTAGCGTCACAAAACGCACTTAAATGGATAAAAAAGAAACTTTATGCGCCGATTAAGCTGAAAAAAAGTTTCAAGCCCGAAAATCTGAACAGTGTATATTCGCCGACGTTCAGCTTTGACAGCGATACTTTCAGCACTTACAACGGGCGCCTTGGCGAATATTATACCGTGACCGTCGGCAGCGGCAAAGACCGCCGTACCGAAACCCGCACGAGATACTTCGTCGTCAGCGGCACGTATTCGCAATTCTTCAACGACATACTTATCGAAGTCAGCCCGAAACTTTCGCAAAAGGAATTTGAAAAGGTCGGCGGGTTCGATACCGATAACGCGGTCGAGTACACGTCGGAATATATCGCGGGACATTCGTCCGAAAGATACGACACGAGCGTCAACGACGCTTACGGCGCGGCAAAAGAAAAAATGAACGCCCGTATCAAAAGCGCGATTTTGTCGCAGTATCATTACGACGTGGTCGATTACCTCCACATCGACACAAGTTTCAACGACAGCACTTTCAAGTATATCCTTGTGCCTTTGTGGTGCAGCGGTTTCAAATACCGCGATAAGATTTACAACTATTTCGTAAACGGAAGGACGGGAAGAGCGGGCGGCAAAACGCCGATTTCCGTCTGGAAGGTTGCGCTCACGGTGGTTATTATCGCCGCCGTCATCGTCGGCGCGTATTTCGGATTGAAAAGCGCCGGCATAATCTGAAAATTTTTTAACGAGGTGAATATAATGATTATTACTCCCGATACTTTAATTGGCGACATCATCGAAGGCGACGTTAATATCGAAGCCGTTGCAAACGTTCTCACAAGCGTTGGTATGCATTGCCTGGGCTGTGCAATCGCTCACGGCGAAACGGTCGGCGAGGCGGCAGAAGTCCACAACGTCGACGTAAACGAACTCATCGCGCGCCTTAACGAAGCGGCAAAAAAATAATGGCTGAATCAAAAGATATCAAAGACAGGCTGTTTGAACTCAGGACGTTTTCCGATATTTCCACGGCGGAAATGGCGGAAAAACTCGGCGTGACCGAAAACGAATATATCGCGTTTGAAAACGGCGAGGACGAAGCGCCGATATGGCTTGTTTACAAATTCGCGTCGATCGTCGATATCGAGCCGTCCTTTATCTTCACGGGGAAACAACCCACGAAAAAGTACGCCGCGGCAGTTTACGAAAACAAGGGCGAACGCGTCGAAAGATACCCCGGGTATTCTTTCACGTCGCTTGCCGCCGATTTTCAGAACAAGCAGATGAAACCTATGCTTGTCGATATTTCCCCCACAGACAAGCCCGAGCTCGTGTGTCACGCCGGGCAGGAATTCAATTACGTTCTCGAAGGGCTTTTGAGAGTGGTTGTCGGCGACGAGGAGTTTTACCTGCATAAGGGCGACAGTTTGTATTTCGACCCGTCGCTTCCGCACGCGCAGATGGCAATGGGCGACAAGCCCGCAAGATTTATCACCGTTATCAACGAGTAAAAATTACGACTTGTAATAAAAGTAAACCGCCAAAAAGGCGGTTTATTTTTGTTTTAATGAAAACAGCCCAAGCCGAATACCGCGTACTAACGAATCGACTGGGATTTCGGTAAAGACACCGCTTTTCAGGTTTGTCAGAAGAACAAAGTCGTTAGATTTTTTGTTCGCTTCAAACATTTTTCCGTCGCAAAAGCAAACATAATAATCGCCGGTTGCAAGCATTTGTAAAAGTTGCCTCCTTATTTCGCATAAGGAAAACTGATAATTATTTGATTTTGATTATAAAACTTAATCATATTAAACATTATAGATTAGAAATATTAATAATTCAAGACATTTAATTAAAAAACTTGATAATTATTAGTAGGAAATACGA
>ERZ1034844.141-NODE-141-length-41188-cov-24.923030_pt1 | contig 41188 bp, 36 predicted proteins | sample MGYA00520594_ERZ1034844 | MGnify/ENA primary metagenome ERZ1034844 (study PRJEB33766, sample SAMN09781733) | gut metagenome | biome: gut microbiome | host: Homo sapiens | place: Madagascar | study: EMG produced TPA metagenomics assembly of the PRJNA485056 data... | reverse complement strand
AAGCAATTGGAATAAGAGAGGATTTGGTAAAAACCAATCCCGAGCGTTTCAATCTTGATTTAGCAATGAGTTATAATAATGCAGGCGTTTTTTATGACGAACAAGGCAAACCCAATAAAGCTGAAGACTATTTTTTAAAAGCAATTGGAATAAGAGAGGATTTGGTAAAAACCAATCCCGAGCGTTTCAATCTGGATTTGGCAAGTAGTTATAATGATGCAGGCAATTTTTACAGTAAACAAGGCAAACCAAATAAAGCCGAAGACTATTATTTAAAAGCAATTGAAATATGTGAAGATTTATCGGAAAGTAACCCTGCTCGATTTAATCCTCATTTGGCAACGAGCTATAATAATGCAGGTGCTTTTTATAAAAATCATGGTAATCCCCAAAAAGCGGAAAGTTTTTATTTAAAAGCAATTGGAATAAGAGAGGATTTGGTAAAAACCAATCTCGAGCGTTTCAATCTGGATTTGGCAAGTAGTTATAATAATGCTGGCGTTTTTTATGACGTTCAAGGCAATCCCACAAAAGCTGAAGATTATTATTTAAAAGCTATAAAAATAAGGGAAGATTTATCAGAAAATAATCCGGATAGATTTAATCCTGATTTGGCAGATAGTTATAATAATGCTGGCGCTTTTTATAGTGATCAAGGCAATCCCCAAAAAGCTGAAGAATATTATTTAAAAGCTATAAAAATAAGAGAAGGTTTAGTAGGAAATAATCCGGATAGATTTAATCCCGATTTGGCGGATAGTTATATTAATGCCGGCATTTTTTATAGCAATCAAGGCAATTCCCAAAAAGCTGAAGACTATTATTTGAAAGCCATAAAAATAAGAGAAGATTTAGCAATAAACAATGCTGATTATCCTATTTCTGGTTTGGCAATAAGTTATTATAATTATGCAGCTTTAACCAAGAATAAAAAATATTTCTATATGGCGTTAAAAACAGCACAACTTCAGCCGAATAATCCGTACTGCAAAGAAATAATTGATAAATTGAAAAGTTAATAAAATCATCAAACCGACGGAGATAACACAGAGTATTTCTGTCGGTTTTTTGTTTTGGAAAAGAATCGGTAAAAATATTCAAAATTGGAAAATAACTGCGTTTTGTTTTCTATGAAATGGAAATCAACTGTGATATCCTCAAATTATAGAGAAAGAGGTAAAGGAGTTGATGCTTCGATTGAAGAGTGTTTCAAATACAAAGTGCAAATCTATAAGAAAGAAAGGACGAAATCAATGAACAATTCAACAAAATTTAAAAGCGGTGAGAAAATCTGCGCTGTAACAAAAATGCCGAATTTTTTGCTCAAAATCAAGGGGAAACTCGATTCAAGAAAAGGCAGTTTAGTACCCGATGCGTATATAGACAAGCTTAAAAGGAAATGCGAGTCTATTGAAAATATTGAGGTTATAACGGCTGAAAACATTTTAGTCGGCGACAGAAAAAATGCAGCCGTTGCTGTCTGCAACATCGCTGAAAGCCAAAAAGCACTTGAAAATAAGCCCGCTAAAACGGAAGGCAATTCTCCAAAGGCAATACGAGAAAACAGAAGAAGAGCAAATCAAATTTCTTCAACCGAATCGTCAATAAAATCGGGACATTCCGCTTTAATCAATGCTTTCCAAAACATTGTCAGTACGGAAACCGTTTTAAAGGAGCGAATAACGAACACCCGAAAAAAGACAAGCGAAAAAATCAATGTTTATGTTTCGGGAGTCCGCTCATGGAAGTTAAAGGAATATTCGCCTGATTTCGATTTCCTTGACGATGCGTTTGAAACTTACAAAAACTCACATTTTGAAGAAGACAAAATAATAAGGGAAACTATCGAAAGCATGCATATCAAGGAGGGCAGTGCAGATGATACCGACTAAAAAGAGAAAGAAAAATAAAATACTCGGCAAAGGTGCCGACCGAGATATTCACATCAACCATGAGATAGATATATTGAATTATGTGCCGATAGACTATGGCTACACACAAAAATGGGCGAATTTTAACGATACGGCGGAAGATTATTTTGAAGATATTATCGCAAGAACAAGCATTGATGAACTTAATTGCAATATGCTTGATCCGTTAATTGATGCAGAGGCGAAAGATATGATTGCTAATGCCAAGGAACAATACACTCATCACCTGCGAACTGTTTACAGCGAGGCAGGAGTGCTGGAGGGTCAAATTCAAAAGGCAAATGATAAACTCGAAACTCTCGAGGCTGACGAAATGCGATTTGACGAGGAAATTGATGCTTTGCTGCGAATAATGAAAGAAAACGATGTTATATAAAGGAGAAGAACTATGTTTAAAAAAGAAAAATCCAAAGCATTGTCCGGTGATTCTTATCCAACAAGATTAGTGAGAGAAAAGCAATTAGCCGGATCAAACGATGTTTATACAAATAAGTATTTGGGATTAATTCTGACTTTTGTTTTTGTAATTGTTGACAGCTTTTGTTGCTATTCATGCTGGAATGCGATTCAAACGCAAAGCCCGATTATGAATATCCTTATGACCGTTGCATGTGCATTGACCTTGGATGTGCCGCCTATGTTTTGCGCATATTCTTTGGTGGCATATAAACAAGGACTTATTTCTGAAAAACGAGCCAAAATTATTACAATTGCAACATTGATTGTTGTTGGATTGGTAATTTCCTTTTATTTTGCATTTAGAATCATAACTAAGGATATTATTTTTGACGGAGGAACGGTAGGCAACATTGTCAATTCTGCCGATGGTACATACGAAAGTGAAAACAGCAACAACTTAACAACTCTGTTTCCGGCAATTTTTTCGGGAATACTTCCGCTTGCTACAAGTATAGCGAGCTTTGTAGTTACATTTTTAACGGTTTCACCCATTAAGGATAAACTTTTCAAGTTGAGAAAAGCTAAAATCACCGCTCAGTCGAATATTGTCGATTTAAAAATGGCTTTGAAAGAAGCTGAAAAATCAATGCCGTACAGTGATTATCTAATCGCGCGCGAGGATGATTTGTATAGGGATTTCTGCGATGAAATTTCAGCTCAGAGCAATGTATTAAAACAAACGGCAAGAGTTATTATTATGAAAAAATTGGCAAATGCCGATTCAATAAGCGAGGTGGCAGATGACGGCAATATAATTAATGCAGAATGTGAAATTTCAAAAAGTATTCAATCTGAAAGTAAAAAGCATATTCAAAGATATAATGATACGGAGGCTGTGAAATGAAAAAAGTATTGTCAATAATATTATCAGTCGCAATTGTTTTAACTCTGTTTTCCGGTTGCGCAAGTGGAAAAAATACGGTGAGCGAAAATTCTTCTCCTCAAAATGTGGCTTTGGTAATTGCACAGCATGATAATTTCCCTGCCGTTTCATTAAACAATCAAAGCATTTCTTCAACGATTTATGATGCTTGTCTGTCTTACGGGAGGGTTACCGCAACTGTTTGTGACGGATTGCCGTTCCTTGCGGGAGATTATACAATTAACAAACCAAATGTGAATGTTGATAATACAAAGCGTAAGCAATTGGCTGAAAAAAATTGCAATCAGATTATTCTTGAATGTTTGACTGCGAAGGCAAAAACTGCCGAGATTGATACTTTATCTGCGATTTCACAAGCGGCAAAATCTATTCAAAATTCAGAAAACAGCAAGACCCTTTTAATTTTTGATTCCGGTTTGTCGACTACGGGCTTACTGAATTTTTCTGCACAAAATCTCATTGATGCCGACATCTCGGATATTGTTGAACAACTAAAAACCAAACACAGCATTCCGAATGTAAAGGGCTGTAATATTATATGGAGCGGACTTGGGCAAACATGCGGAGAGCAGTCGCCTTTGACCGAATATTATAAATTCCGACTTCAGGAAATATATAATGCGATTCTTACTGCCGGCGGAGCCCCAAATGTTACTTTTAATAACGAACCCATTCAAGGAGAAGAGCCGGAAGGCGTTCCCGAATGTTCTGTTGTGCCTGTTGTTGAGGACTCACTTAATATCACATCGGCTATCCCCGAAATAATTAAGTTTGACGATACTAAAATTTCGTTTGTATCCGATAAGGCTGAATTTGTTTCAGAAGAAAAAGCACAGGAGGCATTGAAGCCGATTTCAAAAGTGTTGAATGATAACACGGACACAAAAATATTAGTCATCGGCTCTACCGCTACAGACGGAACCAAATCCGGGTGCAAAACATTATCCAAAATGCGTGCCGATAAGGTTAAAGAAACACTTTTGAAGCAAAATGTATCGGAAAGTCAGGTTTTAACATACGGAGCCGGACAAGAAACTACCTGCTTCAGAGTTAATGATATAAAGAACGGAAAACTGATTGAGTCAGAGGCGCAAAAAAACAGAGCAGTTTATATAGTAAACGCAAATTCGCCGATTGCAAAAGAATTTAAAGTATAAAATTAAAATGTTTCAAATATTGAATGTCCGTCAGTATATTTCAGTATATTCTTGATATTAATAATTCCAAATGATATAATTAATTTGTATTATTATGTCAGGAGAACACATATTATGAAAGATACCCAAAAACAAAATTCATTGAAAATCTATGATACCTCTGCAGAGGTCCTTCAAAAGCTGTTGTATGATAAACCTTTATACAACTATATAAATGATAATAATGTAAATGTTGCAGTATTCGGATTTTCACAATTGTCTCAAAAGTTTATTGATGTTGCCTTTGAAGCCTCTCAAGTTAACAGTTTTAAACTTAATATTACAGTTGTCAGTGATAAAGAACCTGCGAAAAATGAGTATCTTGAAGACAGACCTGCATTTGCTGACTTTTTTGATGTTGATGATAATATCGTTAATGAATCTTATGGTTCGTTATCATTTGTGACCAAAAACTTTGTTTCTTTAGATGATATTGTTATAGAAACTTTATTAGAAGAAAAAACGGGATTTTCGTATATTTTTATCGATACCGATAACGATAAACAGAACTTTGTAATTGCAAAACTTTGTGATTTTTATTCTAAAATGTTGTCACAAAAATCAATTATAAATTTTGTTTCATCCAAACAAAGAAAAATTAAATCCTCAATGAATTTGGTTTTAAGAGATGATTCAATAAAAAATCATAAAGATTTCACAAAACTGAAGCGAATGAGCTTAAACGCACATTTGGTTTGGAATAATCGTTCCGATATTGATATAAGAAAACTGCAAAGAGAATTCAATACAAATTATTATTTTTCTTCGAGTTTTAATAATATCCTGTCAATAAAATACAAGTTGAATTCCGTCGGAATTGATTTTAATTCTTCAACTGCCGCAGAGGAGTTTTACAAACTTGTTAATTCAAAGGTTCCGAATGATGTCGATGCCGTTGCTTCATTAATTCAATCCGAGCATAAAAGATGGAATGTTAATATGATTTGCGATGGGTATAGCCCTCAAACAGATTTGGATAAATGTTTAAACAGTATCAAAGATAAAAAGAACAAACTTCATCCTTGTATCGTACACAGTGAAAAAGCCCTAACTCTTTCAAAGTTTGAGTGGAAAGAAAAAAACAATTCTTTGTGGAATAATGCTGATTCTAAAAAGTTATCAGGCCTTGACGAACTCGATAAAGTTTCTGTTGAGTTGCACAGAATATTCAAGGCGAGAGCTGATGAAATCAGAAAAAGAAATCTCCTGTCTGATAGTGATATTTTTGAAATTAATAAATTGCTTGTAAATTATAAAGAGGCGAACTCTGCATTTAAAAAATATATTCTTTGTTTGCAGGAAATTAATTCTGGATCAAAAACACAAACCAAATTACATAACTATTACCAATCCAGACTCAATAAAGAATTGTTGAATGTTCCAAAAGATATTTACAAACTTATAAATAAAAGACTTGATGCTATTGAAAGTACATTTCGTCCTATTATTGAGAGCGAAAAATATATTGATTATAAGCAATATGACAAGGATTTAGTTACTCAAATTCCGTTTATTTTAACATATAAAACAACGATTAATCTCGGAGTTCCGTTAAAAGTGGAAAATGAAGGAGAAACAAATAATCAGGTCTTGTTCCAAAATGTTGCTTCATCACTTTTTATTAAACCTTCAAGAATTACATATTTTTATAATTATGATCCAATAGATAATGATAAAATGATTTCTGCATTGCAATATGCCATTAACTCTATGGAGTCGCATAGTCTTCGCACTGTTATTAATCTATGTATACTTTCCGAAAATGCAGTAAAAGACGATTTTATTAAGAAAATAAAGGAATTGTCAAATAGAATTAATCATATTGATTTCGTTTTTTACAACGATGAAGATGATTTGGAAATCAAACTGTTTGACTATATAAAATCAAGACATTTTACGGCGTTAGAAAAAAATAATTCTCTTACATCTAATCTTCTTTATGGTATGAGATGTTATAGGAGAAATCCTTATTTTGAGTATAATAATTTAAGCAATACAATAAGTTGTTCAAATGGATGTGATTTTTTAAAATATATTTGCTTTAATCCGTATCTTAAAGTGAGTGATTTGTTTGAATTTAAAAATTCAGTAGACACAATCGCTTTGCTTGATTTACAGCACGACTATATGTATTTTTGGAATTTGTATAAGAAAAGAACAAATAAATCAGAAGCCATTTGGAAAGCTATGTGTAATGCATTGAGTGAAAATAATGAAAAAGAAAATGTTATTAGAATTCATTTATCAAAAAGTGACAGTGTTATTAACGAACAGAGTTATTATGTTGAAAATTCTTACATAACTGCATTTAAAAAATTGATGAATGAGTTAAATCAAATTGATAGTCAAATCATTTCTGTAACGGAGGTTTATTCAAATAATGTTTGTAAAATAAATGTTATTGCTCCGAATTGCATTCATGAAAAAATAAAAGAGCTGTTATCAAAGCCGTATTTGTTTGCTAATCCGATTGATATAAGTGTTGCAAAAGATAAACAATTCATCATAATAAAAACTAACAATTTATCGGTTAGTAAGCTCGAGCTTGATACAATACGAAACGAAGCGGCAAAAATTAATGTGAGCTATGAGGAAATAATAGATTTATTAAAAGAAATTTGTAACAGTAATTTCATTCTAAATTTGAAAAACACTCAAGACAACGATAGCCTTAGCTTTACTTATTCCTCGCACCAAATAAAATCATTAATGACGACAACAGGCAGGATTTTGGAACTGTATGTATACTATAAAGCAATCGAAAATGGTGGTTTTGATGATGTAGCAAACAGTGTTGAGGTGGTATGGAATAACAATAATGTCGGAAACGAATTTGATATTATTTTGACTAAAGGTTTTCGCAGTTTGATTGTTGAATGTAAGGCACAAACCCAATTAAAACAAGAGGTTTATTACAAATTAGACTCTCTTAACAGAAGATTCGGAATAAATTCAATTCCGATAATAGTCGCCGATACTATTGAAAATCCATATTTCAATAACAGTGCTAACGATATTCAACGAAGTAGAGGAAATGAAATTGGAATAAAAACAATTTATGAAAACAAAGATATTTCTAATATCGGAAAAACATTGAAAAGTTTACTGAATAATAATTAACACAAGAAAGGATTTTATATTATGTACAAACCAAACCCGATTGATACAAGTGATGTAGTTTTATCAGCTGAATTATTTGAATTGACAGAAAAAATTGCTGAAAATGTCCATGATGTGTGGGCGGTCGGCAGGCTTGAACAAGGATGGACTTATGGTAAAGAACGAAATGATGAATTGAAGACTACGCCGTGCCTTGTTCCGTATTCGGAATTACCTGAAAGTGAAAAAGAATATGACAGAAATACAGCCCTTGAAACGCTTAAACTTATAATAAAGTTGGGGTATAAAATACTATAATTAATAAATTTAAGGATATTTAACAATGATTGTAACTGATTATGTTGGAAAAAGATTAGACGGCAGATATGAAATTCAAGAAACGATTGGTGTAGACAGCGTGTCTGTCGTGTATAAAGCGTACGATAATGTAGATGATAGAATTGTTGCCATAAAAATATTACAAGAAGAAAACTTGAATTTTGAAAAATTCAAGAGTACATTTAAAAGTGAATTAATAAAACAATTAAATCATATAAATATTGCTCACATTTATGATGTGTGTGTTGGCGAAAAAGTTCAATATATTGTCATGGAGTATATTGATGGCATAACACTTAAAGAATTCATTAACAAACAAGGCTCAATCACTTGGTACGATGTTATTTATTTTTCAAAAAGCATTCTTGAAGCTGTTCAATATGCACATAATAAGAACATTATTCACGGAAATATAACTGCTGAAAATATATTACTTACAGCGAATGCAGAAGTAAAAATAAAAGATTTCGGAATTTATAATTCAAACAGTTCACATCAAAAATATGAAGATATTGGTAATATTGGTGTCTTAATATATGAAATGCTTACAGGGGAACTTTTCGAAAATGTTCAATCATTTCAATATAAATTTTCTTATGTTCAACGCAATATAAAGGAAATTTATAAAAAAAATCCCGACACGCCATTAGGATTAGAACAAATTTGCTTTAGTGCTGTGCAAAATGGAACCTATACTGCAAAAAAATTTCTTTCGGACATTATTAAAATAAAAACAAATACGAACACAATATTTAAGTATCCAATGAGTTTAAGAGATTATTTGCTAATTTCTCCAAAAGGATACTTAGATTGTTCAAAAACATTAGATTTGTTTCTTCCGTTTATATCATCATTGATTGAGAATAATCAAACGAATGGTGTTGATGTTTGTCCTGATAATATTTTTTATTCTTACAGTACGGATTCAATTTTTTTAAACGATCCGCCATCATTACAAATTAATGAAGGATATTCCGCTTTGGAAACTCATGAAAAAGCGATTAGGGATGAAACGGCCACTGTATATTCGGTTGCCGCTTGTATTTATAGAACTCTTGTTGGTTCAAATCCACCCTCAGCTCCTTCTAGAAAAAGAAATGACAAGTTAATGATTCCATACGATATTGCGGAAAATATTCAGATATGTGTTATTAAGGCATTAGTCAAAGCTCTTCAATTAAGTCCTGATAACAGGACACAAAATCTTTCAGAACTTTTTGAAATGTTATCAAATAATGAATATATAAATGGCACTGATAAAGCAGATTATAAAACTTATTTTAAGTCAGCGGTTTCGGCCACAAAACAGAATAACAAAAGCACATCCTTAAAGACAAACAAAAATTCATTATTTAATATCTTTAAAACACAAAATAAGACAAAAAATTTTATGCATAACGATGTTAAAAATCAATATCCATATCAGGGAAATAAAACTTACATTTTCATAAGCTATGCACATAAAGATAAAAAAGAAGTTTTTCCAATTATTAATAGATTATTAAATGATGGATTTAGAGTGTGGTTTGATGACGGAATTGATCCGGGAACAGAATGGGATGAAAATATAGCTGCACACATTGAAAATTGTGGCTATTTTATTCCATTTATATCGCAAAATTACTTGAATTCATCAAATTGCAAAGATGAATTGAATTTTGCAAGGGATTTGGACAAGGATAGATTTTTAGTTTATCTTGAAGATGTTAAATTACCTTCCGGTATGACAATGAGATTAAGTAGATTGCAAAACATTCATAAATACACATACAATTCATTTGATGAATTCTATAATAAATTTATGACTGCAAAAGGAATAGATGAATTTAAATCTTAATATAATAAAAAATTTATTCATTTGTTTAAATAGATATAGGAATTAACAAGAATATCGTTTCAATAAATAATAAAGTCGGTTAATGCCGGCTTTATTATTTTGCTTGATTAAAATATTGGAAGCGAAAAAGTATTATTCATGATATTTGTATTAGTTTTGGAAGGGTTGGCACTTACATAATGGAAAAAATTTAATTTATAATATACGTAAGTTAACTGATAGATGTTGAAATATTAATTTAAATAGTATAAGGAGATTTTTGATTATGGAAAACATATTTTATACTTCTGGTAATTATGAGGATCTGCTTCTTGAAGTGTTAAAATTTTCAAACGACAAAAATGCAGTCATAATTTCTACTGATGAAATTTATGATTGTATTCAAAAAAGGCAGTCGGCATTGTTATTTGATATGTTTAAAACCGATAAAAATATTATAATAATGGTTTTGGATGAAACACATATAACTGTGCAAATATTGTTAATAACCTTGTTGAAAGGGCGAAATTCAGATACTTATATTTTCTCTAACTCAAATATTGATTCTGCAATTTCAAATTTAACTTTAAAAACATATATTAAAAATAATTATAAATTTAAAACAATTTCTAACCAATAAAAATATTACTAAATATTTTGTGAAGAAGGATTAATTATGAATTGCAATAATGATGAAATATATCGACTTATTGAATTTGCTGTAGATATGTATGATAACGATATAGACATAAATGAAGTGTTGTACATTATTCATAAAGCAGTTGATTTATCTAAAGAATATCTTGATAAAAATTTTTGCAAAGAAAACAGGATAGCGCTTTACTATTCGATAATTATGGAATGTGATTTTATGTTAGGTACGACAGGAGGAAATAGGGTTGAACAAGTTATAGAGGCGTTAATATACTCTCTTAGTAAAGAAATTAATCACGAATTTGATGAAACTATTATGGCACTTTATGCATATTCACTACGAATCAATTATCGTTGCCTGAAAAATAAGGATGATAATAATAGTGCCCAAAAAGCATATGATTTAATTCGTGATGCTAGATGGAAATATAATTTACTTTTCATAAAAAGCGACCTCAATAATGATATTGAGAAAGCCAAAGAGTATTACTATATGTTTGAATTAACAACAATAGATTCAATTGAAGCTTGTCAAAAAGCAGATATGCCAAAAAAAGAAGCATTAATAAAAAAACAATTAAACGAAATGCGAAAAATGTATTCAATTAAATATAAAGCAATTGATGAATAGAAAATTCGGATATTTTAAATATACTAATTGAATAAATATCTGCATTAAAGGTTGTGAGAAAAATTATGAAATATCCTAAATTGATCAACACTTTGCTCTATAAAAAGATAACTGAAAATACATATTGCGTTAAGAACAGTGCAACCGGCGATGAATTTGAATTAGGGATAAATATTGTTAAATTAATGAATTGTCTTGATGGTAAAACCGATCCGTTAACAGTTGATTTATGTCTTTCTGATCACGAAATAAAAGACACTGTAGATTGGCTTTGGGATAATAATTTAGTGACAAAAAGTAACATCAAAAAAAACGGATTATTAACCTACGAAATAACTTTGTTTAAAATCAAAACTTCGCAAAAAGCAAAAAGTGTTTCCCGTATTTTGAATCTGCTTCTGATGATTAATTTTTTGCCGGTGTTTATTATTGGATTGGTTTTTGCAAAAGATTTATATTGTATGGTTGATGATACCTCTTGGTCATACATAATTGGAATTTATGTTGGCGTGTTTTTGGGATTGATTCTTCATGAATGCGGACATGCCGTCGCAGCGTTGGCCTATAATGCTCATTTGTTTGATTGTGGAATTTTGTTCGGTATTATGCCGGGCGCATTTGTAGAAATAGATGATAAACACTTAAAAAGCACATTAAAAAAAGTTCAAATTGGTGCAGCGGGTATTGAAATGAATTTGTTTATTTCAGGCGCATCAATGATTTTTATGTGTTTTTTTAGATCAGTTCTTTCTCTGTTCGCCGGAGTAGCAATAATTAACTTAGTATTGGCGTTGATTAATTTAACTCCATTTATAGGTATAGATGGGTTGGAAATTGTGGATAAATTAATAGGAAGTGATTTTATTTTATATTCCGGTTTGTTATTAAAAGATAAATCGTTTATAAAGGATTCGCTTTCTGAAGGAATAACAGGATTTATAAAATTTTTTTCCTGTGTTATAACTATGCTATTGCAGATTTCATATCCAATTTTATTAATTGTAAATCTTTTGTATATATGGAGAATTTTTAATGAAATATTTAGGTAACTTAATTACGATTATAATATTATTAACGCCAAGTGCTTTATTAAGCATAGCAATGGTAAAACACCTGCCTATAATCGGTGTTATTTCGATTGCTTTGCTGTTTGTTTTGGTATTTTCAATGCCGTTAGCTAAGGGTATTGAAAATCTTTGGATGTATGTTTTGTCTTTAATTACACTGTTGCCTTTGAATGTCAAGATATCAATTATGGTCTATCCTTTGATTTTTGATTTAGTTGATTCGATGGCTTTGGCAGTATTTATATCAATTATGGTTTTCTTTATTGCATCTAATATTGGGCAAATTGTTTTAGGACTGATAACTCGTATCATTAAACCAAAACAGGATGAGATTGTGTATTAGAAGCTAAAACGATTAGATTTTATTAGTTAATACCGAGTAAATGTTGTGAATTTTAAAATTAAATAGTATTTATTAAAGTCTTTTATGACGCTTGGCGTTATGGAAGGCTTTATTTTTGCCTTAAAATTTTTTTGAAAAAATGTCCGATTTTGACCTCTCTCATGGCTACCTTATGGGAGGTGAAATATTTTTTTGAAAAATTTTTTGAAAAAGCGTGAATTTTGCCCTTTCAAATCTGCGTATAGTGAGAGGACATTTTAAATTATGTCAAATATCTCGAGATTTTGAATATACCGAAAGTTCTATTAGCGCTTATGAGCTTTCAACAAATCTAATTATTTAAAGGAGGTAATTCTATGAAATATAGAATTAATACCAGTAATTTTAATGGTAATGCAAAGAACTGCTATTATCCTAACTGTCTTGAAATAGACAAAACGTAATTGTTATGGATTGCGACAATGACCATAGCGATAATGCTGATATGTGGATTACTACTGCAATGGTCGATAATTACTTCCCTGATGTTAATTATGTGGTTGTGCCAAGCAGAAATAATAACAAATCCAAGGGCAATGTTAGTGCCAGACCTCGCTTTCATGTGTACTTTCCTATTGATGAAATAAAAAATGCAAAGCAGTATGCCGATATTAAAAAGGCTATTGCCGAGCAATACCATTTCTTTGATAAGAATGCCATTGATGCCGCAAGGTTTATTTTTGGCAACGATGCTTGTGTTATTTGGCACGAAGGTAGCTGCGATATTACATCATATATTCAACAGCCAACTAGAACAAAGGCAGATGATGTGATTATGGAAGGTAGTCGCAATAGCACAATGTCGCACTACGCATGCAAGCTAATGAAGGTGTTTTACATAACTTATATATATTATAAATAATTTTTTGTATATAAATGGTTATATGAAAAGCATACATTAGACTACACTAGCCACGCTTTACGGGTGGGGGTATCAAAATCACGAAAAGATTTTGCCCTCACCAACGGGCTGGGGGTTCGTGTAAATTTTTCTTAATTCAAAGAGGGTATTGACCCAACAGGTTGATTCAAATATGGCAAATGTTGCTGTTAATCAATATACAGATATTGACTTGGTATAATTTGCCATTTAATTACCAAAACTATCAGAGGAGGGATACTATGCAGTTAGAAAAAAACGAAACGCAAAAGGTGTTTGAAATTTGGCTCAGCAAAGCCGAAAAGCAAATGGTTGATGAGAATAATTCATTGTCAAAACTAATTGATATTTGTAATCAGCTGGGATATAAGCCTGTTGTATTTGTGTCGGGAAGTAACGATTTGATTGCGGGCACAACTGCCATTATTTACCGAAGAATAAAAGGAAAAACTGTGGCATAATGCACAAATCGGCTGTTATATTTTGGTTGCAAATCCAATATTTATGACTTGATATGTCACCGATTTATATGGCAATATGACTATAAGAAAGGGGTGTTTTTTGTGGAAAATTTCGCTATTTGCGGATATACAAGAATTTCTGTTGACTTGTTTGAGGACAGGGACAACACATCAATAGAAAACCAAAAAGCAATTATTGAGGAGTTTGTAAAAAACAAATTTCCAAACAGTAAACTTGATTTATATGTTGACCGTGACCGAAGCGGTTACACTTTTGAGCAACGAGAAGAATACCAAAAAATGCGCAGTCTTATGCTCAGTCATCAATATGATATTCTTATAGTCAAGGACTTTTCAAGATTTTCAAGACGAAACAGCAGAGGCTTGTGTGAACTTGAAGATTTGAGAGATGCAGGAATGAGAATTATCTCTATTGGCGACAACATCGATTTCCCGAATGATGACGATTGGCTCAAAATTCAGTTTCAGTTTTTAATCAATGAAATGCCGGTTACGGACACTTCAAAGAAAATAAAGGCTGTAATTGACAGAAGGCAGAAAGATGGCAAGTGGATTTGCAATGTGCCTTTTGGATACGAAATGGTAAATTACAAACAAATGACCTTCAAGGTTGATGAGCCGAATGCTTTGACTGTTAAGAAAATCTTTGAACTCTATTGCAACGGCTGGGGATACAAAAAAATTGCAGAATACCTTACCGAGCAAAGATTTCCTACACCGTCTATGGTAAAAAAAGAACGGTATGAGGCAGAGGGTGAAAAGTCGAAATACGAGCCAAATCCCATATGGAATACGGCGTCGGTCAGAACTATTTTGAACAATGATTTTTACACAGGTGTGTTGAGGCAAAGAAAGTACACCAGAACAAAAATCAACGGTAAAGAAGTCAAACTTGATGACGAAAACAACATAGTTTTTGAAGAACATCACGAGGCTATAATCGACAAGCAAACATTTAGCAATGTAAAAACGCTTATGTCAAAACGCTCCACAAATCATTATCACGGAGTAGGCAAATATTCAACGAAATATACGGGGCTTCTTGTGTGCGGTGATTGCGGAAGCCCAATGTTCTCTCGCAGTACTCCGAGAATGGCTCCGTCATATATTTGCGGAAATTATCACAAGCACGGCAAAAAATACTGCACTTCTCATCATACAAGGGTCGATATGATGGACAGCATTGTCAAAACATATCTTGCCAAGGTACGCAGTGAAATTGTCAAAAAGGTGAATGTAATCGGCTCTGCCCTTGAAAGCGAAAATGAGGACAGTCCGCAAAAAAGAAAGTCTGCTATAGATTTGCTTAATGAAAAAATCGAAAAAGCACAAAAGGAATTGCAAATTACAAAACGGCAGAGAATCCGTGACATTGTCTGTAATCCCGAAAATGAAGAATTGCTTGAAGAAACCTATAATTCACTTGAAAACGAGTTGTGTGGCAAAATAGAGGGGTATAAAGCACAACTTTTGATGTGCAACGATAAGACGGATAATATAAAAAGTCTAAAGCGTAATTCGGATTATATTATCGAAACTTTCGATACCATTCTTCAAAAAGATGAATTGACCGAGTTGGACTTGAAAAATGTTGTTGATAAAATTTATGTTTACGAAAATCATATTGAAATCAAACTTGATGCGGATATTGAAAGCTTGTTGATAAATGATTATCAGGTCACCAAGAAAGGAATTGAGATTGAACGCATCACAGAAGATTACTTCAAGGAAGAAATAATATTGAAAATTACTCATCAAGCACACAAACAGCTTGATGTATTTTTGGCACTAAATAAACCCCTTGTTGATGATGTGGTGAAAACAGAGAAAATATACAGTCACAACGCTGTAAATAACGGTGACCCACTTGAAATTTACACTGATGCGGAGGGTGAAGTTATTTTTAAAAAGTATTCGCCCATCGGCGAGCTTTCCTCCTTTGCGTCGCAGTATGCTGAAGTTTTGCATAAGAACGGCGGCTTGCCTATTGCAATTATGGATAATGACCATGTTATTGCTGCTTCGGGCATCAGCAAGCGAGAGGTGCTTGAGCGACGAGTGACGAAAAGCCTTGAGGAATTGATGGAAAACAGACAAATTCATATCAAAACCGACACCGTTCCGTCGATGAATGCAATTGAGGGCTATGACCGAAAGGCAGAGGTTGTTTATCCGATTATGTACGGCGGTGATGTCAGCGGCGCTATAGCTCTTTTAGAGGACGAAAACCACACTATGCCTACGGAATCGGACATTAAGCTTGTTCAGGTTGCGGCGGCATTTCTCGGAAAGCAGATGGAATAATGTTGGTAATATTGCACAAAATTGAGCGATGAATGTTGTGCAATATGTTACATAGATAGAAAGTAGAAAAAAACACTTGCATTTTAAAACGAGGTGTATATAATAGTGGGCAAAGAGAGGAAATATGGTGAGCGGATGTAGTGCTCATCGGGTAATGAGGAAATTACTTATGAAGAAATTTCAAAACGAGGCCTACGGCTACATAAAAGATATGTTTGTTCAGCACAATATGGTAAAGCGTTGCGTTTTATCGTTGCTTTCAATCATCATTATGGGTTTTGGAATTGCTTTGTTTTCAGTTTCCGGATTTGGTGTTGACCCCTTTACATCAATGAATATGAATGTTTCCTCAACCATAGGAATTAGCTTCGGAACATACCAGATGATCATCAACGCAGTCATAATCGTATTTGTTGTGGCTGTTGCCCACAGAGGACTTGTCGGAGTGGGCACACTGTTCAATATGGTTGGTGTCGGATATTCGTGCGAATTTTTTGAAGGTTTGATCAGACCTCTCCTTACTGATCACGGTGATAGCATTGCGGTTCGCATTTGTCTGCTTGCGGCGGGCATAGTTGTTCTGTGCTTTTCCTGTTCTCTCTTTTTTGTTTCAAATGTCGGCGTAGGTCCATACGATGCGCTTGGATTTATGCTTAACCAAACAACAAAAATCCCTTACAAATGGACTCGTGTAATCACAGATGTCCTTGTAGTTTTAATAGGCCTTGTGGTCAGCGGCGGCTTAGCCTCACTGATTAAGGGCGATATTTCGGGAGTTAAAAATATCGGCATCGGTACAATCATCACAGCTTTTATGATGGGTCCGCTTGTTGATTTCTTTTCAAAGCATGTCAGCTCAAAAATACTCAATGTTGACTATGCAGGTCTCAGTAAAGACATTGCATTCTTTATGATTAAAGGCGCAATGGCAAAGAATAGGGTTCCCGAAAACCCTGCCGAATTGAATATGCAATCTTCAGCGTATGAAGTTTTTAATAAAATTTAATCGGCAACTAAGGTTGCGTAAATTTATTTTGCCAACCTTTTTATATATAGCTTTTTAGTTTTTACATAAATTTTACCCAAAGAGAAAGGGCGCAACCGTTTTGGCTGCGCCTTTTTTCTTTGCATTTTTATTATGTTATATATAATTATATATTAATATTGTAATTAATTACTGATATATTCTATAGAGCTTTGCGCCGTGAGGCTCAACCTCGGCGGTTATGCTGTTTTTGCATTTGCCGACATCGCTTTTTTGCCAAATATCATAAAGCGAATATTGCTCGTCCGGCATTAAAATTCCTGTCAGGTCGGCTTTAATTTTTCTCGCTTTCGTGTCGGTGTTGAATATTGCAATGTATTTGCATTTCTTTCCGTTTGCAGACCAAATGACTGTGCCTTTGCCGTTTTTCTCATTGCGGAATATCTCTTTTGCTCCGTATGATTCGCGGTGCATCGTCATATAATCCTCGTTGGTTAAAAGGGAGAGGGTGAAATCGTCATTCTCCGGCATGTTGCCGCCTATCATAAGCGGACTTTTGAAAATTCCCCAAAGGCTCATCAGTGTGTAATGCTCCGGCTTGGTGAATTGCGACATTCTGTTGTTCGGTCCGTGGTATCTGCTGTGTTTGCAGAGCCTGCCTATCGGCAACATATCGCAGTCGGGATAATTTCCGGGCGAGGTCACACCTTCCCAGGTCTTGCACTTGTCAAACATATCGTGCAGTTTGTCCCAAATATCCCAAAAATCGCCTGTCAGTCGCCACATATTTGCGTTTTTGCAAAGATGGTCTGCCTTTTCACGCATTGCCGGTCCGGGCGAAAGCGACAAAACAATTTCTCTGCCGCAGTTATCAATCGCCTTGCGCAGCATTTCAATTTCGTAATCGGCACTGTACGGATTGTCCCACTGTCTGAACTCCGTCACACAAATATCGTCGCACTTTATAAAATCGACATCCCAACTTGCATACATATTTACAATTGAATTGTAATATTCCTGTGATGCGGCACAGTTTTTAACACCGTACATATCGGTGTTCCACGAGCAAACCGAAAAATGGTGCGCAATATCGCGGCAGGTTTTGTCACTTCCCAAAATTTTGCAATTTTGAGCCACAGCCTGACGCGGAACGCCGCGCATTATATGTATTCCGAACTTAAGTCCGAGTGAGTGAATATAGTCGGCAATGGGCTTAAAGCCTTTTTTGCCCTCACTGCTCGGAAAACGGTTCGGCGCAGGGATAAGCCTGCCGTATTCATCCATGCAAAGCTCGGTAAAATTGTTGTAATCGTTGTCCTTTGCCTTTGGCTCATACCATTGAATGTCGCAAACTATGTATTCCCATCCGTATTGTTTCAGGTTTTTTGCCATATAATCGGCATTTTCGCGCAATTCCGACTCCGTAACAGCGGCGCCGAAGCAGTCCCAGCTGTTCCAGCCGAGCGGTGCGTTTTTTGCCCATTTTTTGAAATTCGTCATATTGCCGTACCTCGTGAATATAATAGGTATAATGTGACTTTATTATAAAATAATGCCAAATATATGTCAATTTATTTTTTCGTTTTGTATGCTTTTGTTAAAATGCAAAAAATTCGCAAAAATTGTCTTGACAAATTTATGAACGGGGCGTAATATATAAATGGTTAGCGAGGACTAACCTTTATTTTGACGCAATGGTTAGCAAAAACTAACCCGCATATATGAACGTGATATGACGGTTGACCCGTCGGGAGGTAGCAATATGATGCCGTTAACATTAGCCTCATCGGGTGAGGATGCAATAGTTAAAAAAATCGGCGGTAAGCCCGAGGTTAAAAAACATCTTGAAAATCTCGGTTTTGTTGTCGGCAGTGAAATTAATGTAATCACAGAGCAAAACGGAAACATCATCGTCAAGGTTAAAGAGGCGAGAGTTGCTATAAGCAAGGAAATGGCTAATAAAATATTTATTTAATATAGTTTATTAACAACAGTCAAAGGAGGAAAAAGGATGAAAACTTTGAAACAAGCAAAAGTCGGCGAAACCGTAAAAGTTGTAAAGCTTCACGGTGAAGGCGCTCTTAAACGCAGAATTATGGATATGGGCATCACAAAGGGTGTTGAAATCTATGTAAGAAAAGTAGCCCCCCTCGGTGATCCGGTTGAAATCAATGTTCGCGGATACGAGCTTTCATTGCGTAAAAATGACGCAGAACTTATTGAGGTTGAATAATTAATCACTCGAAACAGTTTGAATTTTTTTCGGCTTAATGGTTAGCAATAACTAATTAGCTGTGACTAATTACATTTTTGAAAGGAAATTTACATATGAGTATTAAAATTGCTCTTGCCGGCAACCCGAACTGCGGTAAAACAACATTGTTTAACGCACTCACAGGTTCAAACCAGTTTGTAGGTAACTGGCCGGGTGTTACGGTTGAGAAAAAAGAAGGCAAACTTAAAAAGCACAGTGATGTAATCATCACCGACTTGCCGGGTATTTATTCACTTTCTCCATACACTTTGGAGGAGGTTGTAGCAAGAAACTATCTTATTAATGAGCATCCTGACGCTGTTCTTAACATCGTTGACGGTACAAACCTTGAGAGAAACCTTTATCTCACTACTCAAGTTGTAGAGCTCGGCATTCCGGTTGTTGTTGCCGTAAACATGATGGATATTGTTAAGAAAAACGGCGACAAAATCAATATTGAAGAGCTTTCACGCCAACTCGCTTGTCCTGTTGTTGAAATTTCGGCACTTAAGGGCACAGGCATTAAAGAGGCTGCGGATTTGGCAGTTAAGGCGGCAAGCGAGGCTCCGACAATTCCGCAACACAAATTCAGCGGCGTAGTTGAGCACGCGCTTGCTCATATTGAAGAGGCTGTTCTTCACGATATGCCGGAAAATCAACAGCGTTGGTACGCTGTCAAGATTTTTGAGGGCGATGACAAAGTTCTTGCACAACTTAACATTCCGAGCGATGTTCTTTCACACATTCAAAAGGATATTAAGGCTGCAGAGGACGAACTTGACGATGATGCAGAATCAATCATCACAAACGAAAGATATGTTTATATCGCATCTATCATTCACAGCGTTTATAAGAAAAAGAGTCACGATAAGCTCTCAACTTCGGATAAAATCGATAAGGTTGTAACAAACAGATGGCTCGGTCTTCCGATTTTCGCTGTTATTATGTTCCTTGTTTACTACATTTCAATGGTAACAGTCGGTGCAGCAGCAACAGACTGGACAAATGACGGCTTGTTCGGCGACGGTTATCACCTCTTCGGCAACGGCACTGCCGCATATGAAGAGGCATCGAAGGAATACGGCGATACAGACCAAATCCTCGACGCATTTATTTCCGAATACGGCACAGATGAAATGGCAGACGCCATTGACCTTGAAAACGAAGATTACAGCGACGCAACCGCAAAATCAGCGCTTGATCAACTTGTTGCGGCTACTCCTTCGGACGCAAAGGTAACATATGAAACAGAGGATGAGGAAACCCTCGAAACAACTCAACATCCGGGTACAACAAAGGCAGATCTTGAAAATGCCGTTAAGCAGTATGAGGATACATCGTATAAAGAGGGCTACGGCGCTCCCGATACAACAACATACGGTGTTTGGGTTGACGGTATTCCTGTCCTTTTGGGCAATCTTCTTGAAAAAGCAAATGCTCCGGAATGGCTTTCGGGACTTCTCCTTGACGGTATCGTTGCCGGTGTAGGCGCAGTTCTCGGTTTCGTTCCTCAAATGCTCGTATTGTTCTTCCTTCTTGCATTCCTTGAGGCTTGCGGTTATATGTCAAGAATCGCATTCGTTCTCGACCGTATCTTCAGAAAGTTCGGTCTTTCGGGTAAATCGTTCATTCCTATGCTTATCGGTACAGGTTGCGGTATCCCCGGCGTTATGGCATCCCGTACAATCGAAAATGAGCGCGACCGTCGTATGACGATTATGACAACAACATTCATTCCGTGCGGCGCTAAAGTTCCGTTCATCGCAATGATCGCAGGCGCTATTTTCGGCGGCTCTGCAATCGTTTCAACATCTGCATACTTCATCGGTATGGCAGCAATCATTATTTCAGGTATCATTCTTAAAAAGACAAAAAGGTTTGCGGGCGATCCTGCACCGTTTGTTATGGAGCTTCCTGCATATCACCTTCCGACACTCGGCAATGTTCTTCGTTCAACTTGGGAGCGCGGATGGTCATTCATCAAAAAAGCAGGTACAATCATCACACTTTCAACAATCCTTGTTTGGTTCACAACATACTTCGGTGTTGTTGACGGTCAGTTCAGAATGCTCAGCGAGGAGGAAATTTCCTCATCAATTCTTGCCGCTGTCGGCGGAGCAATCGCTTGGATCTTCAAGCCGCTCGGCTGGGGTAACTGGCAGGCAGTTGTTGCGTCTGTAACAGGTCTTGTTGCTAAGGAGAATATCGTAGGTACTATGGGTATCCTCTATGGCGGCGGCGACGCAGATGTTTATACAAACATCGGTCATGTATTCAACGGCGTAACAGGCTATTCGTTCCTTATCTTCAACCTCCTCTGTGCACCTTGCTTTGCAGCTATCGGCGCTATCAAGAGAGAAATGAACAATGCAAAGTGGACTTGGTTTGCAGTTGGTTATCAGTGCGGATTTGCTTATGTAATTGCTCTTATTGTTAACCAAATCGGTTCAATGTTCATGGGTAACGGCAGCATCATCGGTCTTATCGTTGCAATCGCAGCAATCGGTGCTCTCTGCTACCTGCTCTTCAGAAAGAACAAGTATGATGACAGCAAACTTACAATAAGCGCAACAGCATCAAAATAAAAGGCAACAAAATAATCTTCTCAAATCGGCTATAGATTAGAAGGTGGCTTAAATGCTTGAATTCTTACAACAATATTATTTAACAATCATCATTATTGCGGTGCTTGTCCTTATGGTGGCATTGATTATCCGCTCGATTGTTAAAGACAAAAAAGCAGGCAAAAATACCTGCGGGGCAAATTGCGCGCATTGCGCAAATGCCGGATATTGCCATAAAAAGGAAAAGAAAGAGTGACACTTTATGATTAAAACAACATTATCAATTGACGGAATGGCGTGCGGAATGTGCGAGGCACATATTTGCGACACAATTCGCAAGGATTTTGATGTAAAAAAGGTCAAAGCGTCACACACCAAAAAAATGGCAGAAATAGTATCTAAAGAACCCTTGGATGAGCAGAAATTGCGCAGTGCCATTGACGCTACGGGTTACACCGTAACCAATGTCCGCAGCGAAGAATATGTCAAAAAAGGACTCTTTAAATAAATAGTTTTCCAAATTCCATTTACTCCTAATGGGCAGGACCCGTGCGTTAATTCGCGCGGGTCCTGTTCTTTGTATGGAAAAACCGCAGTCGGTGTGGCTGACTGCGGATATTTGAATATGCATTATTTACTTTTCTTAATTTTGTTGTATGTGATTAATGCGATTGCGGCACCGCCGACATTCAGCAAAAAGTCATCAATGTCGCACGACCTGCCGATAAAATATTGCATCGCCTCAATCCCTGCGGTAAATACCGCAATAATTATTATGCAAGTTATGTTCTTTGTTTTCGGGGATAAGTTTTTCATCAACAACGCAAACGGCATCATAATCACCGCATTTACGGCTAAATTTGCCAAATCCCGTATGCTGTGTGACGAAAGTTGCGCAAAGATTGTTTTGAACGGCACAAGATTCAGCAATCTGCGCTCTTTTATTCCCAAAATCCGTACTGCTCCGCCTGCACCGGTTGTTATTTGCAACCCATAGGTGATAAGCGCCGCAATCAACAGCCCTATGTAAAGCGCGAGCATCAGTTCCGCAACAAATCGCCTTTTGTCGAGCCTTTTAGTTATAATAAACTTTATTGCATTGACAACCAAACATCCTCCGACCGCCAAGCACGGCGGCAATAATATACTGATCATAAAAATTTCCTCCCACAATAAAATATTGTATGTTTGATGATTATTCGTTATATCGCGTTTCGATATAAAAGTCAATGAATTTGATGAATTTTAAGAAACTTTAAGAAATTATTGTCAATGATAAGTCACCAATAATGTGTTGCTTATTTCCTATATTTATGATATGATTTAAAGTGAATAAAAAGGTGCGGATTCGGTGGGAGATTATGCACCGAACGGCAAAAGGGGTACGGATTATGGGCATCAAAAAAGCTTTTAACAAAATGATGGCAAACATAGTCAACAATTTATCGCAGGGCGAAATTGACAGAACGGGTGTTGAGCACATTGTCACTGACGGTATGCCCCAGATTTTGCGACAAACTGCCGCAGACGGCGCGGTGCTTTTGAAGAATGACGGCGTTTTGCCGTTTGCCGACGGCACTTGTGTTTCGTTTTTCGGCAGATGCAGTGACGATTATTTCTTTGTCGGTTACGGCTCGGGCGGCGATGTCAACTATCCCTATAGCGTCAGCCTAACCGAAGGCGTTCGCAACTGTGCGCATTTGAGACTTAATGAGGCGCTTGCGGATGCTTACACCGAATTTTCAAAGGAAAATCCGATAAACCACGGCTTTTGGGGCAGGTGGCCGTTTCATTATGACGAAATGCCGCTCAGCGACGCAACCGTTGTTTCCGCCGCACGCAGCAGTGACGCCGCCGTTGTTACAATCGGCAGGTCGTCGGGAGAGGACAGAGATTGCAAATACGAAAATGGCAGTTATCTTTTGACTGACGACGAAATCGCAATGCTCGACAAGGTTTGCGCGCATTTTGACAAGGTTGTTGTCCTTTTGAATGTCGGCAACATTATTGATATGAGCTGGGTTGCGCATTACGGCGACAAAATCGGCGCAATAATGTATGTTTGGCAGGGCGGTATGGAAAGCGGCAACGCAGTTGCGGATTTGCTTTGCGGCGCAACCTCACCGAGCGGCAGACTGACCGATACAATCATCAAGAATTATTCCGACAACCCGACCTCTGTTAATTTCGGCGGAAAAGCCTTTAACAATTATGAAGAGGATATTTTTGTCGGCTACAGATATTTTGAAACATTCGACACCGATGCAGTTCTTTATCCGTTCGGCTTTGGCTTGAGTTATACCGATTTTGAAATCACACACAACAGAACCACTGCCGACGAAAACGGCTTTAATGTTGAATTTACCGTTAAAAATACGGGCAAACGCGCAGGCAGAGAGGTTGCGCAGGTTTATGTGCAAAAACCGTGCGGCAGACTCGGCAATCCGAAACTTTGCCTTGTCGGTTTTGCAAAGACAAAGGAACTTCAGCCCGACGAGTCACAGGATTTGAGCGTTTATGTCGATTTTTATTCGCTCACCTCGTTTGACGATTGCGGCTCTACAAACCACGCGGGAGCATATGTCACCGAGAGAGGCGAATATTCGCTCTTCCTCGGAAAGAATGTCAGAGAAAACGAAAAAATATTCACATACTATCAGGAGGAAACCGCCGTTTATGCACAGCACAAACAGGCTTGCGCACCGGTTGATGATTTTCAAATCTTCCACGCCGATGAAATCGACGGCAAGGTTCAGCTCCGTATAAAAAATGTGCCGAAACAAAAGTATGATTTGGCAACAAGAATTTTAAACAATTTGCCGGAGCCGATTGCGCAAACAGGCGACAGGGGAATTACATTCACCGATGTCAAAGACGGCAAAAAAACGCTCGACGAATTTGTGGCACAGCTTAATATAGGCGAACTTGAGGCAATCACAAGAGGCGACTACGAAATGAATTCTCCGCTTTGTGCCGTCGGCAACGCCGGCGCATACGGCGGCGTGCTCGGCGCACTCCGCGACAAGGGCGTTGACGCAATTTGCACAACCGACGGACCGTCGGGTATTCGACTTCGCGCAAGCGCATCGCTTTTGCCTATCGGCACGCTTTTGGCGTCAACATTCGACACCGAGCTTGTGGAAAAAATGTATTCCGTTTTAGCCGCAGAAATGAAGGATCGCGGAAGCGATGTTCTGCTTGCTCCCGGAATGAATATACACAGAAACACGCTTTGCGGCAGAAATTTTGAGTATTTCAGCGAGGACCCGTTCCTCAGCGGAAAAATGGGCGCCGCCGCAGTTCGCGGTATTCAAAGCCTCGGCGCATCTGCCTGCCCGAAACATTTTGCCTGCAACAATCAGGAATTTATGCGCAATATGACCGATTCGCGCGTGTCGGAAAGAGCACTTCGCGAAATCTATCTCAAAGGCTTTGAAATTTGCGTGAAAGAGGCGCACCCGAAAAATATTATGACCTCATACAACAAGGTCAACAGCGTTTACAGCCATTATAATTATGACCTTTGCACAACGATTTTGCGCGAGGAGTGGGGATATACTGGCAATGTTATGACCGATTGGTGGATGAAACCGTCAAAAAGCCCCGAGTTTCCGAATTTGCGCGACCAGGCATACAGAATCCGTGCTCAAGTTGACCTTCTTATGCCGGGCGGCGAGCGCATTACCAACCGTAAACCCGACGGCACACTTCTCAAAACATACGGTCTGCCGGGCGGCATTACACTCGGCGAAATTCAGCGCAGTGCAAAAAATGTGCTCACGAGCGTTTTGAACATTAAAAAAAGCGAAAAATAAAGCATTTTTTGTTTGACAAATACACCGTGTGAAACTATAATAATAATTTAATTAATAATACATATTAAAATAATAGGAATTAGTCGAAGGGCATTGAATTATGAAAATAAGCAAAATTTTAAAGGATAATAAAGTTACCGTTTCGTTCGAGGTTTTCCCTCCGAAACAGTGGGATAAAATCGAGCACACAAAAAATATTGTCAAAGAGATGAGCGAGTATGCGCCCTCATTTATGAGCGTAACATACGGCGCGGCAGGCACAAAATCGGGTTTTACGCAGGAGATTGCAACCCAAATCAAAAGCAGCGGCGTAACTCCGCTTTCTCATCTCACCTGCATCACCTCGACAAGAGATAAAATTCACACCGTTGTAAACGACTTGCAGGAAAACGGAATTGAAAATATCCTTGCCCTTCGCGGCGATATTCCGGAGGGCTTCGAGTTCCCCGACGACCAATATTTTACCCACGCATATCAGCTTGTAAACGAAATTAAAGCTATTAATCCGACAATCTGCGTCGGCGGTGCGTGCTATCCCGAAATTCACCCCGAAAGCGCAAATCGAGTTGAGGACATTGAATACCTTAAGCAAAAGGTTGATTGCGGCGTTGAATTTTTGACCTCGCAAATGTTTTTTGATAACGACAAATTTCTCAATTTCTACGAGATGTGCCGTATTAAGGGCATAACCGTGCCGATTATCGCAGGTATTATGCCGATTACAAACGCAAAGCAAATCAAACGCTCAATCGAACTTTCAAATTCAAGCGTTCCCAAAAAGTTTTACAAAATCATGGAGCGTTTCGGTGATGATGAAAGGTCAATGAAACAGGCGGGCATTGTTTACGCCACCGAACAGATTATCGACCTCATGGCAAACGGAATAAACAATATCCATATTTACACAATGAACAAGCCTGAAGTTGCAGGCGCAATTATGAACGGTTTGTCGGATATTATTAATGAATAAGGCAGAAATTCTCCGCTATATGCGGACAAACAGCAAAACAACGGACGAAAAAATCCTTGCGCTTGTTGACAAGGCGATGGATACAATCGAGCAAACAGCCGTGCCGAAAACGCTATACCGCATTTTTGACTGCACGGTTACCGACGATTGCCTGATTATCGGCGATTTCAGGTTTGAAAGCACTCGTCTTGCTCAAAATCTTAAAGGGTGCAGCAGGGTTGTTGTTTTCGGTGCGACTCTCGGCGTTGCGGTTGACAGAGTTATAAAAGTTTCGGCGTCAACCGATATTGCCGACGCTATGGCGCTCCAAGCCGCCGCCGCGTCAAAAATCGAAGAGGTGTGCGACGGTTTAGAGGAGCAAATTAAGGCGGAACATTCCGTTTCTTTGCGTCAACGCTATTCACCGGGATATTTCGACCTTGACATTTCAAACCAAAAAAAAGTTTTTTCACTGCTTGAGCTTACTAAAAGAATAGGCTTGATGCTTACCGACACCTGCGAAATGGTGCCGACAAAAAGCGTTACGGCGTTTATAGGAATTGATTGATTATGATTAAATATTTTGACGGCGGCATGGGCAGTATGCTCAATTTAAGACCCGGCGAGCTTCCCGAAAAACTTAATATCAGCGACCCCGACAGGGTTTATCGCGTTCATAAGGCGTATGCCGACGCAGGTGCCGATATTATCACCGCCAACACATTCGGCGCAAACAGACTTAAATATGACAATTGCGACGAGCTTGTCAAAGCAGGCGTTGCACTTGCAAAAAAGACAGGCAAAAAAGTTGCGCTCGATTTGGGACCGACCGGCAAATTGCTCAAACCGATGGGCGATCTTGATTTTGAGGAGTGCGTTGGCATTTATGCCGATGTTGTCAACGCCGGCAAGGATGATGCAGACATTGTTTTGATTGAAACAATGGGCGACACCTACGAAATCAAAGCCGCAATGCTTGCCGCAAAGGAAAATTGCGACCTCCCCATTTTTGTTTCAATGATTTTTGACGAAAAGGGCAGACTTTTGACAGGCGCGGATGTTAAAACTGCGTGCGCTGTTGTTGAAGGGCTCGGCGCCGATGTCATCGGTTTTAACTGCGGTCTCGGACCGAAGCAGATGATTCCGCTTGTTGAGGAGCTTGAAAAATACACCTCAACTCCGATTATGGTAAACCCGAACGCAGGCTTGCCCGAATCGGTAAACGGCGAAACAGTATATAATGTCGACCCCGACGAGTTTTCGGATTTGATGGCGCAAATCGCCGATTTGGGTGTTTCGTATCTCGGCGGTTGTTGCGGTACAACGCCGGCACATATCAAGGCACTTATTGAAAAGACAAAAAATATTCCCGATGTTCCACCGTCAAAAAAGAATTTCACATTTGTAACAAGCTATTCCCAAAGCGTTGAACTTGGCGAAAAAAGCGCCGTTATCGGCGAAAGAATCAACCCCACCGGTAAAAAACTGCTTAAACAGGCACTTCGCGACAGAGATATGGATTATATTCTGCGCGAGGGTATTTCTCAAAAGGACTGCGGCGCACATATTCTCGATGTCAATGTCGGCTTGCCCGAAATCGACGAGGTTGAAATGCTTAAATCCGCCGTTTATGAACTTCAGTCGGTTTTGCCGACTCCGCTTCAGCTCGACTCTTCCGATGCTGTCGCAATGGAGCAGGCTCTCAGAATTTACAACGGCAAGCCGCTTATCAACTCAACAAACGGCAAGGAAAAATCAATGCACGAGATTTTTCCGCTTGCAAAAAAATACGGCGGCGTTGTTGTTTGCCTTTGCCTTGACGAAAATGGAATTCCGGAAACCGCTGACGGCAGAATTAAGGTTGCCGAAAAAATAATTAACACAGCGGCTGAATACGGTATCGACAAAAAGGATTTGATTGTTGACGCCCTTGCAATGACTATCAGCACCGACAGCAAAAACGCAATTGAAACGCTCAAGGCAGTTGATTATATAAAGCACACGCTCGGCGTCAATACCGTTTTGGGCGTGTCAAATATTAGCTTCGGTCTCCCGAACAGAGAGGCTGTCAATACTGCGTTTTATACTCTTTGCCTCAAAGCGGGACTTTCGGCAGGTATCATTAATCCAAAGTCTCAAAGTATGATGAATGCATATTATTCATACAACGCGCTTGCAGGGCTTGATGAAAATTGCACCGAGTATATCGAGTCCGCAGTTGTGATTGATACGGTAGCAGATGCATCGAATATCACACTTCTTGACGCAATCGTCAAGGGTATGAAGGAAGAAAGCGCCAAATGTGCAAAGGAACTTTTAAAAACACAAAATTCGCTTGACATTATCAATGAATATATCATCCCGGCGCTCGACAAGGTCGGTGACGGATTTGAGAAAAATAAAATTTTTCTGCCACAGCTTTTGATGTCCGCAGACAGTGCAAAGGCGGCTTTTGACGAAATCAAGGCGCATATGATAGTCAGCGGCAATTCTCAGGTTAAGGGCGAAAAAATTATTATTGCAACCGTTGAGGGCGACATTCATGATATAGGCAAAAATATCGTCAAGGTCCTCCTTGCAAATTACGGTTTTGATGTTGTCGATCTCGGCAAGGATGTCAAGTGCGAAACGGTACTTGACGAAACGATAAGAAATGACGCCAAACTTGTCGGACTTTCGGCTCTTATGACGACAACGGTGCCGAATATGGAAAAAACAATCAAGCTTATTCACGAAAATACCGATGCAAAAGTTTTTGTCGGCGGCGCCGTTCTCACAAAGGATTACGCAAAAATGATTAATGCCGATTGGTACGCAAAGGACGCTATGGAGAGCGTTCGCATAGCGCAGGAATTTTTCACCGAGGGAAGTAATTAATTATGATGATTTCAACAAAGGGCAGATATGCGTTGAGCATTATGCTTGACCTTGCCCAGCATAACGACGGCAGTTTTGTTTCGCTCAAGGATATTTCCGACCGTCAGGATATAAGTATGAAATATCTCGAGGCGATTATTGCAAAACTTTCAAAGGGCGGACTTGTTGACAGCGCAAGGGGCAAAACCGGCGGCTATCGCCTCAATCGCCCGGTTGATAAATACACCGTCGGCGAAATTTTGATTTTGACGGAAAAAACGCTCGCCCCCGTTTCATGCGTCGAATGTGAAAATCATTGCCCGAAGGAGGGCAGCAACCTCGCGCGCCCAATGTGGAACGAGCTTAACGAAATTATTATGGATTTTTTAAACTCCAAAACTCTTGCCGACTTGATTTAAAACAAATTTCTAAAAATTTTCACTTTTTTTGATTTTTTACTTGATAATTTCAAAATTTGTGATATAATACTTGTGTTAACAAATCGTTAGCACATATAGAGGTATAGTGTAACGGTAACACTCCGGACTCTGACTCCGTCATTTAAGGTTCGAATCCTTATACCTCTGCCAACACCTCGGAACATTCGTGTTCCGAGGCTTTTTTATGCCCGAATACTGTTTTTTACGGCGGTGTTCGGGCATTTTTTCTTTGTCTTAAAATCTTGTAAGAGCTTTTGAGAGATTCTAAGAGACAGCAAATTTCAAAATTCCAAAGTCATTTTAGTACGATTTAGGGCATTTATGGCTGAGACTTTTTAGAGACATCGCTCAAATCAAAATCGTAACACGAATTGAAATGAGCAAAAAATTTGAGAGACTTTTCAAAAAATAATGAAGGCTTAAAGAAGATTAAGTATAATCGCTCTCGCTCTATAACAGAGTGAGGGCAATTTGTTTTGTTAACAATCCATTTGACTTGCAGATACCTTTAATGGTATAATCATCTTGCGACGAAAATTTTATAGTATTTTTAAGTTTTGAAAACCCGAGCGTGGCTTTTTATCTTTTGATAAAAACACACGCTTCTTTGTCATACGCTTGGGTTTTCCAGACTATGAAATTTTCGTCGCAGAAAGTTTGAAGCAAGTGTTTTTTGGGCGTAGCTTCGGCTACGCTCTTTTTGCTTTTCTGCGGTGATTTCAATGGATTATAAAAGCCAAACATGTTGTTTTACAGGGCATCGTGACATTGCCCCATATACGCCTGACACGGTCTTTGAACAGACGAAGGCTGTCGTTACCTTGCTCGTTTCTAAAGGTTTCAAATACTTCGGCACAGGCGGTGCTTTGGGGTTTGATACCATTGCTGCACAGGCTGTTTTGTCGGTGAAAGAAACTCATCCCGAAGTTAAACTCATTTTAGTGTTGCCGTGTGAAAATCAAACGAAATATTGGAAGCAACAAGATATTGATGTGTATAATGATATTAGATTGAGAGCCGATAAGGTGAAGGTCCTTGCTCCGCATTACTATAACGGTTGTATGCAAAAAAGAAACAGACACCTTGTTGATTGTAGTTCTGCTTGTATTTGCTTTCTTACAAAGCACGAGGGTGGCACGGCATATACTGTTGATTATGCAAAACAAAAGGGTCTTTATTTAATAAATGTTGTTGAAGAATTTGAAGGATAGCCGAGTTTATTTCCCGACTATCTTTTCTTTTTTTACATCAGTTCGTTGTGGTTGGGCTTTCAACTTGTTGAGATTTGGTTACTGCATACTGAGCCATTCTCATTCGGTTCTGCTCGAATACTTCATCTACCATATGCGTGTAGATTTTTGCGGTTACCGATATGTCAGAGTGCCCCATCCATTCTTTTGCCACATTGATTGGTACTCCGGCTGCCTGACAGTCGGTGCAGAAAGTGTGGCGCAGTAAGTATGGCTCGAAGTCGGGTGCTATGATTGAGTTCTTTACTTGATTGCGATAAAGGTACGCTCCGTTTGCTAAGTCCATTTCTTTTACGAAGTTTTTCCAGCTTTGATAGAAGGCATTGTCATCCATTCGTGTGTGCTTTTCGTACTTTACGAATACATACTCATCGTTGAGCCCTTTTGCTTTATGTTCTTTTAATGCATCTAAAAGTACAGGCGGAATTGGTATCTTTCGTCCTGTTCCTGCTTCCGTTTTGGATTTGCCGACTGTTAGAATTGCGTTTTCAAAATCTATCCAATCCCACTTCATTCTTCGGATTTCTATCGGTCTAAGTCCGCAACATAACATTGTAAGCACCATCGTTCCTGCATAGTGTTTTGGTATGGTTTCAAGTATCATTCGGCGTTCGTCATCAGTGATTGGTCTGTGCTTGTTCTCGTACACAGTCGGCAGAACAATATCCTTTGCCACATTGGTTTTGATGAGTTCCTGCTTTTCAGCCTTTGTAAGTATACGCCTTAACACCATGCGTACCTTTGATGCGAATGTCTTACTCCATCCTGCATATTCGTTTATGAATCTTTGGCAGTCATCCTCAGTCAAGTTGCATAACTTTATCGAACCGAGGTGTTCAATGATGTGATTGTAGACGATGTTTTTGTACATGTATTTGTTTTTCTTCGTGCAGTTCGCTTTCTCGATATTAAGGTGATACCAGTTGTCAGCATAGTCTTTTAATTTCATTTCGGAGAAGACACCGCCACTCTTTTTCTTCTCTTGGAGTTGATAATACTCCTTGACCATGTCATCAAGTTTCTTTCGGCAATCCTTTTCACTTGTCTTTGATCGAGCGGTCAATACATCGTATTTGCCATCTTCATTTTTAATTCTTTTTGTCATTCGGTAGCCGATTTGGTTACCGTTTTTGTCGTATAATTCGTACATAGTTTACCTCCGTATAGTAATTTTTTTGCCTTTTGGCAACACAAACACTACCACACAGTTTTGCAAATAGCCAGACCAATACCTGACAAAAAAGAGACACATTTTTTGTGAGATTTTGACCTGTATGCCGAGTTGAATTTATATATTTCATCAGGAATTGTAGAGATAATTTAGTACATCTTTGATGAAATATAACTTAACTCTGCTGTCACAGGCTGCAGGAATGTTCTCGCAGAGCTCCGCAACCTTGTCTTTGCATAACCCGGTAATGATTCCGATTTCTTTTTTATTGAACATATATTGTCCTTTTTCACGGCAAATAAAGCTCGCCATTTGCTCAATTTCCGCTTTAGTTTTGTTCATCATACGCACTCCTTTCCGTGAATACTCAAAAACCTTGATTTTCTGCGAAAAACGCCCCTAACTGCATACGAATTTGGAATCATACGCAAAAGTATTACGAATCGAAAAGCCGACAGGCTTTGCCGGACGGCGTTTTCGGGCATTTCAATGCCCGAAAATCATACCCCTTTATCCTGCTTTAAAATCGACGGCTTGAAATCCGCTTCAAAACCCACTCAAAAGCCATCAATTTTCGTTTCAAAAATCATAAAATTTCAAAATCAAAGCCTTTCATATTCTTTGTCGATAAACCCTAAAGCACGGTGCATTAAATCTTGTTGACCGTGTATACATCACGCATACGAAACCCTCCTTCCAAATTATTAGAGAGAATATTTTAAAAAGTGAAAACCAAAATAAAAAGCATTTAGAAAAAAACTCCCTCTACTATACGGAGAAAAATTCCCGTTTTGTTCGGGTGTTTTGCAAAATTCTTTACACCTTGTTTACATTTGATTTCACCACAACAAAAAATACCCCTCTATAACACGGAGAAAAATTTAGGTTTTGTTGATGTGTTTTCAGAAAAATTTACAAATTATTTTCACGCAAAAGAGGTTTGACCAAAATGCAGGCGGTGCAATGCGGCAAATTTTACATATATTATAATTTTAAATATTGACTTTTCATTTGTCTTTTGATAGAATAACTTCGGTTAGCCTGTGCTAACCGTAAATTTTATCATTAGGTTAGCTTTCGCTAACTAAACACGGAGGACAAATATGTTTAAAAAATTATCAATTTCATTGACGGCAATAGTTTTTGCACTTGCGCTTACCTGCACTTCATTCTGTGCGTTTGCAATGGGTCCGAGCAAGGACGGTGTTTACGAAGTTTCAGTTGAAATGTGGCACGCAGAAAAAGAAAGAACATCTATGGGTGACAGCTATATTGTTCACACCGCACTTCTAACGGTTGACGGTGATGAAAAAACGCTTACAATAGCTCCTGCCGAAACAACAAGCGATATGCAATTTTGGTATTACAAGGACGGCTCTGTTGAGGGCGATACAGTAGAAGTTGAGCAAAAGAATAATGTTGAAATTGACGGCACTGAATATGAAACGGCTTTTGAATTTCCGATTAAGAGCGACAATGAATTTGTCGGTGTAAAATTTGCCGCTTCGGCTATGCCTTTATCACCTTCCGCAAGAATTAAAATAGATTACGACAGTGCAAAAAGAATCGGAGATGTAAAAAAGGAAACAACCACCCAAAAAGCCACTACTACCACAACGACAACTACTACAACAGCACCAACCACAACCGAGCCTAAAGAAGAAACGGTTAAGAATAAAAAAGCTCCGATCGGCATTGCCTGCGGCGCAGTGGGTGCGGTTGCATTAGTGCTTGTAATAACCGCCGTTATCAAGAAAAATAAAAATGACTGATTGGGACGAAGTATGAAAAAAATATTTAAGAAATTTCAAGTTAAGGATTTTGTGTTTTTGGCTGTCTTATCCGCAGCGATGACATTGTGCGGCGGAATAACGATGCCGTTTGTTATGCACACCACCGTTTTCGGACTGCGTAACATGGCAGCCGCACCGATTTATTCGATTTTCGTTGCAATCGGTCTTATGAAAGTGAGAAAGCCGGGTGCACTCACAATTATCGGACTTTTTTCCGGTGCACCGCTGATTTTCTTTTCGACGGTTATGTTTTTTAACAATTTTGTTTCCGCAATCATAGCGGAATTGATTATGCTTTTGATTTTCAGAGGCTATCAAAAGAAAGTTTCCGTTTTCGTTACAACGGGAATATATATGCCGTTTTCACTGCCGATTTCGGTTCTGTTCAGCCTTTGGCTTAATGGGCAAAGTTACGATCAACTTACAGCAAACCCGAAAATTTCAGTTTTAACATCAATCGGCACAATTGCATTGGCATTTTTAGGTGCGGCAATCGGAATGAAAATCGCCGCAGAACTTCAAAAGGCAGGCAAATTAAAACCGTACGGAGAAAACGGCAATGTTTGACGCATTCGAGGTAAAAAATCCGTTTTATCCGCTGATTTCATTTTCAGTTTCCGTGATAGTGCTGATATTCGGAATGCTTTTTTCGAAAAATCTTTTGGCTTTTGCTTTTGCCACGGCAATTTTTGCGCTTTACTCGATATTTGGTCTTTTTAAAAGCACATGGAAAATGACCGTTGCAATGGCGCTTTGCGGACTTATTATAGGCGGTCTGTCATTTTTAACAAACAGAAGTTTAGACGCATTTTGGCAAACACTTTTAAGAATGATTCTCTTGGGGTTGTGTGCAGTGCCGATGGTAAGCACATCACCCTGCGATTTAACACGCTGTCTTGCAAAGCTGAAATGCCCGAGAGTTATAACGCTCGGTATGCTTGTAACGCTTAAATTTATTCCGGTTTTAGCAGGTGAAATAAAGCAGATTTGGGAAGCGATGAAGGTCAGAGGTGCAAATATGAATTGGTACCGACCGAGTTGCATTTACCGTGCGTTTATTATTCCGCTCGTTATGCGAATCATCGGAATATCGGACACTCTTTCCCTTTCGCTTGAAACAAGAGCGTTTACACTTGATGACAGTACAAGCTCGGTATATAAAGTAATAAAAATAAAAGCAAGGGATTTCGTATTTCTTGCCTGTGTTATTGTACTTTGCGCAGGCGGAGGTGTTATGATATGGGCATAGCAATAAGACTGAAAGATGTTTCTTTTAAATATGACGGGGCCGAAGAAAATGTATTTGAAAATATAAATCTCACCGTGGAATACGGCGAAACCGTACTTTTATCGGGTGTTTCCGGTGAGGGGAAAAGCACCCTGCTTTCTATAATAAACGGCGTTATTCCGTTCGTCAATTCGGGCAAATTTTCGGGCAGTGTGGAAATAGACGGCAAGGATGTTACAAAGCAAAAAATCAGTGAGCGTTCAAAGCTGATCGGCACTGTGCTTCAAAATGCGGACGAACAAATTATTTATGATTTAGTAAACGATGAAATCGCTTTCGGCTGCGAAAATCTTAATATTCCGTCCGAAGAAATCGACAGACGCATTGAACAATTCACAACGCTTATGCAAATAGAAAAAAACGCAAAAACGAAAACGCTTTCCGGAGGTCAGAAGCAACGCCTGATAACCGCATCCACCCTTGCGATGGAGCAAAAAATCATTATTCTTGACGAACCGCTTGCAAATTTGGACACTCGCACAGCACACATTTTGCTGAAAGCACTTCGTGATTTGGCAAACAGCGGATATGCCGTCTTAATAGTTGAGCACAGGCTTGATGTCGTGAAAAACTACATAGATAAAGTTATGCGAATTGAAAACAAACAGCTTTTTACAAGCACGGATATAAACGATTTGAACAGCGGAATAACAACAATTCCTCATGCCGATGGCTCTTTGCCCGGTGAAGTGCTTATAAAAGGCGAAAAACTTTTCTTTGCCGCAGGCGACAGAAATATTATAGATGGACTTGATATAGAAATTCGGGCAGGCGAACGAATAGTTTTGCTCGGTGAAAACGGATGCGGAAAAACCACCCTTATGCGCATGCTTACAAGACTGATTAAGCCGAGTGACGGCATGCTCAGCCAAACAATAACAAAAGGCAAAAAAGCAAACAGCAAATGGTTTTCAAAGGTGGGATATGTTTATCAAAATCCAACCTATCAGCTTTTTATGCCAACGCTTTTAAGCGAGATTTCCTTTAAGGCAAAAAGCGAGGAAATGGCAAGGGAAATGATAAACGCCTTTGGACTTTCGGGACTTGAGCAGAGGCATCCGCAATCACTTTCCGAAGGGCAAAAACGGCGTGCCTCCATTGCTGCCGTCTGTGCAAGCGAGCCGACCGTACTGTTTCTTGACGAGCCGACGGTGGGTCAGGATTACGAAAACCTTTGCAAAACGGTTGAAACCGTAAATAAAATAAACAAGAACCTCGGTACGGCAATTGTTACCGTAACGCACGATAAACGATGTGCCGGTGCTCTTGCAGACAGAGTGCTGATTATGGAAAACGGTAAAATATCACGGCAAGGCGATTACCGGCTCGCAAATGAATTTTTGGATAAATAACTTAATTGAGGGAGAAAAGGAATGATTAAAACAAGACTTATAGAGCAAGTGCCTTCTTCAAAGAAGTACATTGCCCTAACAGTTCTTGCGCAGTGGTTGAAAACGGTTGCAAACATCGTTATGATTTTCATTCTTTCAAATCTACTTGCGCAAATTCTCGACGGTAAAGCGTTTGATTTTAAAAGACTTTTGCCTTATTTGGGCGCAATTGCGGCGGTTATGCTTGTGCGCTATCTTTGCGGATACGCAAGTTCACAGACTTCGTTTTTCGCCTCAAGCGAAGTGAAAAAAGTGCTTAGACAAAAAATGTATAAAAAGCTTGCGCGAATGGGCGCATCTTACAGCGAAAAGGTATCAACATCAGAGGTGCTTCAGGTTTTTGTTGAGGGTGTAGACCAGCTTGAACTTTATTTCGGCAAATATCTGCCGCAGTTTTTCTTTGCAATGCTTGCACCGATAACGCTTTTTGCCGTGCTTGTGTTCGTAAGCTGGAAAGCGTCGTTGGTGCTTCTTATTTGTGTACCCCTTATTCCGCTTTCTATTGTTGCAGTTCAAAAAATCGCAAAAAGACTTCTTAGCAAATATTGGGGAGTATACACAAACCTCGGCGATACTTTCCTTGAAAATATCCAAGGCTTAACAACACTCAAAGTTTATCAGGCGGATGAACGCAAGAATGTTGAAATGAATGAAAAAGCCGAAGAATTCAGAAGAATTACCATGAAAGTTCTTACAATGCAACTCAATTCAGTAAGCGTTATGGATATTGTTGCATATGCAGGAAGTGCAGTAGGTGTAGTAATTGCAATCATTCAGGTAAAAAACGGCACAATCACTTTACCTCAGGCATTTTTAATCATTATGCTTGCGGCTGATTTCTTTTTGCCACTCAGGCTTCTCGGTTCATTTTTCCATGTGGCTATGAACGGTATGGCGGCAAGCGACAAACTCTTTAAGTTGCTTGATACAAAAGAGGACGAACACGGAGCGGAGATCCCTGAAAATCTTGACGGGGATATCGAAATTAAAGACCTTTCCTTTTCTTATGACGGCGAAAAAACCGTACTTAACGATATTTCGGCAACCTTTAAAAAGCACGAGCTTATAAGCATAGTAGGCGAATCGGGTTGCGGCAAAAGCACGCTTGCCTCTTTACTTTGCGGCACAACAAAGGGATACAGCGGAAGTATAACAATCGGCGGTGTTGAAATAAAAGATATTGATGAAAAAACACTTATGAACAACATCACTGCCGTAAACTTTAATTCCTACATTTTTGCAGGAACGGTTAGGGAAAATATGCTCATAGCCGACAAAAGTGCAAGTGACGAAAAGATGATTGAAGCATTGAAAATGGTAAACCTTTGGTCATTTTTAAGTGAGCAAGACGGACTTGACACTAAACTTAATCAACAAGGCAGCAATTTTTCGGGCGGACAAAGGCAAAGGCTTGCCATTGCAAGAGCCTTGTTTCACAACACACCGATATATGTTTTTGACGAAGTAACTTCAAACATAGACGCTGAAAGCGAAAACGACATTATGGCCGTTATTCACAATATGGCTAAAATCAAAACCGTTATTCTTATCTCCCACAGGCTTGAAAATGTGGTGGGCAGTGACAAAATTCTTCTGCTTGATAAAGGCAAAATTGAGGAAAGCGGTACTCATTGCGAGCTTATGTCTCTTAATAAAAAATACAAGCTGATGTATTCCACTCAAGCTGAACTTGAAAAATATGCAAAGGAGGAAGCGTAATGAAAAGAAAACAATCAGGTTTCAAAATTATGATGCGGTTGATAAAACTTGTTAAACCGCTTGCTTTCTTCATGGTACTTGCAGTTATACTCGGCGTTACAGGCTTTCTTTGCGCCATTCAAATCACGGTGGTTGGCAGTATGACGCTGCTTACAGCTGCAGGTATAAACGGTGGTCTTACAATAAAAACGGGTTGTATTTGCATTATTGTTTTTGCAGTTTTGCGTGGTTTTTTACACTACGGCGAGCAAGCGTGCAACCACTATATTGCTTTTAAGCTTCTTGCACTTATTCGTGATAAAGTATTCAAATCACTTCGTAGGCTAACACCGGCAAAGCTTGAAGGTAAAGATAAAGGCAATCTGATATCGCTCATAACAAGTGATATTGAACTTTTAGAAGTTTTTTATGCTCACACGATTTCTCCGATTTGTATTGCATTTTTAACAAGCCTTGTTATGCTGATATTTATTGGCAGATACAGTATTTGGCTTATGCTTGTTGCACTTGCGGCTTACATTACAGTCGGCATTATTATTCCGCTTGTTTCTTCAAAATTTAATAAAAATATCGGTATGACCTACCGTGAAAATTCAGGTGCACTTTCCGGCTATGTGCTTGACAGTATGAGGGGACTTTTGGAATCAATAAGATACAATTCAACCGATACCCGCCTTAATGAAATGAACGAAAAAACCGATGAACTTAATTCACTTCAAAAGAAATTAAAGAAAATTGAGGGGCATAATATTTCAATTACGGATATTTCGATTATTTTCTTTTCAATCACAATGCTTTTGGTTGCAATTTGCCTTTACCAAAAAGGCACAATCGGATTTGACGGGCTTATTGTTTCAACCGTTGCAATGATGAGTTCATTTGGTCCGGTTGCCGCACTTTCAAACCTTGCAGGCAATTTGACTCACACCCTTGCAAGCGGCGAAAGAGTGCTGTCAATTCTTGATGAAAGCCCTGTTGTTGAAGAAAACACAAACGGTGACGACATCATATTTGACGGAATGGAATGCAAAAATGTTAGCTTTTCATATGACAAAGAGCAAATTCTTGAAAACTTTAATATGGAAATTCCAAAAAACAAAATCATTGCTATAAACGGACCGAGCGGTTCGGGCAAATCGACTGCGCTTAAACTTATGATGCGTTTTTGGGATGTAAACAGCGGCGAAATTGATATGTCGGGTGAAAACATTAAAAATATTAAAACATCATCACTTCGTAACAATCAAAGCCTTGTAAGCCAAGAAACTCAATTGTTTAATGATACAATTGAAAATAACATTAAAATTGCAGATTATAACGCCACAAGAGAAGAAGTTGAAATTGCCGCAAAAAAAGCCTCAATTCACGATTTTATAATGACTTTGCCTAAGGGATACGACACAAATGTAGGCGAACTCGGTGATTTGCTTTCGGACGGTGAAAAACAGCGTATAGGTCTTGCAAGAGCTTTTTTGAGCGATTCACCTATGATTATGCTTGACGAACCTACAAGCAATTTGGACAGCTTAAACGAGGGCAACATCTTAAAATCCATAAACGAAGCAAAGCACGGCAAAAGCATTGTTTTGGTTTCTCACAGAAAGTCAACGGCAAAAATCGCTGACGAAGCTTACACCGTTTACAGAGGCAGATTATCATGAAAAAAGACAGAATCACACGAGAAAAAGAAATGTTACCCGAAATGGTGAAAATTTATTGCCACGGTGTGCATAAATCAAAAAAAGGCACTCTTTGCAAGGAATGCCAAGAACTTACTGATTATGCGCTTTTCAGGCTTGACCATTGCCGCTGGGGAAACGATAAAAACTTCTGCTCGCAATGTCCCTGCCATTGCTACAAACCCGATATGCGAGTGAAAATTAAAGAAGTGATGCGTTATTCAGGACCACGCATTATGCTTTATCATCCGCTTGTGGGTACCATTCACGGCATCGAAACAATAAAAGGCGTTATCAAGGCAAAAAAGAAAAGCAAATAACAAGGTTATCAGTGACAATTCAAAATCGTAACACGAATTGAAATGAGCAAAAAATTTGAGAGACTTTTCAAAAAATAATGAGGGCATAAAGTTTTATTGTTTTATGCCCTCTCTTTTAAGATTGCCCTTTTATATTGTTTATCTATCAAAAATGCAAAGGTAGCTATCAAAAGGATTACTTATCTGACAAGTTTATATGGTGGAAAGTACGCTCCCTACTGATAACAGAAACTTCGGAGGGCAGACAAACAGATTGACTTTCTGTCTGCTTTTTGATATAATTCAGTTAGTTATTGCTAACTGGATTGTATCATACTTATAAACGGATAAACGGATTTTTTTAACATTCTTTTCTTCGGCTTGTCTGTTCGGCATGGCAGTCATTTCAACAATGCCGGCGGCAATTATTATGTTTTTTATGAAAATATGAGGTGATAGAAATGCTGTTTCAAACATATGGCGACAGGAGGAATCCTGCCGTGCTGTTCTTTCATGCAATGGGTGTGACAGGAGCGAGCAGCGAACCGATTGCGAGGTATTTGCAGGATCGATATTTCTGCATCTTGCCCACCTCCACCGTTTACTGCGAGG
>ERZ1034844.140-NODE-140-length-41319-cov-11.724578_pt1 | contig 41319 bp, 60 predicted proteins | sample MGYA00520594_ERZ1034844 | MGnify/ENA primary metagenome ERZ1034844 (study PRJEB33766, sample SAMN09781733) | gut metagenome | biome: gut microbiome | host: Homo sapiens | place: Madagascar | study: EMG produced TPA metagenomics assembly of the PRJNA485056 data... | reverse complement strand
ATATAATAGTTCCATTAGCACTATTATATCATAATTACTATTGTAATTTTCAATTAATTTATTTTTGGCTATATTTATTAATTCAACCTCTGAATACGAAATAGAATGTCCGTTTTCAACGTGAGAAGTTTCAATTGTAATGTCATATTTGAACGTCTCATTGTATAAATTGTATTCTTTTGATTTTACAGAGTCACTGCGAGCTTTAAAAATGGCTCCGGTAACAGCTGCAGACTGCTTGATTTTGTCAACCACTTTGGGAACATCTCCATTAGAAGCCAATGTCGTACCGTGCGCAGGAGCAAGAGTTATTTTGGCTCTAATATTATTTTCAAACAGTTCAGTGATATCTTCATCAGTGAACCCAAATTCTTCCAAAAGTGCAGGGGTGGGAGTTGGTATATCCACTGTGAAAGAGGAAATAACAGGTTTCCTGTGTTGGAATATACAATCTATTCCTGTGCGGTTTGGAATCGCATAGAATTCCAAATAGTAATTTGAATTCATTTTTATTAAGTTTCCAACAGCTGCCTGATCAGGAGAGTATTGTGATGTAACAATTTCAGCAATCAAGGTCTGATAGTTAATATAAACAAAGCAATAACTTTCTATTCCCTTTACGTTATCTGGAAAATTTCCCATGACTGGTTCTGTTTTAAGCGTATTATAGTTTCGTCCAACGACCGAGTTAGATGGCTTTTGCTTGGAAAGTCTTGCAAAAAAATGAGTATCATTATTATCAAATATATCAACAATTGTCTTTTTGGTGTCTTCAGGCTGTGTTATGTCTACTGTATAGTATTCTCTGGGGTCATTTTGATTGTTATTAGGTTGAATTATATTTCCGATGATATCCTTAAATAAAGTTATGGGCTGTACCGCTTCTGAGTCCTTTTCCTTAATAACAATTGAATAGAAATATGCTGATTTCATTTGTACTCCTTCCGAACGTCAGTTCGCCACATGACGTTTTTTTTAAGAAGGCACACTGTTCGTTATATATGCACATATAAAAAATATAGCAATAGACGTCCAAAACAATATATTAGCCAATTTAAAAACCTGATCTGAAGTAATCCGTGTTTTCTTCCCGATTAAAATTCCTGCAATTATAAATAGAATCACTCCTAGGCTGAACAGAAGTTGAAATAGATGTTCACCTAATTTAATAATTTTATTAATGTTATCCATATTCCCTCACGCAGAACACAATTCTTTTGCAATTTCCATGTCATGTGCTTCCAACTCGATCTGGTTCACATCTTGCTTTTCAAAATCCCCATTTTTAATGTGCCGCATGGCGTGTGCATAGGATTCTATGTGCCGCTCATGCGTCAGGCGGGAATTGAGAAAGATGCTATATGATCCATCTGGATTCTCTACGACCTGTTCCGGAATCATGACATCCATGTCTACCAATATAGTATTTACGTCCAATTTCATCACCCTTTACCAATGTAACTCAGGCAGAGTACTATAAAATGTACTCTATGTATCAGATTCGGTTTTCTGTAAGTTCTTCATAAATTCAATGTGTGCTTTTAATCTCTCCGGAGACATTTTTCTGCTCATGTCGAACAATGATTTCAGATCAGGATTCTCAAATATTTCCTGGGCGATTTCTTTCGTCTCCTCATTAAGATAATATTCTTCTCCACCTTCCTTTTCTTTGCCGGTAAGTAAGTATTCTACGGATACGTTAAAATAATCAGCGACCTTTTGCAATGTGGATTGTCTTGGCTCAGCAGTTTTCCATTTTGTAACAGAGCCTCTAGCTATTCCCAAATCTGTTTCTAATTTTGATTGAGAAATGTTGTTTTTACTGCATAAATCAACAATTCTTTCATTAAGTGACATATTCAGTTTTCCTCCGTTGAAAAAAATCAGCAGAAATATATTGACAAACTGAATAAAAGCAGTATAATTAAGCCATAACCGCTGAATAAATTCAACGTCAATGAAATTTTTGCTGAAAAAATATAGTAATGATTCGTGGTAGCTTCATTCTAGAATAAAATCAGTAAAAAGTCAACATGTTCGCTGAATATATTCAAAAGTTAGTGAATCTCCTATAGCAAAAGCCCTTGAGGGTGCAACTCAAGGGCTATGCATAGGTAAAGGAAGGAGGACACAATGCCTGATATTTACAGAAATGTGGTAGAGATTGCAAATAAGAAGAAAATGTCCATTTCAAAGCTGGAAGATCTGGCAGAGATTTCCCCTGGAACAATCTCTAAATGGAAAAAAAGCAATCCCAGAATAGACACGCTGAAAGCAGTAGCGGACGTGTTGAAGGTCAAGGTTGATAAGCTGCTGGAATAGGAGGGATGGAGAGTGCCGATACCAAAGGACAAAACAATGTTGCAGGTTGACAGCCATAAGGTATTAATCGCAATGGCGGAGAATCAACTGGAGCCTGCGGAACTGGCAGAGAAAGCAGATGTACCAAAAAACATTGTGTACGCGATCCGCCGTGGAAAATATGCAAAGCCGAAGTACATTGGCAAGATTGCCGCAGCTCTTGGAGTAAAGGTTACAGATTTGCTTCCTGATGATCACAGCGCTTTGATTTCAGAATAAGTTATGATCCGTGCCCTGTACGTGGTGTTATCACCACATACCCCCTTCTTACATTTTTTGCTCTCATACTTGTGGTGTCCAGTGTGGTACTGGGCATCACGTAGAGGGTGCGGACAAGCAGATCGGTAGGAACAACAATGGTTGAGTTGAAGTTATCCCCGGATGAATGGGTAAAGTTCGTAGCGCTGGCAAAAAAAACAATGACAGAGAGAAACATGACTGTTAATGATCTGGCTGATGCAATCGGTAGACCACATGGAAGTGTGAGAAACTTTTTCGCAACTAATAGCCGGCATAGCAGATTCTTAGCGGCGGAGATTGCAGAGATTTTGGATATAAGGAAAGGAGTGAGATCGTGAGAAAGATATTTAACCTGCCGAATCTGCTCGGAGCAGTGGCATTTATGATGCTGATCATATTGCCGGCAGGATTTGTAGAAGCAGGAATGTACATATCCGCACTGGCATGTGCCGGAGTTGGATTCGGATGTGTATATCTGTCCATGAAAGAAGACGGACAAATAAAATAGGATTCCCCACCGACCAAAGTTTGGAATCCTACAAACAACACGTTAATGCTATTTGTGTCTATTATACGGCACAGGAAAGGAAAAATCAATGGAAAAAGTAAGAATACTGTATGAGAGCGAACCTGGAAGAGATGGTAAATGTAATGCAGAGGTTAAAGGATCGCCACTGGATGTGCTGGTCGGAACAGCAGTGATTGTAAGTTATATATCAGAATCTATAGCCAAAATAGCCGGTACTGACAAACTGTCTGTAGTACAAAGAATATTCGATTCCGTAATAAAGGAAATGTTGATAGAAGAGGAGGAAAAGAGCAATGGGAAAGATAACTGATGATGACAAGAACAAGGTAAGAAATTTTATAGTGGCTGTTCAACCTGAACTGGAAAAGATGCGTGAGCATATTGCCCAGTGTGGACTCGACGAAGACAAGATCGTTGACATTGCCATGACCGGAAAAGGATATTTTAGTATCACATTCCATGAAGTCAAAGGAGCATACGCATACAGATGCGATGTAGACAGTCCTATGAGATTAGAGTTCAAGGAGATAGAAAATGTACCAGTATAAATGTCATTCCTGCGGCGGTCTGTGCGATGCCGGTGAACTGCAGAACTGGGTCTGCTATGACTGCCGGCAGGAGGATATAAAACGGATGGAAGCACACAGCCTGCAGAAGCGGAAGGAACTCAATCAGCTGATCAAAGCAAAGTATGCGGAGCAGGCCGACGGGCAGATGGTGATGATGTATGGAACAAATTGAAAATCATATGGTAATTGATTCTCTTTGGGAAAGTTATTACCCGGAGCGGACGGAGAAGTTAAGAAAAGCAGGATACCACAAGTGTGGTACAGAAGAGTTTGTTCCGGAGAACGAAGCGTATGAATATGCGTTAGATCAATGCCTAAACGGATCAGAAGAGGATCAGAAAGAATTTAAAGCCATGCTTGTTGAATGGTATTTCAGCGGTGGAGCATGGAGAAAGGAAGAAGGATATGGCACTTAAATCGTGGGATGAACTTAAAAAAATAGATGTGAGACCGTACTGTGAAGAAAGAGATGGTCTGCTTTATTTGAACTGGGCAAAGTGTATATCCCTTTTGCATGAGAATGGTGCAAAGGTAGTCCGGTGGATTCCTATACCGGATGAAAGAACAGGGACAAGCTTACGAATGGTGGACACTCCATTTACAGACAGTAAGGGAAATACCAATCGCTGTTATGAGACCAGAATCAAGGTTGTCATCGATGATATGGAGTATGAAATGCAGTCACCGGTGATGAATGGAGCTAATCCGGTCAAGGATAACTCAATGTCACAGCAAAGAGTCTGGAACAGTATGTGCAGATCATTCGTAAAGTGCGTTGCTATCAATACCGGCCTTGGCTTTGACCTCTGGATGAAGGAGGAAGCAAGACCGTTCCAGATGGGAATTCCGCAGGATGATGCAGCACCTTCTGCTGCAAACATGAAAGTCCTGAAGCAAATGTGCGAAAAGCATAAAGTTAACCTTGAATACTGGGTAAAGAGCTGTAATAAGACAGTGGCTACCCTGACAGGAACTGAAGTTGCTACGATGCTACAGACATTGAGAGAAAAGTATGGTGATGAGTAATGTATGCTACAGCTGCTATAACCAGCTATAGGGAAACCAAGGAAGGAACGGACCTTATTATTCATATTTCTAATTTACATCTCGGATATCAGATCGTACGAAAGCTGATAAAGAAACTGGAAGTCCGGTTTGATGATGGCAGGCATATATCTGTTGATCAGCGCAAAAAGGCATATGCAACTATCCGTGATATCGCAGAGTATACCGGATACCTTCCAGAAGAACAGAAGGAATATCTTAAGTATCTGCATATTGCGAGAAACGGTAGTGAATATTTCAGCCTTTCCAGCTGCTCTATGGACACAGCAAGGGAATTTATCAATACGATCTTGGAATATGCCATAGAGAACGGCATACCACTGTCTGAGAGCGCTATAGAGCGTACAGATGATATAGGCAAGTACCTTTATTACTGCATTATCCACAAAAAGTGTGCTATCTGCGGCAGAGATGGTGAAATACATCATGAGGATGCTATCGGCATGGGGAACAATCGTAAAACTGTTGATGATTCGAAATATCGAAAGATTTGCCTGTGCCGTGAACACCATACAATAGCTCATCAGCGCGGAATAGAAGACTTCCACAGAATGTATAAGGTATACGGCATTGTGGTAGATGATCTGGAACAAATGGAAGCACAGAAAGAGTGGGTTGAAACACCCACCTCATAGAGGTGAAAGAAACCGTTTGTGTTAGTAATGGAGTGTCTCACGAACAAGCCATTATTTTTATCGTCAGGGCGGACGAAGTGCCGCCCAGGAGGTGATCACTATTCTGATTGAGAATTACATCCCGTTCGGGTATGAGAACAGAATATCACGGGAAAAGCTGTCAGCTGATACACACATGAGCGACAGGAAGAACAGGAAGCTGATGGAAGAGGCTCTGCTGTACCGTGACACTCTGATCATCAACATAGATAACGGGTACTTCCGGCCGGATGGCAGTCTGGGAGACCGTCAGAAGTCAAAGGCTTATCTGTACCGGGAGCAGACACGGACAAGTAGCTGCAGTAAACGATGCAGGGCAATCAGGCACTGTCTGACACCCAGGGAAGAGGATACCGGGCAGATGTCACTGAAAGAATTTGGAATAGGGTAGGTGAGCGAGGAATGGACTACATAAAGCTCAGCCGGAAGATACTGGAGTGGGAATGGTATGGGAACATAAATACCTGCCGGCTGTTTATCCATATGCTGTTAAAAGCCTACTGGAAGGATACGAAGATAGAGGGAAAAATGATACCGCGTGGATCGTTCGTATCATCATATGGGAAGCTTGCAGAGGAAACGAACCTCACAACGGACGAAGTAAGGACTGCTGTAAAACATCTAATTTCTACCAAGGAGATTACCAAGCAGACATACTCGAAAAACACCGTATTTACGGTAAATAATTACGATGCTTACCAAAATGTCCCAAGCAACTTCCCAGGCAGTTCCCAACCTATTCCCACGCTATTCCCAACAAATGAAGAATATAAAGAAATAAAGAATATTAAAAAAGAAGTACCTAAAGGTACTAAGAAAAAATTTGAACCACCGTCTGTTGATGATGTCAGAGCTTACTGCCAGGAGCGTGGGAATGGAATTGATCCTGAGTACTTTGTTGATTTTTACAAAGCCAAGGACTGGATGATCGGCAAGAACAAGATGAAGGACTGGAAGGCTGCCGTCCGAAACTGGGAGAAGATGGACAAGCAGAAAAACAAAGCAGGATCCGCCAATAAGAGCAAGAACAAGTTTGACTTTGAAACGAAGCAGGACTACGGAGAACTGACGGAATTTGAAAAACAGATGCTGTCGAACTGAGGAAGGAGAAGTGAAATGTCGCAATATCAAGATGTCAATGCTATATGTCCTTTCTTCTTGTCCGGGGATAAGCAGCGGATCACCTGCGAGGGACTGATTGACAAAACCAAGTGCATCAACCGGTTTGATTTTGGCAAAGACCGGGAGCAGTACCGGAACAGGTACTGTGACAGCAATTATGAGCAGTGCCGGATATACCGGGTGCTGATGGACAAATACAGGGAGCAGCGATGAATCAGAACTTTAGAAGAGCAAAGGCCATCGAAGCCAAGAATAAAAAGAGGATCCTAGAAGTCAATCCACATGTGGACGAAGGGAGCGGAATATATTTTCTGACCCGGACAGATGATGACGGGATCCGGTATGCATACATCGGACAGGCAAAGCACCTGCTGACAAGGCTAGCACAGCACTTATCCGGATATCAGCACATAGATTTGTCAATCAAAAATCATGGACTGTATGCCGCGGATAATATCACAGGCTGGAAAATCGGCTTTCTTCACTACCAGGAGGACAAGCTGGATGAAATGGAGCAGAAATACATACGGCAGTATGCGCAGGCCGGTTACCAGCTCCGGAACAAGACCGCCGGCGGACAGGGCGAGGGCAAGAAACAGATCGACGAATACCGACCGGTGAAAGGATACCATGACGGATTAAAGCAGGGGTACATCAACGCCAGCCGTGAGATCGCGCATCTCTTTGATCTGCATCTTACGGTAGCGACGAAAAAGGATCCACCGACGGTGCACCAGAAGAACGCTCTGGAAAAGTTCGAAGCATTTCTGAGAGCGTATAGACAGGAGGAAGAGGATGAATAGGGAAACTTTTCAGGCAATCATAGCTATGACAACGATGATAGAGTTGCCAATCGGAACCAAGGTGCGACTGAAAGATGATTATCCTGGCATCACACACATTATTGATGGCTATAACATGACAGCAAATGGCACATACATGGAGTTCCGTGACGGCACGAGTCTGAACATTGAAAACATGGATCAGATAGAGGCTGTGTGTAAGAAGGAGAAAACAGATGAAAGCATACATGATAGTCACCAATGATGAATATGAGTTTCCGGTTGCATACGATCTGTTTGGTGCAAAGGCTGCGGCGGAATATCTCGGCATAGCTGTAAGAACCTTTAGAAAATGCATTTGCTTAAATACGTGGAGCCAAAAAGCTAAATATAAGGCTGTGATCGATGATGAGGCTACAGTCAGGCTCCAGACACAGCATAAGGCAGAGATGGACGCACACTGGAGATATAAAAGAGCATTTGATCCGGCATACCGAGCACGCAGAAGCATATACGAAAAGGAGCGGTGGAGAAAGAAACATGGACGGAACACAGAACTTTACAGCAAATACCCTGGACAAGATGGAGCAGCATCCCAGTGTGCAGGCTATGAGAATCGGACGGACTAAGCCGTATGAATGCAGCTATCCGGCGTTGGTGGAGAAGCCAAAGATCACGGAGGAAGGAGTAAAACATGGAGAGACTAACTCAGACAAGTAATTCAGGTGGAATTGCATTTACATTTGATTTAGATATAACTTGTCAGCCAAGTGAAATGAAAAAGATTTTGAAGATTGCTGAAAAGTTAAAATGCTACGAAGATGCCGAGGAACATGGCAACTACGGCAAGTGGATTCCAGTGAGTGAGAGACTGCCGGAAGAGTATGACTCTAGGTTCAAAAAATATAAAGGTACATACGAATGGAAACCATTTATGTTTGAGAAACACTCAAAAACGGTGCTTGTTACAATAAAGTATAGTGACGGAGAAATGCGTGTGGAAAACGCAAAAACAATCGACGGACAATGGAGCATAAACGCAGGTGTAATAATTGCCTGGATGCCACTTCCGGAGCCGTACCGGGAAAGTGAGGTGTGATAGATGGAAGATAGATATTTATTCCGTGGAAAACGGATTGATAAATGGGAATGGGTACAAGGTTATTATTATCAGATATGGGAAAAGGGTTATATTCTTTGGGGTATGACCAATGATGTACCTAATATGATTGAAGTAGATGTATCTACAGTCTGCCAATGCACCGGGCTTAAGGACAAGAATGGCAAACTGATTTGGGAGAATGATATTGTTAGTACTGTTTATGACGGAAATGAACATATTTATCAGGTGGTATGGGATGAATCGGAATTAGATTTCAAAGCTACAAATGGCAAAGAAAATTACGAATCAAACTTTGAATATCTGCCGTGTTGTGATGAAATTGAGATTCTTGGTAACTGTTTTGATAACCCGGAACTGTTGGAGGTGTAGATATGACGGAGAGTGAATCGATAGAAAGAATCAGAGACCATTTCGAGGTACACCATCATGATAATCGACCACATCCACTATTGGATGAAGCGGTGGATACGTCAATCAAGGCACTGGAAGATGTACAGCAGTACCGCCAGATAGGCACGGTGGAGAAATTCCGTGAAGCTGTGGAAAAACAGACAGCGAAGAAACGGAATTTGTAGATACAAGATTTATGAATAACGGAAAACATATTTCTGATGGTTGCCAGCTGCAAAAATGTTACAAATGTCCTAATTGCAATCAACATATATTCCATGTGTGGGACGATGAACTGTATTGCAAGTATTGTGGACAGCACATTGATTGGAGTGATGGTGATGATAGCAATTAGACCGATTTTATTCAATACAGAAATGGTTCTGGCAATTCTAGACGGGAGAAAAGATGCAACGAGAAGAATTGTAAAAGGATTTATTCCTGATGATGCAGTATGGGGATATACCGCTTTTACACCTAAAGGGTACATATCGTGTAGAGGTACATTTGCAGATGGGTATGGAGAGAAATTTTTTAAGTTGCCTTGCGATCCGGGCGATATCCTGTATGTCCGAGAAAGTGTATTCCAAGGGGTTGGTCGTTATCTTGATGTTAGCGGAGAAACGGTATGCGTCTTAACGAATGATTTTGAATATTACGCTGATGGACTGCATGAGAAAGATCACTGGAAAGATAAGTATGAAAATACATGGATGCACCGCAGACCATCCATCCACATGCCGAAAGAAGCAGCTCGTATTTGGCTTAAGGTTACGGATGTGAGAGTGGAGCGGTTGCAGGAGATCACAGAGGATGGTTGTCACAGAGAGGGTATAAATATTGAAACAAGTGCTGTGACAGATGGAGAAACTTTAAATAGAAATCATGATTTTAGTTTAGAGAAGTTTGAGGTCTTATGGGATTCAACTGTAAAAAAATCTGATCTTGACCGCTACGGTTGGAATGCGAATCCGTGGGTTTGGGTTATCGAATTTGAGCGGTGCGAAAAGCCGGAAACCCTATGAATCATCAGATAACCCTTGAAGAACTAGGATTTGTACCACTACAGCCAACAGAGCCGCAAAAGAAAACAGTCAGTACAGATGCAATGCCTTGTTTTGATTGCATCTGTAATCATTGTGCAAACTGTACGGAGTGTTGGGACAACTGCACTGGAGAGATGGACGAGCCGTGCTTTGTGTGTGAGGACTGCAAAAATTATGACGGTAAGGGAAAAGATATGTGGCGGTGTGAGTGCGACAAGTATAAGATTACAAACTTATATGCAGAAAAAAAGAGAAAGAAATTTGAAATTGTGAAAGGAGCGTGAAACAGATGGAACCCATTGATTATACCGCCCTGTATGCCGAAAATGAGGACTTTAAACGCTACGTTGACCGCTACTGCGTGAAGCACAGAATCAGCGTGGATGAAACCTTACAGCATTATCTTGTGCAGGCAGCAGGACGGGCGTACAAGGAGCAGGCAGAAACGAAAATAAGAAAGGAATAACGAATCCTCGGTAAACCGAGGTTGTGCAACGGAGAACAGATATGGTTGCATAGAAAAATAATCATAGTGGCTATAAGACATATACCGAAAACGGAATATGAGATGTAGAGCAATCTAAAGATTTATCCACGATTACAAAGTGATTTGTAGCGTGGTGTTATGACAGGAAAGCTAAAAGTGTGTTGGGTAAGTGCAGGAGTATCATCCTTTATGGCAGGATACCTTGCAGGAGATGTTGACAAGTGGATTTACATTGACATATCCGACCAGCACCCGGACAGCATGAGATTTATCAGAGATTGTGAGAAAGCAATCGGAAAAGAAATTGAGGTACTTAGATCTACGGAATATGGATGTGTGGAAGAGTGTGTCCGAGCGTTCGGAGGATTCCGCAGCGCAGGCAACGGATTTGCTCCATGTACGAACTGGATGAAAAAGCGTGTCCGTAAGCAATGGGAACAGGAGCATAAGCAATATGATCTTACCTATGTGTGGGGATTCGACCTGAAAGAGCGCAACCGGGCAGAGCGGACAGTAGAAAGCAATCCGCAAGCGGAGCATGAGTTTCCCCTGATTGACCGGAATCTGTTAAAGGAAGAGGTTCACGGACTGTTTGAGAGAACATTTTCTTTTCCTCGACCGAAGATGTATGACCTGGGATATCCGAACAATAACTGCATCGGATGTGTCAAGGGCGGTATGGGGTACTGGAACAGGATCCGCAAGGACTTCCCAGAAGTGTTCGAGAGCCGGGCACGTGTGGAACGACTGGTTGGGTACTCCATTTTGAAAGAGAGTGACGGGACGCCGTTATATCTTGACGAACTGGATCCCAACCGAGGAGACATGAACACAGAAATATTCCCGGATTGTGGAATCATGTGCTATTTAGCACAGAAATGATAGGAGGATATCAAAATGAATAATAATGTATGTTGCGAAGAAAAAACCGCAAAAGTAATGTGTGTTGCTGATTATGAGAAAGAGATCAGTGAGTGTTTGACTGAAACAAGAGACATATTATCGTCTATTTGTTCCACCATTACATCTGTAAACAACAGCAGTGAAGATGTCGGAACACCTGTTAACCTCATGGAGAATGTAATTGCAAACAAGGAGCTGGCAACACAGATTCGTTCCATTGCCAATGACATCAACAGAGTACTGTTTAATCAATAATACAGAGAAAGGAGCCGAGACTCTGGCCAGAGTGAAGCATATGCGGTCTCCTTGAAAAAATGACTTACAGAGAGTTTTTAGAATCAAAAATAGAACTGGCGCAGGACAGCGGATTTATTGTGGATCCTGCGAAGATTAACAAAGCATTGAAACCGCATCAGCGTGACGCTGTATGTTGGGCACTGAAAGGCGGCAGACGGGCACTTTTTGAATCTTTCGGTCTGGGTAAGACCATACAGGAAATTGAATTCTGCCATCAGGCAGCATATCACTGTGGCGGTAGAGCACTGATTGTGTTGCCACTGGGAGTAAAGCAGGAGTTCACACGGGATGCTGTGGAAATCCTTGGCTATGAGAAGCCGGAGTACTGCCGGACGATGGAAGAAGTTGAGCAGAGTATAAGTCAGATCGTGCTGACCAATTATGAACGTGTCCGGGATGGAGACATCCGGCCGGAATACTTCGCAGCAACGTCACTTGATGAAGCCAGTGTTTTACGGAGCTTTGGCAGCAAGACCTATCAGACGTTCCTTGACAAATTTAAGAACGTACCATATAAGCTGGTAGCCACGGCCACCCCGTCACCGAACAAATATAAGGAGCTGATCCATTATGCTGGATATCTGGAAGTGATGGACACTGGGCAGGCACTGACCAGATTTTTTCAACGTGACAGCACCAAGGCGAATAACCTGACACTTTACCCGAACATGGAAGATGAGTTCTGGATGTGGGTAAGCAGCTGGGCATTGTTTATTACAAAACCTTCTGATCTCAACCCGGAGTATTCCGATGAAGGCTACGATCTGCCGGAACTGGATGTACGGTGGCATGAGCTGCCGGTACATTATGGTGATACCGCGGACAGAGACGGACAGATACAGCTGTTCCAGGAAGCGGCAGAGGGATTGAAGGAAGTTGCGGCGGTAAAACGGGAGAGCATCGGTGCAAGGGTGGCAAAGATGCATGGTATTGTAAACGAATCCCCGGATGATCATTTCCTGCTGTGGCATGATCTGGAAAGCGAGCGCATGGCAATTCTGAAAGCAATTCCCGGGGTGGTAGATATCTACGGATCTATGGACTACGATCTCCGGGAGCAGAGAGTGATTGATTTTTCCAACGGTAAAAGCCGGCTGTTTGCTACCAAGAAATCATTATCCGGATCCGGATGTAACTTTCAGCGTTACTGTCACCGGGAGATTTTTCTGGGGATTGATTACGAGTTTAATGATTTTATCCAGGCAATACACAGGTGCTATAGGTTCCTGCAGACGGAACGGGTAGTGATTGACATCATCTACATGGAGAACGAGCGGCAGATCCGCGAAGCACTGGAAGAGAAATGGAAGAATCACAATCACATGGTTGCAAAGATGATAGAGATCGTAAAAAAGTATGGACTTAATTCTGCAAATAAAGCAGAGCGGCTGGAAAGGAAGATGGGCGTGGAAGGAAGCAGAGAAGAAAGAACAGTCAGAGGAAAACACTATGAAGCGGTATATGGTGACTGTGTGGAAGAAACAAGGGCAATGGAAAGCAACAGTATTGACCTGATACATACGTCTATTCCCTTCGGCAACCATTACGAATACAGCGCCAATTATAACGACTTCGGACATAATCAGGATACAGATCGATTCTTTGAACAGATGGATTTCCTGACACCGGAGCTGCTCCGGGTGCTTCGCCCCGGCAGGGTGGCGGCCATTCACGTAAAGGACCGTGTACTGTTCGGAAATGCGACAGGCACCGGAATGCCTACTATCGAACCTTTCCATGCACAGTGTATCACCCATTATATGAAGCATGGCTTCCAGTATTTCGGGATGATCACCGTTGTGACGGATGTGGTCCGTGAAAACAACCAGACGTACCGCCTTGGATGGACAGAGCAGTGCAAGGACGGTTCAAAGATGGGTGTGGGATGCCCGGAATACATTCTGCTTTTCCGGAAGCTGCCGACAGACAGATCTACGGCGTATGCGGATGATCCGGTCAAAAAATCGAAAGAGAATTACACCCGCGCTCAGTGGCAGATCGACGCACACGGATACTGGAGATCGTCTGGAGACAGGTTGGTCAGTAAGGAAGAACTGGAGAGCATATCTGTGGATAATCTGCAGGCGGTGTACCGGGAATTTAGCCGGGAGCATGTCTACAGCTATGAGGAACATGTAGAACTGGCAAAGAAGCTGGACGAAAACGGTAAACTCCCTGCTACCTTTATGGTGGTTGCTCCGGGATCCTGGAATCAGATGGAAGTGTGGGACGACATCAACCGGATGCGTACTCTTAACACCACGCAGAGCCGCAGACGCGCGCAGATGCATGTATGTCCCTTACAGCTGGATATCGTGGAGCGAATCATCAACAGGTACAGCAATGAGGGTGACACGGTTTATGATCCGTTCAGCGGCCTTATGACAGTACCTATGACCGCGGTGAAGATGCACCGGTACGGCAAAGGCTGTGAGCTGAATCCGGATTACTTCCGGGATGGTGTGGGGTACCTGCAGGCGGCGGAGAATGAAGTGGACGAGCCTACACTATTTGATTTTATGCCGGAGGTGATGGCATGAAAGAATCATGGAAAGATATACCTGGATATGATGGAAAATATCAGGCTGATATGGAAGGGAATATTCGTAGGGTATATCAATCAGGGAAGACAAGGCTCATGACTCCGTATCACAAGAAAATGTCAGGAAGCCAGCGTTTGGTGGTAAAAATGACACGGGACAAGAAAGCAAAGGAAGAGATTCTGGTACAGATAATGGCAAAGACATTTCTGGGGAATCCTCTTCCTGGGCATGTCCCATACCATAAGAACGGTTGTCAGGAGGATAATTACATACAGAACATTGCATATATCAGCCGGAGAGATCTTGGAAACCTTACCGGGAGAAATGCCAAAAGACAACCTGTTGCCAAGATGGATGCGTCCGGGGAAATCGTAGAAGTATATTCATCCGCAAGGGAATGTGCCAGAAAAAATTATATGAGTTATCAGACAATCATAGACAGATGCAATGGAAAATGTAAGAGTGCGTATGCCCCCGATGGCTATGCATATGCCTGGGATGACAAGGAAGTGAGCATGAGAAACGCTATAAGAAAAATAGAACGTGAAAATGGGTATATGCCAAAGGCAAGAAATGTGGATTTTGAGTTTTAGGAGGATATATGGGAAAGAGACATTTAACACCGGCAGAGATCAAAGAGCAGTGCAAGCGGATCGCACGGGAAAGCCGTATGGCTGACCGGACGCCGTGGACTGCAATGGGAATCATGCTGTCGTATGTGATCATGCGCAAGGAAGGATTTAAGGGGCAGAGAATCTCCCGGATCGCGAACAAGGTAAATGAGATGGAGTCGGAATGGGAGGACGGCAAGATTGACCTGAAAGAGATTAGCCAGCGGCTGATGGATAAGGCTGGATGGTCAATTGAGTATAAAGCCTATACCGAGGATGACATCACCGCCCGGAAGGGATCCTATCAGTATTGGCTGGACAGCAAGCAGATCGCACCGCAGAACACCATAAATGAGCTGTTGATGCAGTACCAGGAGGACAAGACCACCGTGAGGGAGTGGTCCCGGGCATTACTCACTGAAGCTGGAGTGGTCATGGAACCTCCGGTGGATCCGCTTACGCAGACTGCAGGAAGCATTATGACGGGGTGATAATGATGGAATTTTATAAATTATTCCACTGGCGGAAAGACTGGCCAGAGTTGTTGAGTATGGAGAAAATGCTGATGGGCGGTGAACTACATGCCAGATGCATTGAGAAAATGAGAAAAATCGACCAGCTGATAATTGATGCATCTATGATGAGCATTTTATTAAGCAAGAACTGAAATCAGAAACTAAAAAGCGAAATCAGGAACTAAAAAGTGAAATTGAGAGATAACGAAGGAGGTAGCAGAATGATAAAAATGGTTGAATTTGATGAAGGAGTCTGGGTGCCGGAAGAATGCTGCACCATGACAAATCCTCTTACAAGTGGAGGAGAGTGTGTACCGGATGACGTAGAGCTGCCGTGCGAAGGATCCGAGACATGCGCAGGAGAGTGTTCAGAGTGCATAATCCAAAGGGTCATGAATGATTATGCCGGGTGCACAGGACAAGCAGGTGCGGATACCAATTTAAAAAAGAGACGAAAGAAAAATAAACTTGCAGAATATCCATGTGAGGATTATCTGCACAATGCACTCAGGTTTTTGGCTAATGGCAATACGGATAGCGCATACACAGAAATCTGTTTTGCGATGATGAAGGCAGGTGCAGAGCTAAGAGAAGAGGAAAAAGGAAAGTTTGATCAGCTGCTTGCACAAAGATATGTTGAGTAACTTATTTTTAACGGAGGTAATGTATGTTAGTACCAGCAATACTGTTCAAAGAACAAATAGAAAAAGAGTTTCAGAAGCGATATTACACGGAAGATATGCTTTTCGAAACAGGCTGCATGGAACAGTGGTTACCGGATATTCAGGAAGTCCCATGTGAAGGTCGTTTTGATTATGCAATTGTGCATCGCGATAAATTGATCGGATATCTTGGCTATCAGGTCGATTACTATGTTTCTAAAGCTTGCAATTTTGCATTAATATCATTTAGCCGCGGAAATCCGATAGTTGGAAAAGATGTATTCGAAAAAATGGAAGAACTTGTATCGACAATGCACCGAGTCGAGTGGCGCATGGTTGGCGGAAATCCAGCTGAACGTAGTTACGATAGATTTTGTGAAAAGCATAATGGCAAAAAACATATTCTGAAGGATGCCATTAAAGATGCAAAAGGTAATTATCGGGATGATATCATCTATGAAATAGTTAAAAAAGTCGAGTAACTTAGGATTTAGTGGAGGAAGTGATTATTTGGTAGCAGTACCTATTGAATTGAAAGATGCACAGTCCTATATAAACAAATATCATAGGCACCATCAGGCGGCACATAGAGACAAATTCCGAATAGCAGCAATGCAGGATGATGAAATAGTCGGAGTTGTGCAAGTGGGAAGACCAGTATCAAGAGTCCTGGACGATGGTAAAACACTTGAGGTATTAAGATTATGCACAAATGGCACAAAGGATGTATGCAGTTTCCTTTATTCAAGAGCCGCAAGAATAGCAAAAGAAATGGGGTATCGCAGAATCATAACATACATTCTTTCTTCGGAATCTGGCACGAGCCTTAAAGCATCAGGATGGGTGCTCGAAGCTGATGGAGTTGGCGGATCTGATTGGAATGTGCCGAGCAGACCGAGAGAGGTTGTTGCAACACAGATGAGTTTGTTTCCGGAAAAACCGAAATACCCAATCGGAGAAAAGAAGCAGCGCTGGGTTAAGAAACTAAACTGAAATATCGGAAAATTTGTGTAACAGAAAGGAGATAGGTATGGCGAGACCGAAGAAAGAAGGTAAAAAGAACATCCGGAAGGATATCAGCATGGATCCGGAGCAGTACGAGAGATTAATTGATTACTGCAGGCAGCAGGACAGACCTATCTCCTGGGTGATCCGGCAGGCACTGGACGTATATTTATCGGAGGTGGAATATGAGAAGAATACGGCTTGTTAAGGTATCAGCACCGGAGAGCGTGGCAAGAACGTATGACAGCGTAGGAAACAGAGTAGACGAAGATTTCCGTTGTGCGGAATGCGGCATGGGAGTTGCCCGGGAATATGCCTGCTGTCCTTACTGCAAATGCGAACTTGACTGGGATAAGATTATAGATCCGTCTGATCGCACATTCAGGAAAATGTTTGGCTGATTATTGTGTAATTATGCGTAACATTACACATCAAAACTGAAAGTTAATTACTAAAAACGCACATTGAAAACTGAATATGGTTAGTGGTATTATTGATATGAGAGGTGTCGATATGAAGAAAAAGAATATAAAAATGCTTTATGAAATAATAAGTGATATAGACCTTGCAAAATCGGAATTTCAATCGGATGATAAAAAAACATTATATATTCCTCCATCGTTTGCCCAAAATTGGATCAATGCTTTGTATGAAATATTGGACGATGAAAGTATAAACCATAAAAGCAAGAGCAATAAAAGCCACTAATCATATTCGGTTGGTGGCTTTTTTATTGCATAAAAACAGCGGTAGATGCTCATCCGACCAAAGACTACATCTACCGCTTAGCGCTTGGGAAAATTATATCACACCGGTGATCTCCAGGCAAGAAAATTGTGGAGGGTTACGATGGACAAAAGAGAAGATCTGAAAAACAGCATTATGCTCAAAATGCAATATCACATGGATAGCACGACGCTCAATATCCTGAGTGTCGTACTCACGGAAGAACTGACCAAAGTTGATGTGACAGTACCTGAGACAGCGGTAGCAACGCAGGACAACACTAATGAGTATATTATCCAGTTGTTCATGATGAAAAAAGCTCCGAAGCTGTCAAAGAGAACAGTAGATCAATATCTCGGTGCTGTTAGAAGCATGCTTCGGTGTTGCATGAAATCTCTCACAAAGGTTACCACTATGGATGTGGAAAGGTGGCTAAACAGTATCAGCAAGTCTAATTGTAATGCGTCGCTGAACAACAACCGGAGACATCTGAGCGCGTTTTATACTTGGATGCGGAAGACAAAAATTGTATCTGAAAATCCGGTAGAGGCTATTGAACCGTATCCGGAAATTGAAACGCCGGTAGACCATATGGAACCGCAGGAATATGACGGTCTTAAGACTGGATGTGTAAGAAAACGTGATCGCGCTATGTTGGAGTTACTTCGTAGCACCGCAATCAGAGTAGGCGAAGCGGAACAGCTGAATGTAAATGACGTTGACTGGCGCACCGGAGCGGTGACGGTGTACGGAGAAAAAACACGCAGGTACCGGACTGCATATCTTGATGATATAGCGCTTAAATATCTCGGAGAATACATCCAGGAGCGTGGCTGTAGCATCAACAGCAGGGAACCGTTATTTGTATCGTGTAAACGTAAACACGGACAATACGAACGTCTGATGCGTGAAGGAATCCGTGCAACCGTTAAAGCTATCGCAAGCAGATCAGAAGTAGAGCGTCGCGTATATCCGCACCTGTTCCGGAAAACCACCGCTACCAATATCTGCAAGCGCGGCGGGACTATGTGGGATGCCGGTCATTATCTTGGACATAAGGACAGGAGCACAGCTGGACAGCATTATGTTGCAGAGGATGCAGAGTGCATTAGATCTATTTTCAGGCTCAGAGTGGCAGCAGTTTAAGGGAGATTTGAAAATCTATGGAACCCAAAAAGGAAATATACAATGACGTATGGTTTTTTTACAAAAAATATCTAACCGGTGATGGATCAGATCAATACTGGGAGCAGCTGAACGAAGAAGCAAACAGCATAATTAATAAGCACAATAAAGATCCGTTTGCACGTAGCCTTGTAATGGCTGTAATCGACGAAATCGAAAGGAGAATGAAACAGTGACAATAAAAGAGAAACGTATTTATTTAAACCGGTATCAGCACATCCAAAACAGAATATTCGGACTTACAAATGAGCTGGAGAAATGGAAAGCAATCGGGGAAAAAGTTAATAATGCAATGGGTGCTGGCGCTGGATCCGGACACGGCAATAACAGCAAAGTCGAAAAATCTGCGGTCAACACCACGGAAATATTAAAAGAGATCCAGGCAGAAATAGACAAAGCAGAGGAAGAGCGGCAATTGATCCTTGAAGCAATCAATCATGCCCAAAAATTAAGGCATCGCGAAATACTGAAAATGTATTTTGTTAATGGGATGAGTGCTGAAAAAATAGCCCACAGGCTCAAAAAGGAAGAAAAGACGGTGAGAAATGCTATAACTAATGCGCTGCGTGAGTTGGATATATAAAAAAGGCAGCCTGCAAGACTGCCTTAATGTTCCCATTCCGGTTTTTCTATGCTCATTTCGGATATGATTCCGGGATGTGCTTTGATATATGCTTTATAATCTGCAATTGCTTTGTTCCGATCTTTGCCGGTATATTTTGTAGATGATGTTACGATCTCTGAACCGTCCAGAAGATTACGGGAGTATGTAAGCAGAAAGTAATATATTTTATTCTCGTAATACCTGCGTTCACGCTTCAACCGGACAACCGGCTGCGTGGGAGCGGTAGCAAGGTAATTATAGCGTTCTGCCAGTGCTATGCGGTAGGTTTTCAACTGCTCTACTTTAGCCTCTAGATCTGCTATATAGTCGGCTGCCCTACTGTCATAGTAAAGCACTTTGTTGAGCTCCTTGAGAGCTTCCGGTGCTGTCAGATAGATAGATACTTTGGTGTCGCATTCGGTTGATGGATTGCCATATCTGGTGAAAAGGTCCTGCAATACTTTTTCCTGTGTCGGTGTCATGTTAATCTCACTTTCTGCCGGAGAACAACCGCTCCGGCTCGGTGCGGTTGTTAATATTCCCTGATTAAAACGATTTCGAGATCTCCTTTTTCAAAAATCATAACCCACATGCAATCATGTGTTTTCTGGTAACCTGTAACCTTCAGCTTCTTCATAATTTCTCTTTCCTCTGTTTCAGAGTGCGTCCGAATGTCTGTTCTAATCATATTGTTTTGCTCCCTTCGTGTTCTAGTAGCCTAACCATTCATACAGGCTCTTTTTAGAGATCCCAGTTAAGTCAATGACTTGATCAAATACATCTGTTCCGGATAACATGGAATCAGCATAGATGTGTGCTGACTTTTCGTAATTCGGAACAGAATGTAGATCTAAGATGTGCTTAATCTGTTTGTTTGTCATAGTAAGTCTCACTTTCTGCCGGTTTAAGGGTTACCGGCGCCCTGGTGGATTATGCTGTGATCTGCTCCGGTTCAGAAGTGCGTGTTGCGTATCTCTCGGATCCGTACATGTTCCGGATGTCCTGCATGGACTTTTCACCTTTCCGGCTGTGCTTGCGATAGCTGCCTTCGTGGAAGTACCATGCCTGTTTGTTAGATGAATACTTAAAGCCGATGGATTTAAGTGTATCCTTATGCTCTTTGGTGTTTCCGGTAATCCACAGCCAGGATCCGCAAAGCTCAATCATCAGTCCGGAGAGATGCAGGAGCTGGTTGATCAGATCGGCGTACTCTGTAGCACTCTGAGAAGTCTCTTTTTCGTAGGTCTCACCGCTTGCATTCTGGTGAATGTTCTTAAGACGGTTGAATGCTTCCTGATACTGTCTTGACATCTCCTGAAACTCTGCAGTGGTATCTTTGCCAGGGTTGCAATCAGGGTGAAGGTCCCTTGCGTATTTCTTATAAAGCTGCTTTACATCCTCACAGGTTTTGCAATTCTCAAAATATCTCATCATTGTATTGTTCCTCGCATTCATGTGTAATCTATTCTTATGCGTAAAAATATATAATTTCTAATATTTCAGTAAGTACTTTATAGCGTCTTTCGTATTCAGCTTTCTGATCTCCTGAGGTGGTTTCTATTGCTACCTTTGCATCGTTCCGGATTCTATGGAGATATGCGACCTGTTCCAGAAGGTCATCAGGATCGGCTAACATTTCATTAACTTCTGCAGCGTGATCATTCATTCCGATACTGGAAAATAATCCGCTGAGCTTTGCAAGTTCTTTTTCGTTTCTCATATTCAAAACCTCGCTTTCAGGTGCTCCGCTTCGGTGCGGTTCGTTTGTTGTTGAGCTGATTATATTGCATGCAGTCATGCAAAGTCAACAGTCACATTTCACAAAGACGTCATGCAAAAATTGTGCAATTTATACATGGCGTCATGCAAAAAGAGCGGCTATAATATAATAAAAGGAGGTATTTTATGGCATACGTTGGATATAATGAGACAAAAAAGAAATGTAATGAGAGGTATTTAGCTAAATTTGTAAAGCCAACTATCAGGATGACGGAAGAAGAGAAGAAAATCATTGAGCAGGCAGCAACCAGATCCGGAAAATCATTCAATAGATTTATGATAGATTGTGCATTAGAGAAAGCTTATACGGACTAGCAATAAAATAAAAAAATATTTTCCCAAAGCACACATAAAGTGTTACAAATGTCACACTTCCGGGGTTGAATCGGGAACTTGACCTGTGCTATAGTATATAATCATAATACAACGACTTAAGCCGATATCAGCTATTCTGGTACCGGCTTTTTTATTGCCAGAAAGGAGGTATTCACATCATGGGTAGACCTAGAAAAATTAGCAGTCCGGAAGAAATGGAAAATCTCTGGGAAGAGTATAAAAGATACTGCGACAATATCGAAGTTAACCAAACACAGTTCTCTGGAAAAGAAAGCACATTCGTAACAGCAAAAGTAAAAAAGAGCATAAGTTATACACTCGAAGGATTTTGTGTGTATATCGGAATAGCAAGAAGTAAATTCTACCAGACATATGACAATGATCCGGATTATGGGGACATCGTAACGCGCATACGTGAGGAATCCGAGAATGATGTCCGGAAAAAATTTGAAACAGGCTGCATACCTTCTCAGCTATCCGGGTTATGGATGTCTCGCTATGACGGCTACAACCAGAAACAGCAGATCGATGTCAACGCTACGATCACAGAAGCAGACAAGGAGTTGTTAGAGAGGGTATCTAAGAGACTGGGAGAGAGTAAGTAATTGCACCAGATCAAGACACAATTTGACTAGATCAGGGAGTATTACAAGGCTTTAAATTGTTTCAAAACAGGCACAATTCAGAAACCCAGTAAATATGAGGCTTACAGCGTTTTCCGATAGTTTCAACTGTGCGCAAAATAGATATTTCACGAATAGTTGAAATGAGATTTCAAATTGCTTGAAACAATAGACACAATAGCATGATCCAGCCGGAAGGCTTCAGGCACAAGATCAAGGCGGATTATTGCAGTGGATAAGACTGGAGATATATATTTTTTGCCTGGTATTGATAGTATACCATTCCCATGATCTATAGTCTATAGCCCTACTGGATACCCCCCAGTACCGCGCGATACCTGGGTGGTTGGATCTAGGTACCATATGCTGACTAGAAAATTATATTAATTTTTCAGATTTAGGAGTTCAATGACTGTTCAGGAGATACGACAAAAGGAAATTGAATATTGCAGAGACCATTTAGAGTATTTCATTGATACGTACGGTCACATTGAGGATAAGGACGCAGAAGAGATCATACAGCCATTTCAGATGTGGGACGCACAGAGGGAAGCATTACGGAGTATAGCGTCTCATAAGTTGAACGCGATATTGAAAGCACGACAGTTAGGATTCTCTTGGTTGACGCTTCATTATGCCGCACATATTCTTGTGACATTGGGAGGGCGGACATGCATTGCGCTGTCACAAAAAGAAGAAGATGCAAAAGAGCTTGTACGTAGGTTCGGAGTAATCCTTGCTTACATGCCGGAATTGATAGCCGCGGCGGATAATAAACCGCTAGGGTGGACTGGAATTACATATACGCAGACTGCATTAAGAATTGAGATCATTTTTCCGAGTGGTCTCATTTCAGTTTTCACAGGAATGCCTAGTGCTCCTGGTGCCGGTCGTTCTTTCACCGCGAATCTGATCATATTAGACGAATGGGCATTTCAGCAATATGCAGAACAGATATGGACAGCAGGATATCCGACAATTAACCGTCCTACCGGTGGACAGGTTATTGGGCTTTCAACAATCGACAGAGGTTCGTTTTTTGAAGAAGTATATACGAACCCTGATAATGGGTTCAATAAGATTTTCATTCCTTGGTATGCGGATCCCCGTCGTGATGAACAATGGTATGAAGAGACGAAGAAAGCAATGGGAGATCTGATGACACAGGAATATCCGGCTACTGTAGAGGAAGCACTCACGGTTCCCGGAGGATCCTTTTTTCCTGAGGTAAATGAGAGGAATACGATATCCAAAGAGGGATTGAAAGGTAATACGCTAAAATATGTAGCTATCGATTATGGTCTTGATATGTTTGCTGCTCACTGGATATGCGTTGATGCTTACGGCAATGCACAGGTGTATAGAGAGTATGATAAATCCGGCTTAACCATATCAGAGGCAGCAGGTACCCTTATCAGTATGTGTGAGGAAGAGACTATCGAAGCCTATCTTGCACCACCAGATTTGTGGAACAGATCCCAAGAGACAGGAAAGAGCCGCGCACAGATATGGTCGGAATGTGGTGTTGACCTTACCAAAACATCAAATGACTTTGCTGCTGGTTGTTCCGGCATGAAAGAATGGCTGAGACCGAAGGGAGATGGCCTGAAATCAAAATTAACAATACTTGAAGGATGCGCCCCGAATCTGTACCGGTGCTTAAAAAAGATACAGAAGGACAAGAAAAGACCAAATGTGTATGCAAAAGATCCGCATGACTTGACGCATGATCCCGATAGTCTGCGGTATTTTTGTGTCTGGTGGACAATCGCGGCAGACAGTCCGGAAGAAATTGATCGGCGTAGAAATAATTGGCGACCTGATCTTTTGGAAGACTACGAAAACGCTGATGACGACATAAAGGCACTGATGGTAAGCAAGTACGGAGAACCATATTATGAGGATGCTTAGAAAAATGAAAAATATGATTATGAACCCAAAACAAGCAAAAAAACTGAGTGAGTGGAAGAAAAAGTACACAGATGCTAAGAATAAATACAGTGATGAGTTGAGCAGAATCAGAGAAAACGAAGCATTGTATGACGGTGACAGGCGAGTAAACATAAATCCGAACAAGGGTTGTGGGAAATCAAACAAACAGTCAATAAATGTTCGCAATATTGTATACGAACTGATTGAGACACAGGTTGATTCATCTATTCCAATGCCAAAGGTTACACCTATTCATGAGGAAGATGAAGAACTTGCAAAACTCATTGAGATTGCTCTGCAAAACGAAATTCAACTTATGAATTTCAGTGTTATGAACGACGAGGAAGAGCGTACAGTTCCCATTCAGGGTGGAGATTTCATGCATGTGGAATGGGACAACACCAAAGGTTTTCATTGTACTGTAGGCGGTCTGAGCGTGTCTGAGAGGCATCCGAGAAATGTAATCCCACAGCCGGGGATTACCAGCATCGAAGAAATGGATTATATTTTTGTGCTGGTTCCGCAGACAAAGGAATTTGTTAAGAAAAAATACAACGTTGATGTGGCGCAGGCATCCGATACGGAGATTGATCTGAGACAGGATACCAAAAGAGATGATAACAGTGATATTGTCACCGTTATTAAATGCTACTACCGCAATAAAAATGGCTGTATCGGTCTGTTTACCTGGTGCGAAGAGTATGTTCTGGAAGATTATGAAGACTACCAGGCAAGACGCCTCGAAAGATGTACGAAATGCGGCAGAGTAAAAACCGGGGATGTTTGCGAATGTGGTTCCAAAAGTTTTGAAGAGAAAACAGAGGAATATGAGGAACTTTATGAAGACATCACTTTAAGAAACGGAATGGTCGTGCCGGCAATCACTGGATATGAAGACGTGGATATGGTTGATGAAGATGGAAATCCGGTATATGACGAATTTGGCCAGCAAATGTTGGAGAGTAAAGCAATCCGGACAAAAATTCCATATTACAAACCGGATCAGATTCCGCTTGTGCTGAGGAAGAATGTTTCAAGATCAGGAAAGCTTTTGGGATTTTCCGATGCTGCAGTTATTTCTGATCAGCAGGATGCAATCAAAAAACTGGGATCAAAGCTTCAGGAAAAAATCCTTAAAGGCGGCTCAATCGTTACTTTGCCGAAAAATTCAAAGATACAGACAACTGATGAAGAATTAAAAATCGTCCGTGTAAACAATGCACAGGAAGCATCTCTTATCAATGTTAAGAATATGCAGGCAGATGTATCTCTCGACAGAGTTATGATTGCTGAAAACTATGACTGGGCAAAGTCAACACTGGGAATTACAGATTCTTATCAGGGTAAATATGATGCTTCTGCTGATAGTGGAACTGCGAAACAATATGCAATTAATCAGGCAGCAGGTCGGTTGGAATCAAAGCGTGTTATGAAAAAAACGGCGTATGCAAAGGTGTATGAACTCATGTTCAAGCACCTGCTTGCATATGCGGATCAACCGATTCCTTTGAATAAGAAAAACAGCGATGGCAGTTATTCATACGATCATTTTAATCGTTATGATTTTCTGAAACAGGATGCGGCCGGGGAATATTACTGGGATGATGAATTTATCATTACCACGGATCCTACTTCAACGATCATGATGAATCGTGAAGCTATGTGGCAGCAGATAGACATGAAACTCCAGTCTGGGGCATTTGGGCCATTGGGAGAGAGTAAAACATTACTGACCTATTGGACATTCATGGAGAAGAATGACTATCCGAATGCATCTGTTATGAAAGATATTATGGTGCAGCGTGTACAGGAGGAACAACAGATGCAACAGCAGATAGCATTAAGCCAGGGAGGTGTTGATAGAAATGAAATGCCCGTTATGTAAAATTGAAGCTGCGATAGCTGAATCCCGTTATGTGGTAAGCGAAGAAAAACCGCCACGGCTTTTTATTGAACAGGATATGAAATGCCGGAATCCACAATGCAGTAATTATAAAAAAATAATTGTAACCGTTAGAAATGAACTACCGGTATCCAAGGAACCTAATGAAAATTAGAGTTCCTTTTTTGATACAAAAAATTCGCATGTGAACAGCGTAAAAATCACGGGAGGTATTTTATGGATGAATTATTGACAGGCGCAAACGTGCAGGAATCCGCCGACCCTGTAGTAACTGATAACCAGGTTGAAGAGCCTGCTGATAACCCTGAAGGTGCTGGAACTGCAGAACCGGATACCACACAGGGACAGTCAGACGAACTCAACTCACAGTTTGCTGCTGCAAGAAGAAAGGCAGAGGAAGCCTACAACAAGAAACTTTCCGGCATTAACGGAGAGGTCAAAAGATTATTTGGGAATGTGGTAAATCCGGTAACCGGGAAGAATATCGAATCTTTTGAAGACTATGTGCAGGCTTGTGACTATCAGCAGAGACAGACTTTGAATCAGGCGCTTACGGACAAAGGTATTGATCCGGGACTGATTGAGCAGATGGTAAGCAATTCTCCTGCTATCAGACAGGCACAGCAGATTCTTGAGATCAACCAGAAAGCAGAAGTTCAGAAACAGCTGGATGATGACTTGAAAGCGGTTACTGCAATGGCACCGGAGATTAAGACATTGCAGGATCTGGAAAAGCATGAATCCTATGCTGCTGTGTTGGAGTATGTGAACAAGGGTTTGCGTATCCCTGATGCTTTCAAACTGGCAAATTATGATAGTTTGTCAACTCGCAATACTGCCGCCGCAAAGCAGGCAGCAATCAATATGACGCGCTCAAAGGCGCATCTGGAAACCACAAATGGTGTTTCTGATAGTTCCAAACTTGCAGATATTCCTGAGAATGAAATTTCCACATGGAAGAAATATTTCCCCGGATTGAGCGATGAGGAACTGAAAAAGAAATACAACCAAACTTTATAAGGAGGATACAAAATGTTTAGTTTTGTAAAAAGCGCAACAAACCCTAATTTCCCTATTATCAAGCAGCTTCCCACCACTGCATCCACTACTTACAAGATTGGTGATGCATTGATTCTTAACGATGGTGTTCTGGCAGCGGCAACAGGAACTACTAAGCCTCAGTATATTTGCGCTGAGAATTATGAAGCGCCTGAATCCGGAATGAAAGAGATTTCCGTATATGAGATCGTAGACGGACAGGAATGGGAGACCACTTTTGCAGCTGATGCATCTGCGGTAAAAGCCGGTTCCAAAGTAACAATTCACACTGATGGTGCTCAGGTTACTGCAACTACAGCAAGCGGCGTGTTTACTCTGCTTTCTGATGGTGGAGCAGTAGGCAGCAAGGTAGTAGGTAAATTCTAAGGAGGATAAAGACTATGGCAATTATTTTTAGTAAAAATAGCGGACTTAACGATGATCTGTGGAAGGTAGAAGCACAGGTATTGCAGGCTGTAATGCAGGATACGGATACTGAGAAAAATGATTATGACAAGTTTGTGAGAGATGTTTTCAATGAGAAGACATCTGAAAAATATGCAGAGAAGCTGGGATCTATCACTTCTCTCGGCAACTTTGACATTGTTAATGAAGGTGACAAGGCACCGCTTGATGATATTCAGGCAGGACAGTCTAAGTTAATCATTCATAATGCGTTCTCCAAATCTTTTGTGTGCACCAGAGAAGCAAAAGACGATGGGGATATCGATATTATGAAGACGATGGCTGCTAACCTGGTTCGTTCCTATAAGCGTACCCGTGCACAGTTTGCGTCCGATGCACTGACTACTGAATCGGCAACATTCACTTTTGGTAAGAAGAAGGTTGATAAGACTACCGGGGATGGTAAAGCTCTGTTCGCTACGGATCATGCAGGCGTGAAGGCAGGTGTTGCTGCACAGTCTAATGTGTTCACCAATGCGTTTGGTACGGATACCAAGGTATTGAATAAACTTGCCAATATCGGCAGAAACTTCAAGAACCAGAGTGGTATTACACAGGGTTATACCTTCGATACTATCATTATTCCTTCCAACGTTCCGGAACTGGAAGATTTGATTAAGCGTATCATTCGTTCTGAGTTGATTGTTGGATCCTCTAACAATGATGTCAACACCCAGAAGGGATTATGGAATCTCGTGATTGATCCCATGTGGCAGGTAGAATCCGGTGCACCTTATATCCTGATGTCTTCTCAGGCAAATAAGGAACTGAGAGGTTCTATGTTCTATGATCGTGTGCCTCTGGATGTGAAAAACCAGGTAGATCTGCATAGCCGGAACCTTGAATGGAATGGTTATGCGCGTATGTCTGCCGGCTTCAATGATTGGAGACATGTAATTCTCGGTGGAGCATCTTCCGGAACTACGCTTTCCTTAACTTAATCGGAGGTAATAACATGGTAAAGCCTAATTTAACTGTAGGCTCCGTGTTTGAAGATGGCGGTCTGTACTATGAGGTACAGGCCGTTCTTCCTTCCGGTGACTACATTTCAAAGAGAATTGAAAAATCTGTAGAAGAGGAAAATGTGCAGACGGAGATCCCACTTCCTATTGACGAGGAAAATGTAAATTCTGAAGTAAAGAAAGAAGAAAAAACGCCCGTAAAAAGGCAACGTACAACGAGTCGCAGAAACACTGGAGGTAGAAAAAAGCAATGAGTATGACCTGGAAAGATGTCAAATTAGCCACATTACAGAAAATGTTTGCAGCAGATGGAACCACAATTCCTACAGATGAATCAACAACAGATTATCTTGCAGGTATGCCTATGGTGGCTAATGAGGCACTGAAAAGGTTAACTACTGCTGGCAAGTCAATCATCAAGAGTATTGTGATTTCACACAACCCTTTGGATAATCTGATTTCTGATGATGTTGCAGGAGAAATCCATCATCTCGGAACATATGAATTTGTGGGAGAAGGTGCACATTCATATACATTTGAGTTTACCGGAAAAGGAACACTTCTGGTTACTGTTGGCGGTACGATGATTGATGAGATTGAGCTGAACAGTAAGAGCACATATACAGAGTATCGAGGATTGATTGAGAACTCAGCTGATGATGAAGTAGCATTAATTTTCACCTGCAAATATCCCAGTGCTGTTAAAAATGTTGCTCTGTATTATGCAGAATTTGACGATGAAACAGAAGTTCCGGAGTACGCAGAAAAAGTTCGGTACAATCTGAAAAAGATATGTCCTGATTTCTACCAACTCGGTGATAATCAGATTTATTACGAGGGAAGCCTTGGATGCGGTTATATTCAGACCAGTAAGTATTATCGTGAAAGTGATAATATTCTTGTGCTGGATAGAGACCAACCAGGTAGTTATACGGTATATTACCGTGCCTATCCACCTACCATTACTATAGATACTTTAGATGATTATGAGATTCCGGTAGACGATGAAGTAGTGGTGCTGTTACCGCTCTATATGGCTAGCCAGTTGTATAAGGACGATGATAACGGAATTGCCACAACGTATCGAAATGAATTTGAGGTAGCATTGGAGAGCCTTGTTGACAGCAGCACACAACAGGGCTATGAAGAGTTTACCAGTGAAAGTGGGTGGATTTAATGGCAGCAAAATTTTCGATACCTTCAAGTCCCAGTAGAAGTGTACTCACAATCAGTACTTTCCTTGGGGCAGATTTTACTAATAGCCCGGCGGCTGTCAGTGAAAATCAGAGTCCTAATTGTAAAAATATGATTCGTGATGTTCCCGGGAAGGTTCGAAAATGCATGGGGTATAAAAAAATAGCAGAATATGACGGACAGATAAATGGGTATCATTTGATTCACGGAGATGAGCATGGCCTTGTACATGCCGGAACAAAAATGTATCACAACGGAATACTGAAGTATTCTGATGCAAATAATGCCAGAAGTAAGAGCTGGCAGTTTGACGATAAAGTTTATATTGTTGATGGGAAAAAGCTATTAGTCTGGGACGGAACAGATGTCAAACCAGTCTCAGATATTGCAAAAATCCCTACGATTACCATTGCAAAAAGTCCTAATGGTGGTGGTACGACTTATGATGATTTGAACCTTATTCAGCCTGGTTTTACTGAACTGTTTGCCGGTACGGAATCCGATACTGCTTATCATTTGACCTTTGGTAACCTTGATGATACTGCTGTTAAAGCGTATGTGCTTGATGCGTCTGGATCATGGACGGAAAAATCTGAAAACACAGATTTTACAGTGGATCGGACAAGTGGAATTATCAATTTTACAGTGGCGCCTGGGAAAAGCCCTGTTACTGGTGAGGATAACGTTAAAATCACAGCATATAGGACAGTAGAAGGATATGCTGACAGAATAAACAAATGCTGTATCGGCACACAGTACGGATTAAAAGGAGCAATGGACAGACTGTTTTTAAGTGGAAATCCTGACTTTATAAATCAGGACTGGTTCAGTGAACAGAATGATCCCACCTATTTTGCGGATACATATTACAGTAGCCTTGGAACCAGCAAATCCGCAATCATGGGCTATAGCGTAATTAACAATTATCTTGCGACGCATAAGGATGAAAAGGAGACCGATCAGTTTATTATATTGCGAGAAGGAGTGCTGGCGGATAATAAACCGGTATTCCGGTCGGTAAATACTCTGCAAGGCGCAGGAGCCATTGCAAAAGACACATTCGCATATTTATCTAGTGAACCTCTATTCCTTACTAGATCAGGCGTATACGCGATTACAGCGCAAGATATTACTGGAGAAAAATATGGTCAGAACAGAAGTTTTTACCTTAATGGGAAACTCCTGAAAGAACCTGATCTTGAAAAATCATTTGCATTTGTCTACAAAGATATGTATTGGCTGTGCCTAAATGGTGTTGCATACATTCTTGACGGATTGCAGCCTATGCAGACCGACAAATCCATGCCGTATTCAACGAGACAATATGCAGGATTTTATAGAACGAATCTCCCTGCAAATTGCATGTGGGAGCAGGACGGAGATCTCTATTTTGGTACAACGGACGGGAGATTGTGCCAATTTTATTCAGATTCTGATGCATTGGTATCATACAATGACGACGGAGAAAAAATAGAAGCTATATGGGAGACTCCTGATCTTGATGGAAAACTTTTTTATAAAAATAAGACCTTCAGATATTTGGCAGTACGATTGAAGTCAGCTATAGCTACTACGCTTGATATATATGTTCAAAAACGCGGATTATGGTCGTTTATAAAAAGAGATAACTATACAGCAAGGTATTTATCATTCGGAAACATTGTATTTTCAAAATTCACTTTTAGTTCCGATCAAACGCAAAAAATTATACCTACAAAGTTACGCGTAAAAAAAGTGGATAAAGCGAGATTCCGATTTGTAAATGTTGAACTGAATGAGCCATTCGGACTGTTTGATATTGCGCTTGAATATGTGGAGAATGGAAATCACAAATAGGGAGGTAATGATATATGGCATTTGAAAAAATTAAGGATACGGACTTGACGAATAAGGGGGTAACTGGGCTTCCTGATGTACCTGGACTTTCGACATCTGAAATGCAAGCAAAGTTTGATGAATTGTCAAGGGATGTCGTAATCCCCAAAATTAATGACATTATCGATGGTCTCAACGGGGATGAAGTTGGAAAGTCTGCTCAAATTATAGATCCGATATCTAAGCAAGAGGATGTTATACAGAACGTCGTAAATGCTATTTATGCAATTGTTGCGGAAAATAGTAATGCACGGCATGAGCATGAAAATAAGGGCACATTAGATGCTATTACAGCTGATTTATACACCTCAATCACATCGTTAGTAAGAATGATGAGTGGCGTTACTGATATTACAGACACAGTAACAAATGATGCTGAAAAATTGCCTACATCTAAAGCCATCGTTGACTATGTTAAAGAATTAGGTGCCGGTGATATGCAAAAAGCTGTCTATGACGAAAATAATAATGGTGTCGTAGATGATGCTGAAAAGTTAGGTGGAGTAGATGCAGCAGATTATCTTCAGGCCGAACAATTACCAGACACAGAAATCAATTATCCGGATGCTGAAACGCGTGAAAATATTGCCAGCGGTGATACAGTAAAGGGAATGTTTGGCAAAATCAAAAAGTGGTTTGCTGATATGACTGCTGCAGCATTTATGAAGGTGATAACCAGCAATACAGAACTTATGGGACTCACTGAGAGCGGATATTTGGCTGATGCTCTGGCTGTAAAAAAACAGTTTGATGAAGTAGATGGCAAGTTAGAGTCTAAAATTTATTCCATTCCTATAAAAGCAAAAGAATCAAAAACGGTAACGGTTGAAGAGTATGGTTGTGCGATGCTTTTAGTCGCAGGCGCAACAATGTATTATTTTTGCAACGGTTATTTGATGCCTATCAATGCTAATGGAACAGTAACAATGGGATTATCCAGTGATTATAAAACTATAACGGTATCAAATACTGCTGAAGCATCAAATTATTTCTTGTCAATAGTTGCTTTTTCAGACATTTCGTATACTATAAACTAATTACTTTACTAAGTATAATTCAAGATCTTTGTCCAGAAAACTATTTATCTCTGATCCTGCTAAGTATACATAAATACCATCTGATTTTAGCTGCATATTTACAGAAATTGTACCGCTATGCGTAAAGTAAGGCATATATGTATACCAATCATCAGTTGCACTATATTTAAAACGAAATCCGATTATACAGGTATTATCAGCTGTATACCCACTAGGGTAATCACAAACTTTTATAAGCCCAGCTGTATTTCCGAATTTGGTTGATACTTTTGTATACATTGACTGATCTAACTTGCCATTAGTTGAGTAATCAAAAAGGCGGACACGGCCTTGACCAGTGTCAGAAAAGAGTGCCCATGAGATCGAGAGATGGTCCTTCACCACAATTACATAGTAACTATTGAATCAAGCCGATTGCTTCCTTCCTTGGGGGCGACCGGCTTTTATATTTAAGAAAGCGAGGTCAACAATATGAATGTAAGTACAACAAAAATGACAATTCTGACAGTATTTGGAGCAATAGGAAGCTTTATAGCAAATCTCTTCGGAGGTTGGGGAGAAGATATGGTAACATTGCTAATTTTTATGGGGACGGATTTCTTGCTTGGAATCCTGATTGCAGCGCTTTGGAAAAAAAGCAACAAATCTGAATCCGGAGCTCTAAGTTCTTACAGTGCATGGAAAGGTTTGGCGAGAAAGGGCGGATCACTTTTGGTTGTTCTGATTGCTCATCGATTGGATATGGTGCTCGGGACAGATTATATCAGAACAGCGGTAATCATAGCATTTTGCGCAAATGAACTGATCAGTATTGTAGAAAATCTGGGGATCATGGGTGTGCCTCTTCCGACTGTGATTACAAGGGCAATTGAAATATTGCAGGATAAAGCGGATGTAGGAAAGGAGAATTAGCCATGAAAACAGGTAGTGGAATGGTTGAATATGCACGGAATCGTATTGGCACGCCGTATTTTTACGGGGCAAAGATATCTGAAGGAGCCCTCACGGAAAAGAAAATGAGTACCATGCATATGATGTATCCCAAGGTAGTAACTAATTCCTATATGTCGAAGGCGCGACGCAAAGGACAGGTTGGCAGAGTCAATGTGGACTGCTCCGGACTGATTGCCGGGTACAGGAAACTTAACCTTGGATCATATCAGCTCTACCAGAAGGCATATACCCGTATGCCGATTGCAGAGGTTGATGACTTTGCACCCGGAGTGGTGCTGTGGAAATCCGGTCATGTGGGTGTGTACATCGGTAAGGTAAACGGAGTACCTATGTGTATCGAAGCAAAGGGAATCAATTATGGTACTGTCATGACCAAAGTATCTGCGACAAAATGGGTATATGGCCTGACATTTGCAGATATCAGCTATGTGTATGACAACAAGGTAGACGGCACATGGAAGGGTACCAATCCTTATTCGGAGCCTACTGCAATTGTTACCAGCGCAGCGCAGGCGCGGAAGAAAGGCATCAAGGTCTATATCTCTCGGGGAGAGGGTGTTAAATGGATTCAGTGGGAACTCATGGAAGCTGGATTGCTTACAGAGAAAGATATTGATGGCATCTGTGGAAGCAAGACGGTGGCAGCGATAATCAAGTATCAGCAGTCTTGCAAGATTACGGCAGATGGACTGGCAGGAAAGACTACCAGAAGCTATCTGAAAGCAGCATAGTAAATTGTTTATGGCGGTGTGAATAAATAATTCATGCCGCCATTAGTTTATGGGAGGAATTACAATGGCAAAAATATCAGTTAGTACAATTAGAGACATTAAAGGCGCAAGCCTTAATAAAGCACCCAAAAGTACTACATCTGCATCAGGGGTAACGCATGGCGGCAATGGAGCAAGAAGAACTGACGGAAGCGGAACACAATATGCAGGACCCACGGCTAATTCTTATCACGGTCCCACAAATATTCCTGCTAATGGTGGTCGTCCTAGTGGTCCCACTGGTAGTTTTACAGGAAGTGCCGGAGATGCAGGTAGTTCTGGCGGCACAACAAGTGGTTTATCCGGCAGTCTGTCATATACCGGACGAGGTAATGCAAATGTATCTGGTATGCTGCAGTCTATGTATGATCAGCAATTGGCATCACAACAGGCATATCAGCAGAATTTGGCAGATGCATTGGCGTCTCAACAGGCACAGTATGAAGCACTGCTGCGTACACAGCAGGAAGCGCAGAGACAGGCCGCACAGAATGCATATAACAATAATATGTCTGCATTGGAAAGCGCCTACGCCAAGAGACTGTCAGGACTCGATAGTAACTATGAGTCTACCAAAAATCAGCTAGCATCATCTTACGATAATTCAAGGATGACCATGAATCAGAATGAAGAAAATGCACTCAGAGAAGCTTACATCAACAGGATGATGAATGAGAAGAACCTGAGACAGCAGTTAAATTCTCAGGGATTGACAGGAGGAGCAAGCGAAAGTGCGATTGCATCCATGCTTAATAATTACGGTACATCCCGGAACAACATTAACACCACAGCGGCAAATAACCTGAGAGAGTTGGAACAGACTTATAATAACAACCTTGCAAGCGCACAGCAGAGCTATAACGATGCTGTAAATTCCGCAAATGATTCTAACATGGCGTATCGGATGCAGTTAGAAAATGATCTGGCGAACAATACCGTATCATCCTATGAGAATTTGTATAATGCACTGGCTGGGCTGGACAGCAACTATACCAATGCCATGACGAATCTGATAACCAATCAGTCTGCGGCTAACAGTGATTTGCAGAATACAGCATTTAAGGCAATGCTGCAGAATGCGTTGGCTCCTACTTCGCTTTCTGTATCCGGTTCCAGTTTAAGCAGTTCCGGCAATAAAACCAGTAGCGGTACGACGATGGCAAAAAGAGTAAAGAATGCATTATCTAACGGTTCCACGCTTACAGATGTCACACAGGAACTGCAAGCAGCAGGCTATAGTGTTGAAGCCATTGAACAGATTTTTGCAGAAGCAGGATTAACTTATTAGGAGAGGAAAAATGGCAAGTAAAAAGATTGATGAATATAAGGATAAAGTGAATCAGAAGCAGTCATCCAACCAGTGGGATTCCAGGCTGGTAGATGCGTATATGAGAAACCAGTCTAAATCCAATGACAGCGGTAGTACACAGTCTCGCTTGCCACAAACTCCTGATTGGTCAAGGGCAAAGACGACAAGCAGACTGCATAATGTCTCTGATACGATATCAAATTATGAGAGAATTCCGAATTATAACATACTGGAACGTTCATTTAGTAGGCGTAAGCAGATGGACTATGATTTAAAGCAGTCTCTTATGCCATTGTACCAGGCACAGAAAAAAGAAAAAGTCGGAAGTACATTATCAAACGCTGGTGTAACAGCCAGTGACCTGAAAGCATTGTCTGCCGGTACATACGGCAATTCTGTTTTTCAGGGTCTGGATGTATTACAGGGATTGAGAACACTCAATCAGAAAAAGCAAGTGGCACAGAAGATAAATGGAACTGGTCTGTCTGCATCTGATGTTCTTGAATATGCGCAGCAGATTAATCGCGCTAATGAGCAGAATCAGGCGGCAGAGTTTGCAGATCAACATAATATTTTAGGCACTGCCGCTACATTTCCGATTAATGTGGCAGCTGGCATTGCAGGTAGCGTTGCGAATACGGCTGATTATTTGGCTGGAAAACCTATTAATCCGGATAGTTTTGCAAATAGTTATGCAAATACTTCTAATGCCATGAGAAGCGCGGTATCTGATGATTTTGGCAAGGTCGGTCAGCTTATGTACAACGTCGGCACTTCGATTGGTGATAGCGCTACTGCAATGGTTCTTGCTGCTGGAAATCCTGCAGTAGCCGGCGGAATACAGGGATTAAACTCATACAATAACAGTATTATTGATACTGCAAACAGGGGGCTTACTCCGGATCAGATTATGGCTACAAGTACTATTGCCGGGCTTGCAGAAGGTGCATTTGAAGCTATTCCTTTAGGTCGATTGAAAGGTATCTTCACTGGTAGTAGCAAAGAAGCAGGAGAGAACGTCATTAAATCTGTGCTGAAACAGATGGCATCTGAGGGTGCAAGTGAGATGACTACAGAAATCATTAACCAAGCAGCTGACCAGATTATCAATGGCGGATTATCTAATTATGTACAGGCTGTTGAGACATATCAGAAAAACGGAATGTCGGAAGAGGCGGCAAAGAAGCAGGCATGGAATGATATCGGAAAACAGGTAGTTTATTCTGGCCTTGCAGGTGCTATTTCCGGCGGTATTATGGGCGGCGGAACTGCAATTGCTGGCAAAGCTGTCGGTAATCATAATGCCAGACTAAATGAACAGAATGAAATGAACTTGACAGATGCGCAAGGCATAGGTGCAGCATCCGCAGTAACCGATCATGTGCCCACCAAAGAAGGTACACCTGCCGATAGTGTGAGTGATTTGTCAAACTCATTAGATAATGGAGCCTATCATGTGGTGAATGCACTTGAAAATTCAAGCCCCACACCTAACGTCCGAAACGAACATGAAAATAACTCCGTTGGAACTAATATAGTGGAAAACTCTCAGAATGTCAATAATTCTGATGGATTTCAGCCTACCCACTATGAAAAAGGAAATGGAGTTGATCCGTTTTCTGATTTGATGGCAGATAATCTTACTTCTGCCAAGGGAGTAACAAGTCGGGATAAGTCATTTTCCGATTTTGTAAAGGAGTCATTATCCGGAGACAATAAAAGTGGGAATAAAAACTATTATCTTGGAAAGGTATCTGAGGAACTAGCGGCAGATATATTTAAAGAGACAGGCATTGATGTAGAAAATTATAACATTCAAATGTCAAGTGATAATATACGGCATTCGTATAAAGATCACAGCGATGCAAAAACAGAAAAGGGAAGAAATCAAATTCCTCTGGATGCAGAGTTGATTGCAAAACTTCCACAAGTATTTGATAACCCTGATGTGATTAGTTTTTCTTCAAATCCTGATACCAGAGGGCGCAATGTAATAATGTTTGAAAAAAGAATCAATGGGAAAATAATTGTTGCTGAAGCTATTAGTGCAGGCAAGCATAGACTATCTTTGGATACGATGTATATTAAAGATAGCCACCCTGTAGAGGCTGCTGCAACTAATGTTGCCACATCCCAACGCCCAAAGCGATCTACAGGGAAGGCTACTGATGTTAATATACCCAATTCCACAGAAAATGTCAACGAATCACAATATAATTCAAGAAAAATTGAGGGATTCAATGATCTGGATAAAGCATTAGATCGTCTGGTGGGTATGTATAAGGGCAACGAGAATACGGCTTCTATGTATGCCGATATGAAATCTGCAATCAACGAATATTTGCAGACAGGTAATCAGAGTGCTATAGACAGAGCTGTTACGTTGGCCGCTAACATTGATGAGAGTTTGCAAGGTCATTCATATACTCGAAAAGGGAACGGGAAGAAAACGGCGAAAGCTATGAATAGTCGAGTGAAAACACAGTTTTCAGAGGGCGAATTTGTAGATACGCTGATGGCTTATGGGAAATATCTGAGAGATGCTGCTAAGAGTAATTCTGCAAATACAAATCAGCAGGCAAATATAGATGTCACGCAAAATACATCACAGCAAATCAATCAGAACATTGTTCCGCCACAGCAGCCTACTTCACAGAACACAGATCAGTCTGGAAATCAGCGTAAACGGAGTTATAATGATACGCTGATTAATAAGACGGATGCACCACAGGCATTGAAGAATGAGTTCATTGCGAATCCGGACATGTATACTCAGCTGAGCAATGCTGAGACTTCCGCAAAAGCAGATAGTATTCTGGCGAACAATGACATAAATTCTGCAATGGCACAATTCAGACAGATGCTAGATGCTAAAGATCCGACAGCGGTACCACTCGGATATAATATTTCCAAACAGCTGTCTGAAGCCGGCAGGGTAGATGAAGCCGTGCAAATCGTAAGAGATATGAGCAAATCGCTTACGGAATCTGGACAGTTTTCCCAGGCAGCGGCTATTACCATGCTGAACAATGATCCGCAGGCAGCATTGCGGTACCTTGTGCGCGAAATTGACAGTGTGAATGAGGCAGGAAAGACAAAATTCAAGGATAAGTGGAATGATTTTGAATTAACTGATAGCGAAGTGCAGCAGTTTAACAACATTGATCCCGGTGACACGGAGGCTATCAAGGTGGCGTATGAGAAGGTCTATGATCGTCTCCGTAAGGAATATCCTGTCACCATGACAGAAAAACTCATGGAATTGAGAAGAATTTCTATGTTGCTGAATGCACGTACCAATGTTAGAAACGTAGTATCTAATGCATTGATAATGCCGGTTAGATGGACGGCAGACCGCGTTACTGCGTTGGGAGAAGGCGCGTATAAATTAATACACCCGGAATATGAAGCCACACAGTCTGTTAATCCTGTTCGTTCCAAAGAATCTCGGAAACTGGCAGCAGAAGCATTTGAGACGGTGAGAAGTGAATTGCTCGGTGACAGTAAATATAATGATGTGAATGGAGCTGTCAGAGATAAACAGGTGTTCAAGGGAAGCAAGTTTTCTCAGATGTTCGATAATATCACGAATGGAGCATTGACACGCGCAAATCAAGCTATGGGAAAAGAGGTATCTCCGTCGCTTTTGGAGACTGCCCGTAACTTTACATATTATCTGCTGGAAAAGGGAGATGATGTATTTGTAAAGAAGAACTTTGAATCCCGTATGGCGTCGTATTTGGATGCGCAGGGTATTACTGATCTGGAAAGCATACCGGCAGATGCATATACTCTGGCAACACAGGAGGCTTATAAAGCTACTTTCAAAGACGACACAAAATTGGCGAGAACTCTTAATAAAGTAAGAAGCGAGGCCGGACTCGTTGGTGACCTCATAATGCCATTTACAACGACCCCGGCTAATATTGCAATGCGTGGTATTGATTATAGCCCTGTTGGTGTTGCAAATGCATTAGTAAAATTAAAAAATGCAAAGAGTAATGCTGATGTGTCCAGTGCTCTGACTTCATTAGGGCAAGGCGCAACAGGAACTGCAGCTATAGCAGTTGGATATGCGCTTGCACAGTCTGGAGTAATTCAAGGAGCTCTCTCTGATGATAAAGATGAAGCACAATGGGAAAAATCGCATGGAAAACTTGCTTATTCTGTCAAAATCGGAGACAACTATTATACCTTTGATTGGGCGCAGCCAGCATCTATCCCTATTATTCTTGGTGCAACTATTTATCAGTGTCAGAATGATTCTGATAGTGCAATCAATACAGCTTTGCAAGGTGTGATAGCAGCTTCTGATGCATGGTTGAATTTGTCACCGTTGCAAACTCTAAAAGATGTATTGGGCGGTAGTGATGATTCATCCGCAGAAAATATTGCTGAAGCCATTTTGGATACTCCGCTTGGGTGGATTCCTTCACAGCTTGGAGCGACCGCCAGAATTGGTGATACTACCCAGAGAGTTACTTACGATAATACTAGCAGACTGCAGAACATTATCAATCAGGCAAAGTCAAAGATCCCTGGCTTGTCGCAGACTCTTCCTGTTTCCTATGATACCTGGGGAAATCCTATCAAACGGCAGGATTCCACGTCGGAGGCGGCATTTGCTAACCTGTTAAATCCCGGACAGCTTGGTAATGTCAGGGAAACACCGATTGATGATGAAATCACTAATCTGTATAATGCTACCGGTGATGCTGCCGTATTTCCGAAGAAAGCGTCTTGGAGCTATAAGATCAACGGTGAAACTGTAAAACTCAATAGTGAACAGTACTCAGAGTATCAGCGTGTCATGGGAAGTAATGCTTATAACATGGCATCTGCATTGATCAACTCTGATTCTTACGCAAATATGAGTGATGATCAGAAAGCCGGAGCTATCTCTGATCTGTATAATTTTGCGGATGCACTGGCAAAAAGTGAGCTTCTTGGACTTGATATTGAATCATCTCAGACGTATAAAAAAATGTATGAGATCTATCAAGACAAGGGTGCAACCGGTGTTGCAACATATCTTGGTATTAAGCAGAGTATGACCGGAACAAAAGCGGAAGATAAGGTATCGGCTGTTGCAGACCTGAATGCTTCTGATGAAGAAAAGGGATATTACCTGTCATTACTGGTGGGTGATCTTTCCAAAGAGGCACAGACTGCATTTGATTACAATGGGTACCCTGGAGTCTACTGGTACTATGCACAGAAGACGGGCATCGGTGACTACAGTGGATATAAAGATGCCCAGCAGAAGAAGATACAAGCAATGATCGACGGCACTTACGAAGATCCTATGATAAGCAGTCACGAAGAAAATCAGGCGAAGATCAGGGCAATGTTAGACGGCACCTATGACAGCACGTATAGAACAAGTGAGAGCATGAGCAACCGTGAGAAGATTGAAGCAATGCTCAACGGTACATATACCAATCAGGACAATGAATACCAGCGAAGGTTACAAAAGATACGGGATATGCTAAAGTAATATGGAGAGGTGGAGAGCAGTGATTGCGTTCTCCACCTTTTTGGCATCAAATAACACCTGAAGAAATGCGTAGAAATGACGTCAACTAGTAACATACTAGTAACACAATATCTGAAAAAGTTTGATTTTATAAGGCTTTGAAAAAATAATAATTTAATACTTTGTTAATTGACATTATCCATCGCAAAAAGTTATGATGAATAGGT
>ERZ1034844.139-NODE-139-length-41360-cov-20.619998_pt1 | contig 41360 bp, 66 predicted proteins | sample MGYA00520594_ERZ1034844 | MGnify/ENA primary metagenome ERZ1034844 (study PRJEB33766, sample SAMN09781733) | gut metagenome | biome: gut microbiome | host: Homo sapiens | place: Madagascar | study: EMG produced TPA metagenomics assembly of the PRJNA485056 data... | reverse complement strand
GGGCGGCGCCGGGAAAGGAAGCCGCCGAGGTGAAGCGGTATGGCTGGCAGGCGGGAAGGAGGGGCCCGCCGTGGAAGGAGAAACGGCGGTAAGAAAACCGGCGCCGTCCTCCCGCCCCCGGACTATCAAATTGTTAGTCTTTTGGCTGGAAGGGGAGCCACCAGCGGTAACTGTCCCAGTCCTCGATGTGGATGTCGTCGCCGGCGTCCGTGAAGGGGAAGCGGTCATCCTTGGAGCCGACGCAGACGGCGGCCTGGTAATCATACCCGCCGATGCCGTTATCCCGGCAGAGGATCACTGCGTCCCCGATCTCCGGCCAGGCCTCCTCCAGGTCCCGCCAGGCGGGGGCGGAAGAGCAACTCTCACCGGCAAAGTATGCCACCGTGCAGCCAAGCGCCTGTGCAAACCTCTGCAGCACAGATAGTCCGGGGTTTGGTCTCGCGCCCGTCTCATACATTTGGACCATAGCCTGCGTTACACCCATTTTTCCCGCAAGGTCCACCTGGGTGAGATTGGCCGCCAGCCTTGCCGCCTTAAGCCGCTCGGCAAAGGTGTCCAGCGCCTCCTCGTCCGGCGTGTCTTGCGCCAGCTCCTCGGGTGCTGCCTCCTCCTGCTTGCAGTGCTCGCAAACGATCCGGCAGCTGCTGCGTGCCTTGCAGACCCTGCAGCAGCCGGCGCAGCCCGACCACTCTCCGCCCCGGAAGAATGCGTCATACTGCTGGTCCGCAATCTCACAGGGGCCGCCGGTCGCGGGACACGCCCCCTTGCAGAGCTTGTGGTAGATCGCGCCAAAGCGCCGCAGGGTGGAGAGGTTAAGGGGCCGGCCGCCGTCGATGTGGTAATCCAGCAGGCGGTACTGCTGGTCCAGGTCCAGCTTGCTGATCTCGTAGGCCACGCTCTCGTTGATGTCGCCGTCCCTCCACATCCGCTGGAATCCGGGAATCTTGAGGCCGGTATCAATGGCGGCGAGCCGGGACGCCCTGGCCGCTGAGATCCGCAGGTCCTCCGCCACCCGGTCCCGGACCCGGCCGGGGAGGTCCTCCCCCGCCTTCTTCCGCTCCGTGTAGAGCCTCGTCAGCTCCTTGGCCTCCTGCTGCAGCACCTGCGGGGTCTTCACCCGCTGCCGGTTGGCCTCGATGATGGCCGTCTGCTCCCGGAGCTCGTCCATGGGCGGCAGGATACGGCAGGGCACCGTGGCCCAGCGCTGGGTGTCCGGTCCGTACAGGTGCAGGTGCCGGACGGCCCGCAGGCGGTTGTGGCCGGAGATCAGGCGGTAGCCGTCTCCGTCCCGTACTACCAGCAGGGGCTCCAGGACGCCGTTGGCCTGGATGCTCTCCTGCAGGTCCTCCATGGCGGTGGCGTCGATGGGCGGGTAGAAGTTGCCGGGGTTGGGATGGACGTCCTCCACCGGCAGCTCCCGGAGCTCCCCCTCCGTGCCCAAATTGGGCACGTCTCGGAGCTGCTCCCCCAGGATGCTGGAGATATCGGGCATCTTAGGCATCCCGCTCACCTCCTCCCAGCTTGTCCAGGTACTCCTGCACCGCCCGCTTGTAGTCCACGCTTGCCGCGCACGTGGGGCTGTACACCAGGAGATTCTCCCCCGCGCTGAGGGCGTAGGGCACCGGCTCGCTCATCCGGATCACCCGATCAAATACCGGCAGGCCGAAATCCGGAAGCCGCCGGAGCATCTCCCGCTCCAGCTCCGTGTTGCGCCACTGGGTCACCAGCACTCCGGCCACCCGCAGCCGCCCATTGGCCCGGCGCATGTTGTACACCTGCTGGGTAAGATTGCGGATGCCGTCCGTGGCAAAGGTATCCAGGCGGACGGGGATAATGACGTCGTCAGCCGCCCGCAGGGCGGCGATGCCCGAGGCGTTGAAGGCCGGGGCGCAGTCGATCAGGAGGAAGTCCATGCCGTTGTCCTCGGCAATGGCGGTCCGCAGGTCCTCGATGGCCCTGGGATTGCAGCGGCCCTTGGCTACGGAGGTCATGTCGGCGTCCATCATCCGGGCGTCCGACGGGATGATGTGGATGCGGGGGTTGAGCGTCTTGGTGAGGATGTCCTCCCAGTAAGGCTCGCAGTTGCCCTCCAGCAGGTCCACCAGGCTCCGCCCCTCCTCGGCGGCTACGTCAAAATACTGGCTCAGGTTGCCCTGGCTGTCGCCGTCGATCACCAGCACCCGCTTGCGGTGCCGGTTGGCCAGGCAGTAGGCCATGGTGGCGGTGGTGATGGTCTTGCCCACCCCGCCCTTGAGGTTAAAGATCGCGATCGTCCTCATGCTGTCTCTCTCTTTCTCGGCGCCTCCGCGTGCGGCATCGACCGGTTGCCCAGGTAGACGGTCTCGCGGAACACCCCGAAGTCAAACTCAAATTGCACCACGCAGAATCTCTCCCGCGGGTGGATGTATCGCACCTGCGCCGGGCGGACGCCGTGGTTGGTCCCCTCGATGATGCAGGGCAGGTGCAGGGTATCTCCTACTCTCACTTGGTGTAAGCCTCCCGGAAGGTATTGGTGGACTTGTAGTAGCTCAGTATCGTCCGCCCCGTGGGGCCGTGGCGGTTCTTGGCCAGGATCACGTCCATGGAGGACGGGGCGGTGAGGTCGCCCACCTGGACCTCCGGCCCGTTGTCGTAGTAATCCGGCCGGTGCAGGAGCAGCACGCCGTCGGCGTCCTGCTCGGCGGCGCCGGTCTCCCGGAGGTCCGAGAGCTGCGGCCGCTTGTCCTTCCGCTCCTCGTTCTGCCGGTTGAGCTGGGCCAGGCACAGCACCGGCGCCTGGATGCTCTTGGCCAGGGCCTTGAGGGCCTTGCTGGCGTTGGCGTACTCGATGTGGTTGGCCTGCTTGCCCGGCACCTGGATGAGGGAAAAATGGTCGATGACCACCAGACGCACGTCCGGCTTGCTGCGCACGATGGAGGTGATCCGGGCCGTGGTGTAGCTGCGGCCGTCCGTGATCTCCAGGCCGCTGCTCTCGATCTTGCTGCCGGCCTCCACCACCCGCTTGTACTCCTCGGGGGAGAGGGTGTCGGTCAGCAGGGTCCGGCTGTCCACCCGGGCGGCCTTGGCCAGGCGCCGGGCGGTGAGCTGGTTGCCCGTCATCTCCATGCTCAAAAACATCACCCGGCCGCTCTGGGCGGCGTACTCGGCGATGGCGATGGCAAGGGCCGTCTTACCCATGCCGGGGCGGCCTGCCAGGAAGTAGAGGCCGCTGTTGAGAAAGCCCCCGCCCAGGCGTCGGTCGAGGCTCTTGAAGCCGGTGGCGACGTAGGGCTTGTCCCCGCTGTCCAGGCGCTCTCGGTAGCGGTAGAACTGGTCCATCTGCTCCTTGGGAGAGATCAGGTCCACGGCTCCCCGCTGGCGGGCGGTCTGGGTCTGCTGCTCCACCAGGGCGGCCACGTCGTCCGGGGATGCCCCGCCGTCCAGGCTCTCCAGCCCGTCCGCCAGCGCCCTCCGCACGGAGCGCCGGACCGCCGTGCTCCGGACGATCTCGGCGTACTCCTCGGCGTTGGCCGAGGTGGGGGTGATGTACATGAGCTGGGCCAGGTAGTCCCGATTCTCCCTGTCCTGGCCGATGCCCCGGTCCTTGAGGGCAGCCGCCACGGTGAGGCCGTCGATGGCCCGGCCCTCGCCGTCCATCTCCGTCAGCACCTGCCAGATGGCCCGGTCCAGCTCCACGGAGAAGTCCTCCTCCCGGAGGAGCGCCCCGATGCGCCGGAGGCAGCCGTGGTCGATGAGCACGGAGCCCAGGACGGCCTGCTCGGCCTGGATGCTGTCGATCTCAGCCAAAGACGTCCACCTCCACTCCGTCCACGATCTTGGTCCCCAGGAAGCGCTTGCCAGTGGGGGCCGGGGCCGTCAGATCCTTTGGCATCTCCCGCACCTGGGACTCGTAGATCGTCCGGTAGCCCTTCTGCACGGCGTCATCCAGCAGCCAGATCTTGGCCGCCTTATTGCCGTCGGAGTGCTTGTCCAGCCTGGCCAGGATGCCGTTCATGGCTCGGGCAGTCAGCACCGGGGCGCGCATCGCCTTCCGGTTCTCCAACAGGCTCAGGATGGCGTCCTCCAGTTCCCCGTCCCCAGCGGCGTACTCCGCCACCCGCTCCAAAATTTCTTTTGGGGGACTAAGGGGGTTACTTCCCTTTATATTCTTCTTACTTCTTATAGAGGGTGACATTTTTGTCACCCCTGGGGTGACATTTTTGTCGGGGGGTGACATTTTTGTCACCCCTGAATCCTTGGGATGATCTGCCAATCTCTGCCCAACAAAAATGCGCCGCATGGCGGTCTCTCCGCCGCCGGAATTTGGAACCGGTCCGTTGTCCGTGCGGATGTGTCCCCGGTCCTTGAGCTCGGCCAGAAGCCGTTGCAGTGTCCGCTCCGTGATGGTGCCGACGGCCCCGGTATCCGGGTCCTCGTGGGTCAGAACCTCCAGCAGGGCCTCGTTGCTGGCGTAGCAGTAACCCCGTGCGCTGGCCAGCCGGACGATCTCGCCATACAGCAGCTTCGCCCGCCCGGACAGGCGCATGTCGTGGGCCACGGCGTAGGGGATCACCAGGTACATCCCCCCGCCGGTCAGGTCGCTCGCCATATCCTCACCCTCTCTCAATCAGGTCGATCACGGCGAAAACGCCGTGGGTCATCGTGCAAATGCCGACGACGGTAAAAAGCAGGGATAATCCAGTCACTGAGGGGCACCTCCCCTCCAGGAAAAATTCCTCTTGCCTTTTGCCGCCGTTTGCAGTACAATAACGATGTCAAGGTCCTTGTACTGCATCCCCGTGGTCTTGGACAGCCGCTCGGAAGTTCCCGCTTCCGGGCGGTCTTTTTTTGTCTCCCTCATCGCACGGCCCGCCTCTCGATCCACTCGTCCAGGAGGCGGGTGAAGATCTGATAAACCGGCTTGACATCCCCCTGGATGCAGAGGCCAAAGGGGTAGAGCCCCTGCTGGATGCCGGCGGCCAGCGTGGTGCTGGTGATGCGCATGCCGTGCTGCCGCAGATACTCCGTGGCCTCGTTGAGCGACATGGTCTCGATCATAGTGTCCTCCCTCCCTGGCCCTGCATGGCGGCCAGCTGTACCTCTGTGGCGCTGGCTCTGATCTCCTCCAGCTCCCGCACGATCTCGTTGATGAGGGGCCGCTCCCCCTCGTCGATGACGCCGTCCTCGGCGATCATCAGGAGGTCCCGGTCCCGGTGCTTGTCTGCGAAGGCCAGCACCCGGTTGACCAGGCGGATGGCCCCGGCCTGCAGCGTCCGGCCCTCCACGTCCGGCACCAGCATGGCCCCCAGCCCGGAGCCCTCCCGCAGGTGCTGAGCCGCCAGGTGCGGCGTATCGTAGAGCATGCACATCATCTCCACGATGTCCGTAGGCGGCACCCGGTACCCATTCTCGTAGCTCCGCACGCTGTCGGTGCTGATACCCAGCGCCTCGGCAGCGGTCTCCTGGGTAATACCCTTGCGCAGACGCGCCGCCTTGTAGATATTTCCCGCATTTCTGTCCATGGACTCAGGCCCTCCTCTGCCGGATAATAGGGCCAGAGTTCTCGCGATCCTCCGGCTCATAGAGGTCGTCGATCTGGCACCCCAGAGCGGAGGACAGCGCCGGGAGGATGCGGCTGGAGGGGGTGCGGGCCCCGCTCTCCCACTGGAAAACGGTCACCTCGGAAACGCCGACCACCCCGGCCAGCTCCCGCTGCGTGTATCCCCTCCGCTCCCGGTACGCCCGGATCATTCTTTTCAACTTTTACCAACTCCTTTTCTTGCTTTTTTTCTCTCGCCGTGCTATGCTTAACTATAAGCATGGGTAAGGGGGAAACAAAAATAGACTATTCTGTCCGCAACTACACCCGATATCCGCAGACCGCCTGGCTGGATTTCAGCGGGGATTTTACCTGCGCTCCGGATGTCCGGGATTTCCTGGAGGCCCGTCCGGATGTCGGGCAGTGGTTCCTCGTCTCAGCCCAGTGGCTCTCAGAGGCCACGGTCCTCGTCGTGCTCCGCACCAACGAATACCTGAGCCCGGAATCCCCGGACGCTTCTCTGCGGCTCCATGCGGTGATCTTGCCGAACCATACCTGGTCAGTCTCTCTTGCTTGAGACAAAAACCATGTAGCGGGTCACGGCCCCCGGAGACTTTTCCAGTTCTTTGAAACCGCAGATCTCCAGCCAGACGCCGAACTCCTTGCTCTCCGGCATCAGCTTGATCCTCGTGCAGATGGGCAGCGGCTGCCGGAAGTAGTAGACCTTCTTCTCGCCGTCCGTGGTCCAGCCGCTGGTGTCAACGTGGGCGTCCAGGTAGAAATACTGCCCCAGCAGTCTCCGCAGGAGCCACGCCCGCAGGCGTCGGATTACGCCTCGCATCTCGCTCACCTCCCTCCTATGCTTAAAGTATAAGTTCAAAATATCGAACTGTCAAGGAAAAGAGTTTAAAATCTTGAACTTTTGTGATTTTGCATAACGCTTGGACAGGAATTAGGTCATGGAACTAAAAGAAATTGTTAAAAACGTGAAAATCCTATGCAAGGTTAGAGGCGTTTCGCCGACAAAAGCCTGCGTTGAGAGCGGCGTCGGGAGGACTTTCCTCGCTGGCGTCACAAAAGGCTCCGCCCCTTCTGTTATCAAGCTCCAACAGCTGGCAAAATATCTAGGTGTCCCCACCAGCGCCTTGCTGGGGGAAATTCCGTTATTAGGCGAAAAATTTACCGCTGCTCAAGAGAGCAGCGGTAGTTGGGAAGATATTTTAGGCCTTATCGGCAAATTAAGTCCCGAGGAGCGGGCGCAGCTTCTTTTGGATGTTTTGCAGAAATACGATCTTGTAGGAAAAAAAGAAAGTCCTGCTTCTCCAAATCAGGAAATTCCGCCACAAGAGCAAGTATAATACGAGTAATATTGTCCATAGTGCTCCCCATTGATTCCGTGCCCAAATTGGGCACATGAAATTATCATCACCCGGCCAAATACAAAGAAGGAGTGGTTTACGGTGCTTGTTCTGATTTTGAGCGTCCTGTTTATCATCGGTTTTTTAGTTGTCCGAGACTGCATTCGGAGCGAGCGGGAAGAAAATGAGCGGCAAGTGCAAATAGAAGCAGAGCGGCAGAAAGCGATTGATGAAAGACGCCGGCGAGAGAAGGAACTGGAAGAGCTTAACGAATACCTTGACAGAGCGCACAATGCCGAGAAAAAATATGAACATATCACTTTTCGGCTCAAAGGCGTAACTTTCCGAAATGAGGATGGGTCAGATCGTCAAAAGTACCTTCGAGATATTAAGCGCAGAAAGCCGCCCTTCGACCAAAAGCTCTCCGTCTCCATTGAGGAATTTGAGTATGACGGAAAGCCTGCAATGTCTGTAACTGTCAACGGGTGCTATGTCGGAAACGTCCCTAAAGAAATCGTTCCGCAGTTAATTGAAAAATGGGATCGGATAGATTGTATTTCCGCCTTTGATGTCATTGGAGGGGGCAAGGGGAAGTACTCCGGAGAATCCCTCAGCTATGGTGCGGAAGTTGTTGTTCGCTTTTTCGCAAATCACCAAGATTAGATTTTAGGTGGCCCCTCCGCCGCCTGCAACCGGCGGAGGAGCCGTGCAGCAGATATCCTGTAACCACTCATCCGCTACACCTACATGGTAGCAGATTCCAGCCCGTCGGGGCTATCCTCTTGCTGGTGAAATTGGCAGATTTTTGGGAAAATAATTTACCGGCAGGGACGCTTTGTGCCCGTGCCGGTAAAATTTTGGAAATTGGAGGCGGATATACCATGTCAGCGATCCAAGAGCTTGCCCCGTATATCGAGGATTACCCACATCGGGTGAGAGCCGCAAAGGAGGAAAAGCACTACACCATCAGCGATATCATCGAGCGCTCCGGCGTCTCGGCCTCAGCCGTCAACAAGCTGCTGGCTGGCACGCAGATGGAACCAAAGCTCTACAACTCGGCGGCCCTCTGCAAGGTCCTGGGCCTCTCCCTGGACGAGCTCTTCGGCCTCGCCGCCCCGGAGGGCAGCGCCCGGCAGGCCCGAGAGAAGATGCACCAGCTCCAGCTGGAGAATGTCCGCCTGGAGGCGGAGAATCGCATGGGGGCGGAGCGGGTGGACGCCCAGCGCCCGGTGATCCTTGCCCTGCTGATCCTCTGCACCGCTCTCTGCGCGGCGCTAGCCGGCTACATCGCCATCGACGCCCAGATCAGCAACGCCGGTATGATCCGGGGCGGAGACCCCACCGTCGTGGCATGGAGCATCATCGTCCTGCTGGTCCTGGCCGTCGCCGTCATCGCCTGGGCCATGGTCCGCGCCATCCGGCGAGGAAAGTGACGATGGACCTCTGCGTTAAGTGCCGGGCGGAGCTGCCGCCTGGGGCGCTCTACTGCCCCGCCTGCGGGAAAAAGCAGGTGCCGGAAAAGCGCAAGGCCCTAAAGCGGGCCAACGGCACCGGCACAGTCTACCGCCTGCAGGGCAGGCGGCAGCGCCCCTGGGTGGCGGCAAAAAACCGGGTAGTCATCGGCTACTACGCCAAGAAAACGGAGGCCCTGGAGGCCCTGGAGCGTCTCTCCGGCGTCGATATCTCCGAGCGCTACAACATGACTTTCGCCCAGGTTTTTGACGCCTGGAAGCAAGAGCACTACCAGGAGATCGGCCCTCACGGGATCGAATCCTATGAGCAGGCGTATAAAGTCTTTGCCCCGCTGCACGGCCGTAAATTCCGGGAGCTGCGCACGGCAGACTTCCAGGCCGTCCTGGATGCCCACATGGGAAAGTCTCACTCCACCGTCTCCAAGTATAAGCAGCTCATCACGCAGATGTCCACCTGGGCCATGCGGGAGGAGCTCATTACCACAAATTTCGCCCGCTTTGCCAAGTTGCCGGAGCAAAAAAAGACGGAGAAAGAGGTCTTCTCCGCCTCCGACATCGCCAAGCTGCAGGCGGACGACACCGAGGCCGCCAGGATTGTGCTGATGCTGATCTACACCGGCATGCGCATCGGCGAGCTCTTCTCCCTGCCCCGCAGCGCATACTATGGCACCTACGTCATCGGCGGCGAGAAGACCGAGGCCGGGCGCAACCGGATCATCCCCATCTGGCCGGAGGGCCGGGAACACTTTGCTTACTTCGCCTACTTCTCGCCCCCGGGCGGCCTGCTGCTGGAGAGCTACAAGGGGCACCGGACACCCAACAATTATCGCAAGCGGGACTATTACCCGCTGCTGGATCGCCTGGGCATTGCCCGGAAGACGCCCCACGCCACCCGCCACACCTACGCCAGCATGGCGGTGACTGCGGATATCCGGCCGGAGCTCCTGCAAAAGATGCTGGGCCATGCAAACTACGCCACGACGGCCAACATCTACCAGCACTTCGACCCCCAGGAGCTGGTCCGGGCCGTGGAGAATCGCTAGTGATTTGTTAGTAACCAAAACGGCACAAGGCCGCACAGGGCCGCACAGGGCGGGAAATAATGCGCCCTGTGCGGCCCTGTGCGTTACCATATCGTTCCGGTCCCGCTTCACACGCATGAGGCCACTGGTTCGAGTCCAGTAGTCTCCACCACAAAAAATCCCGAAATCTCAACGATTTCGGGATTTTTTGTGTTTGGAAATTTTGGGGATTGTTAGTAACCGGTAAGCAACGTCATTTTCCGTGCTCGACAATGCCGTGGTAGTACGCCGCCATCTTGGCCCGAGGGCCGCCGGCGTCGCGGTCGAAAAGGAAGGCCTTGGCCATATCGGCGTAGAACTCCGCCGTGCCGACGCCGTACCGGTTGGCGACGCCGCAATAGTCGGAGTACATCATGCACATGGCAGCCCACCAGCACCAGGGGGAGAGCTGGTCGAAGATCACGCCGACACTTTCGGCCACGGCGGTGGTCTGGTCGACGGTCCAGTGCGGCCCGACGGTGCCGTCCTCGTTTTCCATGTGGGCCGCCCACGCCTCCGCGTCTGCCTTGGTCATCTCCCGGCCCGTGCAGATCGCCCCCTCGGCGCCCTTGAGCATGTTGAGGCATTCCACCATCGCCATGATGCCCTGCGCCGCGTTAGGGGTGGCAGGGTTTCGCATATACTCCCGGATGCTGTATTCCAGCTTTGGGATATACGCCTTGATCTGCTCATGCAGATTCTCCATGGTTGTCCTCCTCTCCGGCCGTTGGGGCCTTAATGGCCTCCTTGACCTTATCAATGGCAACGTTGCCGATCTGATTGCCGATGCTGCGGCCGGTTGGGGTGGCAGCCATGACGCCCAGCAGCATCCCGATTAACAGCTGCACCATGCCGCGCCTCCGTCAGATCCGCTGGACCTGTAGGGCCACGTTGTCAACGGTGGCCTCCACGCCAGTCAGCACCAGAGTCAGAGCCGCACCGGCAGCGCAGCAGGGCTGCCGCACCAGCGCCGTGAGATTGAGGTTGACCGTGCCGCTGGCCGCGCCGGTCTCGGTGGCGGTGGCGCCGGGGACGGCCACACCGTCCTTGTAGAGAGTGACGGTGACAGCTCCGGCCGCCGTGAGGGTGGCAGTGATGGAGGCGTCCACGTCATAGTACCCGGTTCCGGCGAGGTTGACCGCATTGCCGTTGAGGGCAATGTCGCAGCCGTATCGCCGGATCAGGCCGCCCAGAGGGATGACGCCGCCCACAGCTACCGCCGTGGGGGTCTGCATGGCAGCGTACAAAGCAGATTTACAACTCACAATAATCTCCTTTCAAAATTAAAGGGCGGGGCACCGGCCCCGCCCATTACCCGGCCAAAGGGGCCTAAACTGTTTTCAATGCAGGAAAGTTGCTCAGATGTTGCCGCTGCCGTTGCAGCCGCAGGATGCGGGGATGATCTGGCCGCCGCAGGTGGACGCCACGCCGTGCAGGTTCGGCTTCGTCAGCATGCGGCCCTCGATGGCATCCAGCCGGCGGTTAAAGCCGCAGCAACAGTCGGAGATCTTCGCGGCCAGCGCGTCGGTCTGTTCCTTGGTAAAGATGCCGTTCTTGAGGTTCTGGTTCTCCATTTTGAGATCAAAGATAGTCTCCTGGAGATGCTGCTCATAGATCCGGCTGGCCTGAGAGGTGATGGCCTCCGTGCTGGCATTGATGGCCATACGGGTGTCATTGCTCTGCTGCTCGATGAGGTACTGGGTCCGGGCGATGTCGGCGATCTCCTGTCTCTCGATCTCGCAGTTGCTCACCCGGTTGCAGCCCTCCTGCGGGGGATAGGGATTGTTGCCACGATTCCAGCCCCAGCCGCCGCCGAAATTCCCGCCGAAAATGGCGAAAATCACGATGATGACAAAAAGGACTGCAATCCAGCTCATACCAGTGCTGCGATCTTCCATGTGTTTGTGCTCCTTTCGTGTTTTTATTCCAACCGGCTATTTCAGCCGGGGGAATTTGGTGGAACCGCCCGCTTTCCCCTTCTGCGGGGGCTGGGAGCCGTTCTGCGCGCCGCCAAGGATCTTGTTGGCATCGGAGCGTAAGGCCTCCGGCGTGGTCCCCAGAAGGCCGCACAGGGCCTTTGCCTGCATGGTCTTCCCGTAGCGGGCATACAGGCTGTTTGCGATATTGGGGTCAATGCCCAGCCGCCTGGCTGTGCTCTGGACGCCCTCCAGCGTATCAGCCGTCCCGCTGATCGCCTGCTCCGCCTTCTGCACCGCGCTTTGCAGGTCGGCGCTGGGGAACATCCTCGACGCGGCCGCTACGATCTGCTTGAGATCCATTCTCCTTCAGCTCCTTTACCTGGGCCGACAAACCCTTGATGATCTCCGCCATGTCGCTCATGGCCGACTGCATCTCACCCATCAGCTCCTCCTGCGTCTTGGGAGGGGTGATGACGCCCAGCTCCACCAGTTTGTCATAGTACTGCTGAGTGGTGCCCTCCAGCTCCGTATAAGCTGCCGTGGTCTTGCCGATGAGCTGCTGACGGTTGCCAAAATAGTCCACCTGCCAGATGTCCGCGCCGTCAATGGCGCACATCAGGCAGCTGGAGCCCGTATATCCTGCGATCGCAAATTGCTGATCCATAGCGCACCTCCTTGTCTGCCCCTATGGTACAAAAAATCCGGGCAGTCAAACTGCCCGGATTCTGCCCGCATTCTGCGGGGATGGCAGGATGCACAAAAAACGCCCGCTCTTCTGTGCATTCTGACAAATTTTAATTTTGCGCTAATATTAGCAGTTTTACTCTTGACTTTACGCTAATAATAGCGTAAAATAAGCATGTAATCAAGAGAGGGGAACACCCCAGGAGGAAACGAAGATGAAGTACAACAAGAGCGAAATCATGAAGGCCGCATGGAACCTCCGCAAGATGTCTCAGAAATGGGTCAACTCCCTCAGCTTCTCCGAGTGCCTCCGCCGCGCCTGGGCCAACGCCAAGAAGGCGATCGCCAACAGCAAGAAGATCCTCAGCGACGATTGCTGCAAGGTGATCTGCGGCTCTTTGCTGGGCATCAAGTACACCATCGTCAGCGACTGCACTATGGGCTGGCTCGTGACTGGTAAGACCTACGCCGCCCGCAAGGAGCTCAAGGCCGCCGGTTTCACATGGGACCCCTACTGCAAGCAGTGGTTCACCACGGACCGCAAGGTCGCCGAGTATTTCTGCTGAGATAAAATTTCCAAATTTAAGGAGGAAATGAGAATGAAGTACACTTACCGCATGTTTGAGGACAACGCGGGTTTTCTGCACCTCGCCGTCCTGGACGAGGACGATGCCTGCATCTACTACCTCTCCGACGCCGACCGCGAGCTGGTCCTGGGCACCCTGGCCGACCTGAAGGCCGGCGGCGACCCCATCGCCGACAGCTGGGAGGGCGGCGAGGAAGACCCCGAGGCCTGCCTTGCCAGAATCCTTGCCTGGGTAGATGCCCGCAACGGCAGCGCCTGCGAGATCGACGGCTGAGGGGAGGGTGCACGATGCGACGCAAGTACAGCGACTGCCAGCGGGCGGACGGTGACTGCACCGTCTGCTCCCTGGTCAGCTACGGGCGGGACTGCCGCAACCGCCCAATCACAAAACTAGAGTGGGCCCGCCGCATGGCCGGCATGACGCAGGCGGAGCTTGCCGCGAAGTCCGGCGTTAACATCCGCCAGATCCAGCGCGTGGAGATCGGCGAGGCTGAGCCGGGAAACCTGACCGCGCAGAATCTGCTTGCCATCGCTGACGCACTGGGCGTAGATATCAGAGAGCTGCTATGAGACGCCGCTGTGTGATCTGCGGGGCAGAGTTTGATACGCCCCCCTCCAACAACAAGATCACCTGTTCCCCCGCCTGCTCCCGCCTCCGGAAATCGCAGTCCCACAAGGGGAAGCGGCACAGCTGGAGCGAGGAGGCCAAGGCATCCGCCCGCGCCGCGGCGGAGAAGACCGGGAACCTGCAGTACGGGGCCGCCGCTGCGCTCAAACTGCCGGAAGGGCAGCGGGGCCCGCAAAACCGGAACGCGCTGATCTGGCATCTGATCGACCCGGAGGGGAATCCCGTCACCGTGGTAAATCTCCAGGACTGGGCAAGGCAGCATGCCAAGGACTACTTTGGCATGGAGCCCACGGACCGGAACGCATCCTCCATCGCCTCCGGCTTCTACCAGATCAAGCGGTCCATGGAGGGGAAGCTCCGCCGGAAGAGCGGAGCCCCCGTCTCTCTTTCCACCTACAAGGGCTGGGGCCTCCGTGCCTGGGAGGAAAAGCAGTCGCCTCCGGCGCAGGTAAGAGGCCTGATGCCCAAGGTGTGCTGCCTCTGCGGCGCCGAGTTTCTCCCCAATCGGGGGAAGCAGAAATACTGCAAAGCCTGCGCCATTAAGCAGGGGAATGAAAGCCGGAAACGGTACTACGAGCAAAACCGCGAAAAGATCCTTGCCGCGCGAGCGAAGAATCCCAACCAGAGTCCCGAGGCGCGAAAAGCGTACCAGGCGGAATACTACGCCAAAAACAAAGAGCGCATTAAGGCCCAGCGCAAGGCCAAACGAGAAAGCGATCATGGAGGTATAACATGACGTACTTTTGGATAACTAACATCAACGGTGAGTTTGGGTTCGGCGGCTCTCCCACGGGGCTCTGAGGGCCCACAGAGGGGTATCCGCCGTAGGGGCTGCCGTACGGGGATGGCAGGATGCACAAAAACCGCCCGTTCTTCTGTGCATCCTGACAAACTTTAATTTTGCGCCAATATTAGCGGTTTTCCTCTTGACTTTGCGCTAATATTAGCGTATAATGAGCATGTAATCAAGAGAGGGGAACACCCCCAGGAGGAAACGAAAAATGAGAAAGACTTATGTACAGTTTATCAACGCGGCCAACGGAGAAGTCGAAAGTTATCGCTACGGCAGCGGCGAAGAGCGGTTTACCCTCTACAGCGGCATCAGCCAGCTCCACGGCGGCTGGCTGATGGAGACCAGCGGCGACCCGATCACCCTTACCACTTTAGAGGAGGCTGATAACTCCGAAAAGATCATCGCCTCTATTGATCGCGTTTTGAGCAGCATCGGCACAGACTGGAAAGTGCTTACGGAAGAGGACGAGGAGTACGTCGCCGATTTCCTGGCGGAGTGCGGTATCGAGGAATAAGAAAAGAGGCCGTGCCCAAATTGGGCACGGCCTCCTCTTATCCCCTGATATCGTCCGCCAGGTGGGCGTAGGCCCTCCGGCGGAGCTTGTAGAGCCCGTCTATGCTGAGGCTGAGCCGGGCGGCAGTCTGCAGGCAGCTGCGGCCCAGGATATCCACCTCAACGACGCAGGTCTCCTCGTCCGGCGGCAAGCCCGCCGCACGGACCGCCTCCGTGGCCCGGCGTGGGGCCATGCCGGAGAGCAGCGCTCTGATTTCCCGGTGCTGTGCGTCCATGTGATCGCCGGACTTGCAGGACACGGCGGGGCCGTGCGGATGTCGCCATCATCTGGCTTGCCTCCTCTCAGATTGTTAGCCCGTCCAGTCGGCCCGGTCCTCCCGGACGTCGATGTGGGTAAAGCCCTGCTTGGCGTAGATGCCCACGCCGCCCCAGTCGGGCATAAGCTCCCGTGCGTAGGTGGCCACCTGGGCCGGGGTCTTGCCGCGGACCACGATGTCCGCCGCCGTGCCGTAGCAGTGCTGGCTGTGCGCCACGCCGCCGACCTTATCGTTGTACTGCGGCGTCCGGTAGGCGCTGGAGATGGTCACTGGCGCGCCGAAGTGGCTCCGGATGCTCTGCAGCACCATCACCAGCCGGGGCGCCACCAGGACGGCGTCGCTGCAGTCCTTGCAGGCGAACTCGCTCACCTTGAAGTTGGTGGACAGCTTTTTGGAGCCGTCCTGGGCCTTGCTGTATGCATTAATCTCTACTACCATAGGCTTGCCTCCCTCCGGCTCGTTATCGTTGAGGTATACCAGGATATAGTGCTGCACCCTCCGGGAGCTGGTGATGCGCTGGCCCTGGAAGTCACACTGGCTGCTGCCGCCGCTGTCCAGCATCACGGCGCTGGTCCAGCTTGCCCGGGCCAGGTCGTCCCGCAGGGCCTCCGGCGTCCGGGCGGCAGCGGAGCCGTCCCGGGAGCAGTAGAGAGCCAGCCGGTCGCCCTTGATGCCGATGGCGCTCCGCCCCCGCTTGCCGCCCTGGCCGGGATCGTAGGTGAGCTTGCTCAGGGCCTTACCGCTGACGATCAGGGGCGTGCAGGCGATGTAATTGCGGGCGCTGTCCGGAAGCGCGTCCATGCGGATGTCCGGCCCCTGGTCCCAGGCGTAGCCCGCCACGGTGTAAGCGGGCGACGCTAAGACCTTGCCGTCCACCTTGAGGTGGCAGTTGACGGCCAGGGTGCGCATGTTGTAGAGGGTGCCGTTGAGGCCGTAGTCCGCCCCCGTCTCCCGCATGATCTGGGTAAGCGTCCTCCGCCGGGTGTTGACGTAGATCTGGATGCGCCCGATCCGGGAGAGCGGCACGGTGACGGCGCAGGGGTTACTCATTGAGCTGCCGCATGACCTGGTTGGCGCCGGTGGCGGCGAGGCCGGAGACGATGCCGATGGCCGCCGCCGTGATGTAGTCGGTGGCCGGGAAGTCCGGCATGATGTACATGGCGGCGATGCCGAGGATCAGGCCGCAGACGCCGCAGATGATGGGGATCCACTTGCTGTCCACGGCGCTGGCCTTGACAGCCTGCCCGATCAGCAGACAGATGACGGTGATGGCCGCCACGCCGGTAATGCCCATAGCGTTGATATCCATTGCTTTCCCTCCTTACCGAATGACCTTGCGGCCCTTGACCTCGTACCAGCTGCCACGGAGGCAGACAAAGGCGGGCATCTCGCCGCAGTCGGTGTCCACCAGCTCGTTGTCCCGGACCTGCACGGGGTCAAGGGTGCCGGTGCCGGTATCCAGCAGGCCCCAGCCCGCCTCGATCATCTCGGGCGTCAGTTTGGGGCGGTCCGGGTCCAGCATCACGGGGTGGCCCAGCTCCCGCAGCTTGGCGTTGCACTCCTCCAGGGTCAGCTCCCCCTGGGCGTAGGCGTTGATGGTGTCGGTGATCTTACTCATACTTGTACTCCTCTCTCAAATCCCGCCGCTGATGAGCCAGGCGGCGAAGGCCCCCGCCAGAGCCGCCAGCAGCGTGCTTACGATACTGTCCCAGCGCTTGCCAGGCCGGGCCGCAAGGCCCTTGACATCCTCCTTGATCTCCGCCAGGTCCTGTTTGACATGCCCCTGCTCGTTGGCCAGCTCCCGCACGGAGGAGGTCAGCTCCAGCAGAGCCTTCTGGTCAGCCTCCAGCTTCTTGATCCGCCCCTCGTTGCGCTGGGACCGGTCGTCCACCTTTTGCAACTGGATCGCCAGACTGGTGTTGTCGTCCATGGGTCACCTCCTCAGGCGATGCCGCCGAACTCGGCGGGGACCAGGCCCAGAAGGCCAAGCTCACCCACCAGGATGTCCGCCACGGCCTGGCGGAGCTTGGGGGGCACCTGGGCCCACTGCGTGCGGCCCTCGGCCACCCTTACCGCGAAAAGTCTTGCCATGCTCTCACTCCTCTCTCTCAGGCGTAGACCACGCCTGCCATCTCAACGATGCAGTCCTCCAGCATGGCCCCGCTCTCCACAGCGGCGGCCAGCTTGGCCCTGAGCTCCTTATTCTCCGCCTCCAGCGCCGCCAGGCGCTGAGCGTCCGTGGGTTGCTGAGAGGGAGCGATATCCCCCTCCGGGTAGAAGGTCCCGGTGCCGGCGTCATAGAGCCAGCCCTCCGGGGGCTCGGGCTGCAGGAAGCGGGCGTCGCCCTCTTGCTCCGGGTCGTAGCCCCAGCCCTCAAAGACGTTGTCCGGGGCCTCCACAAAGAGGTCCGAGGGCGGGAAGCGCCCTACGGTGGAGGCCACGCTGGGGAACTGGGCCGTTGCGTCCCAATGGCACCAGCCACCAATGATCTGAAATACCTTCATGCTGTCACCTCGTAGATGTAATACTTGATGATGCAAACGCCAGGACCACCAGCCGCCGGGCTGTTTCCGGTAGAACCTCCAGAAAAAGAGACACCACCACCGCCACCAGCGGCAAGTCCTCCAGCGGTAGCCGATGCCCCACTTTTGGCGCCGTTACCTCCATTACCTCCAGCGCCATAGCCGCCGCCGCCGTTCTGGCCTGCACCGCTACTGCCCGACGTCTCCGCAGCGCCTCCGGCGCCGCCAAGGCCTTCTCCGGTAAAATCGAGATTCATTGTAGAGGTGTTCGTGCCTGCGCTGCCAGGGCTACCAGCAACAGAATAATCCGAGGAGGCATTACCCCCATTGCCGCCATAAGTTCCTCCGGTACCTCCGGTTCCAGGAGTTGCATTATAGCCGTAAGCTCCGCCGCCTCCGCCGCCGTAGTTGCCGCCATTACCGCCATTACCACCATCGCCGCTATTGCCGCTAGAGCCTCCGCCGCCTCCGCCGCCGTAGCTGCCATCTCCACCCTTCCCGCCATACCGGTAAGAGCTGCCTCCGCCGCCACCGGAGCCCCCATCGCCTCCGGCTGCATGGCCTTGCCCGCCGGAGCCGCCAGCCGCCGATAAGTATGCCCCGAAAGATGTCGTGCCGCCAGTTTTTCCCGCTTGGTCGGAACTAGACGTGCCTCCAGCACCTCCCGCTCCGATTGTGATCGCTATTTTGGTGCCCTCCGAAATATCAAAAGTGTCGTGGGCCATGTGCCCGCCGCCGCCTCCAGCTCCATGGGCATATCCACTATATTCGTAGGCAACTCCGCCTCCGCCTCCACCGCCAAAGACCATGACGTCCAGCTCTCCCGCATGCGCCGGGACCGTCCAGTCTTGCGTCTCCGTGATGATAACGGTCTTGGCCACCTTGCGCTTGTGGGGCAGGGCCGCCAGGGCGTCGTCCACGGTGGGGTCTGCGGGCCGGGTGCTTGCGTCCGGCCAGATAAGGGCCGCCGTCTCGTCGCTGAGGAGGGTGGCCTTGTTAAGGGGCGTGCCCTCCTGCTGGGGGCTGTCCGCCCGCACCATGTCATAGGTGTTGGCCTGCCCGGCCACGGGCGTGAGCTTCACCCGCCCCGGGTACAGGGGTACTCTATCCTTCATTCGCTCGCTCCTTTCAGATTTCTCCGGCGTACAGGTCGCCGGAGTAATACCACGCCTGGCTCATCCGGGTGACTGCCTCATCCACCGCCAGGAGGATGCTCTCGATGGCGTTGGCCTCCTCCCATCTGAGGCCCAGCATGTCCGCGGGGGCCGGGGGCGTGCCGTCCCGCAGCGGCAGTGCCGCCCGCAGGGCGGCGATATCCGCCAGGTAAGACGCCATCTCGGCCCGGTTGGGCTTGTCCCCGTTGGCCCAGTCCATCCGGGGGGCCACGAAGACGAAGATGCCGCAGCTCCGGAGCCGCTTTGCCACGTAATCCACGGCGCTCCCCACCCGGTTGAGGTCGCTGGCGTTGTAGCCCCCCTTGGGGTCGCTCCGCCACCACGCCAGCTCCGCCGCCGTCCAGGCGTCATAGCCCTTGTCCGCCAGGGCCAGGACCCGGGCGGCGTCCGCCGCCGTCCGGTCCGTGATGAGGCCCTGCAGGCCGTAGTAGAGGGTGAGATCGTAGCTGGCGGAGGTTCCCAACGAGTTGACCGCCGTCAGGGATACCCGGTATCGCTCGTCCGCCGCCCGCTCCACCGTGGCCCGCCAGGCGTCGTCCATCCGGGTCCAGGTGTAGGCCGTCCCGTTGACGGTGCCGGAAACGTAGATCACCTCGCTGGGGAGGGCGACGCTCAGCGCCCGGGTGCTCATGTGATGGTGACGGAGATCACCATCGTCGCCCCGGCGTCAACCGGGTTGGGGGTGATGGTGGCCGCCGTGATCTGGGGCACGGAGGTGTCCAGCGTCACCGTCCGGGTGACGGTGGAGGTCTTGCCGGCGGCGTCCGTGGCCGTCACCTTGATGGTGTTGCTGCCCGCCGCCAGCGTGATGCCCTTGGACCAGGCCCCGCCGGTGCCCACCGTGACCGCGCCCTGGTCCTTGCCGTTGAGCTCGATCTTGATGGTAACAGGGGAGCTGGTTGCGTCGTTGGTGGTGCCCGCCACGGTGAGGGTCTGGCTGTTGGTGATGAGGCCGTCCGTGGGGCTTGTGACGTTGAGGGTGGGCGGCACGGTATCCACCGTGTAGGTGGTGGAGCGCTGGGTAGCGCTGTTGCCGTCGTGGTCCTTGCAGTCGATGGTTACGGTGTGGCTGCCGTCCGTCAGGGCGGCGGCCGGGGTGTACGTCACCTGGTAGCCATTGGTGATGGCCGTGGAGCTGATGGTGGACGCCGCCGCTGCCGTGCCGTCCTGCTTGACCACCAGGCTCGTGAGATCCACGCCGGAGCCGCCGTCCTCGTCCGTGACGGTGAACACCACCGGCTGCTTGTTGTTGCTGACGTAGGCCCCGGAGGAGGGCGACAGGATCGTGATGACCGGCGCCACCCGCTCCCGGACCACAAGGCGCAGCCCTGTGAGGGTGGAGCCGTCCGCCTGGCCGGTGGTCCCGGCGTCGTTGGTGGCCTTGACCTGCACGTTGTAGTAGCCGCCGCTCTGGCTGTAGCTGGTCTTGCCCGGGGCCGTGATGGTGGCCTCATATTTGCCGCTGGATGCGTTCTTGACCAGCGTGTATGTCTGGCCGTTGATGATGGCCTGCACAGTCTTGATGGCCATGGATTATACCTCCCCGCTGTAGAGATCGCCGGAGTAGTAGTGCTCCGGCTCCAGGATAAGTACCGTCTCCGCCGCCGAGAGGGACAGGACGGTCTTGCTGTTGATATCGCAAGGATTAACGGAAAACGCCGCCTCCGAGAAGGTGATCGTCCGGAAAGCGAAGCCCTCCAGGGTGGATGCCGTCAAGGTAGCCGGGTCGCTGTCGCCGTCGGCGTTGTAGGCGATGAGGGAGTAGCGGTAGCTCTCCCCCGGCTCCACGTCGCCGTCCGTGTAGCTGGTGCCCGTCAGGGTGGCCAGCAGGGCCCCGTCCCGGTAGAGGCGGTAGCCCGCGGCGTCCGCCGCCGCGTCCCAGGCCAGGCCCAAGGAGAAGTAATCCTTGGCGGTCTGGCGGAAGCCCGTGGGGACCTCCGGCCCCTGGGGGAAGACCTCCAGGACGGTGATCCGGGCGTAGCCGTCGCCGCTGTGGCCGGTCTCCGCCGTGCCCGTGGGGCCGGTGAAGGAGGCGTTGCCCGCTGTGGTGCTGGCGTTGGCCAGGTGGTACTCGCTGCCCAGGAGATAGCCCGTGGGGGCGTTGGCGCCTGTCCAGACAAAGCCGGAGCCGCCACCGCCGCCCCGGTCGTCATCGCCGGAGCTGTCCGGGTAAGCGCCTCCGCCGCCGTACCAGCCGCCGCCTCCGGCGCCGCCGTAGCCGCTGGAGCGGTAAAGGCCCTCGCCGCCGACGCCGAAGGTGCCGGAGTTGCTGGAACCGCCCGCTCCCCCGGCGGTCTGGGTGCCCCCTCCGCCGCCGGTGCCGTAGTTGGCCGTGTTGGTGCCGCCGCTCTCGCCGCCGCCGTACATACCGGTCTTGCTGGAGGCGCCGTCCGATCCGCCGCCGCCCGCCGCGATGACACGGGCGTAGAGGTCGTCCTGGCCAACGCGGATATCCGTGCCGCCGCCGCCGCCGTTGTAGGCGCTCCGCTTGCCGCCGCCGTTGTAGCCGCCGGAGGTCTTGCCGGTGTTGCCGCTGCCGCCCACCTGGACGTAGAGCGTGGTCTCCTCGTTGAGCGTCAGCTCGCCGACGGAGTAGCCGCCCTTGCCGCCGTAGGCGGCGTTGGAGCGGTATCCGCCCTGGGCACCCCAGCACTCCAGCCGGTAGCGCCCAGGCGGCAGTACCACCGTCTGCGCCGCCCCGGTGTAGGCGTAGTCCAGGATATCCCCGGCGGTCATGTGGCATCCTCCTCCCACCAGAGCACCACGCATCCCGCTCCGCCGCTGACGCCCTGGGTGCCCTTGCCGGGCTGGATGTCCACGACGGTCTGATCCCACGGGATAAAATTGTCCTTGTCCTCGTCGGTGTCCGGATCGCCGTCGCCGATGTAGAGCTTGGTCCGCACCGTGTGCTGCTTGCCGGCGTTGCCGCCCAGGCCCCGGATGCCGCCGTCGCCGCTGCCGTCCAGGGGGAGCCGCACGCCGTCCCGGCCGTAGACGTCGCCGCTGCGGATGTCCGTGTAGCCGTTGTACCGGGTCCCACGGGCCGAGGAGAGCGTGGAGAAGGTGGTAGCCGTGCCCAGACCACCGGGCGCCGCCCCGCCGGATCCGCAGGCGTAGGCCAGCACCGCCCCGGGGTTGACCGGGAGGCTCTGGGCCAGCACCTTGCCGCCCAGGCCGTCGGCGCCGTCCGTCCCGGCGCCGTCAAAGCTGCCGTCCGTGCCGTCCGTCCCGGCGTCGCCGCCGGAGACCAGGATGGCCAGCACCGTGGTGACGCCCGCGGGCACCGTCCACTGCCCGGCCCCGGTGAGCACCGCCCGCCGGTTGTAGAGCAGGGTGCCGTCCGCCTGCAGCAGCACGCTGGGGAGGTCCGCCAGCACGCCCCCCCGGAAAGTAAACTTCTGCTCGATCCGCCTTGCGCTGGTGGCGGCGCTCTCGCTGAGCTGCACGCTGTCCACGTCGCCGCACTCGCTGGCGGGGTCTCCCCTGCCGCTGAGCTGGATGCGGTTGCCGCCGTAGGTGGAGATGATGGCCCTGGCCGCCGTCAGGGCCTGGTCCCGCGTGTGGATAAAGGGGTTGTCGATGGCCACGGTATTGTTGGAGGCCGCCGAGGTGCCGGAGAACTTGGCCACGGTGGTCTCACCCTCGCCGTAGATCTTGATCTGCACGTAGGCGATGTCATCGTTGGCCCGCATCACCGGGTACTCGCTGAGGTTGTCCAGGGTCACCCGGTTGCCGGAGGCCCACATGGGCTCCACCGCCAGGTCGCCGGTGGCGGCGTCGGCAAAGGGGTAGCACCCGGCCGCCATGCAGGCCATCCGGAGGATGTCCCCGCAGCTCCGGCCATGGATACTGGCCAGCGCCGCCGTCACCGCCTTGTCGCCGTATCCCTCGTGGATGCGGTAGCGCCGGGAGAAGTTGACTCCCAGCTGCCCAACGCAAGCGGCGATCCACCCATCCAGGGTGCCGGGCAGCGTGCCCGAATCGGGCACGAGGAAGGGCCGCCGACTGAGAAGGCCCAGGATATCCACCAGGGTCCACTCGATGGTGAGGCCGTTGTCGCCGGTCCGCCAGCCCCCGGAGTACTGGTAGAAGATGCCAAGCTGCTTGAACTCCACGCTGCCGTCCGGCAGCACCGGCCCCAGCCGGACGGGGATGCCCTGCCGCTCCTCGATGCTCTCGAAGATGCCGCCCTTGCTGCGGGGCTCGAAGCGGCGGCTGGCGTTGTCGATGGTGAGGATGGCTGTGCCGTAGGGCAGGGAGCAGCAGCTCACGTCCACCTGCTGCGTCACGTCCAGGCCCGCCACCTCGTCGTTGCCCCACTCCTCCAGGAGCCCTGGGACGATCTCGATCACCCGGCACCGCCGCCCCGGCAGGGTCCAGCGGGTCACCGTGAGCCGGATGGCCGTAGGGCTCGCCACATCGAAGCCCTCCAGCGCCACGACGTGCGCCGCGTTGCCGGTGTAGGTCTCGCTGTGCAGCACCGTCCCGGCGCTGTCCAGGATGTCCACGGTGAAATCCGCTGCCACGCCGTCTCCGGAGATCTCCGAGAAGTGGACGCTGGCGGTCTGCAGCCGGGCCACGCCGGAGAAGTTGACGAGAAAAACCTGCTCGGCCGCAAAGCTCCCGTCCTCCCCGCTCATGGCCTGGGAGGCAAAGCCCAGCTCCGTCTCCTCCGGCACCTCCTGGAGCGTGCGGGGGAAGAGACCCCAGCTCCCGTCCAGTACCCAGCGGTTGTGCTCCAGGGTGACGCACCGTGCAGGTCCGTGGATGTCCTTGTCGTAGAGCTGCGCCGTCCGGCTGTAGGTCATGGCCTCCGGCGTGCTCACCGTCCCGTATACGATGTCCGGGGATACCAGATCCAGCATGGCCTGCAGACGCATCTGCCGCCGCTCCGCCGTGATGGCCTCCCGGTAGCCGTCCGTCACCTTAAGCATGGGGCGACACCTCCCGCAGGGCGAATCCAAGCCCATGCCATACCGGCGTCCCGTCGACGTCGGAGAAAAGGAAGGTGGGGGGCGTTATGCTCTCCACCAGGAAGGTCCCGGCCGCCATCTCGCCGGTGTCCGGCAGATAGGTGACGGCGAGGGCCTTGCCGCCCCGCAGCGCCGCCAGGATGGCGTCCTTGGTCTCCGGCTCCAGATAGTCGCTGCTCCAGGTGATCCGCTGCACGATCCCCCGGACCTCCTCCACCATCCGCCCGGAGATCATCGTCCTCTGCTCCTTGAGCTCCTCCGCCCAGCAGCTGTACCGGTCGTTGGAGACGTGAGGCAGCGTCAGGTTGCCGATGATAAGCTGTGTTGCTCTCAAAAATCACTCACCACCTCGGGATTAGACTTGTTGAGCTGCCGGATATCGTCGATGAGCCACTCTGCCATGGCCCGGCCGTCCCGGGTCACCAGGGTGATCCGCAGCTCCTGCCCGGTGCCGGTGTCCCGGCCGGAGTTGATGGCGTTGACGGCAGCCGCAAGGCCGCCCCGGTACTCCTGGGCGGTCAGGGCTCCCTGCTGGGTCTGGCCGCCCCGCCGCTGCAGCTCCCGCCAGACGGCGGCCTCGCTGGCGGTAAGCACCGTCTCGTCCTTGTGGAGCTCCGCCACAAAGCCGTCCCAGGGCACCCGGTCCAGGCCCATGGCATAGGTGCCGTTGACGCCCCGGCGCTTGCGCTGCCAGGTCTCGTCCCCGATCTGCTGGCGGCTCAGGCCCTCGCCCACTCGCTGTGCGGTGCCGGCAGCGCCGGCGCCCATCCCCACCACCTGCCCCTTCTCCGGATCATTCATTACCGTCACCAGCCGCTCCCACCACTCAAAGACGGCCTGGAGCTGATCCGCCAGCCAGAGGATGGCATCCGCCCCAAAGCTCTTGATCGCCGCGGCCGCTGGCGTCAGGGTCTCGCCCAGCTGCGCCATGGCGCTGTCCCAGCGCTCCGTGGCCTCGTTGAGCGCCACCACGTCCTCGTTGGCGTCCTGCCAGGCCTTGCCCGCCTGGTCCAGCCCCTGGGACTTGAGCTCCTGCAGTACGATGTTGGCCCGCTCCGTGGTGCCGTTGGCAGCCTCCAGCTTGGCGTTAAAATCGTCCTCGCTGGTGCCCGCCCAGTTGAGGACGTCGGCAAAGGTGCCTGTCACCTTGCCGGCCTGGATGGTCTCGTTGATGCTCTCGCTGAGGCCGTCGATGGGGATGGAGTCGCCGTAGGTGGCCCAGGCGCCGATGGCGGCGTTGGTCACCGTGACGAGGTCCTCCTGGGCAAGGCCGATGGCCTGCAGGTTGGCGGTGGTGGTGGCCGCCGTCTGGGTGTCGCCCAGCACGCCCTGCAGCGTCCGGTAGATGTCCGCCGTCTGCTGGGCGCTGTACCCGGCCCGCTCGGAGCTGATCTCCAGCGTACCCATGATCTTGCGGTACTCCGCCGTGTCCTCCACCACGCTCATAATGGCGTCTCCCACCGCCTTGATGCCGCCCACCACGGCGCCGCCCGCCAGCAATCCCTTGAGATTGCCGAAGCCAGCCATGAGGTTGCCCAGCGGGTCCTTGTTGCTGTCGGCGTCCCGGACGGCCTTGCCGTACTCGTCGATGGACTCGGCGCAGCCGTCGGCGCTCTTGCGGGCATCGTCCAGGTACCGCTCGTTGTCCTCCAGCTCCCGGTTGAGGTTGATGAGCTCCGCCTTGGCCCGGTTGATACTCTGGCGGTAGCCGTCCGTCCGCTTGTCGTTGTCGCCGTAAGCCTGGGTGGCGTCCTCCACGGCCTGCGTCAGCGCCCGGACCCTCTCCCTCTGCTGCTCCACGCTGCCCCGCAGCACCTTGTGCTTGGCCGTCAGCGCCTCGGTGGTATTGGCCTGGCCCTTGAAGGTGGCGTCCACCAGGGTCATCTCGCTCTTGAGGTTGCGCAGCTCCCCGTTGACCTGGGCCATCTGATCCTTAAAGGCCTTCTCCCCGTCCAGCGCTATCCGCGTCGTGATCGTCCTGGTAGCCATTACGCGTCCTCCTCCTGGTCTCTCCAGCCCCGGCGCTTACGCTCCAGGGTCAGCAGGTCCAGCAGCGTCCCCGGCGTCAGCAGCAGCGCCTCCCGCGGAGAGAGACCAAGGACCTGAGTCCCCACCTGCAGCCACACCGGCCGCCGCGTCCCGTTTTTTTTTGCAGCTCCTCCAGCCCCAGGTCCCGGCGCTTGGGCTTGTCCTCCGGCACCTCCCGCCGGAAGCCCGCCGCCACGGCCCTGGCCATGGCCTCCCGCACCGCCGGAAGGTCCGAGGGCATCATGGTGGTGGCAAGGTACCGCTCCGTGGGCACCTCCTGGGGCTCCTGCCCCAGATACCGCTCCACCAGCTCTCCCTGCTCGCAGAGGATGTGGAGGATGCGGCACAACCTCTGGAATGCCTCGCTCCCGTCCCCGGCGATCAGGTCAAAAATGGGGGTCTCGCTGCCATACTCGTCCCGGATGGCAAAGAGTGCCGCCCCGTTAAGGCACAGGTGCAGCACCTGGCCGCGATACTCAAAATCAACAGTCCGCATAAAATCACCTCAAGGGGCGGGATGCCCCGCCCCTTATCGTCCTTAAGTCGTTGCCTTGATCTTGTCGTTGATCCAGCTGGCCGCCTCCGCCTCGGTATCAAACTCCGGCGAAAGGATCTTCCAGTCGCCCGTCTTGCAGGCCTGGACGGCAAAGGTCAGCTTGGCGTTGTTGAGCACGATGCTGTCTCCCTTGGTGCTGTAATCCTTGGCGTCCAGACTCGCCTTGACCTTGGGATACCAGATGGCCTGGTAGTACTTGGCGCCCCCGTCCGTCATGGCGGAGACGTAGAAGGCCAGGCCGCCGTAGGGCGGGGCGTCCTCGCTGCCAAGGTGCAGGTTGGCCTCGCTGCCGCTCTCCACCGTGCCGCCCACGAGCTTGGCCATGGTGGCGATGGGGATGTACAGGGTCTCCACGGCCAGCTGCCCGTCCTTGAACTCCTTGATGTACACCTTGCGGGCGTTGTCGCCGTAGGCGCTGGCCTCGGCCCAGTTGATGGTCTCCGTGGCCTTGTTGAGGGCCCCCAGGTTGACCGGGGTCCCGTAGTGGGGCACGCTGCTGTCCGGCTCCGGATTGCTGCTGGCAAACGGCGCCCACTGGATCATCTTAGCTCCATACTCCATGGATGGTTACCTCCTCATAATCCGCGGCTCTCCTGCCAGCGGTAGTAGATATCGGCCGCCGCCTGGGTGGCCGCCTCGGCGCTCCGCTCGTTGGCGTCCCGCATGAATGGCCTCGCCCTCTGCTTGCGGGTCCCGTACTCGTTGAGGAACGCGATCTCAGCGTTGGTAGTTTTCTTCCCGCCCCGCACCCGGCTCCCCACCGGGGTGACGTAGAGGACCCGGCTGCCGTGCTTATCGAGCTTGACCTTGCCCGGCTTGATGGAGCGGATCAGGGTCCCCGTCCGCTGGATGCCATAACGCTGGGCAGACTCCCGCTGCGCCTGGGCCACGATATTGCCCTGGGCCCGCAGCATCTCGTCCTGGATATCCTCTGGGATCTCCGCGATCTCCTGCAGGGAGAGGGCCAGCTCATCCAGGCCCACAGCACGAAACTCAGCCATCCGCCAGCCCTCCCACGTCCTCAAACTCGTAGACGTAGTGCTGGGCAAGCTTGTCCGTGGCGTTGGTGATGCTGGGCGGGGTAAAATCCGCCGCCAGCAGCGCCGCCCGGAGCTGCCGCCGGATGGCGGCGCTCTCCGCCTCGAGGGGGAGGAAGAGATGCACCTGCACCAGGTACCGCACGGCACGCATGCCGTTGTCCCCCAGCCCCTCCGGGAGCTCCGTAAAGTTGAAAGTGCAGTAGGTCTTCTGCTCCCCCAGGTAGAGGTCCGGCACGCAGACCCCCGCCACCGGCCCAACGGCTTCAATGATCCGCTGGTTAAGGTCAGCCATCGGCGTCCCTCCGGGCGGGCACCCAGTCGCCCCGGTCCGTCCTGCGGGCCAGCTCCAGGGGCACCTCCCGCTGCAGCGGATTGACCAGGCGGACGGCGTAGAGCAGCAGGTCCTTGTTGATCTGCAGCACGCCCCGCTCCCGGTCGTAGTGGTACATAGGGGTAATGCTGCCCATGTCAAAGAGGTCCGCCAGGAGGACGCCCTCCGCTCGCCGGACGCACTTGCGGCACTGCACCACATCCACGCCCATCTTGCTGTTGTCCATCACGGCCTCCCGTCCCGGCTCAGCCACTTGCACCAAAGCTCGATGTACTGATGGCCGTCGCCGTAGTCGTTGATATACTCGATCTCGTACCGGCTCCCGCCGTAGCGGACGGCCATCTTGCGGTCGATGGCCCGCTCCGTCCAGCGGATCAGGAAGCGGACCCGCTCCTCCCCGAAGTCGGCGTTGGCCTTGACCAGCTCCGTCCCCGATGTCTGAGCGAACTTGGCCCAGCAGCGGTGTACCGCCGTCTCCGTGATCTCATCGTAGCCGTTGGGCGTCTTGGTCCGGTCCTCCCGCACGATCTCAATGCGCTTGTTGAGCTCTCCGGCGTCCACGTGCATCCCTCAGCCCTCCCCGGAGGACGTGCCCAAATTGGGCACGTCCTCCGTCATCTTGAGCTGGTTAAATAGCCCCCGGAACGCCGGATTGTCCGTGACGCTCCCCTCCAGGGTCCGGTCCCGCCGGTCATAGAGGTCCAGCGTCAGGTACTTGATGCACTGGAGGTACTGCTCCGCCCGCAGCGTCCCGGCCGCCGGCTCGCTGACGCCCGCCTCCTGCAGGATGCCGGCAGCCGTCAGGAGAAAGCCGGGAAGCTGCGTGTCGTCCGCCTCCACCTTGCAGTAGTCGGCGATCTCCGCCATCCGGTCGGTCGTCAGCGCCATGCTTAAACCTCCGCCGTCCAGGCGTTGTCCGCGGGCTGATACCTGGCCCGGCGGATGGCCTCCACGCCGCAGAGCACGGCGTCGGCGCCGTCGTGCTGGAACTTGACGGCCAGATACCGGTAGCCGTCGCCCCGCACCTTGTAGCTGATGGGAATGACCACCTTGGTCATGGCAGCGGAGGCCTTAAAGCTGATCTCCTCGCTCACGGCCTTGGCGCCGGTGCCGGCCTCCACGTTGGACCCCATCAGGGTCGCCTTGATGGTCTTGCCGCTGGCCAGGCTCGCTGCGGAGAGAAGGAAGCAGACCTCCTCCGTCTCAGAGGCGTCGATGTAACCGGTGGTGGTGGCCGTGGAGGCCGCCACGCTGACGGGCGCCAGGGCGCCCAGGAACTCCAGCTCCTCGCTCAGTCTCTTGCTCATGTCATGTCCTCCTCTCAGGTCCGGGCCGCCAGGGTGACAAAGGGGCTCCGGGTCTTGCTGCTGTTCTTGATGGTCAGGGGCTTATGGATCTTGGGAGCGCCGTTGCAGCGGTACACCATCCGGAAGCAATTCTGGTCGGTCAGGAACTCCACGTGGACGGACCAGTCCTGCTTGGCGGTGCCCTTGGTCAGCAGGATGTACTGCAAAGGATCCACCAGCAGCACGTCGCCGGCGCTGCCCAGGGCGCTGCAGCAGTCCTCAAAGAGGACGGGCTTGTTGAGCACCCGCTGGGTGTCAAAGTTGCCGAGGCCGCCCTCGGGGTTCCACAGGAACTTGGCGGCATCGCCGCTCTTGAGGGCCAGGTAGGGGAGCTGCTCCTCCAGGTCGGGGTGCATCAGCCACACCAGGCGCTCCCGGCCCCGGGGCATGGCCCGTGCCTGCATCTTGACCACGTTGTCGCCGGTGAGGGTGCCGGCGGTCTGGCCGCTCTCCTTGGCCACGGTGATGAGGGCGTCGGACTTGAGGATGCCCAGGGGCTTGCCCACGCCGTCGCCTGAGATCACGCCCTCGGTCAGCAGCCGGTCAGCGGCCAGCGCGAAGGCGTTGGAGAAGAAACCGGTCATGAAGGTGGTGTCCTGCAGCATCTCGTCGGTGCAGTAGGCAAAGCCCATCATCTTCTCCAGATCCATCTTCATCTCCCGCAGCTTGGGATGGCTGGCGGCCACGGTGGCGCCCTCACTGGCCCAGTGCATCTGCACGCCGCCGAAGACGCTGGTGGAGACGTCGGTCTCATCGGCGCTCAAAAAGCGGATGGCGTTGGCGGGGTTGGAGCAGGTGTAGCGGTCCAGGCGGTTGAGCAGGGGGCTCTGCTGCACGGCGCTCTCCAGGATCATCCCGGCAAAGTCCGTCTGCAGGGCAAAGCCGCCGTCGGCGCCCACGCCCTCGTTGACGCCCAGCACGGCGTTGTTGACCTTGAGCAGCCGCTCGTCGGTAACGCCGCTCTTGCGGGAGTTGTAGATGCTCTTGAGCTGCTCGCCCAAGCTGGCAAAGGGCTTGCAGTCCTCGCCCTGCTTGGCCTTGGGGCCCTCGCCCTTGCCGTCATCATGCAGGGCGCCGTCGTAGCCGGCGGGCTCCGCGTGCTTGCGGCTCTCGTCCAGGATGCGCTCCATGGCGGCGATGCTGTCGTTGATCTTGGTCATGTTGTCCGCGATCTTGGTCATGTCCTCGATCCGGCCCTCCGCCGCCGCCGCCTCGGCGTCCGCCATCAGCTTGGCCTTCTGCGCCCGGAACTCCGTGATCTTCTGCGTGTAATCCATCTTGTCTTGTCTCCTCTCATCAGGTTAAAATTTTGCAAGCGCACTGATCCGTGCCAGGGCGCGTCTTGCCGCATCCTCCCGGGCCTCCTTGGCCCGCTCCTCGGCCACGTGGGCCTGGTACCGCTCCCGCATGGCGGCCGTCAGCCGCATCCGGTGTCCGGTGGCCGCCACAAAGGCGGCAGGGTCGTCCAGGGGGTCCTGGGCCTCCTCCAGCCCCACGATCTCGTCCACCAGGCCGTACTCCTTGGCCTGGCCGGGGCTGATCCAGATGTCCTTGTCCATTAAGGCCATCAGCTCCTCCCGGCTCTTGGCGCCGCTCCGGGCGGTGTACATCTCCAGGATGGCGTCGCGGGCGTTGCGCAAAGACTCGGCGCTCCGCCGCATCGCTCGGTAGTCGCCCTCGGCAGCAGAGATGGGGTTGTGGTAGCACAGCAGCGCCCCGGCCTCGCTCTGGATGGTCCGGCAGGCCGAGATGGCCAGCGTCGCCGCGCTGGCGGCGTACCCCTGGATAAGGGCCGTGGTCTTGCCCTGGTACCGCCGCAGCATGGAGCGGATCTCCGCTCCCACCGTCATGTCCCCGCCTGGGGAGTTGACGAGGATCGTAACGTCCTCGCCGCCGGCGGCCTCCAGCGCCGCCTGGATGTCCATGGGGGCCGTCAGGTCCCGCCAGCCCATCCACCGCAGGATATCAGCGCTGTCGTTGTCCCACAGCTCCCCGCGGATCGAGATGTCCGCCATCTCACCACTCCTCTCTCAAAAAACAAAAATAGGCAGCACCCGCACACTGTGCGGATACTGCCAGCAAGCCAACGAGGGCATTGAGCAAAAGGTTGTCAGATCGTCTCTCCGGAGGCCACCTGCTCCAGCGGCCCCAAATTCTTTGTCGCCAAAAACCGCTCTCCCAGCCCGCCGGGGATGGGGTTGCGCTCCTCCAGCGCCCGGCACTCGTCCGGACTCATAACGCTGTACGAGATCATCTTCTCGTAGAACGCCGCTCTTGCGGCGTCGTCGCCCCGCATCAGGGCGGCCGGATTGCCCTTGAAGTAGATGCCCTGGTCCCGCTGCGCCTGCAAGAGGCATTTCCACGTGTTCTCCTGCTCCCATTGCGTGATGTACGGGATCAGGGTGTCCGTCACAAATACCAGCCGCTGCTGCTGGTTGGAGTTAAAGGCCTCCTTGCCGCTCTGCAGCATGGGCTGCGGCACGCCGGTAAAGCGGGCCACCTCCTCCACGGAGAAGCTTCGGCTCTCCACATACTGGGCATTCTGCTGCGTCAGACCCAGCGGGGTGTACTTATAGCCCCGATCCAGCACGGCCACCTTAAAGGCGTCGTCCGACGCCGGGTTGAAGCTTGCGAACTGCTTGCGGATGCGGTCCCGGCCCTCGGGCTTGAGGTCCGTGTCCACCTCCACGATGCCGCTCATCACCGCGCCATTCTGGTAAAACTTGCGCCCGTAGCTCTGGGCGGCGCTCTCCGTGGCAATGGTGTCGCTCGCCAGGTCCAGGATGCCCCGGCCCCGGATGCCGTCATAGCTCTCGAAAAAAAGGAAGCTCAGCTCGTAGCCGGTGAAGCTCCGGAAGACGCCGTCCACGCTGTAGTCGTACCAGTAGATGCCGGTCTCCTTGTCCTGCCGGATAGAGCAGCAGTCCGAGGGCAGCGGGATGCGCTCCACAATCCGCCCCCCGGATCGGCGATTCCATACCGCCCCAAAGCCCCACCAGAAGGCGTTGCTCATCACGGTCCGCCCCAGCATGTAGGGCGTCATGTCGTCGTTGGGGCGGGTCTTAAACACCTCGCTGATGCCCGGCACGTCCGCCGGGTATCGGGCGCTGCCCTCCTTGCGGTAGGTGGAGAAGGGGATCACGCCGAAATCGTTGCAGAGGATACGGTGGGCCGCCGCGATGGGCGACACCCGCTCCGCCCCGTTGATCCCGGCGCTGGTCTCATCGCCGGTGAGAAAGATATCCCGGAAGCGCTGCTGCACGTCCTGCCAGCTCAGGGTGTTATACTCCACGGCCTTGGGCGGCCGCATGGCATCCCGTAGAAACATAGCTTACCTCCTGCCCCTGGCTACCACCAGGGAGAATACCAGCGCCGCCGTCCCGGCCACCGCCAGGGCCGCCGCTGTGCCGAAGCGGAGCTCCGCCGCCGCCGTCAGGCAACCGGCGCCCACCAGCGCCAGAAGATCGTCCAGATATTGGCCAAAGGCCGCCAGGGCCCGCTGGCGGCGCTCCCGCCGCCGTTGCCGTCTCTCATCCTTGCTCAAAGGCTCCACTCCTCCTCCAGGTTGCGGGTATCGTAGTCTCTCTGTCCCCGGACCACCATCCACGTCGCCATGGCGATGATCCAGCTCACCGTGATGTCGATGCGCCCCGTGCTCCGGTTCTTCATCGGCTTAATGTTCTCGTTCCCGTCCACCGCGCACCGCACATTGCCAAAGCACCACCGGGCGCAGGTGTTGTGGATGTGCAGCATCTCGTGGGCCCGGATCATCCTCTCCAGCTCCTTCATGGCCGGCGAGAGGCTCAGCATCGTCTGGGGGATCTCCACCACATGGAGGCCCCGTGCGCTGAGCCGCTGGGTCAGGGTCCGGCTGAGATAGGGGTCCACCCCCAGCATCCGGAGGTCAAAGAGCTCCGCCGCCTCCGCCGCTGCGTCCTCCACCTGGGAGAAATCCACAATATCTCCCTCGCAGAGGGAGAGGAATCCCGCCCGCTCCCAGTCCCGGTATGGCACGTGGTCCCGCTGCTCCGCCTCCAGCACCCCGTCCCGTGGCCGCCAGGCGGCAAAGATCGCCACCGCCGTCTCCAGCCCCTCCTGGGGCGGGAAGAGCAGCGTCATGGCGGTAAGGTCCGTAGTGGTGGAGAGGTCCAGCCCGCCGTAGCAGGTCTTGCCCCGGAGGGAGGCCACCGCCTCCGCCCGCTCCGCCTTGGTCCCGGTGCCGCCCCACTGCGTCTTGTCGTAGAGGGTCAGCGGCAGCCAGCCGATGTCCTTGGTGGCGATCCATTGGTTGAGCCGCAGCCAGCGGAAGCTCCGCTCCGCCGCCTCGCTCTGCCGGGCCGCCCGGGCCTCCGCCCGAAACTGCCGGGGCATCAGCGTTACCCCGTAGCTGGGGTTGCAGGTCCGCCACAGCGCCTCGTCGTAGATGTCCAGCTTGGCGATCCGCTCCGGGTCGTCCCCGGTGAGGACGCTGATGCCGTACATGGTGGGTAGCCACTGGGGATCGTCCCCGTCCAGAGGCTCCTCCGGCTTGCCCCGGCGCCAGGCTAAGAGCTTCCGGCACTTCTCGTGCAACTCCCAGCCGATGGACGTCCGGTCCGGGTCGTCCCCGGCGGTGGTCATCACCAGAATCGCCTGCTGCCGCCGGGCGGCGTCGGTGCCCTGGGTGAGCACCGTCCAGAGCCGGTGCCCGGCCAGGCCGCGCCAGGCGTGAATCTCGTCGCAGAGGATGGCGGAGAAGGAGTAGCCATGCTTGCCCTCGGCGTCGCTGCTGTAGACCTTCATCAGCCCCCCGAACCTCGTCCGGATCTCCCGCACGCTGTCCCGGCAGTAGACCATGGGCCGGTGCTTGGGCTCGCTCATGGCCGTGTGCTCCACCATGTACTTGGCGCACTGGTAGAGGATGTCGGCGTTGATCTTGTCCACGGCAAAGATGGCCACGTGGGGCCGGCTCTCGCCGTCCGCCAGGAGGAAATAGAGCCCCAGCCCGGCGTTGAACTCCGTTTTTCCGTTCTTCTTTGGGATCTCATCGTACCCAAAGCGCCGGTACCGCACCCACTCACCGTGGTCGTCCAGCACCTGGATGCCGAAAAACTCCCGGATGAACTGCTCCTCCCAGGGCAGCAGCTCAAAGGGCCTCCCCGCCCACTCATTCTGCCCGAACACCAGCAGCCGGAAGAAGGAGAGAACCCGCTCCGCCTCCTCGGCGCTGTACCGGAGCTGGGCCTCGTCGTCTGGCTTAGGAACGGAGATGCCGGGCGCCAGCCACAGGGTATCAGGCATTGCGTACCTCGCCGCAGCGGATCACGGAAAGGAAGGGGTTGACGTCCTCCGGCCGCTGCTCCGGGGCCGTCGGCACCACCAGGCGGCAGCGGGAGGTCACCGTCAGGCCCATGTCGTTGGCGCAGTTGCGGGCTTGCTTAAAGTAGCGCTCCTGGATGCGCCCCCAGTCCTCCGCCGCCTCGCTGTCCCGCTTGCGGAGGGCCGCCTCCGTCTCCTGGGTGGCGATGAGCCACTGGTGGTGGGCCAGGAGGTAGCGCCCCAGGGTGTCGGCGTCCAGGTCCGTGTAGAGCCCGGCGGCAATGAGCCGCTTGCCCAGCGCCCGGAAGTCCTTGCGCAGGCCCTCTGGCAGCCACTTGGGCGCCTTGGCCGTCTTGGGCGGCTCCACCCGCACCTCACCGGCCCGGCGCTCCGCCTCCTCGCTCCGGGAAAGGTGCTTGCGCCCGTTGGCCACCACCAAATCCGTCGGCTGTCTCTTACCGGGCATCCGCACCCCTCCTCTCTCAGAAATCGTCCTCGCTCTCAGGGAGCTGGACCTCGCCGAACTCCTGCTTGATCCGTGCCGGGTCGCCCTTGTAAAAGACCAGCACGTGCTGGTGTACCCGTACCACCTTGCGATTGCCAAAGAGCCTCCTGGCTCTGGCTCCTGCCGTGCCAAACGGGTCCAGCTTGATGATCTCGTTGTAAAGCAGGCATCCGCAGTCCGCAAAGGCTCGCTTGGTCTCGCCGATCAGGTCCCGGTAGAATCCGCGCTTGTCCCGCACATCCCCCACGACAAACACGGCAAAGCGATTGTCTCTTAGCAGCTTGCAGGACTGCGCGATGATCTCCCGGTATGCCGTGCGGAAGCCCTCCCACGGCATGTTGCTGAGGTCCGCCGGGTCATCACTGTAAACCTCCAGGTCGTAATAGGGGGGGCAGGAGAAGACCATATCATAGCTCCGCCCATCAGCCAGTGCTGCGAGGTCTCCGCAGCTCCATCTGGGAGGCTCCAGCACGGGCACCTCCCGTGCGTTGTCCTCGTTGGCGGCCACCTGCTCCGGCCGGATGTCATTGCCGAAGTATCGGTAGCCCAGGCGGCCAGCGACGATCCCCCGGACGCTGCCGCCGGCGAATGGGTCCAGGATGCTGCCGCCGTCCGGGCAGAACCAGCGGTACATCAGCTCGCACAGGGCCGGGTCGAAAATACTGGTGCCGGGCGCCATCTTGTCGCATGTCCCCTCGATGTAATCCGGGGAGTCACAGGCATCCGTCAGATTGTCATCTCTGCCAGCCTCGCTCCGGATGCCTAGGTCCAGCCATGCTCTCTTGCGGCCTTGCCACTCTGCCGTCTTACAGTCGAGCACCGAGAAGGGATTGCAGAGGAAAAGCTCCTTGAGCTTGTAACCGGCAGCCTTTGCCTCCGGCGGCTCCTCGCCCTCTCCGGCGGCCGCCCGGTCGTGCTCCCGGACGTGGATGGGCTTGCCAGGATCCACGTCGAAGCCCGTGAGGGAGACGTCAAAATCCAGGGCGGCGATTGCGTCCAGCTCGAAACGCAGGGCCTCCTCATCCCACCCGGCGTCCTCCGCCAGGCGGTTGTCGGCCAGAATGTACGCCCGGCGCTGAGCCTCCGTGAGACTGCCTACCCGCACGCAGGGCACGCTCTCCATGCCCTCGGCCTGGGCCGCCAGCAGCCGCCCGTGCCCGGCGATCACCCGCCGCTCCTCGTCGATGAGAATGGGGGCCACAAAGCCGAACTCCCGCAGGCTCCGGCGCAGCCGCTCTACCTGCTCGTCGCTGTGCGTCCTGGCGTTGCGCTCATAAGGCACCAGCTCCGCCACCGGCACAGTAATGAGCTCCTCGGCGCTGATCCGCACGGCCCCGGCCGCCTCGCTTTTCTTTCGTCTCGCCATGGTAAACCTCCTGTGCCCAAATTGGGCACGCCGTCCAAAATCCCCGTGGGGAGAAAATCTCACACGGAGGAGGGCCCGCGGTATTTCGGCAGCCCGTGAAAACTTTTTCGGCCGGGGGGAGGGTCGCAAGGAAGCCCCGCAGGCGCGGCAGCGCCGCGCAAGCGCACCCAAGCGTCCCGTCGGTCAGCGCCTCCGGCCCGGCGAAAAACCGTGTGATTTCTGCCGCATTTCCTCTGCCGTCTTGCGGCTGTGGCAGCTGTGGCAGAGGCTCTGCAGGTTGCCCGGGTCGGTGAAGGTCTCCCAGTCTCCCCGGTGCGGCCGGATGTGGTCCACGTCCGTGGCCCGCTGCCGGATGCCCCTGGCCTCGCACTCCCGGCACCAGGGCTCCCGAAGGAGCCGCGCCGCCCGGAGCTGACGCCAGGTCTCGGTGCCGTACATCCAGCGCCAGGCCTTGGCGTCCTCGCCTCGTCGGTCCCGGTCCTTGGGCCGGTGATCCTGGCAGTAGCCGCCAGGCACCAGCACGCAGCAGCCAGGATACTTGCAGGGGCGGAGTGGCTTTGTGGCCACGGGCTATCACCTCCGGGCAAAACAAAAAGCCAGCGCCCGCTCTTTTCCCAGGATTTCTCCGGTGGAAGATCACGGGCACTGGCTAATCACGTAGCACTGGCCATCTGCGATGTCGACGAGATACGAGGCTTTGCACCTCCGGCACCAAAGTGTCAGGTTCCGGGCCGTGGTGTCTGGCCTCAGTGTCAGGTTGGTCTTCTGCCTGCAGTTGGGGCAGACGACCAAGCTGTCTTTTACTACGGCCAGTTTACCGCATTTTTTCGTACTTTGCAAGGCCTTTTCCTCACTTTCTTGGGCGTGTCCGATAAGAGACACTAGATTTCAAGTAATGATTTCTATGATTTATGATTCTAGCGCTTCTTTTCTGGCGCCAGATACTTGAGATATCCAAACATGCCCCAGTCCCGCATCTCCGGCACCTCAGAGCGGCTATGATCCAGGTATCCCGCCCCGGGCGGCACCCAGATCCGGGGCGTCTTGGAGGTCCTCACCTCTGGCGGTGGGATCGTACCAGCCAGCCCACGGGACGGCTGCACGGCGTGCCATCCCAGTCTCTCCACCGGCTCCTTGACAAAATACCGCGCCAACGTCCGGTAGCCGCAGACCTTGCCCGTCTTGGGGTCCTTACTCAGGAGCCGCTTGCGGTCCCAGATCTCGTCATCCACGTGCCCCCAGGGCCAGAGGCTCGCCACCACCGCCGATGGGCAGTCCTGATAGCGGAGGAGGGCGTGGACGTGCCAGCGTCCGTCTCCGTGGAGGTGCTCGATGCGGTAGAGGTAGTCCGGCATATAGCCCATGCAGCGCCCCAGCCGCTTGGTGTAGTTGCCCCACAGGCGCTTCACCTCGGCGTGCTCCTCCGGGAGGAAGTCGTTTGCGAATGTGAAGCTGTAGAAGACCCCGTCATAGCCGAAAAGAGCGGCCTTGAGCTCCGCCTTGTCGATCTCCGTCCGGTAGAAGGCCGGACGGCAGCGCTTGCGCGCTGCCTCCGGTCCGAAGCGCCGGTACCAGTAAGCGTCCGTCACCATCACCTTGACCAGCGGTCCGGCTCGCTGCCGTACCACGATGTACTCCGGCTCGTCCATCCCATCCCTCCTCTCACTCGATCACGATGCCGGCCTCCCGCCGGAGAGTATCCCGCAAGTCTGATACAGAGCAGTATCCCCGGATCACGCTGTCGCTCAGGGCCTCCACCTCGGCGTAAATCCGGCCAAGGTCCTCGTTGCTCATGCCCTCCTTGTCCCGGAGGACGGTGAAAAAGACGCTCCAGCTGGTGCGGACGGTCTCTGTCCGTGCCTTGTCCTTGGCCCGCTCCACGTCCGCCATGCTGGCCGGCCTGCGCCGCGGGTTAGTCTTCCTCTTCGCCATCGCCCAGCGCTTTCTCGAGGCAGTCTTCGCACCACGGCATCCCATCCACAAAGCAGCAGACCTTCTTCAACTCCGCACACTGGGAGCAGATAAGGTAGAGCTCAGTCCTCATCTCGTGGGCGCAGTTGGGGCACTGCTTTGGCGGCATTTCGTCCCTTTTGGTTGCGATTGCGTGGTTGCACCCCGAGCATCGCCATCCTCTTGCCATTACCTGATCGCCATCAAAAAGCTCCGCACAGGGCTCCCACACTCCACGTTTAACGCGCTCAGCCATTCTCTCCCCTCCTCACTGGCCCCTGGATCATATCCACGTGAATGATCTGCTTGCCCAGGTACTGCGCCAGGGCCATCTCGCACCTGGCGCTGGGACTGTCCGCCCAGTCCCGCAGCAGGCCGATGGCGTCGGCGCTGTCCAGCATGGCGGTGCAGATGCGCATGTAGTCCGCCGTCTCCATGCCCTCCGGCAGCACAGAGGGATCCAGGGCGATGTGCCCCATCCACTCCACCCTCTCCCGTGCCGCCCGGAACTTGGCCCGATACCCCGGATCGCCGGTGATCTTCCCGGCCAGATATACTTTCATTTCCTGCCCTCCAGTGCTCTCTCCGCCCCCTCACGGGTGAGGAAGACCTCTTCTCCAATTTCTTCGTTTCGGACATAAACATCGTCCGCCGGATCACCGAGGTAAAAGCCGCCTTCCGCAATTGCGCCGACCCGATCCTCGCTAATGTACCATCCGCATGTTTCCGGGTTGTGCTTAACGTCGTCCTGGAGGAGCAGATACACAGTCCCTCCAATCTTGCACGGCAGCACCGCCAGGCGCCCGTCCTTATCGGCCCGCATCAGCTCCACCATGCGGTGGATGGAGTAGTCCTCGGCGGAAAGCCCCGCCTCGATCTCCCTGGCCTCTACGCAGGCCTGCGGGGAAAGCCCCGTGTCCTCGTAGTCTGCCAGGCGCTCAATTGCCTCGTCGAAGTGGCCACACTCTTCGGTGCAATCCTCCCGCTCGCACATCTCGCTGCACACCAAATAATGGCCGTCACTTGCCTTGTAATGCGCTCTTGTCAGTCTCTCCATCATTTCTCCTCCTCCGGCGACTCCGGCAGCGGCATCCAGTGGGTAACATGGCCCCGGTGGATGCTTGATAGCGCCCATGCCCCGTCATGCGTCCGCAGCGTCATCGTTTTCTTGTGGCCGTCATCAAATGCGATGCAGGCCAAGACATCAGCAGAAATCGTCCGGAACATCCCGTCAGCCCAGCGCTTTGTCCCGTAGGCCTTGGCAAAAATGCTCTCGTGCTCCTCCGGCAGCCGGTCCTCCACTCTGATCCAGTCCCGCTCCACGGCGGCCTCGGCGGCCAGGCGGGTGACATCAGCGGCAGCGTCCCGCAACTTCCCGTTCTGCTCCAGGAGGGCACTGTGCTTTTCCCGGAGCGTCCCATACGCCTTTTTCCACTTCTCAATGGCGTCCCGGAGGACGCCATCGCAAGTCTCGTCATTCTCCAGCATGTCGGCCGCCTCCCGCATGATCCGACAGCCACGGACACCGCAGCTATTCTCCCAGCCGCAGCCTTCGCAGACAAAATCCCCAGATTCAGGTTTTAGCCACCGCAGGCCGGCCACGATCTCATCACGCTTCATCATCGTCCGCTCCCTCCTCTGGCGGCACGAAGTTGTACAGCGGCACCAGGCTTTTCAGCTTCTCGTACCTCTCCATCCAGTTCTTTCGGTCCTCGATCAGCGCCGAAATGGTCTTCGCGTCCGCCTCCAGCCTCTCGGCGGCGTCCAGCGCAATCTGATCCACGTCGCAGCTCAAAAACAGCTTGCTCCCCAGGGCCTCCGCCATATCCTCCGGCACGGTCTCCTCCGTCAGATACGGGCATCCGATGCAGTCCTTATCCTCCGTGCTGGCACTGCAGCGCAGAGCCCGGATAATATCCTCTCTCGCTCTCAAAACGGCAGCTCCCCCTCCTCGTCCTCCGGGGTCTCCCGGAAGTCCCCAGGCTCCGCCTGTGCCCCGCTCTGGCGCTTGCTGCCGGCAAAGTACAGGCTGTCCACGATGACCTCATAGCTCCGGCGCTTATTGCCGTCCTTGTCCGTCCAGTCCCGGACCTGCAGACGGCCCTCCACAGCGGCCATCTGGCCGCGGGTAAAATACTTGGCGGCAAACTCCCCCGTGCCCCGCCAGGCCGCGCAGTCGATGAAATCCGTCTCCCGCCTGCCGTCCTGGCCGGCGAAGTCCCGGTCCACGGCCAAGGAAAAGGACGCCACCTTGGTGCCGCTCTGGGTCTGCCGCAGCTCCGGGTCCCTGGTCAACCGGCCCATCAAAATGATTTTGTTTAACATAATTTTCCTCCTATCACGTCATCTCCACCCGCAGCAGGGGCTCCCCGGCCGGGCCGTACTCGCTCACCAGCCGCACGTGGCTCAGCGTCCCGGCCGGGACGGATACCACGGCATCCGGGTGCCACTCCGCCATCTGGCCGAAGATCTCCGCCATGCGCCGCACCGTCAGGGCGTCGTTGGCAGGCTCCTGGGGCGAAGGGGTCCTCCGGGGCTTGCCCGGTGCCCGCTGCTTGGGGTAATTGGCGCTTAGGCCCTGGGCCTTGCGCCACTTGGCAAATACCGCCTTGCTCACGCCCAGCATCTCAGAGATGGCCAGGTCGTCCCGGCCCTCGGCGTAGAGCTCCCGGGCCCGGGTCTCGTCGAAGGGAGCGTGCTCCGTCGTCGGCGCCGGGGCCGGGAGGGGCTCACCCCCCCCGGTTTTCTCCATCAGCCCCAGCTCTGTGAGTTTCTCCTCCATGGCCTTATGGGATACGGCATTCAGCTCCGCCAGCACCCCGATCTGCTTCGTCTTATTCTTCGCCGTCCGGTATCCGGTGGCGATCTCGGCGTCGCTCATAAACATATCGCTCATCGCTCCTTTAGTCCCTTTCTCCTGGTCATCTCCTGCGTCCACTTCCGGCTCTTCCGCCGGACGGCCTGGTAATCGCCGATCTCCCGGCTCTGGTCCCGGCGCTCCTGCCGCTCCCGCTCCGTCTTGGCGGCGTACTCACCCCAGGCGGGGCAGTAGGCGGGATCGTGGCATGTGGGCGAGGCCCGGCGGCGAGGGCAGTCCGGCCGGCACGGGGCGTCATAGCGCTTATCCATCATCATGCCGCGGCTTGATCATGGTGATCACTTTGCTCTCCGGATTTACCTTGTGCTCTCTGTCGATGCGCCAGACCGGGGAATCGTCCGTCATTCCGGCCTGGAAGAGCGTCTTGAGCATCCCCCCCGCTATCGGGTTGATGCTGCTGACCTCTGTATGTATGGCCTGGATCATCAGGCCGATCTCTGCGGCCAGCTCCACGAGGCCGCCTACACACTCGAGCTGCTGGATACGGTGCTCTTCGTCAATCCAAAACTTGATCATACTATCCTCCAATATCTGTCCGGGGGC
>ERZ1034844.134-NODE-134-length-42205-cov-13.776228_pt1 | contig 42205 bp, 40 predicted proteins | sample MGYA00520594_ERZ1034844 | MGnify/ENA primary metagenome ERZ1034844 (study PRJEB33766, sample SAMN09781733) | gut metagenome | biome: gut microbiome | host: Homo sapiens | place: Madagascar | study: EMG produced TPA metagenomics assembly of the PRJNA485056 data... | reverse complement strand
GGCATTCTGTTCGTTCCGGGAGTTCGTCCGGTTAGCCAATGATCATTGACTAACTCTCAATTTATATAACAAAGGATAACACATGTGTAAAGAAAAAATACTTGACACCTTTGCATAACTATAGTATGATAGCCAAGGTGCATATCGCATGACCTATAGAAAGGCACTGGATAAGATGGACAGGATTTTGGAACAGAATCTGTTGTATGACTTTTACGGAGAACTTCTTACGGAGCATCAGCGGAGAGTGTATGAGGATGCAGTATATAATGATATGTCTCTTGGTGAGATCGCGGGAGAACAGGGCATCAGCAGACAGGGCGTCCATGATCTGATCAAGCGCTGCGACCGGATCCTACAGGATTACGAGAGCAAGCTACATCTGGTGGAACGCTTCATGGCAGCCAAGGAGAAGATCGGTGAGATTGAGAAGCTGACCGCAGACGATGACACAGATCCTAAGGAGCGCATGGAACGCATCCGTGAATTATCCGGATCCCTTTTAAAGGAATGGTAAGGAGCAGCAAATGGCATTTGAAAGTTTAACAGACAAACTCCAGAATGTTTTCAAAAACTTAAGAAGCAAGGGTCGTCTGACGGAAGAGGATGTAAAGTCCGCATTGAAAGAAGTCAAGATGGCGCTCCTGGAGGCCGATGTTAACTTCAAGGTTGTCAAGCAGTTCGTAAAGGCAGTGGAAGAACGTGCCATTGGCCAGGATGTCATGAACGGTCTGAATCCAGGGCAGATGGTGATCAAGATCGTAAATGAAGAAATGGTAAGCCTCATGGGCAGTGAGACCACAGAGATCGCCATGCAGCCCGGCAAAGCTATTACCGTTATCATGATGGCAGGTCTTCAGGGTGCAGGTAAGACCACCGCGACAGCCAAGATCGCCGGTAAGCTGAAGCTGAAAGGCAAAAAGCCTTTACTGGTAGCCTGCGACATTTACCGTCCCGCAGCAATCGAACAGCTGCAGATCAACGGTAAGAAACAGGAAGTGGATGTGTTCTCCATGGGAACAGATCATAAGCCTGCCGAGATCGCGAAGGAAGCTATTGCGTATGCTGAGAAAAACGGTCACAACGTAGTAATCCTGGATACTGCCGGACGACTTCATGTAGATGAAGACATGATGGCAGAGCTTCAGGAGATCAAAGAGACCGTGACGGTGCATCAGACACTTTTGGTAGTAGATGCCATGACCGGTCAGGATGCCGTGAATGTGGCAAAAGAGTTTGATGAAAAGGTCGGAGTCGACGGTGTGATCCTGTCCAAGATGGACGGTGATACCAGAGGTGGTGCCGCACTTTCCATCAAAGCAGTCACCGGTAAGCCGATCCTCTTCGTAAGTATGGGTGAGAAGCTGTCTGATCTGGAACAGTTCTATCCCGACCGTATGGCGAGCCGTATCCTTGGTATGGGCGATGTATTATCCCTCATTGACAAGGCACAGGCAAGCATCGACATCGATGAAGAGAAGAGCCGTGATATGGCCGGACGCATGAAGAAGGGTAAATTCGACTTCGAAGATTATCTGGAGAGCATGAAGCAGATGCGCAATATGGGCGGTTTGTCCAGTATTCTGGGAATGCTTCCCGGCATGGGCATCAAGGCATCGGATCTGGAAGGTGCGATTGATGAGACACAGATGAAACGCACCGAGGCCATCGTTTTATCCATGACGAAAGAGGAACGCCGGAATCCCAAGATCCTGACACCTCAGAGAAAACACCGTATCGCAAAAGGTGCCGGTGTGGATATCGCAACGGTAAACCGGTTTATCAAACAGTTCGAACAGACCCAGAAGATGATGAAGCAGTTCGGCGGCGGTAAAAAAGGCCGCGGCGGCATGGGCGGAATGTTCGGCGGAGGAAGGTTCCCCGGTATGGGTGGCAGATTTTTCTAAGCATTACTTAACTTAAGTCCGATATGAACAAACAGTTCTTATCATATAAATTATTTTATTTTTATTCAATGGAGGAAAAAGAAATGGCAGTAAAGATCAGATTAAGAAGAATGGGACAGAAGAAGGCTCCTTTTTACAGAATTATCGTAGCAGATTCCCGTTCTCCCAGAGACGGTAGATTCATCGAGGAGATCGGTACCTACGATCCTTCCACCGATCCTTCCACTTTCAAGATCAACGAAGAGCTGGCTAAGAAGTGGTTACAGAACGGCGCTCAGCCTACCGAGCAGGTTGCTAAGCTTTTCAAGGTTGCAGGAATCGAGAAATAAGTTCTAAATATCTATTCATCGGAGGTGGATTATGAAGGAACTAGTAGAAGTAGTTGCAAAGGCACTCGTTGATAATCCGGATGAAGTAGTTGTAACTGAGAAGACAGAAGGGAAAAATATCGTCCTTGAACTTCATGTAGCTGCGTCCGATATGGGTAAGGTGATCGGTAAGCAGGGACGTATTGCAAAAGCAATCCGCTCCGTTGTGAAAGCAGCATCATCCAAAGACAACACAAGAGTGGACGTTGAGATCGTTTAATTTTTGATAAAAAGATCGGAAACGTTGAGCGGAGAAACATGCAAAAGGTGTGTTTCTCCGTTTTTTGGCTAAAAGCCGGAATGGAGTAAGACTATATGGAAGATCTGTTACAGGTCGGCATTATCACTTCCACCCATGGGGTGAGAGGGGAAGTAAAGGTATATCCCACCACGGATGATCCCAGAAGATTCCGCAGACTGAAGGAAGTCGTTCTGGACACCGGCAAAGAAAAACAGAATCTGGAAATCGAAGGCGTCAAGTTCTTTAAGCAGTTTGTAATTCTGAAATTCAAAGGACTGGACAACATAAATGATATAGAAAAGTATCGTCAGAAGAGTCTGTATGTGACGCGTAAAAATGCGGTACGTCTGCAGAAAGATGAGTATTTTATCGCAGATCTGATCGGTCTTAAGGTACAGGACGAGGACGGTAAGGAATTAGGTATCGTAAAGGATGTCATCGAGACCGGTGCCAATGATGTCTATGAGGTGGAAATGGCAGACGGTAAGAGTCTGCTTTTGCCTGCCATCAAACAGTGTATTCTAAACGTAGATGTGGAGAGCGGCACGATGCAGGTACATGTATTGGAAGGACTGCTTGACTTATGATGAAGTTTCATATTCTGACCCTGTTTCCGGAGATGGTCAGACAGGGGCTTGCTACCAGTATCTTGGGACGGGCGGCGGAGAAAGGTCTGATTGACGTTGATGCGGTGAACATCCGGGATTACACACAGGATAAGCATGGAAAAGTCGACGATTATACTTATGGCGGCGGTGCCGGAATGCTGATGCAGGCACAGCCGGTGTATGATGCATACAGGGCGGCAGCCGGCGACAGGAAAGTACGCTGTGTTTATCTGACTCCACAGGGAGAACCTTTTACCCAGAAAAAAGCAAGAGAACTGTCCGTAGAAGAGGAACTCGTATTGCTTTGCGGCCATTACGAGGGGATAGATGAGCGTGTACTGGAAGAAATAGTTACGGATTACATTTCTATCGGAGATTATGTTCTCACCGGGGGAGAACTGGCTGCCATGGTGGTCGTGGATGCTGTGGCGAGACTGGTACCCGGAGTACTCAACAATGAGGAATCCGCCGAGACAGAGAGCTTTCATAACGATCTGCTGGAATATCCGCAATATTCCAGACCTGAGGAGTGGCATGGGAAAAAAGTGCCGGAAGTACTGTTATCCGGAAATCATAAAAAGATCACAGCCTGGCGTCTGGAGCAGTCTGAGAGACGCACAGAGGAACGCAGACCGGATCTCTATGTGAAATATCAGGAGAAACAACAAGTCATCAAAAAGCTTTCCGCAAAGAAACGCATCTTTATTCATATGATGGAGACGTTGTCCAGAGGTTGTGGAGAGGTTCTCTACGCGGAAGGAAAAAATGTACTGATCTATCTGCCACAGATCGGTAACGCCATGCTGAATGCAGAGGATGAGGAACATCTGGAAAAAATGCTTCCCCTGATTCCGGCAGAAGTTGCAAAACACAGTATGGTGACGGTAACGGACAGGTGGAATGACAGGATCAGTAAGACGCTCGGATATCATGGCAGTATGCAGTGCTCCCAGGCCTGCTATACCCGGGGAGAACCGCTTCCGGTGAGGCACAAGGATATCAGACAGCTGACAGGAGCCGAGGTCCCTTATGTGGCGGAACATTATCATCTCGGAGATGATGAATATGTCAGAGAGCGGATCGGTGCAGGAGCGGTGTTCGGTATCTATGTGGAAGGAAAACTTTGCGGCTTTATCGGCAGTCACGATGACGGCAGCATGGGAATGTTGTACGTAGACGAGAACTATCGCAGGCAGGGACTGGCAGCGTCTCTGGAAGGATATCTGATCAATAAACAAAGAGAACAAGGATACATTCCGTATGCTCATATTGTGGATGGAAATGAAGCATCCATACGTTTACAGGAGAGGCTGGGATTGAATCTCTCGGAACCTGTGATCTGGTGGCTTTTCCGGGATTAAAATAAAACTTGCATTTTATAGACCTTTATGGTAAAATCTAAATGTTGTGAAAACGAGATGGTCCTCTGTTACCGAATAAGGGGTATTAAGAACATCCATTTTATGAAGGAGGCTCATTATGAGTAACATTATCAAAGAGATCGAAGCAGAACAGTTAAAAGAGACCGTTGACCAGTTTGAAGTTGGCGATACCGTTAAGGTATACGGCAAGATCAAAGAGGGTAACCGTGAGAGAATCCAGGTGTTTGAGGGCGTTGTACTGAAGAGACAGGGCGGCAGCAACAGAGAGACTTTCACTGTTAGAAAGACTTCTAACGGTATCGGCGTAGAGAAGACCTGGCCTTTACACTCTCCCAACGTAGAGAAGATCGAAGTTGTAAGAAGAGGTAAGGTAAGACGTGCAAAGCTGAATTACTTAAGAGATCGCGTTGGTAAGAAGGCAAAGGTTAAGGAATTAGTGAAATAATTGCATTGACCGGTGAGGGCAGCTGTTTTATGACAGCTGCCTTTTATATTTGAAAAAGAATCCCGGATATGATACACTTAAAGTCTGTAAATATATTTGTTAGATAGGATGTAAAATTGAGAAATAAGGGATTAAGTTTTTACAAGAAAAAGAAAAAAATCAGTCAGGAACTGGTCAGAGAGATTTTCAGCTGGATCTTTGGAATTGCCTTATCTGTTTTTCTGGCGGCGGTTGTGGTCATTTTCCTTGGAAAATCCACCAGGGTAGTGGGAATGTCTATGGAACCTGCGTTGGAGAACGGACAGCAGATATTCATTGACCGTTTTCTGTATATTTTATCATCTCCGAAAGACGGGGATGTTGTTGCGTTTTTGCCGAATGGCAACGAAAACTCTCATTATTATATTAAGAGGGTGGTTGCCGGACCGGGAGACAAGGTGAGGATTGCCGGTGGGGCACTGTATGTGAACGGTCAGGAAAGCAAATGGGTAACGGAGAAGATTCTGGATCCGGGGATTGCCGAAAATGAAATTCTTCTTGGCAATAAAGAGTATTTTTGCATCGGTGACAATCCCAACAACAGTGAAGACAGCAGGTCTGCCAATATCGGACCGGTGGAGGAACAGGACATCATAGGAAAAGTCTGGTTTCATTTAAAGTCTTCTTCCGATGGCATGGGTTTTGTGAAATAGATGAGAAGTCCTGTGTGGGAAACTGCAGGAGTGGAAAGGTATGGTTTTTAGATGAATTATCAGTGGTACCCCGGTCATATGACCAAAGCAAGGCGTATGATGCAGGAAAATATAAAGCTTATAGATCTGGTGATCGAACTGGTGGATGCGAGAATTCCTGTCAGCAGCAGAAATCCGGACATCGATGAACTGGGAAAAGGAAAATCACGGATCATTTTGTTAAACAAATCCGATCTGGCAGATCCTGCTTGGAATAAGAAGTGGGTAGATTATTTTTCCGAAAAAGGAATGGGCGTATTGGAGATCAATTCCAAAACAGGCATGGGCATCAAATCGATCCAGGGACTGGTACAGGAAGTCTGCAAAGAAAAAATCGAGCGTGACAGAAAACGCGGAATTGTAAATCGCCCGGTGCGTGCGATGGTAGTGGGCATTCCTAACGTGGGAAAATCCACCTTTATCAATTCTTTTGCCGGAAAAGCCTGCGCAAAAACGGGGAACAAACCCGGTGTCACCAAGGGAAAACAGTGGATTCGTCTGAATAAAGGACTGGAGCTGTTAGACACGCCCGGTATTTTGTGGCCGAAATTCGAAGACCAGCAGGTGGGAATGCGTCTGGCATTCATCGGCTCCATGAATGATGAAATACTGATTCCGGATGAACTGGCATGTGATTTGATCAGTGAACTTCAAAGGCTGTATCCAAAATCCCTGCGTGATAGATATGATGCCGATCCGGAAAGAAAACCGATAGAAATACTGGAGGAGGTAGCGGAGAGTCGTAAGTGTTACAGCAAAGGGGAACAGAAAGATCTTGAAAAAGCCGCCGGCATCCTGATCGATGATTTTCGGAGTGGGAAGCTTGGAAGAATGACACTGGAGAGGATATAGATTATGAACAGAGTAATGAAAGAAATGCTGAGCACAGCGATATATCTGCTTTGTGTTCTGGGAGCGGTATGGCTGGTGATCACCTTTGTCGGACAACGTACGGTGGTAGAAGGTGCTTCCATGGAAAATACATTGCACAATGGGGATAATCTTATCGTAGAGAAATTAAGTTACCGTTTTCATGATCCGGAGCGGTTTGATGTGATTGTATTTCCGTTTCAATATCAGGATAATACCTATTATATCAAACGGATTATCGGACTTCCGGGGGAAACGGTACAGATCAAAGAAGACGGCAGTATATACATAAACGGCGAGAAGCTTGCGGAAAACTACGGAAGAGAGATCATCAAGCCGGAGACGGTCGGCAGAGCGGCAGATCCCATTACACTGGGGGAAGACGAGTATTTTGTCATGGGAGATAACCGCAATAATTCCAGCGACAGCCGGACGGATATTGTAGGCAATATTAAGAGGAAAGATATTATCGGCAAAGCATGGCTGCGCATCTGGCCGCTTTCTGATTTCGGAGTATTGCAGCATCAATAAGATTTCATAAAAGATAGGAAATAGTGGGATACATCTATGGAAAGTACAGCAAAGATCAAAGAAATATTACAGGCAGCTTCTGAGAACAGGCTGCCTGAATTTATCGCAGAATTTGAAGGAGATCCCCGAAACGGCGTCAGGAAGCTGGTAGAGAGTGCACGGAAAAAGTTAGAAGCACTTCAGACAGAACGCGCACGGATCGAGCACCTGAAAAAATATGAAAAAGAATATGCGGATTATACGTATATCTGCGGCATTGATGAAGTCGGGAGAGGACCGCTTGCGGGACCTGTTGTGGCAGGAGCGGTGATCCTGCCCAAAGATTGTGATATTTTATACATTAATGATTCGAAGCAATTGTCCGAAAAAAAGAGAGAAGAGCTGTATGAGGTAATCACCGGAGAGGCTGTTGCCTGGGCAGTGGGATATGCTTCCCCTGAGCGGATCGATGAGATCAATATTTTACAGGCAACCTATGAGGCAATGAGAGAGGCCATCGGAAAGCTTACGCCCACACCGGATTTGTTATTGAATGATGCAGTGACGATTCCGGGAGTGAAGATCAGACAGGTGCCCATTATCAAGGGAGATGCCAAGAGCATATCCATCGGTGCGGCGAGTATTGTGGCAAAAGTGACCAGAGATCACTTGATGGAACAGTATGCTGAGGTGTTCCCGGAGTATGATTTTGCATCGAATAAGGGATATGGTAGTGCGGCGCATATTGCTGCGTTAAAAAAGTACGGTCCGACGCCCATACACAGACGCAGCTTTATCAAGAAGTTTGTATAATTTATGGATTTGAACGCCCGGAAAGGCGAGAGATATGCGACTGACAGAATGGTTTTCACAGGATAAAATAGCAGACAGCGGAAGAACCCAGACGGTAAACAGCAGAACCGCAGAGCAGGTGAACAGGCAGATACATGCATTGACACCCGGACAGATACTGCGTGGCGAAGTGGTGTCCAGAGAAGGGAATAATGCACAGATACGGCTGCTGCAGGATGTGTTGATCGATGCAAAGGTGGATGCGGATATTCGGCTGGAATTAGGACAGAATATTACGTTTCAGGTGAAAACAAACGGGCAGGTATTGAATTTAAGTCCGTTATTTACCAATATGGCTACGGAAGGTACGGTATTGAAAGCTTTAGACATGGCATCACTTCCGGCAAATGAAAGTACGATCGCCATGACCAAACAGATGATGGATGCCGGACTTCCCATTGACAAGGGAACTTTGCAAAAGGTTGTGCATGAGATGAATGCTTTTCCGGATGCGCTCACAGAGGATCTGGTGAATCTCCACAGACTGGAATTGCCTGTGACGGAGGAAAATATCACACAGATGGCATCTTATCGGAATCTGACGCATCAGCTGACGGCAGGAATGGAAGAGACGGCACTGGCACTTACCTCGACCCTGCAGGAACTGACAGAGAACGGTAATACAGAGCAGGCGGCAAAGCTATACAGTGAGATCCTGAACCTGATATCTGAGGGAATGGCGTCCGGAACAGAAGGCGGAGAAGCACCGTTGTCCATAGAAATGCCGGCAACAGAAGTGACAAATGTAGGGAATCCGGATGCAAATACAGCACAGCCGGTACTGCCGGATACAGCCCCAGGGACAGAAGCGTTAGAAGAGATATCCGGAGGAAATCAAGCACCGGCAGGACAAACGCAGACCATTCCTGTCAGAGGGGATGCGGTGGACGCTTTTGAAATCACACAGTTACAAAATCTGCAAAAACTGTTAAAACAAGGACTGGATACAAAGGATAGTGTGTTATTGCGCACCATCCTGCAGAACCCCAAGACAGCGGAAGTTACCTCGAAGCTGTTCCTGAATCAGTGGAGTATCCGTCCGGAGGATGTGGATTCTCCGGAAAAAGTGGAACAGCTGTATCAGAAGATGAGCAGGCAACTGAAAGGTCTGACAGCTGCATTGGAAGAAAACGGGCAAAGCAGTTCAACTGCGTATCAGACAGCAGCAAACTTAAGCCAAAATATTGATTTTTTACAGCAGATCAATCAGACCTATGCTTATATACAATTACCCCTGCATCTGAAACAGGGCGAGCATAAAACAGGAGAACTGTTCGTCTATACCAACAAACGGAATCTGGCTAGGAAAGACGGGCAGGTCAGTGCACTGTTGCATCTGGAGATGGAACATTTAGGACCGCTGGATGTCTATGTCGCATTGCAGGATGCAAAAGTGAGTACGAAATTTTATGTGCAGAATGAGCAGATACTGGATTATCTGGAAGCAAACATGGAGGTATTGACGCAAAGGCTGAAGCAGCGGGGATATGACTGTAAGTGCGAAACCACACTGCGGGCACAACTGCAGCAGACAGCGCAGGCAATGGCACCGATTCTTAAGACAGAGGGAAATGTCCCTGTGTCACAGTATGCGTTTGATGTGAGAACATAAATTTTATGATCGGACAGGGATATGCTGAAGTGAATGAAAATTCATTCGGGAAAACGTACGATGCATAGAGAGCCGGAAAGCAATCAACGAATTGCCTACAGGTAAGGGGATGTAAAATGGATGAAAAAAAGAAGATAAAACAGGCAATTGCTCTGGAGTATGATCCATCGGACGCTGCCCCCAGAGTGGTTGCGAGCGGCAAAGGCATTCTCGCGGAGAAGATGATAGAAAAAGCGCAGGAGAGCAGCGTGCCAATCCACCGGGATGATAAACTGGCGGACACACTTTCGAGACTGGATATCGGTGAGATGATTCCGCCGGAACTCTATGAGGTAGTGGCGGAGATTCTGGTATTTGTAGATGCTGTGGATCATCGTATGGTGAAAGAAAGCATTGCGGCCGGAGCAAAACGGAAAGGGTGAATAGGTGAATACCAGGCAAAAGGGAACTGTTTATGAGCAGATCGCTGCGGAGTATCTGAAAAAGCAGGGAATGGTCATATTGGAGAGAAATTTCCGGAGAGGAAGAAACGGCGAGATCGACATTATCGGAAAAGACGGAAAATATCTGGTATTTGTCGAAGTAAAATACCGCACCGGAACAGAAAAGGGGAGTGCCGCGGAGGCTGTAACGGCGGCAAAGCAGAAGATGATCTGCAGTGTGGCGGATTATTACCGTTATCTGCATAAATATGATGATAATATATGGGTACGTTATGATGTAGTAGCAATTCAGGGAGAAGAGATACAATGGATCCGGGATGCGTTTCGGCATCATTATCGTACAGGGAGATAGAAGGATGCATCAGCTGATCAGAAGCAGGTTTGGAGAGAAAGAGAGCATACAGCAGAGGAAAAAGGGAGCATTGGAGTACCTCGTTTTTCCCAAACTAGAGGAAACAGGAGAGGTCAATCATTTATTTACCACGCGTACGGGAGGTGTCAGCAACGGTATTTATGCTACCATGAATCTGAGTTTTTCCAGAGGAGATGATCCGGAAGCGGTGATGGAGAATTACAGGCGGATCGGAGCTGTCCTTGGCGTGGCACCGGATAGGATGGTTGCTTCGAGACAGACACATACCACCAATATTCACCTGGTTACGGCATCAGACCTTGGAAACGGGATCACGAAGCCTTCTGCGTATGAAGATATTGATGGTCTGGCAACCAATATTCCGGGAATCGCATTGGTTACTTTTTATGCGGACTGTGTTCCTCTGTATTTTGTGGATCCGGTGCATCATGCAATCGGACTGGCACATTCCGGCTGGAGAGGAACGGTGTCACGAATGGGAGAACGTATGGTGCAGTTTATGCAGGAACAGTTCCATAGTGAGCCCCGGGACCTGGTGGCAGCAATCGGTCCGTCTATCTGTGTGGACTGCTATGAGGTGAGTGAAGAGGTAGCAGAACAGTTTCGTGTGGGATTTCCGCAAAAGGTTCTGCAAAAAGGGAAAATGCCCGGCAAATATCAGCTGAATCTCTGGGAAGCGAATCGGAGTATTCTCTTAAAAGCCGGTTTACTGCCGGAGCATATTGCGGTCACGGATGTTTGTACCTGCCATAATCCGGAGTATCTGTTTTCCCATCGTGCAAGTCACGGACAGAGAGGAAATCTGGCGGCTTTTCTGGCACTGAAAAATGACACAAATTAATAAAATTTAAGAAATGTACCGCAAAAACCTTAAAGAAAGTATGCTAAAATAAATAGGAAAAAAGTAAAACAATACCTAATAAGTATTTTGTTGTGGGAGTGATTCATATCACAGAAATGAGGGAAGAATGGCAAATATTCTTGTATGCGATGATGACAGAGAAATTGTGGATGCAATTGAAATCTATCTGAGCCAGGATGGGTATAAAATATATAAGGCATACGATGGAGAACAGGCAATTCAGATCCTCGACAAAGAGGATATTCATTTATTAATCATGGATATTATGATGCCGAAACTGGACGGCATCCGGGCAACGCTCAAGATCCGTGAATACAGCAGCATTCCCATTATTATTTTATCGGCAAAATCAGAAGATACGGATAAAATTCTGGGCTTAAATATCGGTGCCGATGATTATATCTGCAAACCGTTCAATCCATTGGAACTGGTTGCCAGAGTAAAGTCAAATCTGCGCCGTTATACATCGTTGGGAAGTCTTACCGGAGAAAATAAGGCGATTTATCAGGTGGGCGGACTGATTCTGAATGATGACACCAAACAGGTTACCGTGGACGATGAACCGGTAAAGATGACACCGATTGAGTATAATATTTTATTACTTCTCATGAAGAATCAGGGAAGAGTATTTTCCATCAATCAGATTTACGAAAGTATCTGGAATGAAGACGCTATCGGTGCCGATAATACCGTAGCGGTGCATATCCGCCATATTCGCGAAAAGATAGAAATCAATCCCAAGGAACCGAGATATTTGAAGGTCGTATGGGGAGTCGGATACAAGATTGACAAGGAGCAGGCATGAGAAAACCTACATTGAAACGTCTGGTACTGGGACTGGTACAGCAGACTGCGGCGTTACTGATATTGCTTGCCATCGCAGCGATTTTGTTTAACTCTTATCTTGCGGTAGATACTGCGGACGGCACCAGGGTATATGATCTGTCTCCGCTGGATGCAGAGACAGAGTTTGAGGACTCGGTGATCTTTCACGATCTGTTTCAGGGAGCGGTATCGGATATTGTGCAGTTGATGGTGATTAAAGGGCAGATGGAGACAGATGACCGTTTTGATCCCTATAAGCAGATTGATATTACGGAGTTTGCATCTGCAAGACAGGGCGGTGCGGATTGCCCGGTAACCGCAGTATATGAACTGGAAGACCTGATCAAATGGGGAAAATACGGTGTGGAATATACGGATCGTATTATGAGTATGTCTGATTTTGTGAATTATTTCGGATCGGTGGATCAGGAGACGAACTTCATTCTGGATTCTGACGGGCAGCTTGCGTATGTGCCGGACCCGGAACAGACGCAGGAGCAGAAGGAAGCAGTCGCAAAGGCAATTGCGGCTATTCCGGAGAGTCAGCGGACTGACCGGTTAGAGGATCTGGCATTTACTTATATTGTAAAAGAAAGTATCCAGGATATCAGAGTATCCAGAGAAGATGACGGCACCATGACGGTGTATTTCCCGATGCTTTCCTGCAGATATGCCACAGTAGACGGAGAAAAGCAACTGACCGCCTGTGCGGATAACTGGGTGGAATATATGGCGTTGCAGAATAATCTTGCGTTGACTGTAAATACCCTGGCAGCGAACTATGAGCAATACCAGAACTGTAATGACTTATATCAGGAAAATGCAGGAAACCTGATATATGCGGTACGCATGATGACCGGAGACGGAGTTACCAGAACGTACACCAATGTATCGGCAATTGCAGATAACTCAGACAACGTGATCACAGACTATTTTTCCGAGTACAGAAGATATCTGATCTATTATCCGGACAGTCTGGAATTTACCAGTAATACCGGAATGACAGAGGGGCAGATCTATCAGTATCTGAAGGATTATGATTACCCTCATCCGGATATGACACATATCTGGATTGCGATAGATACGAATTATCCCGTACAGGGGGATGCTTTTTATAATGCAAATGTGGTATTCCAGCGTATTGTTCCGAATATCTGGTATCTGATCGGCGGTGGAATCCTGTTGGCAGTTTTGTGGTTGCTTGTTGGAATTTATCTGACGGTGACCGCCGGGGTGGCATATGATGAAGAGGAAGAACCGGTACTGTATCTGAACGGAATCGATCACGTATGGATCGAATTCATGATCCTTGTTTTTCTAATCTGTGTGTATAGTGCAGGAGTGGGATATGATTATCTTATGAGCACGGCAAACAGAGTGTATGTAAGTCATTCCGAAATCCAGGGAAGAGAAATGACAAGACTGTCTGCTTACGCGGTGTTTGCCGCTTACGGCTTCTCGGTCAGTGCAGCTTTTAATGTATTCTGGTACAGTCTGATCCGCAGAATCAAGTCACACAATATGTGGAAGGACAGCTTCCTGCACTGGATTGTGAGCAGCTTTGGCAAAGCAGTACATTTTGTGGTATCCCACAGGAATTCTGCAATCAGTTCGCTGATCCCATATAATTTGTTTTTGCTTACAAATCTGGCCGGAATCTTCGGAACTTATCTGCTAAGGACAAACGGCGTATGGTGGCTTTTGCCGGCGGCACTTGCAGTGGTATTGGACGGGATTGTCGGGGTCTTGCGTTTTAAACAGAAGGCGGAACAAATTGATATTGTTGAAGGAATCCGCAGAATTCGTGACGGCGAGGTGGATTATAAGCTGGATGTATCTGCACTTCACGGGGATAACCGGGAGATGGCCGATGCGGTAAACAATATCGGAGAAGGTATCCGCAAGGCGGTAAGTACCAGCATGAAGGATGAACAGATGAAGTCGGATCTGATCACCAATGTCTCTCACGACATCAAAACACCGTTGACTTCGATTATCAATTATGTAGATCTTCTGAAACGCCTGAAAATCACAGAGGAGCCGGCGCAGAGTTATATTGCTGTATTGGACAGCAAATCACAGCGTCTGAAGCAGCTTACGGATGACCTCGTGGAGGCATCAAAGATTTCTTCGGGCAATATTGTCCTGAATCTGGAAAAACTGAATTTCACTGAACTTCTGAATCAGGCCGTGGGAGAGTTCTCTGACAGACTGGAAGAGAAAAAGCTGCAGGTGATTTTTGACGGAAATGATATTGCCGGTATGATCTATGCGGACAGCCGCAGAATGTGGAGAATCATCGAAAATCTTTTCCAGAATATCTGTAAATATGCGCTGGAAGGAACCCGGGTCTATCTGGAGATGAAAGTAGAGAATGACAGAGTTATCGCTTCTTTGAAAAATATTTCGGACAGACCGATGCATCTGAAAGGAGAAGAACTGTCGGAAAGATTTATCCGCGGAGATGCTTCCCGGACAACGGAAGGCAGCGGACTGGGACTCTATATTGCGAAGAATCTGACCAAAGCACAGCACGGTGAATTTCAGATTCAGTTGGACGGTGATCTGTTTAAGATCGTCCTGGATTTCCCGGAATATAAAGAAAATGAACTGATAGAGGAAACCACGCAGAATATGGTAGAAGCGGCAGCAAAAGAAGAATAAGAAAACGCAGGAACGGTCAAAGGTTCCTGCGTTTTCTATATTAAAAATGGAATTCGTTCATTTCTCTGCGGTTATTGTAGGCTTCCACGATACCGTGAATCTTCTCTGTGGTAGCCATGACATTGGACAGGGAAGCGTCATGGTTCATAAAGTCGATCAGGGAAGCAATGAACTTGCTCATATCGGCTTCCACGAAGTAAGGTCTGGTGTAGATCTCGGGAGGCAGATAGGTAAGGTTCGTCGTAACGACCTTGTCAAAATCACCATGCTCGTAAGCTGCATCAAAATTCTTCAGACCATCGGTAAACAGACCGAAAGTACAGCAGATATATACACGTCTGGCATGCATAGCCTTTAACTGCTTGGCAGTATCTAACATACTTCCGCCGGAGGAAATCATATCATCGATAATAATAATATCCTTGCCTTCGATATTGTCACCTAAGAATTCATGAGCGACAATCGGGTTCTTACCGTTAACAATAGTAGAGTAGTCACGTCTCTTATAGAACATACCGGTATCGACACCGAGCACACTGGCAAAATAAATTGCACGGTCCAGAGCACCCTCATCCGGACTGATGACTAACAGATGATCCTTATCCACGATCATATCGTCCTCGGAATTTAACAGAGATTTGATGAACTGATAAGGCGTGGTAAAATTATCAAATCCGTTTAAGGGCGTAGAGTTCTGAACTCTGGGATCATGGGCATCAAAAGTGATGAAATTATCAATTCCCATATCCCGCAGCTCTTCCAGTGCATAAGCGCAGTCCAGAGATTCTCTGCCGCTGCGGCGATGCTGCCTGCCCTCATAGAGGAAAGGCATAATGACATTGATACGTCTGGCTTTACCATTACATGCGGCAATGACACGCTTCAGATCCTGATAATGGTCATCGGGAGACATATGATTGGTATAACCGTTCATATTGTAAGTAATACTATGGTTGCATACATCAGTCAAAATGAACAGATCCTTACCGCGGATGGTCTCACCAATCTGAGCTTTGGCCTCACCGCTTCCGAAACGGGGTACATCCACATCTACAAGGTAGTTACTTTCAATGTAGCCGTGGAAAGCAGGATCGTTTTTTACTTTGTCATTATGGATACTCTTACGGAATTCTACCATGTAATCGTTGATACGGCGTCCCATTTTTTCTGCGGAAGGCAGAGCAATGATCTTCAAAGGAGCCACAGGCATGGCGTTTTCAAGTTCGTGTAAATTAGGCATGATGTCCCTCCTGGACGTGATTTTAAGGCATAAAAATAAAATTGTGTAAGCCGCAATCGCAAAAAATATGTCAAAGCGACAATTAATTTATATCATTATGCTAGTGACACGTCAAGGAATTTCTTGTACAATGGATAGAAGAAAGAGAGCGAATGGTGAATTAGAATGAAGAAAAAAGAACATGTTGTGAAAACGGTAAAACGCGGCAGCATTGCGGAAGAACTGGAGATCATGCCGGGAGATAAGGTACTGGCTGTCGATAATACCGAAATTGAGGATATTTTTGATTATCAGTTTCTGATTCAGGATACTTATATCGAGCTTCTGGTGGAAAAACCGGACGGTGAACAGTGGCTTTTGGAGATTGACAAGGAATTTGACGAAGACTTAGGGATAGAGTTTGAAAACGGATTGATGGACGAATACCGTCATTGCCATAATAAATGTATTTTCTGCTTTATTGACCAGATGCCAAAAGGAATGCGGGATACGCTGTATTTCAAGGATGACGATTCCAGACTTTCCTTTCTGCAGGGAAATTATGTGACACTGACGAATATGTCGGATCATGATATCGACAGGATCTGCAGGTATCACTTGTCACCGATCAATATTTCCTTCCAGACGATGAATCCGGAGCTTCGCTGTAAGATGCTGAACAACCGTTTCGCGGGCGAGGCTTTGAAAAAAGTGGATACACTGAATGCCGCCGGAATCCGGATGAATGGACAGATTGTGCTTTGTAAGGGCGTAAATGACGGTAAGGAACTGGAATTCAGTATTCAGAAGCTGATGGAATACCTTCCGAATGTGGAGAGCGTATCGGTAGTGCCGGTGGGATTATCCAAATACCGCGAGGGACTCTATCCTTTGGAACCGTTTACCGCTGAGGATGCCGGTGAAGTCATAGATCTGATCGAAAAATATCAGAAAATCTGTATGGAAAAATACGGTACACACTTTATTCAGGCAAGTGACGAATGGTACATTCTGGCCGGCAGAGAGATGCCGGAAGAGGAACGGTACGACGGCTATCTGCAGCTGGAAAACGGTGTGGGAATGATCAGACTTTTACTGGACGAGTTCCATGATGCGCTGAAGAGGCACAGACAGGAGAAAGCACAGGGAAGAGAACAGCTGCCATGGAAAGACGAAAGAGTGGTTTCCATTGCTACGGGCAAGCTCGCGTTTCCTTATATTAAGCAGATGGCAGAGGAACTGATAGGAGAGTATCCCGGACTTACCGTTCACGTATATGAGATCACCAACGAATTTTTCGGAGAGATGATCACCGTATCCGGACTGCTGACCGGACAGGATATTGAGAAGCAGTTAAAAGGGAAAGAACTGGGAGAAATATTGTATCTGCCCAGAAATGTCCTGCGAAGCGGTGCCGATCTGTTCCTGGATGATTACACGATGGCGGCTCTGGAAAAGTCTTTACAAGTGCCCGTGAATATTGTAAAATCAAGCGGATATGATCTTGTGGAAGCATTGCTCGGAATAGACGCTTCCGGACAAAAAGAATAGAAGAGTATTGCGTACAGTGTTTTTAGATGAGAAACGGAGGAAATTATGGCAAAGAGAAAAAGCAAGCCTATCGTTGCTGTGGTGGGACGTCCGAATGTCGGTAAGTCTACCCTGTTTAATGCATTGGCTGGCGAAAATATATCAATCGTAAAAGATACGCCCGGTATTACCAGAGACCGTATCTATGCGGATATCCACTGGCTGGATATGACATTTACCCTGATCGACACCGGCGGTATTGAACCGGACAGCAAAGATGTTATCTTATCACAGATGCGCGAACAGGCTGAGATTGCTATGGAGACCGCGGATGTGATCATTTTTCTGGTAGATGTAAAACAGGGACTGGTGGATGCGGATTCCAAGGTAGCGGATATGCTGCGTCGTTCCCATAAGCCGGTGGTGCTGGTGGTAAATAAGGTAGACAGCTTCCAGAAATATATGGCGGATGTCTATGAATTCTATAACCTGGGCATCGGTGATCCCCACCCGATCTCTGCAGTGAATCGTCTGGGCATCGGTGATATGCTGGAGGCTGTAACGGAATATTTTGATAAGGAGCAGGCAGAGGAAGAAGAGGATGACCGTACGCGTGTGGCAATCGTCGGAAAGCCGAATGTCGGCAAGTCTTCCCTGATCAACAAGCTGCTTGGAGAGAATCGTCTGATCGTCTCTGATATCGCCGGCACGACCAGAGATGCGGTGGATACCGAGATCACTTATAATGGCAAGGAATATGTCTTCATTGATACCGCGGGACTTCGCCGTAAGAATAAGATCAAAGAAGAACTGGAACGTTACATGATCGTCCGCACCGTCAGTGCGGTAGAGCGTGCAGAGGTCGTAGTACTCATGATCGATGCGGAAGAAGGCGTTACGGAGCAGGATGCGAAGATCGCCGGTATCGCCCATGAGAGAGGCAAAGCGACCATCATTGTAGTGAACAAATGGGATGCCATTGAAAAAGATGACAAGACGATTTACAAGTTCACTGAGAAAGTACGTAATACTTTATCCTTCATGCCTTATGCAGAGCTTTTGTTTGTCTCCGCGAAGACAGGACAGAGACTTCCCAAGCTGTTTGAGACCATTGATATGGTAAGTGAGAACCACGCACTGCGCGTGGCAACCGGTGTACTGAACGAGATCATGGCAGAGGCAGTGGCTATGCAGCAGCCGCCTTCCGATAAGGGTAAGAGACTTCGCCTGTACTATATTACCCAGGTAGCGGTAAAACCTCCTACCTTCGTGATCTTTGTAAATGATAAGGAGCTGATGCATTTCTCCTATACCAGATATATTGAGAATCAGATCAGAGAGACCTTTGGCTTCAAGGGAACTCCCCTCCGGTTCATCATCAGAGAACGAAAGGAAAAAGATCAATAATGGAACGTGTTATCTGTTTACTCATCGGTTATGTGTTCGGACTGTTTCAGACGGCATATTTTTATGGGAAAGCAAAAGGAATTGATATTCGTAAGTACGGAAGCGGCAATGCCGGAACGACGAATGCGTTGAGAGTACTGGGAACAAAGGCAGGGCTGATCGTGCTGGCAGGAGACTGCTTAAAGTGTATCATTGCCGTATGTATCACCAGAGCTTTATTCAGTACCGGACATCCGGAAAATATTTACCTGTTATGTCTCTATACCGGCGCAGGTGCCGTCATCGGACACAACTTCCCGTTTTATATGGGATTTAAGGGAGGAAAAGGCATTGCTGCCACGGCAGGACTGATCCTGTCCTTCCATCCGTATTTTATTGTAATGGGTGTGGTATTGTTCTTCGGCACTTTCCTGACGACACATTATGTGTCTTTAGGTTCGCTGTTAGTCTATGCCGGATTTATGATCCAGATGGTAGTCTGCGGACAGACGGGACTGTTTGGCGCAATGCCGCAGTCGCAGTTGTATGAAATGTATGCCATTACTGCATTTCTGACGATTATGGCATATTGGAAGCACAGACAGAATATTGTGCGTCTGATTCACGGTAATGAGAGAAAGACATATCTGTTTCAGAAAAACAGTGTGGAAGCAAATAATGCAGAAGCACAGAATGTAAATCCCAGGGAGGATAAATAAGCTATGGCAAAGGTATGTATCTTGGGCGGCGGAAGCTGGGGCATCGGCCTGTCAGTGGTATTACATAAGAATGGACATGAAGTGACTGTATGGTCTGCGGTTCCTGCGGAGATTCAGATGCTTCAGGAGAATCATGAACATAAGATGCTGCCGGGAGTAAAACTTCCCGAAGATATGATCTTCACGACAGATGACAGACAGGCCGTCGAAGGTAAAGACCTGTTGGTCATGGCGGTGGCAAGTTCCTATACCAGAAGCACGGCGCACAGGATCAGCAGCCTGGTAGCGCAGGGACAGAAAATTGTCAGTGTATCCAAGGGCATAGAAGAGCATACCCTGATGACACAGGCGCAGATCATCGAAGATGAGATCCCGCAGGCACAGGCAGCGGTGTTATCCGGACCTACCCATGCGGAGGAAGTCAGCCGTGGCATTCCCACAACAATCGTAGCGGGCTCCAGGAGTAAAAGCTGTGCGGAATATGTGCAGAACCTGTTTATGAATGAGGTGTTCCGTGTCTATACCAGCCCCGATGTATTAGGTATCGAACTGGGAGGTGCTTTAAAAAATGTAGTTGCTCTGGCGGCAGGTATCGCCGACGGATTGGGCTACGGAGATAACACTAAGGCAGCACTGATCACCAGAGGTATTACCGAGATCGCCAGACTGGGTACTGCCATGGGCGGCAATTTTGAGACTTTCTGTGGTCTGACCGGTATCGGAGATCTGATCGTAACCTGTGCCAGCATGCATTCCCGTAACCGCAGAGCCGGTATTCTGATCGGACAGGGCAAGACCTACGAAGAGGCCATGAAGGAAGTACAGATGGTAGTAGAGGGCGTTTACTCTGCCAAAGCGGCCATGGAACTGTCGAAAAAATATGATGTTCAGCTGCCGATCATCGAGCAGGTAAATGAAGTGCTGTTTCACGGCAAATCAGCGGATCAGGCTGTCAAGGAACTGATGCTTCGCGATAAGAAGCTGGAAGTGTCCCATCTGCCCTGGCCTGAGGCGTAGATTTTATTTTGCTGTTGACATAAAAAAGGAAAGTGACTATAATAAACTCATGTTCGGCAGAAGAAACAGCCAACATATCATAAGAAAAATGCAATGAAGGGAAGAAGTACTGTTCCCCGACTTCTGACAGAGAGCAGCCGGCAGGTGAGAGGCGCACGGAAGCAGAGCAGGAATACATCCCGGAGCAGCCGGTGGAAAGGAAGGTTTTTAGATTAGATTCCGACCGAGTAGATCAGGACGGCAGGCACCGATATCGGCCAAGAGTATTGATAGATACTTACTGAGCTGTCAGATGTGAGTCTGACGGGAACATTAGGTGGTAACACGAGTGATAAGCTCGTCCTTTTGAAAAAAGGGACGGGCTTTTTTGTGTCTTCAGAGTCGGTTCCGGACAAGCAAAAAGACACATTTTTCGAAACTACAGATTGAAAAGAGAAAAAAGGAGAAAAAAGATGACAGTATTTGACGAGTTGAAAGCAAGAGGACTGTTGGCACAGTTGACAGACGAAGAAGAAATCAAGGAACTGATCAATAACGGAAAGGCAACTTTCTATATTGGTTTTGACCCTACGGCAGACAGTCTTCATGTAGGACATTTTATGGCGCTGTGCCTGATGAAGAGAATGCAGATGGCAGGTAATAAGCCTATCGCCCTGATCGGCGGCGGTACCGCTATGATCGGTGACCCTTCCGGCAGAAGCGATATGCGTACCATGATGACCAAGGAGACCATCCAGCATAACGTTGACTGTTTCAAGAAGCAGATGAGCCGTTTTATTGATTTCAGTGATGGTAAGGCATTGATGGTCAACAATGCGGACTGGCTGCTGAACCTGAACTATGTGGAATTATTAAGAGATGTGGGAGCACACTTCAGCGTCAACCGTATGCTGACCGCAGAGTGCTACAAACAGAGAATGGAGAAGGGCTTAAGCTTCTTAGAGTTCAACTACATGATCATGCAGAGCTTTGACTTCCTGACTTTATACCAGAAATACGGCTGTAACATGCAGTTCGGCGGTGACGATCAGTGGAGTAATATGCTGGGTGGTACCGAGCTGATCCGTAGAAAACTGGGCAAGGATGCTTACGCTATGACCATCACATTGCTTCTGAATTCCGAGGGTAAGAAGATGGGCAAGACCCAGAAAGGTGCCGTATGGCTGGATCCCAACAAGACCACTCCTTTCGAGTTCTATCAGTACTGGAGAAACGTATCAGACGCAGATGTCCTGAAGTGCCTGCGCATGCTGACCTTCCTGCCTCTGGAGCAGATCGACGAGATGGATAAATGGGAAGGCAGCCAGTTAAATCAGGCGAAGGAGATCCTGGCATACGAGCTGACCAATCTGGTACATGGTGAGGAAGAGGCTAAGAAGGCACAGGAGAGTGCAAGAGCACTGTTCACCGGCGGAAATGCCGCAGAGATGCCCACCAGTGAACTGACGGAGGGTGATTTTGTGGATGGTAAGATCGACATTCTCGGTGTCCTGGTGAAATCCGGACTGTCTGCATCCCGCAGTGAGGCAAGACGTGCCGTGGAACAGGGCGGTGTTGTTGTCGCTGATGAGAAGGTTACAGATATTAAGACCACTTACGCTCCCGAGCAGTTCGACGGAGAGGGTCTGGTAGTCCGCAGAGGTAAGAAGAACTTCAAGAGAGTCGTTATGAGCAAATAAATACAGGATTCTTCAGACAGGATCTTCCGTAAAATACGGAGGGTCCTGTTTTTATTTTACAGGCAAATCTCCTTTGGAGAACCGTAGAATTGATACATGCCTATTTTATTCTGGACGAAACTGAGACTTGAACGGATATAGTTGATCATTTTCTGCAAAAAACAGTTACTTTCTGCAAAAGATATTGTTTGTAATGAAAAAAAATATTACTATTTAGATAAAGAGATATATAAATATTAAAGTGTTTTGCAAAAAGTCATGAGTAGGCGGATGTGTTGCAGAGTTTATTTATGCAGAGGGATATTCTGCGGAGCATACAAGACAATTAATTTCTATTGCTGATAATGACGATACTATACAAAATATTTCTTATGATGAAGAGGGAAATATTGATGAAATTGATATTTATAAGTATACGCCATACACATGTGCCAGTAATGAAAGCACTCATTCAGCCAATGTTCTATTTTTAGAAATTTATAATGGAAAAATGTTATCGAATTTTCCGTTATAGTTAGTAATAATGACAGGAGACAAAAATGTCTAAAAAATATTTGCTGATCAGCATTGGAATTATTGTAATAGTTATTTTTAGTATATGCATAAAGTGTGGGAAAAATGATTTGCCAACGACTTCTATGATGGACGCCGAAAGAATTTTGCAAGAGTACTTGAAAAATGCTAATCAATGGGAAGAAGAGTATAGTCTTGAACCGACCGATCCGGTTGTTGGTGAAATTGATAATAATGAAGTGTATAGATTCGAAGTAAGATATAAAGAAAATGTTGAGGAGGTTGGAAGCAGACTGATTAATAACTATGCAATAACGATGGATGGAAAGACTATTTTTTTGTATGATCCCGCAAACGATCAGTGGATTATTCAAAAATGAATATAAGCAGATAATAATGAAGACTGAAAACATATCTATGGTTTTCAGCCTTCATTTTATTATCAAAGATTAATATAATGTAATTTTCAACTTCCTGTGATAAATATTTGAGTTCTTCCAAGCTATTGATTTTGAATTTCAGTCGTACTAATATGACATTACAGAGTGCAAAAATGATATATCAAGCTTGCTATTTTGACTTATATCAAATAATTGGAAAGTATAGATAGTCTTATTCTAAAGAATTTCTTATTTGTTTTCAAAATAATTATTGCAGCATAAACGAAAAACAGACGATATTGCCACCCATATAGTAAAAAAGTAAGCGAAAGGGGAAATTATGTTACGAATAGCAATATGTGATGATGAAAAGTTGTTTAGAGAAAATATTAAAAAATATGTATTAAAATATTTATCCGAAAAGGATATTTCATCCGAAATTGATATGTTTAATTCGGGGAAAGAATTACTTGGCTTGGGGACAGATTTACTTGGCTATAATATTATTTTTCTCGACATTAATATGGATGAGATAGATGGAATTATGACTGCACACAAAATTAGAGAGTATAGTATGGATATATATATTGTATTTGTAACTGCTTACGTAAATTATTCATTAGAAGGTTATAAGGTAGATGCGACAAGATATTTATTGAAGAATACTATTAATTTTGATGAGTCTATATATGAGTGTATGGACACAATTTTACATAAAATGAATTACATTGTATTAAAAAAGTATTTTAAATTTAACGAATGTGAAAAAAATGTACAGGTTGATAGGATACTATATATAGAAAGCAGATTGCATAAACTTGAGTTTCATATTATGGAAGATAAGGTTTTGATATATACATTGTATGCAACATTAAATGATATGGAAAGGGAAATGATGGAATATAAATTTATAAGGATTCATCAGAGTTTTCTGGTAAATCTAAAACATATAAAGAGTATTACAGGCTATAGTGTAATACTGAATAACAATCAGAAACTTGTTGTACCAAGAGCAAGGTATAAGGATGTTAAAAGTGCATTTATTGCATATAAAGGAGAAGTGTAATTTATGTTTACATATTTTTTTAGTTTAGCAATAATTGCATTTGAAGTTATTTGCTGCAAAATATTTTTTGAAAGTTTTTGCGATAGCTCTGGGGAAAATAGAAAGTATAAAAGAACAATATTATTAGTTTTGTTGATTGCAATTTATTATATATGCGGGTTTACATTATCAAAATGGATTGTCCTTAAGCAACTATGTGCAATAATGTCAACTGCTATTATCATGCGATTCTATTTTGAAATAAGCTTAGTAAAGTCTGCGGTGTTTGCAATATTATATCAAGGATTATTGATGTTAGTGGATTATTTAGTTTATGCAGGAAATAGTGCAATCGTATCCAGAGAGGGAATAGTAACTCAAGAATATGCACTTGAGGGGAATTTAATTATTATTTTTAGTAAAGTTATTTCTTTTCTTTGCATCATACTAATAAAAAAACAATTTGGCAAAAAGTCAACAGAAGTACTGACAGACGCCGAATGGACAAAGTTCCTTTTTTTTCCTGTATTTACTATTATTACAATAATTACATTACTAATGGAATTTCAATATACTGAAAATGAAATGCAAGCAAATGCTTTATATTCTATTTCGTTTGGAATGGTGGTAATGAATGTATTTGTATATTATTTAATTAATGATATAGTCATTCGGGATGCAAAGCTGCATGAAAAGGAAATGCTTGAATTGCAGGTTAAAAATCAGATTCACATGTATCGATCTGTTTCGGAAAACTTTGACATACAAAAAAGAAAATCGCACGAATTTAAAAATCAAATATTGTGTATAGAAGCGTTGCTTAAAGACAAAGAATATGATCGGGCAGTAGATTATGTTAGTAAAATCAGTAATGGCTTTTTCAAAGAGCGAAATGCAATAAACACGAATCAAGTAGTAGTAAATGCAATTTTAAATACAAAATATGAAGAAGCTATTAACAAGCATATAGTCTTTGTCTTTAAAGTTAATGATTTATCTAACATAAAAATGGAAGATGAAGATTTGGTTGTGATTTTGGCTAATCTGTTAAACAATGCAATTGAAGCCTGCGAAAATTGCATTGGTAAAAAAGTAATTAAGTTCAAGTTTATGATGGAAGAACAGATGATAATTTTATCAGTAAAAAATACATGTAATCAAATGATTATATATCATAATAATGAAATCGCTACTACTAAAATGATAAATCAGGATGAGCATGGTGTAGGAATAAAAAACATTATAAGAATTGTGGAAAAATATAATGGGGAATATGTAATTCAAAATGATGAAGATCAATTTTACTTTTCTATTATTATACCTTTATGAAGAAAAAACATTAGGTAATCAAAGGGATATTATTGAGTCCTATTAATTAGAAGGTGATTCAAGGAGGAGATTTGTTGTCAATTTCTGCAATAAATGTTCACTTTCTGCAGAAATGATTGAACAGGCAAAAAAATTTGATATGATTTTATAAAAGGGGGCATAGATGTGGTTGAAATGATAGGCGGCTCCATAGTAGATGAGATGGAAAAAGACAATTTATTTGAAAAGGAAAAGGAAATGAAAGAACATTATGTATATGCATTGACACAAATCGGGCAATTCATTTTGCATTGCAATTCTTCATCAGCCTAAAAGACCTAAAAAATAAAAAGGCATTAAATAACAATTTATTAAGACAATTATTTTGAATAGATATTTAAGTGATTGTCCATACATAAGGTTGGTACTATTTAATGAAAAAGATATTTTTCTTGCATTTATAGATATGATATGGTTTAATATGGTTAGTGTGTTAAAAAAATATCAAAAGGCGGTAAAATGATATGGGCAACATGAGAGGGATCGATACACCGGTCAGACAGCGGAGAAGAAAAGTGTTCAAGGAAGTAGCCAATCTGGCTTATAATTCCAAGAATCTGAAGGATGATATGGAGGCACTGCCTTATAAAATCGTAGATTACGAAGAGTCTGAATTCTGGGAGAGCGTTTACCGTGACAGAGCGATCATCCGTGAACGTATCCGTCTGGCAATGGGTATGAGCTTACGTCCGGAAAACCGTGAGCGTCCCGGACATCTGACAGAAGGACTGGAAGAGAGTAATATCGATGAAAAATATTATGAACCGCCTCTGATGCAGGTCATTCCTTCAGCATGCAATGCCTGTCCGGAGAACCGTTATGAAGTAACCAGCTCCTGTATGGGCTGTCTGGCACATCCCTGTCAGAGCGTCTGTCCTAAGGGTGCGATTTCCATGAAGAACGGGAAATCAGTCATTGATCAGGAGAAATGTATCAAGTGCGGAAAATGCCGTGAAATCTGCCCCTATGATGCTATCTGCCATAAAGAGCGTCCCTGTAAGGCAGCCTGTGGGATCGGAGCCATTACGTCCGATCATGTGGGAAGAGCTGTGATTGATAATGAAAAGTGTGTCTCCTGTGGTCAGTGTATGGTAAGCTGTCCCTTCGGTGCGATCGCGGACAAGTCCCAGATCTTCCAGCTGATCCGTGCCATGCAGTCCGGACGTAAGATCATTGCACAGGTTGCTCCCGCGTTTGCCGGTCAGTTTGGACCGAAGGTGACACCGGAGATGTTCAAGACGGCACTCAAGGAGCTGGGATTTGCCGATGTCTATGAGACTGCACTTGGTGCCGACATGGGATGTATGGCGGAAGCAGAACATTATGTGAAGGAAGTCGCAACCGGAAAGCAGCAGTTTGCGCTAACTTCCTGTTGCCCTTCCTGGTCCGTAATGGCGAAGAACCTGTTCCCGGAGACCATTGATAAGATCAGCAATGAACTGACCCCTATGGTGGCAACAGCACGTCTGATCAAGCAGGAGCATCCGGATGCTTCCGTGGTATTTATCGGTCCCTGTGCTTCCAAGAAACTGGAAGCCAGCAGACGTACGGTCCGTTCCGATGTGGATTTTGTTATCACGTTTGAAGAATTGACCGGTATGTTTGAAGCAAAGGGGATTTTATTGGACGAGATCAAGGCAATGGATGAGATGAAGGATGCCACCGCTGCCGGAAGGGGTTATGGTGTGGCAGGAGGCGTTGCCAACGCCATCAAAGATTGCATTGAAAAATATTATCCGGGAACCCCTGTGAATATCCAGCATGCAGAGAGCCTGGCAGAGTGTAAGAAGGCATTGCTTTTGGCTAAGGCCGGCAGGATGAACGGCTGCCTGATCGAAGGTATGGCATGTCCCGGAGGATGTATTGCCGGTGCCGGAACCAATATTGCGATTCCCGTTGCCGCAAAGGCTGTAGATAAGTTCAAAAACGAAGCAGAAAAGAAAGTGCCTGACGAGAGCATGAACCAGGAAATGGTAGAACTGGAGAAGAGTAATTTATAAAAATCGTTGACGGAAATAAATAGGAAGCGGATTCAGAAACCATCATTTACTGCGATGGTTTCTTTTTTGGCAATAAAATCAGATATTGTTATTTCGAAAGAAATACTATAGAATAACGTGAGGTAAGTTATAAAATCTGTCAAAGATAAATTCGCAAACAAATCTGTGAAAGCATTTTAAAGATTTATAGTTTTACAAGGAAAGAAAGATATGGTTGAAAGTATGAATATTCAGGACAGTATTATATTTTTTATGGAAATATTGGGAACGATCGCTTTTGCTGCGTCAGGGGCAATGGTGGGAATCCGGAAAAAAATGGACATTTTCGGAATCTGTGTACTGGGCGTTGTGACTGCTGTGGGCGGTGGTATGACCAGGGATGTGATTCTGGGAAAGGTGCCTTCCGCTTTACAGAAACCTGTCTATGTGGCAGTGTCGGTAGCTACGGCACTGGCTATTTTTGTGTTACTCTATATCAAGCAGGATCTTTTAAGTGGCAGACTCGGAACTTTTTATGATAAATCCATGCTGATCATGGATTCCGTGGGACTCGGTATCTTTACTTCACTGGGGGTAATGTCCGGCATTGATAACGGCTATCAGGAGAATACGTTCCTGCTTGTGTTTATCGGAATGCTTACCGGTGTGGGAGGCGGTCTGATGCGTGATATGATGGCAGGAGAAGAACCGTATATTTTTGTAAAACATATCTATGCCTGCGCCTCCCTGGTAGGAGGAATCTGCTGTGTCTGGCTGTATCGCGAATGGGGCAGACTGCCTGCGGTATTTATCGCCGCTTTTGCGGTTATGATGATCCGTTTTCTGGCGGCACATTACCGTTGGAATCTTCCGCATCCGAAAAATAATTGATATACGAGGAGAGCAAGGACTATTTTTTATAAAAAAGAGAATATCCTATATAAGTATTCTCGGAGAAACCGGCATCTCGAAGCGTATTGGCATATTCTCCAAATGTATTATTTACAATATAAAAATATCCGTCTTCAATTTCTCCAAGATAAGAGCAATGAATGTAATTATTATGAAAATAGAAATTGTCTCCTTTAGAAATAGTAAGCTCATAAGGGGACTCTAAAGTACTTAATGCGTAATAAACAGCAGGTTCGGCCAACTGCACTCCTTTCGGCCCATATTGCGGATTCTGTTCGATGAATTCCAACGCATCGGTTACCAGAATATCAAAATGTGTTAAAGGATAAGTTTCCTGTGTATAGGATCCTAAATAGTAATAACGTCCAAAGAGAAGAAAACTGATACTATAAACTAATGCAAGGAAAAAAGTTGCTCCGGTGAAAAGCACAGGAGTACCCGTTCTCTTTTTTATAAATAAAAGAAAACTGCGCATTCCCCTGGTAATCAGATAAATAATGCCAAAGTAAATGCACCCGATCCGGTATCCATTAGAAGGAAGATGACAAAATAAAAGAAAAATAATCATCAGCCAGAGCAAGACAAATGTCTGAACATCCCAGATTTTTTTACGAAGGGAGAGCATCAGACTATGGCAGGAACTGAGAAAACCAATTAGGCATAACGGAATGGATATCCAGTACAGGTTTGGAAAATGTGGAGAACTGCAATACGCAAAATCCGAAAAGGTAAAGATATTGCGAAGCAAATCCTTTAAATAGGAAAAATTAAATGGTCCGAATTCGCTGATTCGGTAACCGTTTAACTTTACAAAGGTAAAAATCCCCAAAGTAAATCCTTCCAGGTGAAACATATTGATTAATTGTTCCAAAATCAGAGGAAATGCCAAAAGTGCCATAGGAACAGCCATACAGAACCAGCCACGAAAGAAAAACTTTTTCTGATAAAGGATGTAACATAATGCAAAGAGAAGAAATAGTGGCATTACAACATAGGATAACACGTAAGAATAAAGAACAATGCCACCGGTAATTCCGGCAATTACATAATAAAGTTTTTTCCCATTTTCCAGCGCACAAATAAAGAAATATAAAAAAACTGCAGATGCGCCAAGCATCAGATAACAATCGATTCCGAGACGCCCCATTAAAACAAGTGCGGGACAGATGGTCAGAAGAATTCCGCATAGTAAAGGATAAAAATAGTTTTCGGGAAAGATTTTGCGACAGATTTTCATGCCAAATAGGACGGTCAGACAGGAAAAAATGACGGAAGGAAGCCGGAGAATTCTGATCCCAAAACCAAAAATACGGAATAATCCGGCGGTAAGGTAGGCGTACAGAATGCTTTGCCCACCACCGTAATTATATAGATACACAGGCCAGGAAGTTTGATAGCGGTCTACTCCGTATTGGGAAAGACACCACGCATCGTATGCCATACCGGCCTCATCCAGGTGAAGACCGAAAGGAAGTGTATCCAGACGCCAAAGTCTTGAAATAAGGCAAAATAACAGTAGCGTACCGGCGGCAATATAATATAATTTTTCGGGAGATATAAATTTTTTTATCATGGCAATACATCCTTAAAGGGAATTTTCATAAAATTTGATTGTATTATAACATAGAAAGTCCTGAGCGAAAACATAAGAAATGGAAAATGTTGCAGTTTTTGAAAAAAGGCGGTAGAATAAGAAAAGCAGTTCGTCTATGATATGGAATAACGAACAGAAATATATAGGTACGGAAAAGTCATGACGGACAAGATGACCCCAGGACAAATTCTGTACGGAAATGAGGAGAAAAATGACAAAGATCAGAACAAGATATGCGCCCAGCCCTACCGGTAAAATGCATGTAGGTAATTTACGGTCCGCATTATACGAATTTTTGATTGCCAAGCATGCCGGCGGAGATTTTATGCTTCGTATTGAGGATACCGATCAGGAGCGTTATGTGGAAGGTGCTACCGAGATCATCTATCGTACCCTGGAGAAGACCGGACTGGTACATGATGAAGGCCCTGATAAGGACGGAGGTTACGGCCCCTATGTCCAGAGTGAGCGTATGAAGACCGGTATCTATATGAAATATGCAAAGGAACTGATCGATAAGGGGGAGGCGTATTACTGCTTCTGCGATAAGGAGAGACTGGCTTCCCTGAAGACAGAAGTCGTAGACGGTAAGGAGATCACTGTGTATGACAAGCATTGTCTGCATCTGTCCAAGGAGGAAGTAGAAGCAAATCTTGCGGCAGGCAAGCCTTTTGTAATCCGTCAGAATAATCCGAAAGAAGGTACAACAACCTTTCATGATGAATTATACGGAGATATTACGGTAGACAATTCCCAGCTGGATGACATGATCCTGATCAAATCCGACGGATATCCTACCTACAATTTTGCAAACGTAGTAGACGATCATACCATGAATATCACCCATGTTGTCAGAGGAAACGAGTATCTGTCTTCCTCACCGAAGTATGTACGTCTCTATGAGGCTTTCGGATGGCAGGTACCGGTATACATTCATCTGCCGTTAATTACGGATGAGAATCATAAAAAGCTGTCCAAGAGAAGCGGACATGCTTCTTTTGAAGATCTGATCGATCAGGGCTTTATCACAGAGGCTATTGTCAACTATGTGGCATTGCTGGGATGGAGTCCGGAAGATAATCGTGAGATCTTTTCCCTGGACGAGCTGATCAAAGAGTTTGATTATCATCGTATCAGCAAATCCCCTGCGGTATTTGACATTGTAAAGCTCCGCTGGATGAACGGTGAGTACCTGAAGGCAATGGATTTCGACAAGTTCTATGAGATGGCAGAGCCTTATCTGAAGGAGACCATCAAGAAGCCGTTAGACTTAAAGAAGATTGCCGCAATGGTTAAGACAAGAATCGAAGTATTCCCCGATATTGCAGAACTTGTGGATTTCTTCGAGGAGCTTCCTGCGTATGATGTGGCAATGTACACGCATAAAAAGATGAAGACCAACAGTGAGAGTTCTCTGGAAGTGCTCACTGACCTGCTTCCGGTTCTGGAAGCACAGGAGGATTACAGTAATGACGGACTGTATCAGACTCTTGTAAAATATGTGGAGGAAAAAGGCTGTAAGAACGGCTACGTGATGTGGCCCATCCGTACCGCAGTATCCGGCAAGCAGATGACACCTGCCGGTGCGACAGAGATCATGGAAGTCCTGGGGAAAGAGGAATCCCTGAAGAGAATCCGCAAAGGAATCGAATTACTGAAGGCAAATGTTTGATCTTTCAGAGTGTAATCCTTCCCAAAGGAAGGCTGTAACGTTCGGAGAGGGGCCGCTGCTGTTATTGGCAGGCCCCGGCTCCGGCAAGACATTCACCATCACGAAGAGGATTCTCTATCTGCTGCAGGAGAAAAAGGTACCACCTGAGAAAATTCTGGTGATCACATTTACCAAAGAAGCGGCAGTTTCCATGCAACAGCGATTTTCACAGACTTCACAATGCAGCAATACCGTCAATTTTGGAACATTTCATTCTGTTTTTTATCAAATACTGCTCAGATCGGGCAGAGTTTCACCGGGTAATATTTTAAATGACAGACAAAAGGTAACTCTGATTTTTCCCATTTTAAAAAACATAAAAGAGGAAAACAATATTTTGGTATCGGAATTCTCTGAGGTTATCGGTAATTTTCTTGCGGCGATCAGTTTCTATAAAAATACAGGAGAAAAAGAAGAGGCTGCGAGGAAAATTCCTGAGGAATGGCGGCAATATTTTTCGGAGGTTTACCATGCGTATGAGGGAAAAAGACGAGCAGTGGGAGGGATAGATTTTGATGATATGCTCATAGAATGCGAAGAACTTCTGCTAAAAAATAAGGCAGAGCGAGAGAACTGGCAGAACCGTTTTCAGCATATTCTCATAGATGAATTTCAGGACATCAATTACAGGCAGTATAGTATTGTGCGGATCCTGGCAGGAAGGCATAAAAATGTGTTCGCAGTAGGAGATGATGATCAGGCAATTTACGGATTCCGTGGGGCAAAACCTGCCTGTATGCAACTGTTTGAGGAGGAGTTTGCAGCAGAAAAAATACTTTTGGAAACAAATTACCGAAGTAAGCAGGAAATTGTGGAAGCATCCCTGCTTGTGATCAATGAAAATAAGAATCGTTTTCCGAAGGAACTTATGGCATGTGAGGCCAATAGGATACCGCAGGAGGAACAGCATGCGGTAAAGGTAAAAGAGTTTACAGAATCCCCTGAACAACTGCGATATCTGATTGACCGGCTGAAAAGAAAGTTCCCCGGAGAGACTTGTGCGGTTCTTTTTCGGACAAACCTTGCGATGCAGAGTGTGGCGGCGAGACTTGTAAAAGCAGGGATTCCACTGATTGTAAAAGAAAAAATGACTGATCCTTATGAGCATTTTATTGTATGTGATATTATGGCTTACCTGCGTATGGCACAGGGAATCGCCGCAAGAGCAGATTATCTGCGGGTAATCAACAAACCGTTTCGTAATATTTCCAGAGAAGCGTTTGTGGATGGAGCATCACTGGAAGGTGTGGAAAAATATTATTCAGGTATGCTCCCCGGGATTACGGATACCGAACGCAGAAAAATATATGAAGCTGTCATGCTATTGAAGAAACAGATGGCATTTTTGAAAAATACAGAATTAAAGACAGCAGTGGTTTTTATACGAAAGGTTTGTGGATATGAAAGATTTCTGCAGCAGAAGTTAAGATGCGAACATGGAGAAAAATCAGAAGAATGGCTTACGATTCTGGAATGGATCACGGAGGACGCAGTACATTACAACAATCTTTCGCAATGGCAGGAGGCACAGTATGGATACAAGGAGATGTTAAAGAAAAACAATCAGAGTCTTCAGAAGCAAAGAACCGAAGATAAGGAAAATCAGGGAAAAGTAAGATTACTTACAGTTCATGCGTCCAAAGGATTGGAATTTGACCATGTCTTGATCCCGGATTGCAATGAAAAGACATTTCCCCACGGTAATATGCCGGATCCGGAGCAATGCGAGGAGGAACGCAGAATTTTTTATGTAGCCATGACACGTGCAAAAAAGAACCTGGAACTTCTCTGCCTTACCGGCACAAGAGAGCGTCCCAGGTTTCCTTCCAGATTCCTTATTCCTCTGAATCGTTATCGTCAATGAGCTCGTCAAATTCGCAGTTGTCCAGATATTCATCAAAAGCATCTGCGACTTTTTCGTAGACATCGTCATCTTCAATGTATGCAAGAACTGGTTCCTCGTTCGGGTCATCCGGATTCTCGGTGTATCCGTAGAACCATACTTCTCCGTCATCATTGTCGCCGTTCTCGTTCAGAGGCATTAATGCGATATAATCGTTTTTCTCAACAGTGAGAATCGTGATGATCGCACAATTTACAACAGTGCCGTCTTCCAGTTCCAACTCAACGGTCATTTCTTCATCTTCGTAGCTTTCATTTTTACCCATGGAAATCCTCCTGATAATTTTGTAGGGTGTAACAGTATTTTGTTCCCTTATTATAACTGTTTACAGATATTCTTGCAATGCTTGTTTTTCTTAACGTCACAAGCTATAATAAAACAGTAAAATAAGACAAATCAGCGAAAACGGAGTGCGGTAATGACAGAAAGAAAGCATACAATAAAGCCTTATCCGCTGGGAGCGTATCCGGAGGACGGTGCGATCCGGTTCTCTTTTGCCACAAGCAAAAAAGACTGTGGTGTGATCGTATATGACAGGAAAAGTGGGAAAAGAGTTCATAAGATCCCTTTCCGACAGGAAGACCGTATGGGCAACGTATATTGCAGGTATCTGGAACTGGATCCGGAAAATATCGGATATCAGTTCTATGAGTCGGAAAATATAATGCCGGATCTGCATGCGAAGGGCTTTCTGGGAAGACCTGCTTACGGAAAAGTACGAAAGAATCAGAATAGAATTGCCGTGTTCCTGAAGGATAATTTTGACTGGGAGCAGGATGCACATCCCATGCTTCCTTATCAGGAGAGTATATGCTATTGCCTGCATGTGCGCGGCTTTACAATGCATACCTCTTCAAGGGTTGCACACCGCGGTACTTTCGCAGGGCTTATTGAGAAATTAGACTATCTGCAGGAGATTGGTATTACTACGGTAGAATTACAGCCTGTCTATGAGTTTGACGAGGTACCTGCAGAGGGAAGCACACAGACTTCCGGGGATAGGATCACCGCAGCTGTTCCTGCGACAGAAGAAAAAGACAGCGTGTGTCCCGGATACCGTGTTCTGAATTATTGGGGATATCAGGAAGGATATTATTATGCACCCAAGGCTGCGTATGCGGCAAGTGATGACCCTGCGGAGGAATTCAGGCAGATGGTGAAGGAATTCCACAAACGGAAGATGGAAGTCATTTTGCAATTTTATTTTCCGAAAGGAATGGATGCTGCGGAAATCGGGAACATTTTACGCTTCTGGGTGCTTACCTACCATGTGGATGGGTTTCATTTGATGGGAGAGGGCGTACCTGCACAGATGCTGGCAAAAGATCCGGCACTTGCCGATACCAAGCTGTGGTATTATTCCTTTGATACTTCTGATATTTATACGCAGGTACAGTCACCGGAATACCGCAACCTGGCAGAATATCGTGATGATTATCTGTATACGATGCGCCGGTTCCTTAAGGGTGATGACAATATGCTTTCCGGCGTGTTATATGAAATGCGACATATTCCTTCTAAAATGGGCAGAATTCATTATTTGTCCAATTATTACGGGTTTACGCTGATGGATATGGTCTCTTACGACCATAAGCACAATGAGGCAAACGGCGAGGGCAACCGGGATGGCAATGATTATAACTGCAGTTGGAATTGCGGAGAAGAGGGAATTTCCCGTAAGAAGAAAGTACTGGCACTTCGGAAAAAGCAGTTGCAGAATGCGTTCTGCATGTTAATGCTGACGCAGTCAACGCCGCTTATTTTCATGGGAGACGAATTCGGCAATTCAGAGCTGGGAAACAATAATCCTTATTGTCAGGACAATAAAGTTACCTGGCTGAACTGGCAGGATATGGAAAAAAATCGCGAAATATTCGAATTCTGGAAACAAATGGTTACCTTCCGTCAAAAACATCCGATTTTACATCCGGAAGAGGAACTTCGTATTATGGATACACTTTCCTGCGGTTATCCGGATCTGTCCTATCACGGACAGAACGCCTGGAGACCTCAGACAGAAAGCTATAACAGGCATGTCGGTATGATGTACTGCGGAAAATATGCAAAAAATGTGTCAGGGAAGGAAGATGCGTTCCTCTATGTTGCCATGAACATGCACTGGGAACCGCAGAAACTTGGTTTTCCGAAGCTGCCGAAGGGAATGGAATGGAAACTGGTCTTAGCAACGGAAAAGACACAGAATACGCTGACAGCGTCAGATACGGAGAAACAGCCGAAGGATCAGATGATAGGTGTAATTCCGCCGAGAAGCATCGTGGTATATGAAGGCGTGGAAAGTACTGTTTTCAGTAAAACGAAGAGGGATACCGGTAAAGGCAAAAATAAAATTTGAAACGAAAATAAAGAAAGCAGGATAAAACAAACAGTAAAAGTATGTATCATATCTGGAAACATTTTAAGACAATTACGTATCATAAAATCCTGGTGGCAGGAGGGTGCTTCCGGGTGGGATTATACAGACAGGGATTATTACACGATATGTCGAAGTACAGTCCGACGGAATTCTTTGTAGGAGCAAAGTATTATCAGGGAACCAGGAGCCCCAATAATGCAGAGAGGGAAGATATCGGTTATTCCAGTGCCTGGCTGCATCACAAGGGCAGAAACAAGCACCATTATGAATATTGGATCGATTACAGCATGCAGGCGTTGCCGGGTGGCATGGCACCGGTTCCGATGCCGGATCGTTATATCGCGGAAATGATCATGGACAGGATCGCTGCAAGCAAGGTCTATATGGGTGCGGCGTATACGGACAGATCACCTCTGGAGTATTATTACCGGGGAACGGATAAAGCCCCAATTCATCCGGACACCCGGACGAAGTTATGGTACGTACTTAAGATGCTGGCCGAACAAGGCGAAGAGAAGACATTTCATTTTATCCGGGAAAACCTGGTACAGCAGAAACAAAAATTGGACTGGCAACAGTTGGAGAAAGCAGAATAGAATAGTAAAAACAGTGATAAGTAGAGAATCCTATGAACTGTATGATACTGTTGTTGTTACTATTTTGCGGAGGCAATTCCTGTCAGAATGGCTGTGGATGTGGCTCTTACGGAAATAATACCTGCGGTGGTGGCTCCAATGCCTGTGGCGCACGTAATAGGCCCGAACGGAGTGAATGTATTGGATCGGGCAGAGAAGGCTGCGACAATGATTGCAGAAGATCGGAGCCTAGGCCATCCAGACCGGAATTCCCTAACTTTACACCGGTGGACGATCCGGCATTTTCCAGAAGAAATGATGGAAGATGTGAGACCTGTGGGTGTGAGCAGAATTCATAAATACAGCAATATAAGAAACACCCTCTGAATGGCTTTTCGCGATTCAGGGGGTGTTTCTCTGTATTCGTATGATTTGTCCATAAATATTTTGCCTAAAGCTATTAGTTGGACATTACTTCCTTCCAGTATTTGTTGAAGAGTTCTTCTCCTTCGGTACCCAGATACAGGAAGGTCTCGAGATTGTGATACTGAGACAGATCCGGGAAAGCAATCGGAGAATTCTTTAATTCTTCGTCTTCAATCAACTCTCTGGCAGCGACATTGGGAGTACCGTAGGTGATGTATTCGAAATTCTTCAGAGCCACGTCTGCGCGGCACATGAAATCAATGAACTTCTCGGCATTTTCTTTGTTGGGAGCATTCTTCGGAATGACCCATCCATCGATCCAGACATTGGTACCTTCCTCAGGAATGACATAATCCAGATCAGGGTTCTCACTCATTACATAAATGGCATCTCCGGAGAACATAACGCCCAGAGCAGCTTCGTTACCAATCATTTTGTCACGCACCTGATCCACAACGTAAGCCTGTACGAGAGGCTTCTGGGCAATCAGATCCTGCGTTGCAATCTGCAGTTCGGACTCATCCAGACTGTTGGAAGAGAAGCCGTTCTTTTTCAAAGCAACCATAAGAGAATCCTTTACGGAATCCATCATCAGAATATTATCGGCATATTTCTCATCCCAAAGGTCAGCCCATTTCGTGGGAGGGGTATCTACCATGGTCTTGTTATAGATAATGCCGACGGTTCCCCAACAATAAGGGATGCAGTATTTGTTGCCGGGATCGTAAGCAGCTGCCTGCTCATAATACTGTTCACCGATATTTGTCTTGGCATTGGGAATCTTGTCATAATCGATCTCCTGAATCAGATCATTCTCGATCATCTTCTGTACCATGTAATCGGAAGGGCATACCACGTCATAAGCGCTGGATCCGGCCTCTACCTTGGGATACATGATCTCGTTGGTCTCAAATTCATCGTAGATCACCTTGATACCGGTCTCTTCTTCAAACATGGTGATGGTCTCGGGATCGATATATTCCCCCCAGTTGTAGACGATGACTTCGCCGTTTTCACCACCGGCGGAAGAGGACCCGCAGCCGGTCAGAGCAGTTGCGGTAAAGATACCGCACAGAAGCAGTGCAATAAATTTTTTCATTCATTTTCCTCCTAAAATCTATTGAAAAAGTGATTACTTTTTCTTTCCTTTGGGTGTGTAGTTTACTAAGATAAGTAAAACCAGTACAGTGACAAAAATAATCGTGGACAATGCGTACATTTCCGGTTTGATGCCTTTTTTTACTTCGGTGTAGATCTTGGTGGACAGGGTGTCAACGCCGGGACCTTTGGTAAAGTGAGTAATGATAAAGTCATCCAATGACATGGTAAATGCCATCAGAAAACCGGACAGGATACCCGGCAGGATATCCGGAAACACCACTTTGAAAAAGGCATATACGTGAGATGCCCCCAGATCCAGAGCCGCTTCGTAAGTACTGGGATTGAGCTGCTTCATACGGGGCATTACACTTAAGATCACATAAGGAATATTAAATGTAATATGCGCAAGCAGAATCGTACCGAAACCGAACTTCACACCGAGACTGATGAACAACAGCATCAGAGAGATACCGGTGACGATCTCGGCATTCAGCATGGGGATATTGGTGATTCCCATGAGAATTGTACGGCTGGTGCGCTTCATGGACTGCATGGCAATACATGCAATCGTTCCGATCAGTGTGGCAATCAATGCGGATAACAATGCTAAAGCCAGCGTGTTCCACAGAGCCTGCATGATCTGTTCGTTCTGGAACAGGGAATGGTACCATTTGGTAGTAAATCCGCCCCATTTTGCACGGGTCTTGCTCGCATTGAAGGAGAGTACGATCAAAGTCAGAATCGGTGCGTATAAAAAGATAAAGATTAACGCAAGGTATATTTTTTTTGCGGTTGTTTTGATCATAATGCGTTCGCCTCCCCGTCTTTATCCGTTACCACGGAGATTACCATATTAAAGATGATGAACAGCATCAGTACGATGGACAGACCGCTTCCGAGATTCCAGTTGCCGGTCTGCGTGAATTCCTGCTCGATCACGTTACCAATCAGCAGGATCTTGCTGCCGCCCAGAATCTTACTGATGACGAAGGTGGTCAGTGCAGGAACGAACACCATCGTAATACCACTGACCATACCGGGCATACTTAACGGGAAAATGATCCGCAGGAAAGTCTGCATGCCGTTGGCACCGAGATCATAAGCTGCATTGATAACGCTTTTATCGATTTTCACAAGTACATTATAAAGAGGCAGAACCATAAACGGTAAAAAGTTATATACCATACCGAGTACGATGGCATACGGTGTATTGATGATATTCAGCGCCGGCAGGTGCAGGGTAGCGAGAATACTGTTGATGACACCTGTTTTTTCCAGAAGCGTCTGCCAGGCAAGTGTGCGGAGCAGAAAATTCATCCACATCGGCAGGATAAAGATCAGAACTAAAAAAGAGTTCTGGTTTACATTCATATTGCACAGAATCATGGCAAGCGGATAGGCGAGAAGCAGACAGATCACGGTACTGATCACAGATAATTTCAATGCTTCCCACAAAGCTTTCGAATGTTCTGCGGTGGCGATCGCCAGAATATTATCAAGCGTAAATGCTCCGGTCTTGTCGGTCAGACCATAATAGAACACCATGCACAGCGGCACAATGACAAACATGGCTGACCAGAAGATAAAAGGGAGCGATAATAATTTTTTATTCATTGACTCCAATGGCCTCCTCATCCTCGGATTCCGGCTTCTTCATGATCTGAATATTGAACGGATCTACTTTGATGCCGACTTTGGTACCTACGGGAACCATTTTGGTCGACTGTACCAGCCACTCGAAACCGTTTGCCATGACTTCCATCTCATAATGGACACCTTTGAAGATGGAGTGGGTCAGAGTACCCTGAATGATGCCTTCTTCGGGAGCAACCAGTTCCACATCTTCCGGACGGATGACAACGTCAACCGGCTTGTTCTCACCGAACCCGGTATCTACGCAGGTAAAACGGGCACCGAGGATCTCTACCAGACGGTCACGGATCATGGTAGCGCCGATGATATTACTGTCACCGATAAAGTCGGCAACAAATGCGTTCTCCGGTTCATTATAGATGCTTTCAGGTGTACCAATCTGCTGGATATAACCCTGGTTCATGACTACGATAGTATCGGACATGGTAAGGGCTTCTTCCTGGTCATGAGTGACATAGATAAAGGTAATGCCCAGTTCATTCTTCAGACGGATCAATTCATACTGCATATCCTGGCGCAGTTTCAGATCCAGTGCACCAAGAGGCTCATCCAGGAGCAGAAGCTTCGGCTCGTTTACAATAGCGCGTGCAATGGCGATACGCTGCTGCTGACCGCCGCTTAAGGAATCCGGCATACGGTTTTCAAAACCGTCAAGATTGACTAACTTCAGGGCATATTTGATTTTATCATTAATGTAAGATTTACTTTTACCGCTGATCTTTAATCCAAAAGCAATATTTTCCGCAATGGTCATATGAGGGAACAGGGCATACTTTTGGAATACAGTGTTCAGATTGCGCTTATTGGGTGGAAGGTTAGTGATATCCCTGCCTTCGAAAATGACCTGACCTTTGTCAGGGGTCTCGAAACCGCCAAGGATTCGGAGGGTTGTAGTCTTTCCGCAGCCACTGGGACCCAAGAGAGTCAGAAACTCATTCTCGCGGATGTACAGATTGAGATCATCCAGAACCATCTGACTGTCAAATGATTTTGAAATGTTCACTAAATTGACTAAAGCATTTTTCATCAATTTTTTCCTTCCTGATGTAAAAAAATCCTGCAAAAATTCCATAGAAATCTAATTGAAAATTTTTTGCAAGTCGAATTAATATTATACATAAATAAGTGGAAAGTCAATGTGAAGTTTCGTATTTTTCGACCTATTTTACATAAACCTTACCGCAGAGAAAAAACAAGAGCTTTTTTCGGGATTTTTGCAGAAAAAATGTTTCACAATTTTCAGAATTGTGCTATATTTAAAAACATAAAAAGAAACAGAAGCATGTAAGGAGGATCCGGTCATGAGCAAAGAAAAATATGTTGCCTATGTTTCCAGTTACACACAGGGAGACAGCCACGGTATCAGAATATATGATGTGGATATGAAAAACGGTCGTTTTCAGGAAAAAGATAAGGTGGAAATCACCAATTCTTCTTATCTGACGATCTCCCATAACGGAAAGTTTCTTTATTCTATTACGGATTTCGGTGTGGAAGCATATACGATCCTACCGGACGGAGATCTGGAACTGATTAACTTTGCACCAATCAATGGTATGAGAGGATGTTATGTCTCCACAGACTATGCAGATCAGTATCTGTTTGTAGCAGGTTACCATGACGGTAAATTAACGGTACTTCGCCTGAAAGAGGATGGCTCTATCGGCGAGATCACGGATGAGATTTATCACAAGGGTCTGGGAAGTATGGCAGAGCGCAATTTCCGCCCTCATATTAACTGCGCACGTATGACACATGATAACAAGTACCTGCTGGTGGCAGATCAGGGAATGGATCATGTCAATGTATATCGTTTTGATGCGGAGAGAGGAAAAGTAAAGCTGGAGGATATCATCCGCAGCGAAATGGAATCCGCACCCCGTCATATTAAGATTTCCGAGGATGGCAGATATATTTATATCCTTCATGAACTGAAGTGTTATATCGATGTTTATGAATACACAGACAATAACAATGATCCTACCTTTGAAAAGATCCAGACAGTGGAACTGATCAAACTGACGAGAGGCAATACCAACAGTGCCAGCGCTTTCAGCTTTTCACTGGATTACAATTATCTCCTCAGCTCTATCGCAGGAGACAATTCCGTAATTGTATTTAATGTGGATAAGAAGACGGGACTTCTGAAGAAGAATTTCCTGCTGCCCGTCAGCGGAGAATATCCGAAGGATGCAGAGTTCTTCCCGGACAACAAGTTCCTGGTATCCTTAAACCACGAGAGTAATACCATGACTTTCTTCCATATCGATCTGGAGCACGGTACCATGATCATGAACGGACCGGCAATGAAAGTCAATATGCCCAACTGCATTTTGTTCCACAAGCTTGGGTAACTTGAAAGTTAGTTAAGCAAACCTGTCGCCGTAGCCCCGATTGCATATAAGAAACGCTGACATCGCGGTGTGCT
>ERZ1034844.133-NODE-133-length-42235-cov-5.738051_pt1 | contig 42235 bp, 34 predicted proteins | sample MGYA00520594_ERZ1034844 | MGnify/ENA primary metagenome ERZ1034844 (study PRJEB33766, sample SAMN09781733) | gut metagenome | biome: gut microbiome | host: Homo sapiens | place: Madagascar | study: EMG produced TPA metagenomics assembly of the PRJNA485056 data set... | reverse complement strand
ATATATAATAAGGTGAAGCGATAAAACTCTTTTCGTCATTCAAATTCTTAAAATGGTAAGTGGATGCGACAATGTTTTATCGTTATTAAAAACAACAAAAAATTAAAATGAGCTGGATTTCATCTCTTTTGGGTAACCTCAACTATGGTACCGTTTTCTTTCTTATGATGCTTGAGAGCACCGTCATTCCTGTGCCTTCAGAGCTTGTGGTGTCGCCCGCGGCTTATCACGCAGCAGCAGGTAATCTTGACATCTTTCTTGTAATTCTGTTTGCAACCCTTGGCGCCGACCTCGGTGCTACCATCAATTATGCGGCGGGCTATTATCTTGGACGTCCCATCATCTATCGCTTTGCCAACAGCAAGTGGGGCAAGATGTGCCTGCTGAACCAAGAGAAGGTAGAGAAGAGCGAGCGCTATTTTGACAGCCACGGCAAGGTGGCAACCATCACCGGTCGTCTCATCCCTGGCATCAGACATCTTATCTCCATTCCTGCTGGTCTGGCAAAGATGCACTATGGAAATTTCATTCTCTACACGACCATAGGTGCTGGCGCGTGGAACTGCATCCTCGCTGCTCTCGGATGGTATCTGCACACCATCGTGCCTGAGGATCAGCTGCACGACAAAATTCTTGAGTATGGCGAATATATAAAATGGGCAATCATCGCTCTTGTGCTCATCGCCATCATCTTCTTTGTTGTAAAGAAACTCTTGAAGAAAAAGAATTAAGGAGGGTAGGGAAGAATCGAAATAAAAAACGTGAGAAATAGAAACGTGAGAAAATAGAAAACGTGAGTAAGCGCCACCGAATGATGGTTGTTTACTCACGTTTTTTATCGTTTTTATCGTTACTCGCCAGCAAACTGGCGTATGCGCTGTTCTTCAGAAATCTTGCACACAAGGAGCGTGTCGCCCTTCTCTGCCACGATGTAGCCATCAAGACCCTGCACAACCACTTTCTTCTCTTCTGTGGCATGAATGATGCAGTTGCTTGTGTCGTAGACGCTGATGTCGCTGCCTATGAGGCTGTTGCCATACAGGTCGTGGTGTGTGTGCATGAGCAATGAACTCCATGAACCGAGGTCGCTCCAGCCAAAGTCGGCAGGACACACGAAAATCTCTTCTGCCTTCTCCATGATGGCATAGTCGACAGAAATTTTCTCACATTCGGGGTAGAGCTTGTCGATCATCTCCTGCTCCTTGTCGGTGCCATAGACGTTGAGCAGACCCTCAAACACCTTACTTATGGCGGGAGCATATATGCGGAAGGCGTTGACGATGGTGCTCACGCTCCACACGAAAATGCCGGCGTTCCAAAAGAAATTGTTTTGCTGTATGTAGCGCTTTGCCGTTTCGAGATCGGGTTTCTCGCGGAACGTGTCTATGCGGAAAATCTCTTTGTTGCGTGGTGACGATGTGCTTAGGTCTGCCTGGATGTATCCGTAGCCTGTCTCCGGACGGTTGGGCTTGATGCCAAGGGTCACGATGGCATCGGTCTCGCTTGTGAACTTAAGGCTCTGTGTTATGACGCGGCGAAACTCGGGCACGTTGAGCACAATGGCATCGCTTGGTGTCACCACGATGTTGGCTTTGGGGTCCTTGGCTTTTATGCGCCAGCTTACATAGGCAATGCAAGGTGCGGTGTTGCGTCGGCATGGCTCAAGGAGAATGTTCTCTGCCGGTATTTCTGGCAACTGTTCACGCACAATTTGTTCATATTGTTTGTTGGTCACTACCCACACGTTCTCGCTCGCACACACTCCTTCAAAACGGTCGTATGTGAGCTGAATGAGCGAACGTCCTACGCCAAGCATGTCGATAAACTGCTTGGGGCGGTCACTGGTGCTCATAGGCCATATTCTGCTGCCTACACCACCTGCCATTATTACCAAATGATTGCTTGTATGAGCCATAAATGTAAATGATTTTCTGATAAATAAAAATATGTGTTTTTATGTCTTGTGTTGACAGAGTGTTTGCTTCTTTTGTTTCTGAAATGCTAATGTATGCAGAATTCTCAGTTTCTTCGATACAAACGCATAAAGATTTTACAAAGATACAATTTTTTTGAATAGGGAACAAAAACTCTTACAAAAAAATGCATAAAAAAAGAAGACTAAAACTCTCGTTTAGACAAACGAGCCGCTTTAGTCTTCTTTTTTATATCTCATTCTTAATAGAATCTGTTATGCCAGTGCGATGAGGCCTTCCTCACCATTCACTTTGCCCTCTTTGAAGAGCCAACCTATACCGAGGTAAGCCTCTTCCTTGCTAATCTTAGCGTTCTTTGCAATCTCAGCCACGGTGAGAGCTTTCTCTGCTGCTGCAAGAGCCTGATAAACGTCACCTGCACGGAAACCTACGCTCTCGGCGTTGATTGTCACTTCTGCTACTTTCTTTACAGCGGTCTTCTTTGTTGCTGTTGCCTTTGTTGCAGTCTTTGTTGTAGCCTTTGCTGCGGTAGTCTTTTTTGTTGTCGCTTTCTTTTCTGTCATAATTTAGTAAATTAATCTTGGCTTATATCGTTAATTTATAACTATTCAACCTTTGATAGTTGCAAAATTACAACTAATTTTTAAACAATCCAACATTATTTATGACAAAAAGCGCTGCAAACGGCTATCAGTCAACTGTTTTACGCGTTTTCTTGACTTGCGTCAACACTGAGATGCAGTTCCTCAAGCTGTTTGGGGTCAAGAACCGAAGGTGCATCGAGCATAACGTCGCGTCCGCTGTTGTTCTTCGGGAAGGCTATGCAGTCGCGTATAGAGTCGAGACCAGCCATGATTGACACAAAGCGGTCGAGACCGAACGCCAGGCCAGCGTGAGGAGGTGCTCCATACTTGAAGGCGTTGATGAGGAAGCCAAACTGTGCCATGGCGCGCTCAGGTGTGAAGCCCAGAATCTGGAACATCTTCTCCTGAAGGTCGCAGTCGTGGATACGGAGGCTACCGCCGCCTACCTCTATGCCGTTGCACACAAAGTCATAAGCTTTGGCACGAACCTGCTCAGGATGCTCGTCGAGCAGAGGGATGTCGTCGGGGTTAGGCATGGTAAAGGGGTGGTGTGTTGCCATGAGTCGTTGCTCCTCGTCGCTCCACTCGAACAGAGGGAAGTCGATAATCCACAGACACTCAAACTTGTTCTTGTCGCGCAGGCCGAGGCGGTCGCCCATCTCAAGACGCAGGGTGCAGAGCTGTACACGGGTCTTGTTGGCGTTGTCGCCGCTGAGAATGAGTACAAGGTCGCCGTCCTTAGCGCCCATCTTCTCCTTGAGCTGCTGAAGCACCTCGGGTGAGTAGAACTTGTCGATGCTGCTCTTCACGGTGCCGTCGGCGTTGAACTTGACATATACAAGTCCCTTGGCGCCTACCTGTGGACGCTTCACGAAGTCGGTGAGCTGGTCAAGCTGCTTGCGGGTATAGTTGGCGCAGCCGGGAACGCAGATACCGCCAATGTAAGCAGCGCTGTCGAACACCGAGAACGTGCCTGTGCCCTTCAAAACATCCATCAGCTCGACAAATTCCATGCCGAAACGCAAGTCGGGCTTGTCGCTACCGAAGCGGCGCATGGCCTCATGCCATGTCATCTGCTGCAATTTGGCAGGCAGCTCCACGCCACGAATCTCCTTGAACAGGTGACGGGCCATGTCCTCAAACAGGTTGATCACGTCGTCCTGGTCAACAAACGACATCTCGCAGTCGACCTGTGTAAACTCGGGCTGACGGTCAGCGCGAAGATCCTCGTCGCGGAAACATTTTGCTATCTGGAAGTAACGGTCGAAACCGCTCACCATGAGCAGCTGCTTAAGGGTCTGGGGGCTCTGTGGCAGAGCGTAGAACTGACCGGGGTTCATGCGTGAAGGCACGACAAAGTCGCGTGCTCCCTCAGGTGTGCTGCCAATAAGTATAGGTGTCTCCACCTCAATAAACTGCTGCTGGTCGAGGAAGTTGCGGATAAGAATGGTCATCTTGTGGCGCAGCTCAAGGTTCTTGCGCACGATAGGACGGCGCAGGTCAAGGTAGCGATACTTCATGCGTATGTCATCGCCACCGTCGGTGTTGTCCTCGATGGTGAACGGAGGTGTGGCGCTCTTTGACAGGATGTTAAGCTCCTTTACCAAAATTTCGATGTCGCCAGTGGGCAGAGCGTTGTTCTTGCTCTCACGCTCACTAACCTCGCCTACAACCTGGATGCAAAACTCGCGTCCCAGTTTGCTGGCGCGTGCGCAAAGCTCGCTGTCGTCAGACTCGTTGAAAACCAGCTGTGTAATGCCGTAGCGGTCGCGCAGATCTGCAAAGATCATGCCGCCCATCTTTCTTACACGCTGTACCCATCCGGCGAGTGTCACGTTCTTGCCGGCGTCAGAGAGTCGAAGCTCTCCACAAGTGTTTGTTCTGTACATATATTATAAATAATGTGTATGTTTTTTTATTTTGTTTCCAAATTTTATGCAAACCAACTGCAAAGTTATAGTGTTTGCGCCAAATAGCCAAATTTATTTTTCATATATAGCCATTTTTTTGTTGCTTTTGCACAGCAATCTCTGTTCTTCTTGCGTTCCTTTGAAGCCAATATGTCGTGTAGAAACAGAATCTACAGTTAATTATTGCAAAATAATAGGGCTTTAAAAGTATGCAATCAAAACTTTCGTTACCTTTGCAGCTAATATCAGATACAAAAGTCAATTAAACATCCGAAAACATGAAAAAATTTTTATCTTTCATAGTGATGTGTCTTGCCACCGTTACGTTGGCAATGGCGCAGCAGGCCAAGCCTAAGACAGATGGTCCGTCTATAAAGTTTGAGAAGACCACACACGATTTTGGCACATTCTCCGAGACAAAGTCTACACAGAAGTGTGTGTTCACATTCACAAACGTGGGCAAAAGTCCGCTCATCATCAACCAGGCCATAGGCAGTTGTGGCTGCACAATACCCACATACACAAAGGCTCCCATCCGTCCGGGTGAGAAGGGTGAGATAAAGGTCACATACAACGGTCGCGGTCTCTATCCTGGTCATTTTAAGAAGATGGTTACCGTTCGTACAAACGGTGATCCCAGCATGGTGCGTCTTTATATTGAAGGCGAGATGACAGATGCCGCACAAGATTCGGCTACCAAGGAGAAGAAATAATAATGATGTCGCTTATTGGCTGTTAAGTTTGTTGACGGTCAATAAGCTACATGTTAGGCTTACGAATTAGGCAACAGATTAGGCTATGGATTCGGGTACGAAAGAGGGTACGAAAATGTAGCTTTATGAGCTTCTGATGGCTCTTGAGATGCTAATCCGTAAACTGTAAGAAACGAAAAATAGCAACCAAAAATCGGTTGCTATTTTTCGTTTCTTTATGATTGTCAAATGTTTACGCTATGGAGCGATAAACGGGGCTCGAACCCGCGACCCCCAGCTTGGGAAGCTAGTGCTCTACCAACTGAGCTATTATCGCAAGGTTATCATTTGAGCCGATACCCGGACTCGAACCGGGGACCCACGCATTACGAATGCGTTGCTCTACCAACTGAGCCATATCGGCCTTGCAGAACTTTTGAAAGCAGCCTTTCTAAATTCGGATGCAAAGATAATGTATTTTTCCTTTTACGCCAAATCTTATGCCTATAATTTTATGCCAAAACACATTTTTGCCGTTTTTTTGAGCATGCCGTTCGCTTTTGCTTTGACAAAAGATGCGCCTATACCTTATTATATTAGCCGGGCATAGTTGATGTATTTTATTGTTAACTGTTTTTAACTGTGACAGAAATACATTTTTACACATTTCTTTTGTGGCTTTCATTTTTTTTCATTTACTTTGCAAGAGCATAATGTAACTAAAAACTTTATTGGTTATGACGAATACTGCAGATACAGCAAATCTCTGTGGCCTGAGACGAGAAGATTTTCAGGCCACAATAGATGGAAAGGCCACAGACCTTTACATCCTCAAGAACAATGAAGGCAACGAGGTTGCCATTACCAACTATGGCGGAGCAATTGTGGCTATCATGGTGCCCGACAAAGATGGAAAACACGCCAATGTGATTCAAGGACACGACAACATAAAAGATGTGGTGGAGTCGCCAGAGCCTTATCTCTCTACGTTGATAGGACGTTATGGCAACCGCATCTGTAAAGGCAAGTTCCAGCTGCACGGCAAAGAGTATAGCTTGCCCATCAACAATGGACCCAACTGCTTGCATGGCGGCAAGAAAGGTTTTAACGCCAAGGTGTGGGATGCGCTTCAGATGAACGACCACACGCTGGTGCTCAAATATGTCAGCCCCTACGGCGAGGAAGGTTTCTCGGGCGAGGTGAGAGTGACTGTGGTTTATGCTTTCAATGACGATAACGAGTTGAGCATCGACTATATGGCCACAACCAACAAGAAGACAGTGATCAACCTCACAAGTCATGGCTTCTTCTCTTTGGCCGGCATTGCAGATCCGACACCGACAATCGATAACTTGGTTTGTGAGATAAACGCCGACTATTATCTGCCTATCGACGAGACATCGATACCTACAGGTGAGATCAGATTCGTGAAAGGCACGCCGTTCGACTTCCGTAAGCCCAAGACCGTGGGTCAAGACATCGATGCCGACAACGAGCAGATAAAGAACGGAGCAGGTTACGACCATTGCTTCGTGTTGAACAAGAAAGAAGAGAGCGAACTGAGCTTCGCTGCCAAGATAACAGAACCCGTTAGCGGACGCACCATGGAGGTATTCACAACCGAGCCTGGCGTTCAGGTCTACACAGACAACTGGGCTGACGGTTACAAGGGACAGCACGGTGCCACCTTCCCACGCAGAAGCGCTATCTGCTTTGAGGCACAACATTTCCCCGATTCGCCAAATCATCCTTATTTCCCGTCTGTGGTTCTTAAGCCAGGTGAGCAATACACACAGAAGACGGTTTATAAGTTTGGTGTTGAAAAATAACAACGGGTCTAAGCTCATGATGAAAACACATAATAACATTTGACAATAAAACGAATTGTAGGGCATCCGTATGGGCGTTCTTTTTGAACAATCCTCACGGTTGCCCCGCATTTGTGCAAGGATAACCCCATAATGACAATCCACTGCAACAAGTCTACTGCAACTTTTGTTTTTATCATTTGACCACCAATTCAGACAATAAAAATCAATTAATATAACTAAATCATAAAACAAAAAAATGGAAAATACTTCTAAGACACAGAGCAGCATCATTGCTATCATCGTGATGATGTTCCTCTTCGCAATGATTTCCTTTGTGACAAATCTTGCAGCACCTTTCGGCCTCATTTGGGGTAACCAGTACTCATGGGCAGGAATGATGGGCAACATGATGAACTTCCTCGCTTACCTCTTTATGGGTATCCCCGCAGGTATCATGTTGACAAAGATTGGTTACAAGAAAACTGCTATTTTGGCAATGGCTATCGGCTTTATCGGTCTTGGCGTGCAGTATGTGTCAAGCATTGTTGGTGCCGACACCGCAGTCTTCACCGTTGGTGGACAGCCTGTGATGCTCAACCTCATCATCTACCTGCTCGGTGCTTTCATCTGCGGCTTCTGCGTTTGCATGCTCAACACCGTTGTTAACCCCATGCTTAACCTGCTTGGTGGTGGCGGCAACCGCGGTAACCAGCTCATCCAGACCGGTGGCTCGCTCAACTCGCTCTCTGCAACCCTTACACCGCTCTTCGTTGGTGCTCTCATCGGTAGCGTTACCAAGGACACAGCCATGAGCGACGTGTCACCTCTGCTGTTCATCGCTATGGGCGTGTTCGCCGTGTCTATCATCATTATTGCTTTCGCAACCATTCCTGAGCCCCATCTTCAGAAGGCAGGCGAGAAAAAGGAAGTTATGGAGCACTCACCGCTCAATTTCCGTCACACCTTGCTTGGCATCATCGCCATCTTCTTCTATGTTGGTATCGAGGTCGGCATTCCTTCACAGCTCACCTTCTATCTGGCACAGCCCGAGTCGGCAGGTGGTGTGGGTCTTGCCAACGGTGCCGCCATCGGTGGCGCTATCGCTGCCATCTACTGGATGCTGATGCTTGTAGGACGTTTTTCAAGCTCTATCATCAGTGGCAAGGTGTCAACACGTGCTCAGATGCTGTTTGTGACCACAACAGCCATCGTTCTGTTGCTTATCACCATCTTCCTGCCCAGCGACCTCACAATGAGCATGCCCGCTTATAGCGTTTCTGACGGTTTCATCATGACGGCAGGTGTTCCTGTCAAGTGTCTGTTCATCGTGCTCTGCGGTCTTTGCACATCAGTGATGTGGGGCGGCATCTTCAACCTCGCTGTTGAGGGCCTTGGCAAGTACACAGCAGCTGCTTCTGGTCTCTTCATGACCATGGTTGTGGGTGGTGGTATCATGCCGTTCATCCAGAACCTCATTGCCAACAACGCCGGCTACATCGCAAGCTACTGGCTCGTTATTGCCATGCTTGCCTACATTCTCTACTACAGCCTCGTTGGTTGCAAGAATGTAAACACCGACATCCCTGTAGAATAATATAACCGAAAACCCATTTTGCCCCTTGGCGCTTTCTGTTGAAGATGCGCCAAAGGGCAATTCTATTTTAACAATCTTTTTAATCATTAAAAAAAACTATCATTATGGACATAGAATTCGTAAGAAGCCGTTTTATCAAACATTTTGACGGAAAGACAGGTAACATATATGCATCACCCGGACGTATTAACCTTATTGGTGAGCACACCGACTATAACGGTGGATTCGTGTTCCCCGGTGCTGTAGACTGTGGCATCATGGCCGAGGTTCGTCCTAATGGCACAAACACCGTGATGTGCTATTCGATAGATTTGAAAGACCGTGTCGAGTTTAAGGTTGACGATCCCAAAGGTCCTCGCGCAAGCTGGGCACGCTACATCTACGGCATGGTGCAGGAGATGCGCAAGCTCGGTGTCGACGTGAAGGGTTTTAACACAGCCTTTGCCGGTGATGTGCCTCTCGGTGCAGGCATGTCTTCATCGGCTGCCCTTGAGAGCTGCTTCGCTTATGCTCTCAACGACCTCTTCGGCGACAACAAGGTGAGCAAGTGGGATATGGCGCTTGCCGGCCAGGCTACAGAGCACAACTATTGTGGCGTGAACTGCGGAATCATGGACCAGTTCGCAAGCGTCTTTGGAAAGGAAGGATGCCTCATGCGTCTCGACTGCCGCAGCCGCGAGTTCGAATATTTCCCGTTCAAGCCCGTTGGCTACAAACTGGTGCTCCTCAACTCTTGCGTGAAGCATGAGCTTGCCGGCTCTCCTTACAACGACCGCCGCAACAGCTGTGAGAACGTTGTCAAGCACATTGCTGCAAAGTATCCCGATGCCAAGTTTGAGACTCTCCGCGACTGCACATGGGAGCAGCTCGAGGCTGTAAAGGGTGAGGTTAGTGAGGAAGACTACAAGCGCGCTCACTTCGTGCTTGGCGAGAAAGACCGTGTGCTCGCAGTGTGCGACGCCCTCAACGCTGGCGACTATGAGACCGTAGGCAAGAAGATGTATGAGACCCACGAAGGTCTGAGCAAGGAGTATGAGGTATCATGCGAGGAGCTCGACTTCCTTAACGACATTGCCAAGGAGAATGGCGTTACCGGTAGCCGCATCATGGGCGGCGGATTCGGTGGATGCACCATCAACCTCGTGAAAGAGGAGCTCTATGATCAGTTCATCGCTGACGCAAAGGCAAAATATTCAGCCAAATATGGCAAGGAGCCAAAGGTTATTGATGTTGTCATCGGTGACGGCTCACGCAAAATTTGCTAATAAAAGCTCTGTTTCTCTTACATCGTTTTAGAGAAAAACAATATAAAGTCGGTCTGCTTAACGGCAAGGCCGACTTTTTCTTTGCGTTTTTTATTGATGATGAATAAAAAAATAACAGTTTTGTCAAAAAACACATTCAAAAATTAAACTAATCCAACTAATATCACTATCTTTGCACTAAATAGATTTCTTGGCATAAAAAATAGACCTCATTTCCGTAAAAGAGGCATCACCCCAACAAAAGAAGCTTCGTCTTACCAAAGAAGTTTTCGTCTCTGCTAAAAGAAATTAACCATGACATCCCAAAATTACGAATAAGATTTTAAATAGTTCTATTTTAACACTAAATAAAAGACATGAACAATAAGGAATTAATGAATCATGCAGCAGACAACATAAGAATCCTTGCTGTATCGATGGTTGAGAAAGCTAAGTCTGGACATCCCGGAGGTGCTATGGGCGGTGCGGATTTCATTAATGTACTTTTCTCCGAGTTTTTAACCTACGACCCAGAGAATCCTACATGGGAAGGCCGTGACCGTTTCTACCTTGATCCGGGACACATGTCACCGATGCTCTATTCGGCCTTGGCCCTTCAAGGCAAATTCACCATCGAGGAGCTGAAGCAGTTCCGTCAGTGGGGTTCGGTGACACCTGGACATCCCGAGCGCGACATCGCACGCGGCATCGAGAACACGTCAGGTCCTCTCGGACAGGGACACACCTTCGCTGTGGGTGCTGCCATTGCAGAGAAATTCCTTGAGGCACGTCTCGGAAGCACAATGATGCAGCATAAGATCTATGCTTACATCTCTGACGGCGGCATTCAGGAAGAAATTTCTCAGGGCGCAGGACGCATTGCCGGCCTGCTGCATCTGAACAACCTTATCATGTTCTACGATGCCAACGAGATACAGCTCTCTACCGAGTGTGACGTGGTGATGAACGAGAACACCGAGCAGAAATATCGCGCATGGGGATGGAATGTGCTGACAATAAACGGCAACGACCCCGACGAGATTCGTGCCGCTCTGATCCTTGCCGGCAAGGAGGAGCACCGTCCTACACTTATCATCGGTCACACACTGATGGGTAAGGGCGCACGCAAGGCCGACAACAGCAGCTACGAGCGTAACGTGAAGACACACGGCGCACCACTCGGTGGCGATGCTTATGTGAACACGGTGAAGAATCTTGGTGGCGATGTTAACGACCCGTTCGTTGTGTTTGACGACGTGAAGGCTCTCTACGATGCGCGTAACGCTGAGCTGCGCACCATCGTGGCTGCACGTCATGCCGCTGAGGAAGAGTGGCGTAAGAACAATCCTGAGAAGGCAGAGCTCATGAAGCAGTGGTTCTCAGGCGATGCTCCTAAGGTCGACTGGAGCGATCTCGTGCAGCCTCGTGATGCTGCTACGCGTGTTGCTTCTGCCAACTGTCTTGGTGTGCTTGCAGAGCAGGTGGGCAACATGGTGTGCTCTTCTGCTGACCTCTGCAACTCTGACAAGACCGATGGCTTCCAGAAGAAGACAAAGGACATGCGTTACGACGATTTCTCTGGCGCGTTCTTCCAGGCAGGTGTGAGCGAGCTCACCATGGCCTGCGTCTGCATTGGCATGTATCTGCACGGTGGCGTTATCCCCGCTTGCGGCACATTCTTTGTGTTCTCCGACTATATGAAGCCCGCCATCCGCATGGCTGCTCTCATGCAGGTGCCTATCAAGTTTATCTGGACACACGATGCGTTCCGTGTAGGCGAGGATGGTCCCACCCACGAGCCCGTGGAGCAGGAGGCACAGATCCGTCTCATGGAGAAGTTGAAGAACCACAACGGTCAAGACTCTGTCCGCGTGTTCCGTCCTGCCGACACCGACGAGGCAACAGTGTGCTGGAAGATGGCTGTCGAGAACATGGCCACACCTACAGCTCTCATCTTCTCTCGTCAGAACGTAACAAGTCTGCCCGAGGGCAACGATTATGAAGAGGCACGCAAGGGTGCGTATGTCGTGAAAGGTTCTGATGCCGACTACGACGTTATCCTTCTTGCTTCTGGCTCAGAGGTATCTACCCTCGTGGCTGGTAGCGAGCTGCTTCGCAACGAAGGCATCAAGGTGCGCATCGTCAGCGTTCCTTCTGAGGGTCTGTTCCGCACACAGTCGAAAGAGTATCAGGAGAGCATCTTGCCACAGGGTGCAAAGATCTTCGGTCTCACCTCTGGTCTGCCCGTCACCCTTGAGGGTCTTGTAGGTGCCAACGGCACCGTTTACGGTCTCAACTCGTTTGGCTTCTCAGCTCCTTACAAGGTGCTCGACGAGAAGCTCGGCTTCACAGCTGAGAACGTGTACAAGCAGGTAAAGGCTTTCATCGGAAAATAAACGTGAGTTCTGAAAAAGAACCCAGATGTCAGAAAAAACATGAGCAGCGACAAAAGCTGCGCATCAAGAGATAATTATTAAAGGTGGGCTGTGCTGAAGCATAGCGCGTCAGCATGGCCCGCTTAATTAAAAACCTATTTACTTCTAAACATTAACGCTTATGGAGATAAAGACAGTCGGCATTGCTTGCGACCACGCAGGCTTCGCATTGAAGAAATTTGTGATTCAGTATCTTGAGTCGCACGGTTATCCCTACAAAGACTATGGAACATATAGCGACATGAGCTGCGACTATCCCGACTTCGGCCATGCTCTTGCAGAGGGCATAACGAGTGGTGAGGTTTATCCCGGTATCGGCATCTGCGGTAGCGGCGAGGGCATCAGCATGACGCTCAACAAGCATAACGGTGTGCGTGCCGGTTTGGCATGGATGCCTGAGATCGCTCATCTCATCCGTCAGCATAACGATGCCAACGTGCTCGTGATGCCAGGCCGTTTTGTTGACAACAAGACAGCCGAGAAAATCATGGACGAGTTCTTTGCCACCACGTTTGAGGGCGGTCGTCATGAGAGACGAGTAGAGAAAATCGACTTAAAATAAGAAACAATACCAAGACGCGTTTCGGGTTTAACACCCTTTACAAACGTCTGACGAACGGAAAAGGGAAGCGAACACCAAACATGTTGCTTCCCTTTTTTTCACTCTTTTTACCAACCAATCACCAAATCGTTATATGAAAAAAATCTTTCTGTCGCTTCTCTTTGCCACAACGTGTCTTGGGGCATGGAGCGACAACCATTTCATCACCGACACGCCTTACCGCAACAAGGTGGAGAGTGTGTTCAAAAACCGCATGCAGACAGTGGGCAAGCAGTTTTTTGACACCAAGAGCCTCAAGCCCACGCTTGAGCAGACAGAGGCTCTTGAGTTTCTGTATGCCTACATGCCGCTTGCCGATGTGACCGACTATCCTACAAACTTCTATCTTGACAACGTCAAGGCCACGCTCACGGCAAGAGAAGAGATGACGTGGGGCAAGAACGTCCCCGAACTGTTGTTCCGCCATTTTGTGCTGCCGCTGCGTGTTAACAACGAGCCGCTCGACTCGTCACGCACCGTGTTCTACCGCGAACTGAAAGACAGGGTCAAGGGCAAGAGCATGTATGATGCCATTCTTGAGGTTAACCACTGGTGCCACGAGAAGGTGACATATCAGCCGTCTGACGCACGCACGTCTGCACCCCTTGCCACCGTGCGCACAGCCACAGGCCGTTGCGGTGAGCAGAGCACGTTCACAGTGGCCGCCTTGCGTGCTGTCGGCATTCCAGCCCGTCAGGTCTACACACCGCGCTGGGCACACACCGACGACAACCACGCATGGGTAGAGGCTTGGGCCGATGGCAAATGGTACTTCCTCGGTGCCTGCGAGCCAGAGCCTGTGCTTAACCTCGGATGGTTCAATGCTCCTGCTTCGCGTGCCATGCTCATGCACACCAAGGTGTTTGGCGATTATGCCGGACCCGAGGAGGTGATGCTTCGCGCTACCAATTTTACCGAGATAAACCTCATCAGCAACTATGCTCCTTGCAGCAAGATAAACATTGCTGTGGTCAACGTTGACGGCTCTGCGGTAAGCAATGCGCGTGTAGATTTCAAGATTTACAATTATGCCGAGTTTTGCACCGTTGCCACAAAATATGCCGATGCCTTGGGTCATACAGACATCTCTGCCGGAAACGGCGACATGATGGTGTGGGCATCAAAAGGCGGACGTTATGGCTTCGCAAAAGTGTCGTTCGGAAAGGACAAGAACGCGCGCATAACGCTCAATCACGATATGAAAGATGCGGGTCTGTTGCATGACACGCTCGACGTTACGCCTCCCGCAGAAAACACCATCCTGCCAGCTGTCACACCAGAGCAGCGTGCCGTTAACGACAAGCGTTTCGCTTATGAAGACTCGTTGCGCAAGGCTTACACATCTACCTTCCTCACGCTTGATGAGGCAAAGAAGATCTGTCCTGAAGTAGCCGAGTTTATTGTCAAGTCGCGTGGAAACCATGAGGTCATAACCTCTTTCGTCAGCCGTCATGCTGACAACATGCCTCGTGTGATCGCTCTTTTCAAGACCCTTAGCGATAAGGACTTCCGCGACATAACAACCGACATCCTTGAAGACAATTTCACGGCGGCGAGCGACCAGGTGGGTCCGCGTGTGGAGAACGAGCTTATCATCGCGCCGTTCAAGAACCAGCTGGCAAAATATTTTGCCAAGCAGGCACCTGCGTTCCGTAAGAATCCGCTTGCTCTTGTAGAGTGGATGAACAAGAACATTCGCGTGTCTACCGACAGTCTGGCTCTTAAGATTGCGCAGACACCTATGGGAGCGCTCAAGGCGCGTCTTACCGACACCCGTTCACGCGACATCTTCTTTGTTGACGCTGCACGAAGCATAGGTATAGAGGCTCGAAAGGATGAGGTGACATCGAAGGTGCAGTATAAGCAAGACGGACAGTGGAAGGATGTGTCGTTTACTGCTGTCAAAGAGCATAAGAACGCGCCACAAGGCAAGCTGGTGCTCACCTATAAGCCTACAAAGGTGCTCGACAATCCTAAATATTATAACCATTTCACGCTGAGCAAGATCGTTGACGGTGTGACACAGCTGCTCAACTTTGAGGAGGGCCAGGCCGACATGGGTGAAGGCTCAACATGGGCAAACACCTTTAAGAACGGCATTGACCTTGATGAGGGTAAGTATCTTCTCACGACAGGCACACGTCTTGCCGACGGTAGCGTGCTGGCAACCAACCAGATATTTGACCTTAAGGCCAACACCACAACAACGGTGCCGCTTGAGATGCGTACCAGTCAAACCGCTGTTAGCGTCATTGGCTCGTTTAACAGCGAGTCGATGTTTGAGAAGGATGGCAAGAGCGTGAGCATCTTGTCGCAGACAGGCCGCGGCTATTTTGTCGTAGGACTCGTTGGAGTGGGGCAGGAGCCTACCAATCATGCGTTGCATGACATCGAGAAGATGCGCACCGAGCTTGAGAAGTGGGGCCGTCCCATGCAGTTGCTCTTTGCCAACGATGCCGATGCCAAGAAATTTAACGCAGCCGAGTTTGGCAACCTTCCGTCAACCGTGATGTTTGGCATCGACAAGGATGGCGCTATCCGTAAGCAAATAGCCAAGGAGATGAAGCTTCAGAACCCTGACCAGATGCCTGTGTTCATCATTGCCGACACCTTCAACCGTGTGGTGTTCATCTCACAAGGCTACACCATTGGTCTCGGTGAGCAGCTGCATAAGGTCGTAAATGGCATTTAAGCAATATGGTCTTCAAAAGTAAAGGCAAAAGAATATAAAAAAGAAAAACCGCAGTAGGGAACCAACCCTATTGCGGTTTTTCTTTAAGTTATTGTTGTGTGAAAAGCCACCCGTTCTAACAGTTTTCCCGTTCTAACAGCTTTCCCGTTCCAACAGCTTTCCCGTTCTAACGGCTTTTCCGTTTTACCGTTTTTACCGTTTTAACGGCTTTAATGGCTCTTGGGGTAGCTTTGCTTATTCCTCGTCAGGTGTGATGAGCTTGTAGCCCTTGCCGTGGATGTTGATGATCTCAATCTGGTCGTCGTCTTTCAGGTGCTTGCGCAGCTTGGTGATGTAAACGTCCATAGAGCGAGCGTTGAAGTAGTTGTCATCAATCCAGATGGTCTTCAATGCAAAGTCGCGCTGCAAGATCTCGTTGGCGTGGCTGCAGAGCAGAGCCAGCAGTTCGTTCTCCTTGGTTGTGAGCTTTGTCTGCTTGTCACCGATAGAGAGCAGCTGCTTCTGTGTGTCGAACACGAAGCGTCCGATGTGATACACCGAGCTCTCCTTGTTCTTCTTGCCGCGAACACGGCGCAGGATTGCCTCAATGCGCAGCACAAGCTCTTCCATAGAGAACGGCTTGGTTATATAGTCGTCGGCGCCAAGCTTGAAGCCCTCCAGAATGTCTTCCTTAAGCGTTTTGGCCGTGAGGAAGATGATAGGCATCTCTGCGTTCGACTGTCTAATCTCTTGAGCCAGCGTGAAGCCGTCCTTCTTAGGCATCATCACGTCGAGCACACAGATATCAAACTTGGTTTTCATGAAAGCTTTGAAACCAGCCTCGCCATCGGGGCACAACTCTGCCGTGTAGCCTTTAGCTTGCAGATACTCGCGAAGAAGCATACCCAAGTTCTCATCATCCTCGCACAACAGAATTTTCAATTTCTCGTCCATAATCTTATAATGTTTAATGTTTGATATTTAATGTTTAATAATTCTCTTTTAAATACTTTCTTGTCGAATTGTTTGTTCTCGATTATCTCTTTTGTTTATGTCTTTTTCCTGATATGTCTTTTTCCTTTGACAATGTCTTATTCGTCCTTGATCACGGGCAGCTTGATTGTAAACTTCGTGCCCTTGCCGAGGTCGCTCTCTACCGAGATGTCGCCCTGGTGTAAGATAACGATCTTCTTGACGTAAGCCAAACCGAGGCCAAAGCCCTTGACATCATGCACGTTGCCTGTGTGAACGCGGTAGAACTTATCAAACACCTTCTTAAGGTTGTCGCGCTTTATGCCCAAACCTGTGTCGCGTATGGATAGATAAAGATGCGTGTCATCGTTCCATGTGCGTATGTAGATGTCGACAGGCTGGTCGGGTTTGCGATATTTAACCGCGTTGTCGAGCAGGTTGTTAATGACATTCTGGAAGTGCATCTCGTCAACATATATTGTTGAGTCGATGGCTTCTATCTCTGTGTATATCTTGCCACCTGTGTGTTCCACACGCAAGGTGAACGAGTTTGCGATGTTCTCAACCATCTCGTTGAGGTCGAGCTTCTTCTTCTTGAACACAGCCTTCTTGCGGTCAAACATCGACATCTGCAGCACCTTCTCGACAAGGAATCTCAGACGTTTCGACTCGTCGTAGATGACGCCGCCGAGATGCTTGAGCATGGTCTCGCTCTTCGGCACGCTGTTGTCGTTGAGCATCTGTGCCGCCAGGGAGATGCTGGCGATAGGTGTCTTCAGCTCATGCGTCATGTTGTTTATGAAGTCGTTCTTTATCTCTGTGTAACGCTTCTGACGGAAGATCACGACGATGGTGAAGAGGAACGTTATGAGCAGCACGAGTGTGAACGCCACCGACGGTATCATGAACCTCACAGACGAGAAGATGTAAGCGTGCATCTCAGGGAAGTGTACTTTCACGACACCCATTTTCGACTGTGGGTCGTTGCGGAAGAGAACCTGCGAATAGGTAAACTCCTCGCCTTCGTCCGAATATTCGGGACAGCGGTAGACCTCGCGGCCATCTTGTGTGGACACGGTGAAATGGTACGGAATGTTGATGCCGTTGTTCATCAGCTCTGCCTTGAGGTCTTGGTCAAGCAGCTTAAAGTTGATGCGCTCTTTCAGCGGCTTGTCCGATGCCGAATAGAGAATGGTGTAGACAACCTCGTCGAGCAGCGCTTTTTGGTAGACGTAACGGTTCTTCACAATCTCCTGCAACGATTTCGATGCCTCCGACAGCGAGTTCTTGTCGGTGTGCAGGATCATGGCCTTGGGCATCTGCGATGGCTTCACCGATATCGTCTTAAGCTCAAACGACGAATAGATGGTGCCGTCTTTGCCCATGACCGAATATTGGTGCGACTGCTGAATAGACCCGTCAGGGGTCTTTGAGCGTGTGCCTACAGAGTCGCGGCGGAAAGCGCGTCGTTCTGTTTCGTTCACGTCTTTCTCCAGATACCTCAATGTCTCGTTGAGTTCCAGATTGCGTGATGCCTGATACAACGCTCTGTTCACCGACTCATCGAACTGTTCCTTCTTCATGTCCACCATCTCCTGGATGTATCTCAGCTGAAGGTAGAGCAACGCCATGAAGGAAAATCCCATGATTGCAGCTATTGTCCAAATCGTTCTTTTTTTCATATCGGCAAAGATAAGCCATTTTTTCCTTTGTTAATAGTATTTTGTTAAAAAAAGAATGGTGATTTAAGATAATTAACCAATATTGACGTGGATAATTGCAAAACTGCATGTATGCAACGCTTTTCTTTCTTCCCTCTTAAAAATGTTACAAACAAAAAACGTCCTCCCAAAAGATAATCATGAGCCTTGTTGTCGGCTTATGATTTCTTTTTGGGAGGACGATAATTTTATAGACATGTTGACGTGTTAAGTAGGTGTTCAAAATTAATTTAAATGATTCTATGCTCTATTTTGGTCTGTATGTTCAGCTCCGAAGAGGGAGTGTAGCGGGCTACACGACCGATGAGAGCTGGGCATACGGGCCAAAAGAGGGCGTAGAGGCATTTGAAAGCATAACCTTTTTTATAAGATTCATATATGCGATTAATTTTGAACACCTACTTATTCGTCAACTTTTATTCTTTAAGCATTTGCCTTGAGCGCAGCAAGGCTTTCCTTGAGCGCAGCAATCTTCTCTTCAGAGTCGCTCTGCTTCTTGCGCTCCATAGCCACAACAGCTTCGGGAGCGTGGGCCACGAACTTCTCGTTGGCGAGCTTCTTCTTGACACCGGCGAGGAAACCTTCGAGGTGCTTGAGCTGAGCCTCCTGCTTCTCGATCTCGGCAGCCACGTCGATGAGGTCGCCCAGAGGCACGGCAAACTCGTCGGTGCCTACCATGAATGCCGAAGCGGTGGGATCCTTCTCAGCCACAACGTTGATGGCAGAAAGGTTTGCCATCTTTGTGATGACAGAGGTGTAGGCCTCAAAGTCGTTCTTGCCGACAACCTGCAGTGTGAGAGCGTCCTTGTTGGGGATGTTCTTCTGGTTGCGCACGGTGCGCACACCACTGACGATGAGCTTCACGTTCTCGATGGCGGCAGCCAATGCGTCGTCATCGGCAGAGGGAGCAGCAAGGTCGAGCTGTGCACGCATAATGCTCTCGCCGTCCTTGCGGTCGTAGATGTGCTGCCACAGCTCCTCTGTGATGAACGGCATGAACGGATGCAGCATCTTAAGCAGAGTCTCGAAGAAGGCCAGTGTCTGCTCATAGGTCTTCGTGTCGATGGGTGAACCGTAAGCGGGCTTCACCATCTCCAGGTACCAGCTTGAGAACTCGTCCCAGAACAGCTTGTAGACAGCCATCAGGGCCTCAGAGAGACGATACTTTGAGAACAGGTCGTCCACCTCGGCGTTGGTCTGTTTCAGCTTGGCCTCAAACCATTTTGCTGCTATGGCGCATGCCTCGGGCTGCTCGCCGTCGGCTACCTGCCAACCCTTCACCAGACGGAAGGCGTTCCATATCTTATTGTTGAAGTTGCGTCCTTGCTCGCAGAGGCTCTCGTCGAAGAGAATGTCGTTGCCAGCGGGAGCAGAGAGCATCATGCCCATGCGCACGCCGTCGGCACCATATTTCTCAATCAGACCGATGGGGTCGGGCGAGTTGCCAAGACTCTTCGACATCTTGCGGCCGAGCTTGTCGCGCACGATACCTGTGAAGTAGACGTTGCGGAAGGGCACATCCTTCATATACTCCTCGCCGGCCATAATCATACGGGCCACCCAGAAGAAGATGATGTCGGGACCTGTAACGAGGTCAGAGGTGGGATAATAATATTTTATCTCCTCGTTGCCGGGGTTGTTGATGCCGTCGAACAGAGAGATAGGCCAGAGCCATGATGAGAACCATGTGTCGAGGGCGTCCTCGTCGTGGGTAAGCTGGTCGGCAGTGATGTTTTCGTAACCCTCAATCTTGTGAGCCTCCTCAAGAGCCTCTTCCTTGGTCAGGGCCACAACAAACTTCTCCTCTGCACCTTCGGCTGTCGGCAGGAAGTAGGCCGGTATGCGGTGTCCCCACCAGAGCTGACGTGAGATACACCAGTCCTGAATGTTCTCCAACCAGTTGCGGTAAGTGGTTACATATTTTGTGGGGTGGAACTTGATTTTGCCTTCGAGCACAGGAGGCAGGGCGATGTCGGCGAAGTGTTTCATCGAGAGGAACCACTGCTTGCAGAGACGAGGCTCCACGGCTGTGTCCTGGTTGCGCTCCGAGTAGCCCACCTTGTTGCCATAGTCTTCAATCTTCTCCATCAGGCCAGCAGCCTTCAGGTCTTCAGCAATCTGTTTGCGCACATCCATGCGGTCCATGCCCACATACAGGCCGGCAGCCTCAGAGATGGTGCCGTCGGGGTTGAAGATGTCAATGGTCTCGAGGTTATGTGCCTTTCCAAGGGCGTAGTCGTTGACATCATGTGCTGGAGTAACCTTCAGACAGCCTGTTCCGAACTCGATGTCCACATAGCGGTCCTCGATCACGGGGATCACGCGGTTCACCAGAGGCACGATAACCTTATGGCCGCGCAGCCACTGGTTCTTCGGGTCCTTGGGGTTGATGCACATGGCGGTGTCGCCCATGATGGTCTCAGGACGTGTTGTGGCGACCACAGCATAGAAGCGTCCGTCAGCATCCTGGTGCAGCACCTCGCCCTCGCAGCCTGTAGGCACAACGGGGTTGGTGTCGGCATCAGCCACATAGTAGCGCAGGTTGAACAGGTGGCTCTTCTCGTCGCGGTAGATCACCTCCTCTGTAGAGAGCACGGTCTGTGCCTTCGGGTCCCAGTTGACCATACGCAAGCCACGGTAGATAAGGCCCTTCTTATAGAGGTCTACAAACACCTTGAGCACGCTCTCTGAGCGCTTCTCGTCCATGGTGAAGGCTGTGCGGTCCCAATCACATGAGGCACCCAGACGGCGGAGCTGCTTGAGGATGATGCCTCCGTGCTCGTTGGTCCAGTCCCACGCATGCTCAAGAAACTGCTCGCGTGTCAGGTCGCGCTTCTTGATGCCTTGCTCAGCCAAACGGTTCACCACCTTTGCCTCTGTAGCGATTGAAGCGTGGTCGGTTCCAGGCACCCAGCATGCGTTCATGCCTTTCATTCGTGCCCGGCGCACGAGGATGTCCTGAATTGTGTTGTTGAGCATGTGTCCCATGTGCAGCACACCCGTCACGTTTGGTGGCGGAATGACCACGGTGTAGGGTTTGCGTCCATCGGGCTTGCTACTGAACATCTTGTTGTCAAGCCAATACTCATACCATTTCGACTCCACTGCTTGTGGGTCGTATTTGCTTGCTAATTCCATACTGTTTATGTATATTTTTTATTTGTTTCTTTCGTTCTGTACCTCGTTAACCAACTGTTGCGTTGCTTGTTGGGCATAATCAGCTGCAAAATTAGTAAAAAAAGCGCGGAATGGGCTCATTTTACATTAATAAAAAGAGTTTTTCCTTTATTATTAATGTAAAAAGACGAATAATATGTAGCAAGTGGTGAAAAAACGAAAAAGGCAACTCAGTGGCTGACAATCGTCAGTGCTGTGTTGCCTTTTCGTTGATTACCCTTTCGGGTTTTCCCTCAACCCAGAAGGCGAAAGCCTCACGGCTTAGCCCTGCGTTTGAGTTCAATCAATCTGTTAACCTAAATTTTTGTAACAATCTTAAAACCTAAAAAAACCAAATCCTAATGAAATCCTAAAATTACCAATTTACTAATAACCTAAATCCAAAATCTTTACTTACCTAATAACTAAAAACCTAATGAAATATATCTAACTAAAAACCTATCTTTTTTCTTTCTTTTGTTGTCGTTTCGTTTCAACGACCTGTCATCTGTTTTCAACGGCCTGCTGTCAACATTGTGAAGCTTCGTTCTCTTTTTCAAGAAGAACTGTCGTTGTTTCTTTTTGACAATGCAAAGGTAGCATGTTTATCGTTTTTCTCAAAGAATTTGCAAGAAAGTTTTTTCAAAAATCGCTAATAAATGATGTAAATCAAGGCTGTGTGTGCGAACACAACATGTTTTACGACATATTTAACGGCTTTTCACGCTTCATTACATTTCTTTTAAGTTTTGTCGTTTTTGTATTATGTTTTTCATTTCCGTCACACTTGATCGGAACTTGCAAAATAATTTTATTTTTATTCAGCGTTGCATCATTCAGCAAAAATCGTTATATTTGCATAATCTTATGCAGAAATTGCTTTAACGAAGCGATAGAAGCGAGTTTGCGTGTACCAATTTTTCCCACATTATTATAATATAACTGAACTTTCGCATTTAATAAATAAAAACCACGGGCTGCACTCAACAATTGTTGTATGCAACCCGTGGCTTTGTTTGTTCCATTAAATGAACCCTCTTGTTCCATTAAATGAACCTTCTTGTTCCATTAAATGAACCGTCTTGTTCTCTGAAATGAACCACATTGTCATCGTACCCCGACCGAGGTACATGCGAACTCCGACCGAGGTACATGCGTACCCCGACCGAGGTACATGTGTACCCCGACCGAGGTACGATGACTTTAAGATACGTTTTCACTCTTTATTCTTCATTTCCAGAAGATTTTTTTTCAAAGGCACGAACTTATATCCCTTGTGCTTCAGAGTCTTGATCATCTGCGGCAGACGCTTATAGAACTTGTCGGTGCGTTGTGGCGACGTGCCGAAATGGACCATGAGCAGGTGGCCGTTGAGAGAGTGGTCATGCTCATAAGCCATGAGGCGCTTCATGATGGTGTCGCTTGAGCGATAGTTCTTCATGTCGGGAGTGGTGTAGTCGGCGTTCGTGCCTGTGCCCGGTGTGAAATTGATGATTTGCAGTCCCATCTGCTTCGCCCATGAGCACACTGTAGAGTTGTAATACTCATAAGGCGGTATGAAGAACGGCGCTTTGTCCTTGGTAATGCCAAACTGAGCCAGCGTGGCGTAGCTCTTCATCATGTCGTCAACAAACTGTTGCTTTGTGACGAGCAGCGAGTCGCGGTTGTTCCATGGGGCATAGAGCAGATGTCCATAGCTGTGACTGCCAACATAATGGCCGTCAGCCACAAGACGACGCACCACGTCGGCATGCAGCTCAAAGAAACGTCCTGTGAAGAAGAAGGCACCCTTGATGTCGTTCTTCTTCAGCGTGGCAATGATGTCGTCGGCACCGTCGGCCCACTCGTCGGCTGTGAACACCAGCGATATGTTCTTCTTTGAAGGGTTACTCTTTATTATTCCACCCTCCTGTTCATACACGTTCTTGTCTTCAGCCAAGCCCGTCTGCTCCCGTCCCTCAGCCTCGTAGGTAGAGAACGGGAAGGTGAGCGCCGCCGTGCCGTCCATGGTCGGCTCGTTGGTGCTATAGTCGCTCATGTTGTCATGGAACACCACGTCGCCAGGCTGGAACAGCTCATAGTTGTGTGCCTCTGCTGCCCGTGCTCCTGTTGTCAGGCTCACGCCCCGTAGCGAGCCGAAGATTGTAGCGTAGACCGGTCCGTCGACCAGACCGCCGGTCGTCGTGCCTTTGTTCAGGTACACATAGCCCGAGTGGGGTTGGGTGGGGTAGGTGCCGCCCATAGGTAGCTCCACGATCATGCTTGTGCCCCACGGGTTGCAGCCGAGGAGCCAGTCGCGCAACGCGCCTTCCATCTCCTCGTATGTGCGGTCGCCCGTGAGCTGTCTGTAGAGGATACACTGTGTGAGCATGGCTGTCGTCAGGTTGTTTGAGCACCACACGCCCGGCACGCCCCAGAGGAACGGGTGGTTACGTCCGCGCTCGTATGTGCGTTCTATGCCTGTGCGCAGGTTACGCACAAACTCGTCCTTCAGGCGCTTGTTGTCGGTGAGCTTGGCCACCTGATAGTGGCCCATGTTCATGAACGGATACCATTGATAATGGCGTGCGCTGTCGGCACCCATCCATGGTGTGAACGGCTCCCGTCGACCATACTCTACAGCCTGTGAGAGATAGCTCTTGTCGCCGGTCTGGCGATACAGTTCCATGGCCCCCAGCTCCATGTCGTCCACCCAGTTGTCCTCCTCATAGATGTAAGGCGACACCACCGACACCGTCTGTGCGTTGCCCGGCTTGTCCACGCCCACCTGATAGGCATCCTTCGCTTTGGCACCTATTTTTGCTGCAAACTCGGGGTAGAAGGGCTTGAGAATTTGTGAGCCGAGCGCGAAGTCGCTCGCAAACTTGCCCGCTGTGCTTGCTGCTCCCATCGTGGCGTTCTTGTATTTGCCACGTTGTTGAGGCTTGCCGTCAACAAAATAGACCGGTCGGTCAGCATTCTTGCCCCATCCATAGTCGGCAGGGTCATAGTTGGGCAGCTTCATGGCCACATGGTCACGGTCGTCAGCAATCTGGTTATACAGCTCACCCCTCTCCGGGTTCATGCGGTCGAGCCATTGCAGTCCCCAGTAGATCTCGTCCACGATGTCAGGAATGTCGTTGCTGCCCGGTGTGCCGTCAGCCTTATACTGGTCAGCAAAGGCTGAGGGGTTCTGCATGTAGGCAAACATCATCTGGTAGATGGCGTTTGCCGACGTGGTGGTATATTGCAGCAGGTCGGCGGCATCGTGCCATCCTCCCCTCACGTCGAGGTGCTGTCCTTCCTTTGTGGGGTGGTTCTTTATTATGCCGTCCTTCTGGTGACAAAAGTCTTTTATGTATGGGTTCCATCCGCAACGTTGCTGTCGCATGTAGCGCAAGGTGAAATCGGCGGTGCCGTGATAGACCTGTCCGTTTATCGGGAACACGTCGGAGCGGCAGTTGCCTACCTTAATATAATAGGTGCCTTGCTGGTCGAGCGTGCTGAAGCACAGACGGAACGTGGCCTTCATGTTGCCGAGCGGTCCCGTGGCTTTGATGTTGTCAGAAGAGAGCACCACCTTGTCGGTGAAAGCATCTCTTATCTCGAACGTCTTCACCTCGGGCGTGTCCTCACACATCATCACAGCCACCTTCGTGGCTTTCGGCAGGTAGCCCAGCTGGTTTATGCGTATCCACTCGCCAGCCTGAGCGTTAGCCACGGCAGAGAGAGCAAGGGCCAGCGTGGCCACTGCATGTTTGAGCTTGTTTGTCATAACGGTCTTGTTGTTTTGTTAGGAAAATAGAAAGTTTAGGAGAATAGATCGTTTTTATGATGTTTTATCTCACCCACACGGTGTAATCGGCTTTTCGCGGCTTTGCCTGTGCCGGCTCGTTAAGCGCATAGCCGAGCGCCACATGGCCAATGCCCTCATAATCGCCTGTGATGCCCCATTGTGCGAGGAGCTGCTTGCCCTCTTCTGAAGCGAACACCTCGCGTGCGCGGTGTATCCAGCAGCTGCCCAGACCCACGGCATGAGCGGCGTTCATGAGGTTGCCCATCACGAGGCTGCCGTCATAGAGATATGTGGGACGGCTGCGGTCGGCAAGCACGAGCAAGATCACGGGTGCGCCGTAGAAGGGGTCAGATGTTACGCCCATGACCTCGGCGTTAAGCTGTGACAGACGGTCGCGCACCGCCTTGTTGGTTATCACCACGATGCGTGGCGACTGCATTCCTCTGCCTGTCGGCGCATACTCGCCAGCTTTCACCACCTCACTTATAAGTTGGTCTGTAGGCATGCGTGACGGGTCAAACGCCCTCACGCTGCGGCGTGTCTCAAGCACGTTAAGAGTTTCGTTCATATTGTTTCCTTTTTTTATTTATCTCTCGCGAAATTACAAATAAATCTGTAATTCGGCAAGAAAATCTTGCCAGAATGCTTTATTCTGTGTATCTTTGCAAAAGCATTTGGTTCTCCACGCATCGTTGTGGTGCGGAGGAGCTAAGATGGGAATGCAGTGAGAGTCTGCAACTATACCCGTAGCTGTGTGTCCTTTGTATGAGGATAACCGACAGTGTCACTGGACGCAAGACCGTTTCGGACAGGTCTTGCTGAATGTCTGGGAAGACCGTGTTATCTTAAGGACGAAGTCAGAAGACCTGCCACTGCTGTAACGACAACCATGGTGTCTGCGGGATTACGGACACAGAAATCATAAGACATGACATTATTGAAAAGAATCTGCCTGATGACGTGCCTTGTCATCAACCTGTTTGTATGTGCCGTGACGGCCAATGCACAGATCATGCGACAGCATGCCGACTCTACATACCACATCAAAGAGGTGGTGGTGAAGGGCAAGCGTGAGACCACGCCGCAACAGGTCATCTCACGGGCACAGATAGAAGCGCTGCCGTCAAGCTCGGTGGCTGACGCTTTGAAATATCTTGCTGGTGTGCAGATAAAAGACTATGGCGGACTGGGCGGTCAGAAGACCATAAACGTCAGGTCGCTCGGCTCGCAGCATGTGGGCGTATACCTTGATGGCGTGCGCATAACCAATGCGCAGAACGGCACCGTGGATCTCGGCAAGTATTCGTTGACAACCCTGGAGAGCGTGTCGCTCTTTAACGCCAACAAGACGGAGATGCTCATGATGGCCACCGAATATGCTTCGGCATCGACGGTGTATCTGCGCACGCACAGGCCCGACTCTACGTCGCTCACCGCCTCTTACCAGAACGGGTCGTTCGGCACGCACAAGGTGGCGGCAACATGCAGCTACAAGGACTGGGGCTTTATTGACGCCGCCTACACACGCACCAAGGGCAACTATCCCTTCTCCTACCACACGCAATATGAGGACACGACAGGCACGCGGCGCAACTCGGACATAACGATGTTCCGCATCGAGGGCTGCGCCTTCTGGAAGGGCTTGCAGTGGCACACCTATTATTTCAATTCTGTGCGCGGACTGCCAGGCGGAATAGTGCGACGCCTGTCTGACACCTACACCGATGTGGGACGTGAGTGGGACCGCAACTTCTTCTCACAGCTCACCTACCGCGAAGAGTTTGGACGTCTCGGCTTGAGAGGCATCGTGAAATATGCCAACGACTACCTCCACTATCGCTCCGATTATCCTGAAAACATATCGGTGCACAGCAACAACAGGTATCACCAACAAGACGTTTATGGTGCGGCGGCGGCCTCTTTGCGCCTGGGACGCTTCGGGCTGTCGGCATCGACAGACCTCAGATGGTCGGATCTGACAACCGACGTGAAGAATTTTCATTATGTCTACCGCATGGACAGCAAGACATCGCTGTCGGCGTTTTACAACCATAACGGACTGAACGTCAACCTCAGCGGCCTCTACACCCACGTCAGCGACCACACCTACGGCACGACGAAGCCCCTGAGCAAGATCACATGGAACGCCTTGGCTTCTTACACTACTGGTCCCTGGACGCTGCGCACGTTCTATAAGAGCGTGTTTCGCGCACCTACGCTTAACGACCTCTACTACACGTTGGTGGGAAACCGTAACCTGAAGCCAGAGTATACGAAGCAGTTTGATGTGGGCGTGGTCTACAAGACCAACTGTCTCGACCTGCAAGCCGACTTCTATTATAACCATGTGGAGGACCGCATAGTGTGTCTGCCGCTGAAGGGGTCGTACCAATGGACCATGCTCAACTATGGCTACACGCGCTGCATGGGTGTGGACGTGACGATGAACGCCCACTATAAGGCCCACTCGCTCCTGCTTACAGGCACGTTCCAAGACGACCGCAACAGGACGAACCCGAAGGAGGATGCTTATAACGACTACATTGCCTATAGTCCGAAATGGTCCTTCACCGCCGTCTATTCGTTCCTCTACAAGGGCTGGACAGCTTCGTTGAGCCACATGTTTGTGGACAAGCGCTACTGGACGGCAGAGAACGCCATCGATGACCCGCTGAAGGCATACAACTGTACCGACGTGAAGGTGGGTTACAACTTTCTTCGCCATTACACCGTTGAGGCCGAGTGTCAAGACCTCTTCGACGTGAGATATGAGATGATTCAGCGATGGCCCATGCCCGGCAGACGCTTTGCGGTGACGTTTAAATATAAAATGTAGAAACCCTCAAAAAACAGAGGAGAGAAAACCCAAGAAGGGATAACAATTTTTAAAGCAGAGACAGCATTTTTCTCAAAGCAGGGACAATGTTTTTCAAAGCAGGGATAGCAAACAATAAAAGCAGAGATAACGATATGATAAAAAAGCTCTTATATATTATTATGGTGGCGCTGCTCGCCTCATGTGGCAGCGACGACCCAACCCCTTCACCTGGAGGAGAGCCTGACAAGCCTGGAGGAGAGACGAAGCCAACATTGCTTGGCGAGAACCTCATTGTCTGTAATGAGGGCAACTGGCAGTCGGACAACGGACAGCTGTCGTTCTATGACGGCACAACGGGCGTGATGACTAACAAATGGTTCCGCAAGGTGAACGGCTCAAAGATTGGCGACACGCCAAACGACATCTTGCATGTCAACGACACGCTGATAGCCATCACCGTCAACTGGTCCAACATCATACAGTATATCCACCCCGACGGCACGGCTTGCGGTGCAACGGAAAACGTGCCCAACAACCGCCGCATGTGTAGCGACGGGAGGTATCTCTATGTCACGTCTTACGCCCACAAGTGTGGCTCGCAGACTTTCACCCGTGGCTATGTGGCGAAGATAGACCTCAAGACCAAGGATGTGGTGGCCACCTGTGAGGTGGGGTGGGAGCCTGAAGGCATACGTCTCTACAAAGGGGTGCTCTATATAGCCAACACTGGCGGCTACTCGTTCAGCGAGACCACCCACGACCATGAGACCACCGTGTCGCTCGTTGACAGCGAGACGATGACGCTCATCCGTAACATCGACACGGGCTGCATAAACCTCTATGGTGAGATATCGCAGGCGGGCAGGTATCTGTGCATCAACTCGTGTGGCGACTATTATGATGTGAAGCCACGCATGCTGATCTTCGATTGCGAGACCAACACCTTCAACGTGCTCGATTTCCCCTGCACCTACAACACCACTGATGGCAAGCTGTTCTATGTGGTGGGATCGGAATATTCTTATTACACCAACGAGTATAAGTATTATCAGCGAACCATCAACCCAGCAACGATGGAGGTGAAGGAGGGTGTGGCCAACGATGTCGTGACAAAGAAGCTGAGCGAGCTGACATCGCCCTACGAGATCTACATCTCGCCTTACACCCATAACATCTATTTCACCGATGCAGGAAGTTATGCCTCTGCCGGCTATCTTTATGGCTACACCATGAAGGGTGAACAGCTGTTCAAGCCGCAGAAGGTGTATATCAACCCCGCGCACATCTTGGCTCTGCCTGTGTATGGGAAATAAAGAAAAGAAAGGAAACAAAAAAGTTATGATAAAAAATATTCTTACATCAATGTTATTAGCCACGGCGATGGGCGTGTCGGCACAGACACAACAGGTCACCGTCGTAGAGCTGCATCCCGCCCCGGGACAGTTTGTCAACACGCTCCCTGCTGCCACAGCCGAGACAACACACGAGGAGGTGTGTGAGGCGGCTACGGAGAGCCTGGCTGATGAGGAGCTGATCCATCTCGGAACCTACGGAGGCTACATCACCGTTCAGTTTGACCACCCCGTGCAGAACAAGAAAGGGTCCGACTTCCGCATCCTCGGCAACGGGTTCTATGCTGCCTCCGACCCTGTCTATGGCAGCGAGACCATTGGCGGCAGCTTCGAACCGGGCATTGTGTATGTGGGCGTGGGCGATGACGTGAACACCTGCAAGTGGTATGAATTGGCGGGTTCCGAATATTACCCCTCAGAGATTCACGACTTCTCCATAACCTACCACAAACCTACGGCAGAGAGCGGTGACCATAAGCAGCGGTTCTCCACCTTCGACAACTACATCAAGTGGGAGGCAACATGGACAGCGAAGGATGGCACGAAGCGAGACTCGACAGGCTATCACATGAAAAACTCGTTTCATAAGCAGACCTACTGGCCGCTGTGGGAGGAGGGCGAGACGCTGACGTTCAAGGGTGGCAAGCTCCCAAACAACGCCATCGACCAGTCGGGCAAAGGCTCCTATTGGGTGCTCTACCGCTATGCCAAGGATGCTTATGGCTATGCCGACGCCTCGCTGAACAAAGACCAATATTCGACGTTCGACATCGACTGGGCTGTTGATGAACAAGGCAACCATGTGGACCTCACGGAGATCAACTACATTAAGGTGGTGACGGGCATCTTCCAATATTGTGGCTGGCTGGGTGAGACCTCAACAGAGGTTGCCGGCTTCGTTGACCTACACCTTGTGCCGGGTTATGACGATGACCCGATAATCATTCCTGTGAAGCAGCGTCCCACGGGTGTCGCTTCCGTGCGTGCTGACGGCAAGGACGATGTGCGCTATTATGACCTCACGGGCCGTAGGGTGGTGAAACCCACGCGCGGCATCTACATAAGCAACGGAAAGAAGATAATGATAAAATAGGAAATGTCGTTATCGGTTTTTTAGATAAGAAAACGTATTACATTAAAACATTAAAATTTTTTTATGAGAAAATTATTTACTCTTGCAGCATTGTGCCTCGCAGCACTGTGTGCCAACGCACAGGATGAGGCTGGTTACACCATCCGCACACTGACATTTGAGGATGCCGACTTTAAAGGTGACAACCCTACCTTCAGCGGCGGAACAAGTTGGTCATCGCTGATTGACGAACCTCAGTATGGCGGCACATTGCTTTATGGCACAGGCAATGGCGTCAGCTCTGAAGAAGAGGCTTACAAGTGGACCGACGAAAATAACACATGGCTCTCAAACACACTCTCTGAGGGTTATGGCACATGGTGCTATTATTGCGGTGGTCACGCCATCTCCAACTATGCTTCTGCCGACATTGAAAGCAATGGCGGCTTCAATTCGCAGCTTACCGTTTACAAGAAGAGCGACAACATGGAGCTTGTGCGCACAGGTGGCGGACACAACGGTTCTGACAATTTCGCTGTTCATTTTGGCTATGCCGACAACTCAGGTTTCGGCCTTACCGAGGCTTCTCTTCCTGCATTAAAATTTGCCGACGGCACAGCAAGGGTGATCGACCACATGTATGTCAACAACATCTGCTACGCGCTCAACTGCTACATGAACGGCAATGGCCTTACCGCAAAGATTGGTCCCGACGACTGGGTGGCTATCGTGGCAACAGGCTACAATGGTGACGAGAAGACGGGCGAGGCAAAGATATACCTCTGCAACGGTCCTGAGAACATTGTTACCGACTGGACAAAGTTTGATCTCTCGGGTCTTGGCAAGGTTACAAAGGTGACGTTCAACGTGAAAGGTTCAAGCGACAACGGCTATGGCTTCTCTCAGCCCGCCTACTTTGCTTATGACGATGTTGCTGTGCGCTTAGATGTCACTACAGGCATCAACAGCATACAGACCACCAACAGCAATAAGACCACCAAGCCTACCGACAACGCCTACTATGACCTTCAGGGTCGCCGCATCGCCGGACCTCAGAAGGGAATGTACATACACAACGGAAAGGTTTATGTGAAATAATTCAAAAAGCGGGGAATGAAAGAATGCTTTCATTCCCCGCTTTTTGAATTTTGAGTTTTGAATTTTGAGTTTTGAATTATCGGCTTTCAGCCGATTTTGAATTAAAGAATTTTGATTTTCCTAATTCAAAACTGAACAATTCCTAATTGCGGCAAAGCCGCAATAATTCAAAATTAAAAATTCAAAATTCCTAATTGCGGCATCCGCCGCAATAATTCAAAACTCAAAATTCAAAATTCAAAACTGCGCGAAGCGCAAAGCGCTTCGCGCTTAAAACTCCATCCCAGCCTATGCGTCACTCCTTTTCTTCCCAGTGAGCGCACGATGTAGACACCATCGGGAAGATCTTTAACGTTTATCTTTGTGCCATTGTATGGGCGTGTTGCCACAATGCGGCCGTAGATGTTTTCGATGGTTATAAACTGAGCATCGAGGGTGGAACTCTTGGGCGGCACCGTTATGAAGGTGTTGTCGCATGGGAGCAAGGGGTTGGTGGCGAGAGCTGCTGCTCCATATCCCGATGCTGCTCCATATCCCGCTGCTGCTCCTTTACCCATCGAAGCGGTAGCATTGTAACCAGCCAGGTCATAGCCTGTTGGTTCTATGCCTACCTGCTGCAAGGGTGCGCTCTCGTTGCCGTAGCGGTCGGTTGCTGTTACGGCATAATGGCGTGAAGGGTCTGTGGGGATGGCAAGTTGCCAACGTTGCAGGCGTGTGGCGATGAGGTTCTCTGCCTTTTCCGTGTTTACGGGGTAGGAGCGTGACGAGTAGACGTTGTAGCGTGTCATCACCGTGTCGCGGTCGGCAGGTGTCCATGACAGCACGCTTGTGGTAAGCCCGTCTTTTCCTTTTGCTTCTTCGGTTGTTATGGTGAGCGCCGATGGGGTGGCGGGTGTCTTTGCCCGCTCCCATGTCATCGGCGGGATGAGGGCTGGCGTGCGGTCAAAGCGCGATGCAAAACTGTAGATGCCCTTGGTGTTGTCGGTGAAAAACTTGGAGCGGAAGAAGGCGTGTCCCATGCCGTAGGAGCGTAGCACCTCCATCTCGCGTGTAATGTCGATGAGGGGCCAGTTTTTCTCGCGTGGCGACATGAAATAGATGCCGAGGCCCGGTGCTATGATGCGGCCGTGGCTCTGCTCTGCCCAGTCGATGGCGAAGGGGTAGAAATGGTTGTCGCGAAAATACATCATGGGGAACAGCTCGTCCATCAGTCCGTCACGCAGCCATCCCTGTGCATCCTGGCACACCCTGGTATAGGCGTTCCAGCCGTTACTGCAATAGCGTGACAGGTCGTCGGCCTTGCCTATGGGTGAGCAGCTCATCTTTACCCATGGCTTCAGGGCCTTAACCTTCATCGACACCTTGCGCACGATGTTGGTGATGAAGCGGCGTCCCTGTTCGCGGCTCACCTTTATGTTCCATGTCTCGGGGTAACGAATGTAGTCGAGGTGTATGCCGTCGATGTCGTAACGACGGGTTATCTCGTCACACAGACGGGCGATATAATCGGCTGTGCCTTGCTTCTCAGGATCCATGAAGCCGTCGTGGCCAATCTTCTTTATGAGCTTGGGGTAGCGTCGGCGCAACGTGCGGCATCCTAACCCGTCCCATTTGCCCACGGGTATGGCGACCACCCATGCGTGTAGCTCCATGCCACGATGGTGACACTCGTCGATGGCAAACTTGAGCGCGTCATATCCCGGACTCTTGCCCGGACATCCCGACAGGCATCCGTCCCATGGCTCCAGCTGCGAGGGATAGATGGTGGTGGCGCGTATGCGTGTCTGCAAAAGCACGGTGTTGATGCCTGCTTGCTGCAAGCGGTCAAGGATGTGGCGCATCTCTTGCTTCTGCTTCTCTACGGACCGTGCCGACTGGGCGTAGCTGTGGGGCCAGTCAAGTCCGCCGATGGTGGTGAGCCATACCGCCCTCACCTCATGCTTGGGTTGTGGCCCACTAAACGTTGCGGTCTGTGCCTTGGCTGTGAGTGAGAACAGTGAGCAAACCATTATGCTCCACGCTGCAAGCACCGTTAACGTGTGCCTTGTCGTTTTCTTTTCTTTCATATCGTGCAAAATTAATGAAAAAAAGACGAAACCCTTGCGTTTTTGTCATAAATTAAATTTTTATCTGATGCCTTGGGGTAAGGATGAGACTGTTGCTGTTCTAACCAAAGCCCGTTGCTGTTTATATAAAAGAAAGGTGGTGTGTCAGAAACGCTTTAGGGACATTTCCCTTAAAGTGTTTTGACACACCACCTTTTTTATCTTAAACCCAAAACGGCCTAACGACCGATTTGGGTTAAACGATGTCTATCGTCGGTTTGTTTATGTGTTTACTCCCACACGCTGTTGATGGTTACATCTGTCTCTGTCTGAGACTCCTTTGCCGACTGCCATTCATCATCAAATAGTCCTGGGTTTTTCTTCGACATATACTCTTCATGCTCAAGCTGCCAACCTTCGCGGCTTCCTGTCAACATTTCGGTTGTGAGGACTGCTGCCATTACCTGTATCTGTGGTTTAATATATCTTTTCATTGTAGTCTTGCTTTTTTAATCATTTTACAATCACTTTCTTGCCGTTCATGATGTAGATGCCAGGAGCTGTGGGTCGCTGAACCTTAACACCCTGCAAGGTGTAGCAGCTGTTGTTGACATTCTTCTTTGTGTTTGAAAGGCTGTTGATGCCAGACACTGTGCCGAAGTCGGTGTCGAATGCCATTGCGAAGTTCGGGCTAAGCTTTGCATCCTGCGTCTTGACGGCGGCGTCGTTGACCGTATCGCTACCAGTGAGCTGCAAGTTATAGTCGACCACACTCTTCGGCAGCTTCAGATAAGCATATTCTTTGTCTATATGTCCGTTAAAGCGGAAGAATCCCAAATAGTTGGCTGTGCCTGCATCGCCATTTTCCTGGTCTACAAGGTTTGGGGTTTTTTCTGCAATAAGAGCTTTTCCTGTTTTGGTGTTAGAGAACCAGTTGAGAGCGAAGTTACGGTTCACATAACAGTGGTTCTTCTCGTCGTAGTCGCCCTCTGTTACAAACATACCGTCGGTTGACAGACCTACGAGGTAGTTGTTGAAAGGCTGACCACTGTAATCATCCTTCTTTACCCAAAGGTCTTCTTGTGTTGTAGCAAAACCATCCCATTTAGAAACGAGGTTAACCTCAAGCTCGTCTGCGGTCACTTCTGTGCCGTCGGCAATGAGCACTACGCCCATCTCAGCAGGAATGTACTTGATCTCGCGCAGCTTCATCATGCCTTGTGATTCCATACCACCCTTTTCTCCATCGGCATAACTATGAACAACATAAGCCTTTACCTTGCCGTTAGTGGGCAGATCCCAGCTGGCGTTAGAACAATATGTGCGGATAAACTTGTTCTTTGAACGCTTGATAATAACAGGGTTCTCCTTGTAGAAAATCAAACGATATGTGCTGGTCGTAACGTTGAAGCGCACAACATAATATTTATACTTAGGATCCTTTACTTTCGGGTTCAGAGCTTGCTCGCCGTTGCAGAGCACATTAGAATAGTTGCCTGAGAGGTTCATACAACCATACGGTGCTGTTGCGTCGTACTCGTCCTGTACCTGTGCGCGTGCAATGTGGTTCCAGGCGCTGTTGCCATCGTAAGGATTAGACGGCGCCCAGTCTAATCCAAGGTCGTAAATGATTTCGGGTGCGAATGAGAACCATAGACCACTGGGATCAGCGTCATTCCATTGCACCAAACTTGTGTAAACAATACTGTCTGTCTCGTTGGTGATGGGGTTTGTGTACACCCTGCGTTCCATCAGCTTGGCATCATCCTTCTTATACTTGTAGTTCTTGCCATCCATCGCTCCGATGAGGTAGAAATTGGCTGTCTTCTCGTCATATTTTTGGCCTTTAGACTCTGCATAATCTTTATACACCTTCGACATCGACTTGTTGATGAACAGCGACAGAGAGTTGGCTTTTACATAATGAGATATGTTGTTGTTTTTGCCACTTGTTTCTTTCGTTGTTGTTTTTATTTCACCACCCAGGTTCAGAGCCACTGTGTAAGACACGCCGCTACCTTTGGTTATTACAAATGCGTTTCCTGGACGGTTAATCACAAACGACTCTGTATGGTATGATTGTATTGAAGAGTATTTGGCACCTGCAGGCTGCAAATTCTCACCAAATGTGCTTCCATCGGTTGCGGGGTTGAGCGTTATGCTATTGTCGTCGCGCTTTCTTGCATATATGCGTATCTTGTCGCCTTTTTTGCCAGGCAGCTGCTCATCTTTGAAGGCAGCTGTGGCGAGGATGTCTGAATAATGCATCTCTTCATCACGCTCTTTGCGTACACGCGACTCAATGAATGGTACTATCATCTTCTGAACCGTTGTTCCTGCAGCGTTTGTAAATTCTGCCACCAGGTCAAAATCCTTTGCCTTACCTAAGGTTGTACCTTTGGTAACATAGAGCGATTTGGTTCTGGCATTAAAATGGAATGTGTACGAGTTGTAAGCCTCCATGATGAAATACCAATAGTTGTCAGAGGTCGATTTCTCCATGTCTGTCACGGGTTCATCTTTTTTTAATAGACGACCATTTTTGTGAGTGCCGCTCGTCTCAACCGTTATGGGATGATAAGATGTCGGTTTGCTGTTACCCTCTGTTCCAATGCGGAAACGAAAATCGAAGTTGGCTTTTGTGTTGTAGACGGTGTAAAAATAGTTCACATGGTCTGTTGTTTCAAACTTATAACCATCCTCATTCCTATCGCTCCAACTGGCGTTCAGAAGCTGGCCAATCATGTAATAAGACTCAGTGGTAGAAGTGGCCGTTGAGGGATCTTTGTCGTCTACCCCCCCACCTTTTTACTTGCCATTGCACTTGGTGTGATTGCAAAGAGCAACAGAAGTGTTGTTAATAAAGTAAGTAATTTTTTCATACTTCACGTTCTTTAAGTTATTGTTATAATATATTGTTTTTTTCTGATTTTCTCATTCGTGTTGGGGCGTTTTGAATTTCCCGTTAGTGTCGTAACCATTTTGATTTCAAATCATACGTTTTGTTTTCTGTATTCTCAATCTTTGTGGTTCTATTGATTTTCATAGGGACCCTTCCTGTGTTGATAGTCGGGTCGCTATTCAATTTTTTTTAATTTGGTTATTTTACGTTTTTATTTTCTTTATGCAAAATTATTTCAGTTTGTTGACATGACAAAGATGTGGGTAGGAAAAAGTGATGATAAAGATGCGCAAACGTTTTCATCTTCATAAATAACTTGCGTAATGTTGTTGCGTCTCAGATATATTTTGTAATTTTGCATGTCAATTTAAAACCTACAAGTCGTTTCTTGTAAGAAAACGTTATAAAAACGTGGGCGGTGACGATAATTGAAAACGAAACAACAATAATTTTAAACAAAAATGATATCTTTCACTCTCAGCTTGTTAGCATTGATCGTAGGCTATCTGGTCTACGGAAAGTTTGTAGAACGAGTGTTCGGCCCCGATGACCGCCCCACGCCCGCTGTGTCAAAAGCCGACGGCATCGACTATGTGGTGTTGCCAGGCTGGAAAATATTTATGATCCAGTTTCTTAACATCGCTGGCACAGGCCCCATCTTCGGCGCCATCATGGGTGCATGGTATGGTCCTGTGGCTTATCTGTGGATTGTGCTTGGCTGCATCTTTGCAGGAGCTATGCACGACTATATGAGCGGCATGCTCTCTGTTAGAAATGGAGGTGTGGGTCTGCCCGAACTTGTGGGCAAGTATCTTGGCAAGCGCACAAAGAAAGTGAACCTTGTGTTCACCGTGCTGCTGCTCATGATGGTGGGCGTGGTCTTTGTCTACAGTCCTGCCATTATCCTTCATGGCATTGGTGGCTCAGTGATGATGTGGATTGTTCTTATCTTCATTTATTACATCATTGCCACCATGCTCCCCATCGACAAGATTATAGGTAAGGTATATCCGCTCTTTGCCTTCTCACTGCTGTTCATGGCTGTGGCTCTGATGATAGGCCTGTTTGTGAAGCTGCCGCAGCTGCCCGAGCTGTGGAGCGACTTGAGCAAGAGCAATCTCAACAGCACCCCAACGTGGTTAGGCACAGAGAGTTACATGTCTAAGAACCCGCTGTTCCCATGCCTCTTCCTCACCATCGCCTGTGGAGCCATCAGCGGCTTCCACGCCACACAGAGTCCGCTCATGGCCCGCTGCATGAAGAGTGAGCGCTACGGTCGCCCCATCTTCTACGGCGCCATGATAACCGAGGGCATCGTGGCTCTCATCTGGGCCACCGTGTCGATGTATTTCTTCTATTATGGCGGTTGGCGCGAGGTCGTGCCTGCTGCTGTGGCCGACCAGTTCATAGCTCAAGCCGATGGCGGCAAGTCGCTCATCCAGTTCTTCTCCGCTCCCGAGGTTGTGGAGCATGTGTGCTCAGGATGGCTCGGCATGTTTGGTGGCTTGTTGGCACTTCTCGGTGTTGTGGCAGCACCTATCACCAGTGGCGACACCGCCTTCCGTAGCGCCCGTCTTATCGTTGCCGAGGCGTTGGGCATAGACCAGCGTGCCATACGCCGCCGTCTCTATATCTGCATTCCGATGTTCGTTGCTGCCGTGCTCTTGCTTGTGTGGCAGATGGAGAACCCTGACGGCTTCAATGTTATCTGGCAATATTTTGGTTGGGCGAACCAGACGCTCAGCGTGTTCACCCTGTGGGCGCTCACCGTCTATCTCGTGGAGCAGAAGAAACGTTATGTCATGACGCTCATCCCCGCCCTGTTCATGACCACCGTGTGCTCAACGTTTATCTTCGTGTCAAACCAGGCGTTCGGTCTGCAAGGATGGGTTGGCTATGGTCTCGGTCTCGCTGTCTTTGCCGTGGCTATAATATGGTTTGTTTGGTGGAAGAAGCACGCCACTGTGTGAAAAAAATCAGAATAATAAGCTAAAATATAATTTTCTGCCCTTTCGGGCGTTATATATAATAAGGTGAGGCGACATGCACTGGTGACATGCCGCCTCATTGATGTTTACACCTTATTTTAAACAAGAATATTTTAAACAAGAAAGATAAGTATGATGAAGAAACTTTACGCATTGGTTGCCGCGCTGATGGTGTCGGTAGCCGCAAACGCACAGTTTGAGCAAGGAAAAATTTATATGAACGGTTCGCTCACTGGTCTCAACATGAGCTACAGTGGCAACACAAAGTTTAACATGGGTGCTTCGGGTCAGATGGGTTACATGGTGGCCGACGACTGGCTCGTTTACGGATCGCTGGCTTATAACCACTATGGCTCAAAGGACATCAGCGACACCTACTCGTTTGGTGTTGGCGGCCGCTACTACATTGAGCAGAACGGCATCTATCTCGGCATGAACTGCAAGCTGGCTCACGCCAAGGGTTACACCGATGTGATGCCTGGCTTCGAGGTGGGCTATGCTTACTTCCTCAGCCGCACCGTGACCCTTGAACCTGCCATCTACTATGACCAGTCGTTCAAGAGCCACAGCGACTATTCGACCGTTGGCTTCAAGGTGGGTATCGGCGTTTATCTGTTCAACGACTAACGGCCACTGATGATAGAACAAAACTATCCCTCACAGCTTCTCGACGATGCTGTGGGCGAATTGTCAAAGTTGCCTGGCGTGGGACGTAAGACAGCCCTGCGCCTGGCACTCTTCTTGTTGAGGCAGAGCACCGACAGCGTCGACGCGTTTGCCGGAGCGATAAGTAAGATGCGGCATGAGGTGCGCTATTGTCGTGTGTGTCACAACATCAGCGACACCGACATCTGTCCCATCTGCGCCAACCCCAAACGCGACACTCGCACGATATGTGTGGTGGAGAACATTCGCGACGTGATGGCGGTGGAGAACACGCAGCAGTATGGCGGCCTCTACCATGTGCTCGGTGGCGTAATCTCACCAATGGACGGCGTGGGACCTTCAGACCTTGCCATCGACTCGCTCGTGGAGCGTGTGGCCAGCGGTGAGGTGGAGGAGGTCATCCTGGCGCTCAGTCCGACGATGGAGGGCGACACCACCAATTTCTTCATATCGCGTAAGCTCGCACCTTATGATGTGAGGATAAGCGTCATCGCGCGTGGCATCTCCGTGGGCGATGAGCTGGAGTATACCGATGAGGTGACGCTTGGACGTGCCATCATCAACCGAACAGAAATGAAAAAAGACAAATGAAACGTACACAACACATCCTTTTCATAAGTGCCGTTGTGCCTCTCACCATAGTGGCGTTGGCTGTCGTGCTCTTTGAGACCGACCTTCTGCCCTGTGGCGTGCTCCGAGGTCAACAGGTCGACTTCGAGTTTGTGGCAGCGGTGGCGATGGAGATCCTTACCATCGCCTTCATTCCTCTGGCCTTGAAACTCTTCAAACTGCGTGCTGTGGCTAAGCGTCTGCGCACACCCCAGGCCTTGCTCTGCCTTGGTTCTCTGCGTCTGGCTATGCTCACGGTGCCCATGGTTGTCAACACCCTGCTTTATTATCTTTTCATGAATGTCGCCTTTGGCTATCTGGCCATCATCCTGGCGCTGTGCATCTTCTTCGTGTTCCCGTCAATGTCGCGCTGTGAGGCAGAGGTTGGCATGGGTGGAGATGAAGAGGGGCTTGGCGCTGCAGCCGGCAATCATGCCGATGCAGCCGGCGAGCTTGGCGACAACAATGAAGGCAAGTCAGCACTTTAACACGCTTTTCCATTGAAACTATCTGTAATTATTGTCAACTACAACGTTAAGTTTTATCTCGAGCAATGTCTGTTGTCGGTCTTTAAGGCGACAAAAAACATTGCTACGGAGGTGTTTGTTGTTGACAATCACTCGCGCGACGGATCGGTCGACTATCTCACCGACCGCTTTCCTTCAGTCAACATTATAAGCAGTAACCACAATCTCGGTTTTGCACGCGCCAACAACATTGCCATACGACAATGTTCGGGCGACTATGTGCTGTTGCTCAATCCCGATACCATCGTTGGCGAGAATGCTCTCGACGAGGTCGTGGCGTTTATGGATGCCCATCCTAAGGCAGGAGGGGTAGGGGTGTGTATGCTCAAGGTAGACGGCACACCTGCTATGGAGTCGCGCCGCGGCTTCCCAACACCGCTAACCGCCTTCTACAAGATGAGCGGTCTGTGTGCCCGCTTCCCTAAGAGCCGTCGCTTCGGCCATTATTATATGGGTTACCTGCCGTGGAGCAGCGCCGAGCGCATAGAGGTCATCAGTGGGGCTTTCTGCATGGTGCGTCATGAGGCTCTCGACAAGATAGGGCTGCTCGATGAAGATTTCTTTATGTATGGCGAGGACATAGACCTGTCGTATCGTCTGCTTAAGGGGGGCTATGAAAACTGGTATGTGCCGGCCCGCATTCTCCATTATAAGGGTGAGAGCACGCACAAGTCGTCGTTTGCTTATGTCCATGTGTTCTACGATGCCATGTTCATCTTCTTCCGAAAACATTATGGCCACTTGTCCTTGCTCTTCAGTGTGCCCGTCAAGGGTGCCATCTTGGTCAAGGCCACGGCAGCTCTGTTTAAGATGCTGATTGGACGTGTGCGAAAGAGCCTGGGCTTTTTCAGCCGTAACAGGGTGGCAACAACGTCTTATGTCTTCATTGGCTGTAACGATGCTCTTGAGCGTTGTCGCAAGATAGCGCGCAAGAAAGGTCTCGATGCCACGTTTCATGAAGGCACGGCGGAGAGCTTGCCCCGTGGACATGTGGACATGCCGATGCCTAAGGGCGATGTGGTGGCGGTCTATGATGTCTGCTCTTATAGCTATGAACAGATCTTCGACATCTTTGCCAACGACGACAACAAGGACGTGGGCATTGGAACTTTCGACAAGACAACAGGCACAATCATAACATGTGAGGAGGTGCTGAGATGAACAGGGATGAGAAAAAAGATATAAGCCTTCAAGAGGATATGAGCCTTAACGCTGAAAAGGGCTTTAACGCTGAAAAGGGCTTTAACGCTGAAAAGGGCTTTAACGCTAAAAAGAACCTTAACGCAGAAAAGAGCTTTAACGCTGAAACGACCATGGCTGTTGTTCGTCTCCGAGCAATGGAACCCGAAGACCTCGATGCTCTCTACCGCATAGAGAACGACCGCGACGTGTGGGATGTGGGAGAGAACAACGTGCCTTATTCGAGATACATCTTGCACGATTACATTGCCAACGCCTCGGCAGATATTTATGCCGACAAGCAGGTGCGCATGGTTGTGGAGAACGAAGACGGTCTATTGGTGGGCGTTGCCGATGTGGTGAATTTCTGTCCATCTCACGCAAGGGCAGAGGTGAGCATCGTCATTTGTCGCGAACACCGGAAAAAAGGCTACGCAAGGGCTGCGATAAGGCAAATTATGGAGTATGCTCTTCGTACGCTTCATCTCCATCAGCTCTATGCCGTTGTGCGTGAGGATAATATGCCGTCTCTGAATCTGTTCTCGTCGCTTGGCTTTAAGAGCAAAATGGTGCTTGAAGACTGGCTTTTCGATGGCAAAGACTACCATAATGCGGTGGTAATGCAATTTTTTTTGTAAAAAAGTTGTCGAAAAATTTGGTGGGTAACTAAAAAATGTCTACCTTTGCACTCGCTAAAACGAAATGACGCGATTTGAATGGTGCGTTAGTTCAGTTGGTTAGAATACATGCCTGTCACGCATGGGGTCACGAGTTCGAGTCTCGTACGCACCGCCAACGCTCATTTACGATAGCAAATAACTAACAATGGTGCGTTAGTTCAGTTGGTTAGAATACATGCCTGTCACGCATGGGGTCACG